>ENA-OQIL01000605-OQIL01000605.1-human-gut-metagenome-genome-assembly--contig:-NODE-605-length-12208-cov-6.586458_pt1 | contig 12208 bp, 16 predicted proteins | sample MGYA00242583_ERZ504748 | MGnify/ENA primary metagenome ERZ504748 (study PRJEB26092, sample SAMD00036191) | human gut metagenome | host: Homo sapiens | study: EMG produced TPA metagenomics assembly of...
CCTTCAATCCCGCTGTGGAGCTGTCCTATCTGGACGAAGCCCAACAGCGGGATTTTTTAGAAGCCATGGAGGACACCCAGAATGCGCCGTCCCTTTCCCAAAGCGCAGCAACTGAAAAAGATGGCACAGCAGGGAGAGTTCAGCTACGAAAAAGCCATTTGATGTGATGGGACAGGAGAAAAAGAGCGAGAAAGACACCGTGACCATCAAAAACGAGACCCTGCGGAAGTATTTTCCCCGCAGCTACACGCCCAAACAGATGGAGGAGAAGATCATCCATGCTTTTGGATGCAGTGGCAGAAAAAACAGCAGCGCCGCAACGAACGCTGACCCGTTAACGAAAGACCCGATGGGGTCTTTTTTGTTTGCAAAAATTTGGAGGTAACGCCTATGAACAACACGATTCCTTTTCACTCCGCAACTCACGCCCCGCAGATCACGGTGGATGTGAACATCCTGACCATGCTGAAGCAGGCGGCATCCTGTTTGACCGAGGCAGCAGGCAAGGATGTGTACCTTGCCGCCATCGGTCCCGACATGGAGCTGACCATTATCATGGAGGAGGATGCCCCCTCTGTTCTGCCTTGTTTTGACGAGGACGATGCCCTGATTTCCGTGAAGGGTGCGCCGCTATTTATCAGCTACAATCCGGCGCAGGTCCTCAAGCTGGCAGGCAAGCGGTACCTGACCGGTCCGGTCATCTTCTACCGCACCGATGGGCACAGCACCATCGTATCCCTGACGGTGGAGGATATTTACCGCTTTCAGACCTATCTGGAAAGCCACAGCACCACCCTGATGGCAGATGGGCAGAAGCTGACCTGCATCTGTATCGACTGAGGTGCGCCATGCTGAACTTTTTTATCGGTTTCGCATTTTTTGAAGCAGGTGCCTTTTTCGGCTTCTTCGTGGCGGCTCTGATGCAGGCGGCACGGAGCGGTGAGATCGGACTGAACGGAAAGGAGGATTCGCATGGCTGAAAACACCTTATCGGTGCTGAAAATTGCGCCGGGACAGCATCCGCAGCAGGTCGAGATCGATAACGACCTGAAAGCCTTGCAGCAGGCGGTGGGCGGCTCCATCGGCGCAAGCTATCCCTTTGCCGACCCGGTTGCCATCGTTTATGCCGATGACGGCAAGCTCATGGGTCTGCCCCTGAACCGTGCCCTGCGGGACGAGGACGGGCAGATGTACGATGCCGTTGCCGGAGACTTTCTGGTGGTGGGTCTGGGCGAGGAGGATTTTGCATCGCTCCCCCCCGGAAATGGTGCAGAAGTACGAGCAGCTTTTCCATCAGCCGGAAGCCTTTCTGAAATTGGGCAACCGTCTGCTGGTGTTGCCGGTGCCGGATGAACCTCCCGCAGAAAAGCCCCGCACCAAGCCCCCGGCAGAGCATGACCGCTAAAATCACCCTGCTGCACGGGAGGTGATGGCAGTGCAGGAAGAAATCGAACAGAAGTCATTCAACATTATGATCTCCACCACAAAGCTGTCCGCCCGGACTGTCCTCCGGGCGGTAAAGGCGGCGTTTCGGCTGTACCAGTCCAAGGCATCCCAAGGCAAGCAGAGCGTCCGCACCCTTCTGCGGCAAAACCGGGGCGTGTCCAGCGTGGAGATCAGCAAGACCGGCATCCGTGGCTTAGAGCGGTATGCCAAAAAGTACGGCATCGACTACGCCATCCGCAAGGACACCTCCGAGGTGCCGCCCCGGTATCTGGTCTTTTTCAAAGCCCCGGACGCAGAAGCCTTCAACTCGGCGTTCAAAGAGTATTCGGCATTTTTGCTCAACAAGGACAAACGCCCCTCGGTGCTGGCAAAACTGCATGAACTGGTGCAGGCGGCGGCAGAACTCCCCGGCAAAGTCCGGCATAAGGAACAGGAGCGTGGACTGTGACCACGAAAAAGCTGACAAAGCTGCTGGCACTGTATCTGCCCTATATTTTGCTGGGGCTGGTGGCAACCAACATTGGCGAAGCGTGGCGGCTTGCCGAGGGCAAAGAGCTGGGGGATAAGATCATGGCGATGATGGGCACCGTTCCGGTGGCGTTTGCGAACCCGCTGCCCAGCTTGCATCCGCTCGATTTGCTGGTGGGCTTGTGCTGCGGTGCAGGGTTACGGCTGGCGGTCTATTTGCGTGGAAAAAACGCCAAGAAGTACCGCCACGGCATGGAGTACGGCTCTGCCCGGTGGGGCACCGCCAAGGATATTGAGCCGTTCATGGCACCCAAGTTTGCAGACAACATCATCCTGACCAAAACGGAACGGCTGATGATGTCCAACCGCCCACCGGACCCCAAAAACGCCCGGAACAAAAATGTGCTGGTGGTGGGAGGCTCCGGCAGCGGCAAGACGAGATTTTGGCTTAAACCCAACCTTTTACAATGTCATAGTTCCTATGTGGTCACTGACCCGAAAGGTTACAATATACCAAGATAGAAAAAGGTAGCGTTTTATCAACGCTAATTACATACAGAAGGGAGGCAAAACCGTGGCAAAGAAAGAAGAAATCAAAATCACAGCTCTATACGAGCGATTATCCAGAGACGATGAACAGGCTGGCGAATCGAACTCCATCCTAAATCAGAAAAAGTATCTCGAAGAATATGCCCGACAAAAGGGACTGAGAAATATCCGCCATTTCTATGACGATGGCTACTCAGGCACGAATTTTGTTGAGGTAAGATAACGATACCTTTTTTGCAGAGGGTGTTATCTTACCTCTTTTTGATGTATGTTAGATAGCATAACTCTTTACGTCGGCTCCTATCTGTCTGAAATAGGAGATACTTTCGGTAGGCTTGTCACCTGTATCAACTCTGCCGACAAAGCTATAAAAGATTTCGATTTTGCGGGTGTTCGTTTCCTTATCCAGTTCGTGAATAAGAATACGGTCAATAAATTCATGGACGTTTTCGTAGGTCAGTTCTTCAATCGCTGTGTATCTGCGTACCAGTGCGACAAACCTTTTTACGTCCGCGCTGCGCTCGGTGGCGTTGTCGATTTCCTGTGACAGCTCCGCAATCCTCCGGGTCAGCGTCTTTTTTTCTTCATCATAGCCGGAAGTCAGAAAAGCAAATTGTTCATCTGAAAGTTTCCCTAAAGCGTTGTCCTCGTAGAGCTTGCGGAATAAGATGTTCAGCTCGTTAATACGGTTCTGCGCCTTGTCAAGCTCTTTCCGCTGCTGTGTCAGCGTCTTTTGTACTGCCTTTGCGCTGCACTCGTTGGCTGTTTCGATAAACTCCTGTTCATGCTCTTTCACATAAGACGTTACTCGCTGCAAGTCTGCAAGGACAAGTTCTTTCAATACGCTTTTGCGGATATAATGCGTAGTGCAGAGCATATCATTTCTTGCCCGGTTGCGGTAGTTGCCGCAAGTGTAGGCGTGTTTCCGTTCAAGCGTCCCGGCTCCGCGTACTGCATACATTTTGTAGCCGCAGTCCCCGCAAAAGAGCAGCCCGGAAAACAGGTCAATTTCATCAACCTTTGTCGGGCGTTGCCGGGTGGCAATCCGCTTCTGTGCAAGTTCAAAGGTTTCTTCATCAATCAAAGGTTCGTGAGTGTTGGGGAAGAAATACCTTTTTTCCTCCGGGTTCTTTTTCGTCTTTTTCGACTTATAAGATACCTTGTAGGTTTTCCCGGTTATGGTATGCCCTAAATATTCTTTCCTTGTCAGAATGTCGTACAGCGTCTTATCCGGCCAGTTGTACCATGCGTTGAGCTGTGGGCGGGGGTGGCGTTTGCTCCCTGTCCTGCGGTAGCGCAGTTCCCCGACGGTCAGTATTTCATTGTCCCGCAGCCAGTTCTGGATTTCACACATACGGTCGCCCCGTACATACATTGCAAAAATCTGTTTTACGACGTGCGCCGTTTCCGGGTCGGGTATCAGATGATTGCGGTTATCCGGGTCGATAAGGTAGCCGTAAGGAGCTTCGCCGTTGACGCGCTCGCCTTTCTGCGCCTTTGCCTGTTTGACAGCCCGGATTTTCTTTGAGGTGTCGCGGGCGTAAAACTCGTTGAACCAGTTCCGCAGAGGGGTAAACTCGTTATCTTCCCTTGCTGTGTCTACACCGTCGTTAATGGCAATGTAGCGCACTTCATATTCGGGAAAGACAATCTCTATCAGCTCCCCGGTTTTCAGATAATTACGTCCCAGACGGGAAAGGTCTTTTGTTATGACGGTCGCCACGTTCCCGGCTTCAACCTCATGCAGCATGGCTTGAAGCCCCTCACGCTCAAAGCTCACGCCGGAAAATCCGTCGTCTACGAAAAAGCGCGTGTTGAAAAAGTGGTGTTCGTCAGCATACTTTTGTAAAATCAGTTTTTGGTTCTGTATGCTCTCGCTTTCCCCGGCTTGCATATCTTCCTGGCTCAATCTGCAATATAAAGCGGTAATCTTGTCTGTCTGTAACATTTTGTCCTCCTTTCCGACGACAGACAAGCATGGTATTTGTACTGTCTATATTATACCACATACCGCTGCCTGTGTCATGTATAAAATGTGAAGAAACGCCCTATTTCCGGGCGTTTGCGGGGTTCAGTTCCATGTCTTTGCGAATGAGTTTTTTTATCTTTTTATCCAGTGTGTCCGTTGCGCGTTCACTTGCGGACGAACATACAAGGTAAGTAACTTTTCCTATTTTATGCTCCGTTGTGGTAACGGGCGTTTGGTTTTGCGTCAAAGAAAATCCCCCTTTCTTTCGCAAACATATAATATAGTCTATGAATAGCAGCAAGTCCACTATTCAATAAAACAAAGGCTTTAATCGGACGGTTATTAGCATAACCTCATGGGAATTTCACCCCGGCATGGTTCTCATGCCGCCCTACCCATTGCCTGCGACGCTCTTAACGCTCGGACTGTGGCTGTAAGGAAGTATCATTGTATATTCTGCGTGTCGTCGCCCGCAAGCCGCTACACTTGCTTTCCGGCGCGGTGTTGGTCGCTCGGCTGTCCGGGCGGGGATAACCTCACCCGGATAGCGTCATGGCGCACCCGCCGTATGGCTCGGCGCAAAAGGAACGTATCCGATTTGCCCTATGCTGCGCCGCCGTTATCTTGCGCCGCTTTCTTTGTCAAGGTTCAGAATGGCTTTGCTGCCGCGTCAGCAGCGGAACGGAAAAGGGGGAGAGAGAAAGCGTCCCGCCGCCGCTGCGGTTTATTCCTCTGCCTTAAAGGTGAGGACAGCCATCATCAGTTTTGCTTGCAGCCGTTCCCGAATGTCGTGGTCTACGCCAAAATAGACGTTCCCGCGCTCGTCGTACAGCTTCCGCATGGAGAGGCGGGCTATGTAGCCGCTGAAATGCTGCAAGACAATCTTCATGGCGTCCGGGTCGCCCTTTGTCGCTGCCACAATGACAGGATAAGGAACAAGGGCATTTTCCGGGTAGCCGGGTTCGTTACCATTCGTCCCATTCATCAGCATTTTCCTCCAGATATTTTCTTAATTTCTCAAAAGAGCTTGTCCGCCTGTACTGTATCGTGCTTCTCGATGTATTGAACAACTTCGCAATCTCGGTGTCGTTCATTCCCTCGAAATAGTACAGGAGTACGGCTTTGCGCTTTTCTTCCGGCAAAGTACGGATTGCTTCAAGAAGCAGCTTCGGCGTGATTTTCTTCCCGGCTTTCTCAAAGACGGTTTCGGCGGTTTCCCGTTTGAAATATTCATCAAAGGTATGAAGCTGCCGCGCTTCGTCTAAGGGCAAATCGGAAAAGGTGACTTCCCTTGCCTTATGCCTGTGCAGCTCCCTGTGAGCGTCACACGCTTCATTGTGCAGCACCGTATTACAAAACTTCTGAAAAGCACATTGTACAGTAAAATAATCAGCACGTTATCCAATCAATACGAAGGCGGGGCGAGCGAGCGAAATGACGTCGGAAAGCCTTTACGCTCACATGGACGCCGACTACTCCGAAGCGCTTCGCAGGATCGGCGGGAACGAGCGCATGGTGAAATACCTGCGCATCATGAGACGGGACCCTTCTTTCGACGATCTGTGCGAAGCCGTCGAAAACCAAGACTACCAAGCCGCCTTTCGCGCGGCGCACGCCATCAAAGGGGCATCGCTCAACTTAGGGCTGACAAAGCTTGCAGACTGCTCGTCCAAACTCACGGAAGCCTTGCGCTCGCAGGAGCCCAACGAAGCTATCGCGCCTTTGTTCAAGGAAACCAAGCAAGTTTATCAAGAGGCGATCGCCCGCATCGACGCCCTGCCGGACGACGCCGAGGAAAGATAGGGCCATGAAGGACCGCAACCTTGCTCTGATCGTGGACGATTCCGAACTGAACCGCTCCATGCTGGCCGACATCCTGTCCGACGAGTACGACATCATAGAAGCCGAAAACGGACTGGAGGCCATCTCGCAGTTTGAAAAGCACCAGTTCGATATCTCCCTCGTGCTGCTCGACATCGTGATGCCCGAAATGGATGGCTTCGAAGTGCTCGCCATCATGAGCAAGAACAAGTGGATCGAACGCGTCCCCGTCATCATCATCTCCGCGGAAAGCTCTTCCTCGTACATAGACAACGCCTACGACCTAGGCGCCACCGAATTCATCAGCCGACCCTTCGACCCCAAGACCGTGCAACGGCGCGCGTCGAACACCGTGATGCTGTACTCCAAGCAGAACATGCTGGAGAACATGGTGACCGAGCAGATGCTCGATAAGGAGAAGAGCAACCTTATCATGGTGGAGCTGCTGAGCCATATCGTCGAGTTCCGCAACGGCGAAAGCGGCATGCACGTGCTCAACATCCGCTCCATCACCAAGATGCTGCTCACCCAGCTGTGCCGCACGTCCGACCGCTACGCATCCATCCGATCGAAGATATCGCTGATCGCCAACGCCTCCTCCTTGCACGACATCGGCAAGATCTCGGTGCCCGAGCATATCCTGAACAATCCCGGTTCCCTCTCGGCCGACGAGTGGGTCGTCATGAAGGCCACAGCATGGCAGGCGCCAACATCTTGGAGAGCACCCGCTACTACCCAGACGAGGAGCTGGTGCGGGTGGCGCGCGACATTTGCCGATGGCACCACGAGCGCTACGACGGAGGCGGATACCCCGACGCTCTGGTAGGAGAGCAGATCCCTATCGAGGCCAGGTGGTTGCGCTGGCGGACGTGTACGACGCCTTGACCCACAAGCGGGTGTACAAAGAAGCCATCTCGCACGAAGAATCGATGCGCATGATCCTCTACGGCGAATGCGGGGCGTTCAAATCCGCTGCTTTTGCAAGTGCTTGGTGGACATCGCCCCTCAGCTGAAGAGCGAAATGGATATGAAATCGCTCGGCCGCATCACGAAGGAGGACATGCTCGACATCACGCGCAGCATGATGCAAACAGGCGACGTCTCCAACCGAACGCTGGCCCTTTTGGAACAAGAGCGAACAAAATACCAGTTCTTCGCCCATTTGTCTCAGGAAATTCAGTTCGAATACAACGTGAAAACCGACCTATTGATGCTGTCCGAATGGGGTGCGGAAATGTTGGGGCTGTCCAGCATCGTCCCGAACCCGCTCGGGCACGTGCGCCTTCACCAGATCATCATGCGGGAAGATTTGCTCAGCTTGCGCGACCTCATCCTTTCCGCGACCCCCGACAACCCCAACGTGAGCTCGAGCTACCTGCTCCACGTCAACAACCAAAAGCGTTGGCATAAGATCCTCGCGCGCCCTCTTTGGCTGGGAAACGACGAAGAGGCCCTGACCGGCTTCATCGGCAAATGCGTGGACGTGCATGAAGAGCAGCTGAAGCTCGACCGCCTTGTGCGCCAAGCGAGCACCGACCCGCTCACGGGCATGTTCCATCGGGAAGCCGCCCGGCAGGCCATCCTGCCGCAGCTCGAACGGCATGAGCACGACGAAAAGCGATTCGCGCTCATGCTGTTCGACTTGGATCAGTTCAAGACGGCTAACGACAGCTACGGTCACCTGTTCGGCGACAAAATCCTGAAGCAGATGGCTCTGCGCGTGCAGCGCAGCGTCCGCGAATCGGACGTCACCGCCCGCATCGGCGGAGACGAGTTCCTCGTCTTCATCGAATACGAGGACGACCCCTGCGCGGCTTGCAAGCGGGTTTTCGAATCGCTTGCAAGCTCGAGCGACGAATACCCCATGACCGTCAGCATGGGCGTCGCCCTGTTCCCCGCGCACGCGACCTGCTACGACGACTTGTTCCACCGCGCGGACCAGGCGCTCTACGCGGCCAAGCAGCTCGGACGGGACCGCTGCTGCTTCTACGAGGACTCGATGGCCGGGCTCCTGTCCGTGCTTTCGGAGATCTGCCGCCAGGATCAGGAGCCGGAACCGGAGCCGGAAAACCTTGAAGGATCCCGCAGATGACGAAGCGCATAGATGGGTCGTCTCTGGCGGAGGCCCCCGTCTGGCTCAAAGCGGTAAGCGGGCTGCTCTTGGCGATGCTGCTGGTCTCGGTTTTCGCCTTCGCGGGAACGTACAGCAACCTCAACCAGTCGATCAACGAGGAGCGCGTCGAGTCCGTGCAGCAGATCGGCAGCCTGATCTCGAAGAAGCTCAAGCTGCTCAAGCAAGGTCACGAGGAGGACGCCGAAATGTCGGCGCGTTTCCTCACGCACTCCGGCGCGATCACCATGGAGGAGGTGAAGAGCCTCCTCGGCGACTCGAACGAGACGTACCTGCTTGCCGAGGACGGGAGGTGCTTGTCGCTTGAAGGGCAGGCCATCGTCATATCGAGCACCATGCTCACCGAGAACATCCATACCTGGGAAGACGTGAAATCCGAGTTCTGCACCGTGCAAAGCAAAGGCGATTTCTGGGTGTTCGCGGCACCCGTCGAAGGCGTCGTCGTCGACGGCATGCCCATCGCAGGCCTTCTCAAGGTGGTGGATGCCCAGCAATACGCCGACGTGGCCATCCTCCCCATCTTCAACGGCCAGGGCGCATCGTATGTCGTGGACGAGAACGGCGTGATCCTGCTGAGGCCTTCGGATTCCCAAGCCAACAAGAGCTTCGAAAGCCACAACATCGTGCAGATCCTCGAAAAGGAGCACGTTGATCAAGCTGTGGTGGACACGCTGAGATCTTCCCTGAAAAACTGCACGGAAGCTCAATTCCTCATGAGCTTCCAAGGCGACACGTGGCTTCTGCAAAGCTTCCCCGACGGCGAGGGCCGCAACATCGTCATGGCCATCCCCGTTTCGAGAACCGCTCAAAAGACCTTCGAGGGCATGCAGAGCGTCATCGGGCTGGTTGCGGTCATCGTGCTGATAGTCGCGATGCTTTCGATCAGCTGGATGTACTACTTCGTAAGCAGGAACCAGAAAGTCAAGATAGAGAGCGCGCGCGTGAACCTGAAGAGCGACTTCTTGACCAAGATGTCGCATGACATACGCACGCCGCTCAACGCCATCATGGGATCCAACGAATTGGCCCTGCGTTCCATAGACGATTCAAAGACCCTGAAAAAACACCTGGAAACCTCGAGGAAATCCGGGGAGTACCTGCTCTCCATCATCAACGACATGCTGGATCTGAGCCGCATAGAAAGCGGAAAGATGACCATGGCGAACCGTCCGTTCGCACTGCCCGATCTTCTGGATTCCATCATCGTTTTGCAAAGCGGTCCTGCCGAGAAGAAGGGCGTGGTGCTCAAGGAGTCTTCGCGCCATCTTGTTCACGAGCGCTTCCTCGGCGACGACACCAGAATCAAGCAATGTTTGGTCAACCTGGTTTCGAACGCGGTGAAATTCACGCCCGAGCAAGGAACCGTCCTGGTTTCTTGCGAAGAGCTCGCACAGGAAGGGTCGGATTCGCGCATACGGTTCACCGTGAAGGACACCGGCATCGGCATGAGCGAGTCGTTCATGAAAAGGCTGTTCGAGCCGTTCGAGCAAGAGCAATCATCCTCACCTCCACCCAGATCGGCAGCGGATTGGGGCTTCCCATCGTGCACAACCTGGTGAGCCTGATGGGCGGTACCGTGCACGTCGAAAGCGCACAGGACGCAGGCACTACCTTCGTGGTGGAGATACCGTTGAAGCCCCTCGACGAGCCATGCCGCCCCGCAGACGACCGCGATTCGGAAACCCCGAGACCGGACTACAGCGGCACGTGCATCCTGTTGGCGGAAGACAACGAGATGAACCGCGAGATCATCGTCGATCTGCTCTCCGATCTCGGCGTTGACGTGGAAACGGCATGCAACGGCGCCGAAGCGCTCGAAATGGTCGCCTCCTCCGAGCCCGGGCGCTACGCACTCGTGCTCATGGACATCCAGATGCCCGTCATGAACGGACTCGAAGCCGCATCCGCCATCAGGGCGTCGGGCCATCCCGACGCGGCGCGCCTTCCCATCATCGCGCTTTCGGCAGGCGCATTCGAAGAGGACGTGCAGCGTTCCCTGCACCATGGCATGCAGGATCATTTGTCCAAACCGATGAATCTCGACGACGTTCGCGACGTATTCCATCGCTTTATAGACCAACAGGAGGAACCGCAATGAAAACCCGGGCACGCACCTTTATAGCGGCTTTGACCGTCATGGCCACGATGGCGGGGCTGACCTCATGCGCGCACTCGCAACCGGAACCCGGCTACCCCATCTGCACGGAAAACGAGATCGTGACCTACGAGCCGACGGACACGACCAAAACCGTCATCACCATAGGTCGCTACACCATATTCAATTCGGAGCCGTTGCAAAAGGCTTTGAGCGAGCGCATACCCGAGGCGAGCTTCGCCTTCGTCGACGCCCCCGGCACCAACGACGTGAGGGCGTACGTCAAAGAGCAGGCTGAACGCAACGACCTACCCGATATGGTTTTCAGCGGCATGCGCGTGGGGTCGGGCGAATACGCGTACGATCTGTCCGCGGAAGGGTTCACGGGCCGCTACAACCTTTCGGCGCTTGAAAAGCTGAGCGTTGACGGAGCTTTGCGGCAACTGCCCATCAACAGCTCCGTCAAAGGCATTTTCTACAACAAAACGCTTTTCGAGGAGCACGGCTGGGAAATCCCGACAACCCTTGATGAGTTCTACGACCTTTGCGATGCCATCACAGCCGAAGGCATCCGTCCCTTCGTCCCTTGCCTGAAATATTCCGTGCAAGACGTTGGTTTGGGTCTGACCAGCCGAGAAGTGTTCGGCACGTCGGAAAAGCGCGCCCGGTACGATGACGTGGTCAACAAAGAGGCTTCCTGCGAAGGACTGCTTGAACCGTACTACGAGACGCTCAAGCAGCTGTACGATCGAGGGATCGTGGTGGAAAGCGATTTCACGTCGAGCCTTACCCAAAACCGTCAGGCCATGTATGCCGGAGAGATTGCGATGATCCCCAGCGATCTGTCGATGTACAGTCTGTACGAGCAGGAAAAACCCGGTTGCGAGATCGACTTCATAGGGTTTCCGACCGACACGCCCAACGAGCGATGGATGCAGATGTCTCTGGGCGTGAACATGATGGCCTCCCAAAAGTCCATGGAAGACCCGCAGAAGAAGCGCATCCTGCTTGACGCGCTGGACTTCCTGAGCTCGGACGAGGGGCAGGCCGTCCTGTTCGAGTGCTTCAGCGGCATAAGCAACGTCAAATCGTACCAACAGAACATTCGACCCGAGTTCTGGGACGTGAAGAACTGCCTTGACGCAGGCTCCATTTACTTCGCCGACAGAGTCGGTATGACGTCCGATTTCGAAACCGCATTCGAATGGATGCGCGGCAACATGACCATGCAGGAAATCATAGAGGCGACCGACGACTTCGCACCCTGCAATCTGTACGAATCGATGGAGACCCCCGTCATCGGAAAAGCGGCCGAGGATTTCACCGTGCTGGAGACCAGCAACCTTATAGCGGACGCCATGCGCGACGCCTCCGGTGCCGACGTAGCGCTGCTGATCAACAACTACTATTACAAAGGGAATTCCGGAAAGCTCTATCAAGGGGACATCTCCCTGGCCGACCGCTTCAACCTGCGCAGCGTCACGACCGACGATGTCCTGACGACATACGAGATCAGCGGAACGGATCTGAAAAAGCTCATGGAGCATCCGAAGATCGGCGGCGAAGAGATCAACGCGACGTACGCGCTCTCGGGTCTCAAGATGGAATACACGCCCTGGCGCGCGCCGACCAGAACGTGCTGAGCCTGACGATTGCCCGACGGGACCGAGATCTCGACGACGCGCAGTACACGGTGGCCGCCTGGGCCGGATCGATCGACGAGTCGTAC
>ENA-OQIL01000606-OQIL01000606.1-human-gut-metagenome-genome-assembly--contig:-NODE-606-length-12200-cov-2.610287_pt1 | contig 12200 bp, 14 predicted proteins | sample MGYA00242583_ERZ504748 | MGnify/ENA primary metagenome ERZ504748 (study PRJEB26092, sample SAMD00036191) | human gut metagenome | host: Homo sapiens | study: EMG produced TPA metagenomics assembly of...
GGCACGCCATGGTGGCCATCGACGTGCCAAACCACTGGCTGCAGCTGGGTGGAGAACGGCGGCATCGGTCTATCACGACTGGGCAGAGAAAAGGAGCTGCTGCCGTATGTCCGATTCTCAAGACGACGCGGCGGAGGCGAGATTCTGAGCAGGTTCACCGACCGGGCTGCAGGCCGCCAGACAGCTTTAGCCAGTGGGGCGCCAAGGAGATTCTCATCACCCATAACACGGAGGTGCTGGTCTACGATGGGTCGGGACGATCTACACATGCCCCATCCGGGCCAGAAACCTCTCCGGCCGGACCGGGCGGGGCGACACCACCTTTGCCGGCTACATCAATGAGCGGCTGACTGCTGACATCCCCACCGCCCTCCGCTTCGCCACCGCCTTAGTGTCCCTGAAGATGGAGACCCCCGGCCCCTTCACCGGCACCCGGGCGGATGTAGATGCCTATCTGAAGGAATTCTACTGAGCGCCATTTCCGTATCCATCTCCCGAAATCACCAAGACGGCTGCCAACCCGGCAGCCGTCTTTCAGCTCTGCTCCGAAGAAGGAGCAACCAACTTCTGCAAATGTGACTATCTTCACCCCAGATGATACCATGAAGTTCAAAGCCGAGGCTCTCCGCACCTGGGGAAACAGGACACGCATCTACCAGAATGCGGGATGTGCCTCTCAACGAGGCCTCGGTGGACGCCATCCTGGATCTGAGAGCGGAGTGGTACTTCGTAGAAGACGCGTCGATCATCGCTGACGAGCACGAAGGCTATACCCGAACGGTACTACCGCATCCTGAAGGTGGCTGAGCTGAAGCAGCGGGGGGCTCCATACTCTGCTTCGCCGCCAATCTGGTTAACAGCATCAAACAACCGGATGGGACGCTCGGCTCCCTTTCCCCCCGGCAGGTGGCCGTCCTCCTTAGACAATCCGCCTCGGAGATTACGGAGCTCTACTATGTGAAAAAGGACGCCTCCGCTTGACAGGGATCACGACAGGATTCGATCTCTGAGGTATGCGAAAAAAGAACTCCCCTGGCCAGCAGGCAACTGGCCAGGGGAGCAAAATTTTAAAGCTAAAATGATGCTGTAGCAGACAGAAACAAGACTTTCAATGGGTCGGGGAAATCAATATGCAGCCGCGCATTTATGGAGCCGCATATTAAAGGGCGCAAAATCAAAGGGCGTCGGGTGGCACCCCGGCGCCCTTTGGCTTTTGGCAGACATTGCGTGAAACTGCAGTTCTCAAACCTCGCGAGAGGGGAGCGGCCGCATCTGCCTGTTCTGGGTGGTTTGTATTCAGGCTATGCGGCTGAGGATCCGTGAGAGGCCTCGCCTCAAAAGACGCCCTGCTCCATCATGGCCTCAGCCACCCGCTTGAAGCCGGCGATGTTGGCGCCCGCCACCAGGTTGTAGCCCAGGCCGTACTCCTCCGCAGCCTCCACGCTCATCTGGTAGATGGTGTTCATGATCCGGTGCAGCTGCGCGTCCACCTCTTCCGCCGTCCACACCAGCCGCTCACTGTTCTGCGCCATCTCCAGTGCGCTGGTGGCCACGCCGCCTGCGTTCACCGCCTTGCTGGGCGCCACGATCATCCCGGGCTGCTCCATCAAGAACCGCAGCGCGTCGTTGGTGGTGGGCATGTTCGCCACCTCAATGTAGTACTTCACGCCGTTGGCCGCGATCTGCTTCGCCTGCTCCATGTGCACGTCGTTCTGCATGGCCGAGGGCATCACCACATCCGCCTTCACGCCCAGGGCTTCTCACCGGGGAAGAATTCCACGCCGAACTTCTCCGCATAGTCCTGTACCCGGTTGCGGCCGCTGGAGCGCATCTCCACCAGATACGCGATCTTCTCCTCCGTGGCTACGCCGTCCGGATCATAGATATATCCGTCCGGGCCGGACAATGTCACCACCTTGGCCCCCAGCTGCGTGGCCTTCTTACAGATGCCCCAGGTCACGTTGCCGAAGCCCGCGCAGGCGATGGTCTTGCCCGCGATCCGCTCTCCCTCGTGCTCCAGCACGTTCTGGAGATAGTATACCGCGCCGTAGCCCGTGGCCTCCGGCCGGATCAGGCTGCCGCCGTAAGAGAACCCCTTGCCCGTCAGCACACCGTTCTCCCAGGCCCCCTTCAGCCGCCGGTACTCGCCGAAGAGATACCCGATCTCCCGGCCACCCACGCCCATGTCCCCGGCAGGCACGTCCACGTCCGGCCCGATGTACCGGTACAGCGCCTGCATGTACGCCTGGCAGAACCGCATGATCTCCGCGTCCGACTTCCCCGCCGGGTCGAAGTCCGCGCCGCCCTTGCCGCCGCCGATGGGCAGGCCCGTCAGGGAGTTCTTGAAGATCTGCTCAAAGCCCAGGAATTTGATGATGCCGGGATATACGTTGGCCTGGAACCGCAGGCCGCCCTTGTAGGGCCCCAGCGCGCCGTTGAACTGGCACCGGTAGCCGATGTTCGTGTGCCACTGACCCTGATCGTCCTCCCAGGAGACCCGGAAGGTGAACATCCGCTCCGGCTCCACCATCCGGTTCAGCAGGTCCACCTTCTCATACTCCGGGTGCTTCTCGATCACCGGCTCCAGAGAGGAGAACACCTCCTCCACCGTCTGCACGAATTCCGGCTCGTTGCCGTGCTTCTTCTTCACGTTCTCGATCACGCTGGTGAGATATGCGTTCATGGCTTTTTCCTCCAATCAAAATTTTGAAAGCCGTGGGCACACAGGCCCGTTCATATCACCAGACAGGAACGGAAATGCCTCTCCGCTCCCGCGTCTGTCCTCATACCACCTCTAACAGCCGTTCACGTTCCGCTGCGTTTTTTTCCTCCCCCTCTCCGTCCGGCCCTCCTGCCGGCCTCCGCAGCAATCTCGCTTTCGCTGTATCCGGCGGACGGCATCTTTCGATGGCCGTTCCGCCCCATGCGATCTTTCCAGTTTGATTGTAGCAAAAAAATCATATTCTTGGGAGCCCTATTGTGTAAAAGTACATTTTTCTTTATTCGCTCATTAGTATTTTACAATATTTTTCCATAAACGTTTCCTGTATAAACCAGAACTATCTGTAGCCAGCCGTGGCGGAAAATACCACATCTCTCTTCCCGGGTGCCCGAGGCAGCGGCAACGAAGCGGAAAACCAAAAAGCCTGTGGTACAATAACTTCCAGATCTTTACCTGTAAAAGGGCTGTAATTCAGTCCTCCGCGGTTGAAAGCCTTGTGCCGTCATATTCATCGCAGTATCAGCCGCCTGGGGCGATCCGCTTCAGGTTGCGGCTATGCACTGCCGCCCAGGTGAGCGGCGGTCAGAGAGCTCAGGGCGTCACAGCGAACTCACAGCATCGCTAATCAGTGTCAATATTGTGGGTAATAAAGCGGGCCCTGAAATTGCGCTGGTTGCACATCGCCCCCACCATGCTGCCGAGCGGCTGTCAGGGCCAGCGTAATCTTCAGGGAACCGCCGCAGCCGATGTGATCCATATTGGCCACCTTTGTAGGACGATCTTCTTCTGGAGGAACGTCCCCTCGGCATTCTATATGTCGGGAGCCCGTTCCATGACATTCCTTCCGGGAGCGTAGGCTAATCGACCTGATAAAAGGAAATGCCGCATACCAGCCTCAACAGGCCGATATGCAGCACAAAATCGGACGAAACACCTGGTTCGCTATCTCCGGATGCTGAAAACACAGCGGAGTAAGGCTGACCTTCCGCAGGAGCGGCTTTATGTGCGGCAGCGGGGGTACAGTTTCCCTGTTCTTTCATTGCGCACAGCGCGAAAGGCATTCATAGGCGCCCAAAACAGATGTCTTAAAATTCAGCAAACACGCTGAGAGAGCAAAGAAAACCTCGGAACCATTGCAGTTCCGAGGCTTTCTCAACTGGCAGCGGGTGAAGGATTCGAACCCTCACATACAGAGTCAGAGTCTGCTGTGCTACCCTTACACAAACCCGCTATTTTTACTGCTCTCTCGTGAGCACGCATGTTATTATACCAAAATGGCGCAGAATGTCAATAGAAAAATGAAAAAAATTTGGAAAGAAAAATTGGGCCGGGGCGGAGCCCCGGCCCATGGCTCAAAGTCAGAACTGGTTGGGCTGGTTGTTCTTGTTCTGAGCCTGCTCCTTCTTCTTGTTCTGAGCATTCTGGCCATTGGTCTTGTTCTGACCATTCTGGCTGCGGGCCTTCATCTGGTCCGGATTCTGATTCTGCATCAAGCTCACCTCGCTTTCGCTGATTGTAGTGTACCCGGAAAAAACAAAATCATACGGAAATTTTTTTCTCAAATGGGGATACCACAGGCTGCACTTTTATGCTATAATGAACCATCATAGCTTAAAATGAAGCAAAGGGGGCAAGACACCATGAAATGTCCGTACTGCGCCCATCCGGAGAGCAAGGTGGTGGATTCCCGGCCCTCCGATGAGGGGGCCAGTATCCGCCGCCGCAGGGAGTGCCTGGCGTGCCATAAGCGGTTTACAACCTATGAGACCATGGAGAGTCTGCCTCTGGTGGTCATCAAGAAGGATGGCAGCCGCCAGACATTTGACAAAAGCAAGCTGCTCAACGGCATGATCCGGGCCTGTGAGAAGCGCCCGGTGCCCTTTGGAAAGCTGGAGGAGATTGCCAACGAAATTGAGCAGGTTCTCCAGAACGACATGGACCGGGAGATCCCCTCGGCGAAGATTGGGGAGTTGGTGATGGACCGGCTGAGAGAGGTGGACGAGGTGGCCTATGTCCGCTTCGCGTCGGTGTACCGGCAGTTTAAGGACATCGGCACCTTTATGACGGAACTCAATAAGCTGCTGGCGGAGAAATAGAAACAAAAAACAGCTGTCGAAGCATGTATTCGACAGGCTGTTTTTTAAGTGTCATTGTCATCTTCTCCCAACTGCTGGCGGATGTAGGGGGCGAAGATGCGCTCCAGAAGGAGGGAGTGGAGCAGGGCCAGAAGGGCGGGGGTGACTGCGATGGCCAGGAAGAAGTTGAGACACACCGTCAGGGCGGCATACAGCAGCAGCGCCAGGGCGATCGTAGAGGGCAGGTGGGCGATGGCCAGCTTGGCGCAGTTGGAGAGGAGGCCGCCCACACCGAATTCAAACTGGGAGAGGACGGGAAAGAGGTAGCACAGCAGGCCCAGCGGCAACAAAAGAAACACATAGTAGGCCATAAACAGGATGTAGCCGGCGCGGTTGAGCGATGCAGTCTGATAGAGCAGGGTATAGAGAACGAACAAAACCGCACCGACAGCCACCACCACGAGGGTGGTCAGGGCGCCAACCTTGAAATTTTCCCGGAAGGTACGAAAAAACAGGCTCCAGCTCTTGCGCTCGCTGCCGCGGATACAGCGCGCCACTGTGCGGTAGAGGGCGGCGGTGGCGGGCCCCAGGGTGAACACGGGCAGAGAGCAGACCAGCCAGAACACACTGAGGAGAAAGAGATCCACCAGCTTTTCGATCAGACGCCAGAAGTCGTTTTCCGGATTAAAAATGCCTGCGGCCATGAAGGGGCCTCCTTTTTGTCACAGGCCCGGCGACAGTTCGCCGGGCCTGTGGGTTCAGAACAGTGTGGGAATCCGCTCGGCCAGCGCGGCGGCCAGCCGGGCGTGGCTCTCCCGTGTGAGGTGCATGAAGTCAATGGGGTTGTGCGCCAAGCCAAGGGCATTGGCGTCCAGAAAGTGGCAGCGGGTTTCCGCGGCGACCGCCCGGAACTGGCCGGGCAGGCGCAGGGATTTTTCCACGCAGCCCAGTCCCATCTCCTGGGCCACGGGAGATCGCTCCACTCCCTTTCCGATGGCGGGCGGGGGCGACAATCAGAAGGTTGGGCTGCCCGCCCGCCCAGCAGTCGATGGACTGTGCCTTCCGCACCAGGCGGCGCAGGCCCTTGCCGATGGCGCAGGCGTTGGCGCCCAGCCGCTCCTTGGTATCGTTGGTGCCCAGCATGACCACCAGCAGGGACACCGGCGCGTGGCTCATGAGGCATGGATAGAGGTAGGGCAGGGCGCTCAAACTCTCCTCCACCGGGTCGTCAAAGACGGTGGTGCGTCCGGGTAGCCCCTCCTCGAGAACCAGAAAGTCCTCTCCCAGGGCAGCCTGGAGGCGGCAGGTCCACCGCTCTGATTCATTAAAGCGGCGGAGGGAGCCGTCGGCGCAGTCGGCGGGATCGGCGCAGTATCCATGGGTGTTGGAGTCTCCCAGGCAGACGATGTGGCGCTTCACCGCTTACCTCAACTCGGGCAGGGAGCGGCGGCCACGGACTGGCCTACACGGCGGGCCTTCTCGTCGGGCAGGGTGGGGTTCATGAGGCCGGCCACCTCCGGGTACTCGTCGGCCAGCACCTTCTTACAGGTGTCCAGGATGATGTCGCCGCCCCGGCCGGACATGACGCGACCCAGCAGCAGCACGTGCTTGAAGCCGTAGAAGTGGTGGTACAGGGCCAGGGAGTGGCCCAGGTACACGCCGATGGAGCGGTAGATGGCCTCGGCTGGGGGAACCGCCCTGGTCCATCAGCTTCTGGACCTCCTTGAGCTTCTCAGCAGGGGAGAGGTCGGCGGACAGGCTGATGCCGGCGGCGGGAGCCAGCTTGATGACGGAGTCCTGGGAGAAGTATTTGACGCCGCAGCCGATGTCGCCGGACCACTCGTCCTCCATGGCGTTGGGGGACACGTCCACCCGGGGCGAAGGCCAGCTCGTTGAGCCAACCGGTGATACAGCCGTCCGAATCCACATAGCCAACCGCTTCACTGGTGCCCATGGCAATGCCGAGAATGCTGTTTTTGCCCAGGTTCATGGCGCCGGCCAGGGCGGACACATCGCCGTCGTTGGCCACCACATAGGGCACGTCGCCGAAGGTGTCGCGGATGGCGCGGATATAGATGTCCTTCACCTTGGCGTCAAAGTCCTCCTTGGACACCTTGAGGAACAGGGAAGCCACCATGGTGCGGTTCTCGATATAGATGCCGGCGGAGGAGACGCCCACCGCGTCCACCCGGGGCATGTGCTCGGCGGCGGCCTTGAGGGCGGAGACGATGCCCTCATAGTGGTAGTCGGGGTCGGAGGTGGTCTTGGGGAACCAGACGACCTCCTCGGAGAAGACCGGCTCGCCGTCGATGACGGCGGACACCTTGCGGTCGGAACCGCCGGCATCGAAGCCGATGCGGCAGCCGCCCAGGTGGCGGCCCACAGCCTGGGGATTGCTCTTCTCGGCAGGCACCTGGTCGCAGTACACCACCTCAAAGGGCTTCTCATAGACGTTGGACATGAAGTCGGCGTCAAAGGCGCGGGCGCCGCCCACGCAGTAGGTGGCCTTCATGGCCTCATATACGGCCTGATCGCCGCTGAGGTACACCTTGAAGCCGCCCTTCATCCAGAGCAGCATCTTGATGATGCGGTCCACATAGTAGATGTCGGCCTCGGCCATGTCCGGAGTGCCGTGGATAAAGGTTTTGTAGACCGCCACCTCGCCGCCGGCCCGCTCCACCGCGATGTCCAGCGGCTTTTTGGCGTCCTTCAGAAAGGCGGTGCAGAACTTTCCCAGGGGGAGAAAACCGGGGTCCAGCTCCGGCACGTTTTTTACTGGGACTTCAATTCCAAGATGCTTCATTGCGTAAGCCCTCCTTTTTTGTGGGAAACAGACAGGTTCCTTCCCCTATAGGCTATCAGTTTTTTTGAATCTGTCAAGCATATTTTCAGGGTTTTGAAAATAATTTTCGAAATTCTCTTGACGGGAGGGGGGAGGGCGGTTATGATGGAGGCAAATGGGGGACCTCTCCCAATCAACGAAAGGTGGGATCTGACATTATGGATCATAAGGCTCGTTTACAGAGTCACCAGAAGTGGATTCAGGAGGAACTGGAGCGCAGCATCCGGTTTTGGATGAAAAACGGCATGGACCCGGTGCACGGCGGCGTCTATACCTGTCTGGATCGGGAGGGAAAGGTGTTCTCCACGGACAAGAGTGTGTGGATGCAGGGCCGCTGCGCCTGGATCTTCGCTTATCTGTGCCACGTGTACGGAGTGAAGGAGGAGTGGCTGGCCGCCAGCAAGAGCTGCCTGGACTTCATGGAGCGGTACTGCATCAACCGGGCGGCGGGCAACCGGATGTACTTCACCGTCACCGGCGACGGCAAGCCGCTGCGTCAGCGCCGCTATTGCTTCTCCGAGGGCTTCTATGCCATCGCCAACGCCGAGTATTACGGTGTTACCGGCGACAAGGCCTGCCTGGAGCGGGCCCGCGCGGCCTACGACCTGATCTGGAACCTGAACCAGGGGCTGGTCGCCGACCCCACGGGGATGGGCCCCAAGACCATCCCAGAGACCCGCTCCGGCCGCGCCCTGGCCAACCCTATGATCTATCTGAACATCACCTCGGTCCTGCGCCGGGTGGACCCCGAGCAGGACGCGCTTTACAGCGAGCGGGCCGCCCAGTGCGTGGATGAGATTTTCCGCTACCACTACAAGCCGGAGCTGGGCTGCACCTTGGAGAGTGTCGGCCCCAACGGCGAGTTCCGGGGCGACGTGACCGAGGGCCGGGTGGTCAACCCCGGCCACGACATCGAGTGCTCCTGGTTCCTGATGGAAGACGCCAACCGGAAGGGCGACAAGAAGCAGCACGAGGTGGCGGTCAAAATCTTTGACCAGGCCATCGAGGCCGGCTGGGACTACGAGTACGGCGGCCTGCTCTACTTCATCGACTGCCTGGGGCGTCCCCCTGAGGCCTATGAGCACGACATGAAGCTCTGGTGGCCCCACGACGAGATCCTCATCGCCAGCCTGATGATCTACCGCGACACCGGCGACGAGAAGTACCTGACCTGGTTTGAGCGCACCCTGGACTACTGCAAGGAGCACTTCTCCGATCCCGAATACGGCGACTGGTACGGCTACCTGCGCCGGGACGGCAAGCCCACCATGCCCGCCTGTAAGGGCAGTACGTTCAAGGGGCCCTTCCACCTGCCGCGGATGCTGGTGATGTGTGACCAGATGCTGGGACAGCTCCTGGCCGGACAGTGAGGGGGCAGTTATGCCCTTTGGAAATGTATTTGAAAAGGATCAACAGTGAATACTACCAGCTGACCAGCGCGGAAAAGAAGGTGGCCGACTATGCGGTGATTCACCAGCAGAAGACCCAGTTCATGTCCATCTCCGAGCTGGCGGAGGAGGCCGGCGTGGCGGAGGCCACTATCTCCCCGCTTCTGCAAGCGGCTGGGTTACAAGGGGGTACAGCGCGTTCAAGCTTGCCGTAGCCAACTCCACGGCACGGCGGGTGGAAGCCCCTACCGTACCGGGGGAGATCCGGCCGGAAGACAGCATTGAGGAGCTGTGTCAGAAGCTCTACGCCGCTGACCGGGATGCCATGGCCCAGACGGTGGAACTGATCCGCCCGGACAGCGTCCGGAAGGCGGCGGACCTGCTCTTTTCCGCGGAAAAGGTGCTGTGCATGGGGCAGGGGGGGTCCATGATCCTGGCCCAGGAGTGCGCCCATGCTGTTCAGCACCGCCCGGCCCAACTTCTACGCGGTGCTGGATTCCCACATGCAGGCCATCGCCGCCTCCCACCTGACGGCCCGGGACGTGGTACTGTATTTTTCCTACTCCGGCTCCACGGAGGAGCTGCTGAAAAACCTGAAAATCCATCCGGGACCGGAGAGCGGTGGCCATCCTGGTCACCCGGTTCCCCAAATCCCCCGGTGCGGCCTATGCCGACGTAGTGCTTCAGTGCGGCTCTCTGGAGGGGCCCCTCCAGGGCGGCTCGGTGGCGGCCCGTGTAGCGCAGCTCTACCTGATGGACGTGCTGTTCCATGAGGTGTGCCGCAGGGATGTGCAGGGCAGTGCGGAGACAAGGGAGGCCGTGGCGGAGGTACTTTCGGACAAGCACATTTGACCGCGTATTGCAAAACGTGAAAGAAATTTGCAGAATTTTTGGAGAAATAAAATTTTCTTCGAAAAGCATATTGACAAAACACCCTCGGAATTATACAATCTACACAACGGACGAGATGTCCTGGAAAGAAAAATTTATCGAAAATGAGGAGGAAGAACAATGAACATGAAGAAACCTCTTGCGCTCCTGCTCGCCGCCGGTATGACTCTGGGGCTGGCCGCCTGCGGCAACGGCTCCCAGGGTAACAGTGAATCCCCCGCGCCCGGCGGCGAGACCGGCGGCAGCTCCAGCGGCGCCGTTGAACTCAACCTCTGGTCCTTCAATGTCGGTGGGTTTGCCGAGGCATCCAATTGGGAGCCTATCATTGCTGCTTTCAATGAGCAGAATCCCGATATCAAGATCACCGTCACTCCCATCAACTATCAAGACGGTGATCAGAAGCTGACCTCCGCCATCACCGCTGGCACCGGCCCCGACATCATTTTCGAGGGCCCCGAGCGTATCGTGGGCAACTACGCCCGTGAGGGCCTGATGGTGGATCTGTCCGACCTGTGGGAGACTGGCGGCTCCGACATTGCCGAGGGCATCTCCTCCGTGTCTCAGTTGGACGGCACCTACTACATGTATCCCCTGAGCGTGGCCGCTCACTGTATGGCCATCAACTACGAGGCCTTTGAGGCGGCCGGTGCCCTCCAGTATATCGACGAGGAGACCCGTACCTGGACCACCGACAACTTCGTGAAGGCTATGGAAGCGGTGCGTGACGCCGCTGCGGCGGGTACCATCAACATCAATACTCCGGGCATTATCTACTGTGGCGCCCAGGGCGGTGACCAAGGTACCCGCGCCCTCGTCAACAACCTGTATTCCGACTACTTTGTCAATGAGGACGGGACCGCCTACACCGCCAACAGCGAGAACAACGTCAAGGCTCTCAAGCTGTTGCAGGATATGGTGAACAACGGTTCCATGTCCGCCAATGCCAGCTTCGCCGCGGCCGACGAGCTGCAGGCCTTCGCCAACCAGACCTGCGCCGTGAGCTTCTGCTGGAACTACGCCAACTACACCCAGTATGCCGCTCAGACCCAGTTCACCCCCTTCGCCATGGCATTCCCCTCTGACGACGGCAAGCCCGAGCTGGAGATGGCCGGCCCCTATGGCTTCGGCGTGTTCAACAACAAGGACGAGGCCAAGATTGAGGCTGCCAAGAAGTTTGTGCAGTTTGTCTGCGACGACCAGACTGTCGGAGTCGAGGCGGTAAAGGCTACCGGTTTCTTCCCTGTCCACTCCGACTGGGGCGATGTCTACACCGGCGACGCTGACGCCGAGACCCGTGCCCCCTTCGCCCTGATGAGCGACTACCTGGGCCGCTATTACAACCTGACTGGCGGCTGGACCGAGCAGCGCGGTTACTGGTGGCCCATGTTGACCGAGATCATGACCACCGGTGCCGATGTGCAGACCGCGGCCGATAAGTATGCGGCGCAGGCTAATGCCAATATCGGCTGAACCTGACCGAAGGAACCTGAATGCGCATATCTGTGCCCGCTCCCTGCTGAGAGGGGGCGGGCACAGCTTCCTTTCACCGGAGTGGTGAAGGAAAAGGCAAATACCACTTGAAAGAGGGGAGACATTCATGACGCAAAATACCGTGGCGGCCCAGGCCGGACGGAAGCCCCAAAAAAAGTCCCAATTCTCCGGCATGAGCCGCGCCCTGGTACGGAGAGAGACCATCTCCGCCTATCTGTTCCTGCTGCCCAGCCTGATCTTCTTCGTTACCTTCGTGGTCGTACCCATGTTCATCTGCCTGTTTTACAGTTTTACGAAGTATGGCTTGGGCGGTATCAAGGGGTTCGCAGGACTGGAGAACTATATCAAGCTCTTTCAGGACCCTATTTTTCACAAGGGCTTCCTGAATACACTGATTATCGTGGTGGTGGCGGTGCCTTGTGTCACCGCTTTCTCCCTGTGGGTGAGTTCCGCCATCTATAAGATGCACTCTATTTCCCGCTCCTTCTTCCGCTGTGTGTTTTACCTGCCGGTGGTCACCGGCTCGGTGGCCATCACCGTGGTGTGGAAGTGGATCCTGGACCCCTACAAATCGGCATCCTTAACCAGGTGGCGGGCACGACTGGCTTTGACTGGCTGGGCAACCCTAAAACCGCTATCTGGTTTATAATCCTGATTCTGTTTACCACCTCTATCGGCCAGCCCATCGTGTTGTACGTGGCGGCTCTGGGCAACGTGGATCAGTCCCTCATTGAAGCCGCCCAGGTGGACGGCGCCACCAAGCTCCAGGTTTTCTGGAAGATCAAGTGGCC
>ENA-OQIL01000609-OQIL01000609.1-human-gut-metagenome-genome-assembly--contig:-NODE-609-length-12149-cov-3.168940_pt1 | contig 12149 bp, 15 predicted proteins | sample MGYA00242583_ERZ504748 | MGnify/ENA primary metagenome ERZ504748 (study PRJEB26092, sample SAMD00036191) | human gut metagenome | host: Homo sapiens | study: EMG produced TPA metagenomics assembly of...
GGTATACTGCGAGGACCGCGAGAAGCTCGCACGAAATTGCCACGAACGGTCTGCGCCTGTCCCCGATCCATCAGATCCTCGTTGAGAAGTGCATTCCGGCTGGAACGGAAATCGAGTACGAGGTCATGCGCGACTCCAAGGGCAACCGTCATCACGGTCTGCAACATGGAGAACCTTGACCCCGTCGGCATCCACACCGGCGACTCCATCGTCGTCGCGCCCAGCCACGACCCCTGTCCGATAAAGAGTACCAGATGCTCCGCACCGCCGCGCTGGACATCATCACCGAACTGGGCATCGAGGGCGGCTGCAACTGCCAGTTTGCCCTGAAGCCCGACAGCTTTGAGTACGCGGTCCATTGAGGTCAACCCCCGTCGTGTCCCGTTCCTCCGCGCTGGCCTCCAAGGCGACGGGCTACCCGATTGCCAAGGTCGCGACCAAGATCGCGCTCGGCTACACGCTGGACGAGATCACCAACGATGTCACCGGCAAGACCTGCGCCTGCTTTGAGCCGGCCCTCGACTATGTCGTCGTCAAATACCCGAAGTGGCCGTTCGATAAGTTCGTCTACGCCGACAAGTCTCTGGGCACCCAGATGATGGCCACCGGCGAGGTCATGGCCATCGGCAACAACTTTGAGCACGCCATGATGAAGGCCGTTTCCTCCACCGAGCTCGGCCTGGACACGATGACGCTGCCCGATTTCGAGAAGCTGACGACGGAAGAAGTCATCGAGCACCTGCATGTGCAGGACTCCGAGCGCGCGTTCTGCGTCTACGAGGCCCTCAAGCGCGGCGTGGCGCACGACGTCATTTACGACATCACCAAGATCGACTGGTGGTTCCTTGACAAGCTGCAGCATCTGGCCGACATTGAGATGGGCCTGAAAAACGGCGAGCTGACGACGGAAAAGTACCTGAATGCCAAGAGGTTCGGTTTCCTCGACAAAACGATCAAGCGTCTGGCAGGCGTGGACACCCTGCCCGAGGCCCCGAAGGCCGCGTTCAAGATGGTCGATACCTGCGCCGCAGAATTTGCCACCAAGACGCCGTATTTCTACTCCACCTACGACGAGGACAACGAAGCGAAGCCGTTCATTGCCGAGCGCAGCGACCCCGACAAGAAGAAGGTCCTTGTTTTCGGCTCCGGCCCCATCCGCATCGGTCAGGGCATTGAATTTGACTATTGCTCGGTCCACGCGGTCTGGACGCTGAAGCAGCACGGCTGCGAGGCCATCCTTGTCAACAACAACCCCGAGACCGTCTCCACCGACTTTGACACCGGCGACCGCCTGTACTTTGACCCGCTGAACCCCGAGAGCGTCGACCACATCATCGAGACCGAAAAACCGGACGGCTGCCTTGTGCAGTTCGGCGGCCAGACCGCCATCAAGCTGGCCAAGCACATGGACGACATCGGCCTGCCGATTTTGGGCACGCCCGCCGACGCCATCGACGAGGCCGAGGACCGCGAGCGCTTTGACGAGCTGCTGGAGCGCTGCGGCATCCCCCGCCCGGAGGGCCGCACCGTCTTTACGCTGGACGAGGCCCTGCAGGCCGCGCAGGAGGTCGGCTATCCCGTCCTGATGCGCCCGTCCTACGTTCTGGGCGGCCAGAATATGATCGTCGCCTACAACTCCGCCGATGTCATCGAGTACATGGGCGTTATCACGAAGCACGTTGACATGAGCCATCCCGTGCTGATGGACAAGTATATTCTGGGTACCGAGTGCGAGGTCGACGCCATCTGCGACGGCACCGATTATCTTGTGCCCGGCATCATGCAGCAGGTCGAGCGCACGGGCGTGCACTCCGGCGACTCCATCTGCGTCTACCCGCCGTACACCTTCAGCCAGAAGGTCATTGACACGCTGGTCGATTACACGGGCCGCTTTGCCCGCGAGCTGAAGGTCGTGGGCTTGGTCAACGTGCAGTATGCCGTCCAGAATGATCGTGTCTACGTCATCGAGGTCAACCCGCGTTCTTCTCGTACCGTGCCGTACATCTCCAAGGTCACCGGCGTGCCGATGGTCGACCTAGCCGTGCGCTGCACGCTGGGCGAGAAGCTCAAGGACATGGGCTACGGCACCGGCCTGTGGCGCAACGGCAAGAGCCCGTACTACGCCGTCAAGGTGCCCGTCTACAGCTTCTTAAAGCTGCACGGCGTTGACACGATGCTCGGCCCCGAGATGAAGTCCACCGGTGAGGTCCTGGGCATTGCGCCCTCCTTCCACGAGGCCATGATGAAGGGTCTGGTCGCGGCTGGCTATCAGTTCAAGACGCCCGGCCCCGGCTCCTGCGTCATCATCTCGGTCAAGGACAGCGACAAGGCTGAGGCCGCCGAGCTTGCCTGGAAGCTGCACGACTACGGCTACAAGATCTACGGCACGCCCGGCACCGCCAGGTTCCTGAACAACGAGATGGTGCCCTGCAGCGTTGTGCGCCAGATGAGCGGCGCGCGCCCCAACGTCATCGACCTGCTGGAGAGCGGTCTGGTGGATTACATCATCTCGACGAGTCCGCATGGCCGCGACCCGCACCGTGACTCCGTCAAGTTCCGCCGCAAGGCAACGGAGCTGTCCATCCCGACCATCACGGCCATGGACACTGCCCGCGTCCTCGTCGATGCCCTGCGCGGTGACCATGACATCAGCCAGATGGAGCTGGTGGACATTGCGCACCTGCACCGCGAAGCGGCGAAAGGGGAATAAGTAAGCAGCAAACAAACCGCGTCCGCAAGGATGCGGTTTTTGTTTTTTCTTGGCCCCCTCTGCGCGGGGGCTCCGCCCGCAGGCGGTGGGGAAGAGAACCTTTTCCCCGGTGACTACGACTACATCAGGCAGGGCCGCGGGCACAACGTCTGCCTGACCGTCAGCCGCGACGGTGCAGAGCAGGCCGTGGACGTCTGCTTTGACCTGACTGCTGCCCCGGCGGGCGACTTCTCGCTGGCCTTTGACGGCGGGCTGACGCTGACTTATGCCGATGCGGACCGCACCTGCTGCCTGGCCTTCACCGACGACGCCATGTCCGGGGGCCGCACCAGCCGGTACGTCAAGCTGGATGCGCCCTGCCGCCGTCTGCGCGTGGTGGGCGACGCGCCCGCATGGGGCTGTAAGACTTTGCCCTCCCAGAATATTTTTGCATGGAACGTGCATTTTTTGCCAAATGATTCACTTTTTTGAACGAGATTGATCAGCGAAAATTTTTATAGTTTTTTGCCGAAAAAACGTTTGATTTTTCGAAAAAAACTCTTGATTCTGCGCACAATTTTCTCTATAATAATAGCGTAATAATACCGGGCAATTGTGTGCCTATAAGGATAGGAGTTAAAAATATCATGACGAGATCTCAGTTGATTACCAAGGTTGCCAACGACACCAACATGACCGCTGCTGAAGTTGAGAAGGTTATGGACGGCATCTTCGGCACCATCGGCGATGTCCTCAAGAGCGGCGACAAGGTCACCATCGCAGGCTTTGGCCGCTTCGAGATGCGTGAGCGCCAGACCAAGAACTTCACCAACCCCAAGACCAAGGTCACCAGCAAGCTGGAACCGACGGCCATCCCCGGCTTCAAGGCCAGCGGCCGCCTGAAGGAGAAGGTCTCCGGCTGATTTCGTCTGTATTGATATGTTTGGAAGGACCCGCGGAAATGCGGGTCCTTTTTGCGTTTAAGCCCCCCTTGTCAAAGGGAGGTAGCCCGCAGGGCCGGAGGGATTCCGACGGGCTTTCCGGGTAACCTCAACACCCCCGCGGCGGCATGAGGGCATGCCGCCCTACGTCTGTCCGCGGAGTATATGTGGGGCGGGGTGCCCTCACCCCGCCGGGTCGTGTGCGGCCACCGCAAGCCTCCCGGGTCGCCGAGGACGCCGACCCCTACAGCAGCAAAAAACGGAGCGCCGCATTTTCATACGGTGCTCCGTTTTTATTTTTACAAAATTACAGATGAATATGCCGCGGCACGCCGTTGATGTAGATCGGCGACAGCTCAGCCTGGATGAGCGGGCGGGCGTAGCGCTCGAACTTCTCGTTGACGTGCATCCCGTCCTCGGTGATCCAGTCGGCGGGGACCTTCTTCTCAAAGTTCGCAACTTTCGTCACATCGACCATCTCGGTCTCTACGCGGTAGGGCTGGTCGCTCAGGCGCTTGATGGCGGCCATCTTGGCGGTCTCGCCGCGCATGGCGGCCTCCACCGCTGCGCCGCCAACCTGGTAGGCCTCGGTCACATCGGTGCGGCTGGCCAGATGGCTGGCACAGCGCTGCAGCGTAGAAAACTCGATAGCGCGGGTCTTGCAGCCCAGACGGACGCGGATCAGGTCCGCCAGATAGCGGCTCGTGCCGCTCAGGATGGCCTTGTGACCGAAGGCATCCAGCTGACCTGCCGTGGAGACCAGGTCGCATAGGAAAACGCCGTCCTTGTTCTTGACGCCCTCGCTGACCGCGATAATAACATTGTGGCGCTCTTTTTCCAGCTTGGCCACGCGCTTGAGGAACGCCTCCTCGTCAAAGGGGCACTCGGGCAGCAGGATCAGGTCTGGGCCGTTGCAGTCCGGACCGGCAGCCAGACTGGCGGCAGCAGCCAGCCAGCCGGTGTGGCGGCCCATGATCTCTGCCACCGTCACGCTGCGCAGGTCGTAGACGCTGGAATCACAGATGACCTCCTTCAGGATCGTGGCGATGTACTTCGCCGCGCTGCCGTAGCCGGGGGTGTGGTCGGTCAGCATCAGGTCATTGTCAATGGTCTTGGGCACGCCGATAAAGCGGATCTCGCTGTTGACGGTCTTGCCGTAGGCGCTCAGCTTGGAGATCGTGTCCATCGAGTCGTTGCCGCCGATGTAAAACACCGCGCCGATGTCGTTCTGTCGGAACAGCTCAAACAGCTGCACAAACGGCTTCTCGTCAACGGTGGGGTCGGGCAGCTTGTGGCGGCAGCTGCCCAGAAAGCTGGACGGGGTGCGCTTGAGCAGCTCAATGTCCATTTTGTCGCCCAGCACGGTGTCCAGATCGATGAGCTTGCCCTCAAGCACGCCCTCGATGCCGTACTGCATCCCGTAGACATGGGGTGCGCCGCAAGCCTTAGCGGTCTCATAGACGCCCGCCAGACTGGAGTTGATGACGGCAGTCGGGCCGCCCGACTGACCAACCAGAACATTTTTCATAAATTTACCTCTCGTGTATTTTATTGTAATTTTACAATACATATTTTTCTATAGCTGCTGCCACACCGTCATGATTGTTGTCATCCGTCGTGACATCGGCAATTTTCCTGATGTCGTCGGTGGCGTTGCCCATGGCCACACCCAGACCCGCCGCTTCGATCATCGCGCGGTCATTGCCGGAGTCGCCCACGGCCATCGTCTGTGCGCGGGTCAGGCCCAGGTGTGCCGCCAGCGCCAGCAGACCACTGCCCTTCGTCACGCCGGGGGCGTTGACCTCCATGTTGCGGGGCAGGCTGGACGTCAGCTCCACGGCGGGGCAGGCGGCCTCGATGGCACGCCAGGCGGCGTCGCGCTCGGCCTCGTCGTGGTAGATCATGCTGTACTTTTCGATTTCGTGCGCGTGGGTGCGCAGCGTCGCGTGCATGTCGTCTACCTCAATGCGGGTCGTGCGGAAGTAGCTTTTCAGGTTTTCGGGCACCACGTCCATGTGGTTCTCGGCGTTTGCGCGGGTCGTGTAGCTTTTGCCGCCGATGAAAATGCTCATCATGCCGCCGCCCTGCTCAAGAAGATCGTAAATTTTCAATGCCTGCTCGGTCCCGAACGGCTGGTTCACCAGCTTCTCGCCCGTTGTCAGGTCAACGACGCTGGCTCCGTTGGAGGTCAGCGCGTATCGCACGCCGGGGATGGACGTGAACGCCGCGGGGATGCCGCTGGCTGTACGCCCGGTGGCGGGCAGCACCGCCACGCCGCGTGCACAGGCTGCGCGGATAGCCGCCAGCGTGCGCGGGGTGATCTCTTTTTATCGTTGAAAACTGTCCCGTCGAGGTCCAACGCCACAAGGCGGATGTCCTTCATACCTTCACACTCCCTTATCTGATTTATTGTACCGCAAAACCCGCGCGATTGCAAGCCGCGCGCGAGTGTGCTAGAATAGTGTTACAGTAAATCTTTGGGAAAGAGGCGGTAAAATGCCCGTACTGCGCACCAAAACCAGCCGTATGTGGCTGCCCGACGCCCTGCGCGGGCTGGCGCTGCTGAATATGCTGGCCTACCATGCCATGTACGACTGGGTGTATGTGTTCGGCCACGAAAGCAGCTGGTACAACATCTGGGCCCCCCGGCTGCCATGTGTGGCAGCAATATATTTGTTGGAGCTTTATTCTGCTGTCGGGGTTCAGCTTCCCGCTGGCAAAGCGGCCCGCAAAGAACGGGCCTGATCGTGGCGGGCTGCGCGGCTGTGCTGACGTTTGTGACCGCAGCGTTCATGCCGTCGGAGGCGATCTGGTTCGGCGTTCTGCACCTGAACGCTGCCGCCGTGCTGCTGACCTGCCTGGTCTATCCGCTTTTGCAGCGCCTGCCCGCGGGCGCGGGCCTGGCGGCGTCTGCAGCGCTGTTTGCGCTGACGAACCAGCTGCCCTACGGGTATCTCGGCTTTGAGGATTGGCACCTCTGCGCCCTGCCTGCGGGGCTGTACCGGGCCAATCTGTTCTGGCTGGGCCTGCCCGACCTGACAAGGTTCACGTCGGCGGATTATTTTCCCGTAATGCCGTGGGTGTTTTTGTTCTGGTGCGGGGTGTTTCTGGCGCGGCTGTGGCGCCCCGGCAGGGGAGAGCCGCCCGCCGCGCTGCGTCCTCTGTGTACCATCGGGCGCAATACGCTGCTGGTCTACATGCTGCATCAGCCCGTAATCTACAGTGCACTGTGGGTGTGGCACACGGTGCTGGGGTAAAGGGTCCTAAATATGAACAATATAAAAATTTTCATTTTAGCGAAAATTGTTGTTGACAGGCAGGGGGTCAATATAGTATAATCTTTTTTACTGGTTAATAGTATTTGACCGGCAAACTCCTGTCTCAGGTCAAGGGAGGGAAGAAGATGTCGGAGATCCGTGTCAAAGAGGGCGAGTCCCTCGAGAGCGCCCTGCGCCGTTTTAAGCGCAGCACTGCTCGCAGCGGCGTGTTAGCTGAGGTCCGCAAGCGCGAGGCTTATGAGAAGCCTTCCGTTAAGCGCAAGAAGAAGTCCGAGGCTGCCCGCAAGCGCAAGTTTAAGTAAGGTATCTTACAACGAACGACTGTGCAGGTTCGCGTTACGCGCGGGCCTGCACTTTTATTTTACGTGCAGGCGTCGGTGCGGCGGGGTGAGGGCACCCCGCCCTACGTCCTGCGGAATTGTGCATCGTAGGGCGGCATGCCCTCATGCCGCCGCTGGCCGCTGCCGTAACCACTCATTACCCTTATAAAGGTCACCATCATGATTCTAACCCCTGAATACATCTTCAAAACCATCGAATGCATCCACCCGGATTTTCTCGCGGCACACGGCATCAAAGCCCTCGTGCTCGACGTGGATAACACCCTGACCGCTGACAACAGTCAGGTGCTGGAGCCCACCGTGCAGGCGTGGCTGGACGAGATGCGCGCAGCCGGCATACGCCTGACCATCGTGTCCAACAACACGGCCAAGCGCGTGCGCCCCTTTGCCGAGCGCATCGGGCTGGACTGGGTGCCGCTGGCCTGCAAGCCGTTCACCATCGGCCTGCGGTGGGCGCAGCCGCCGCCTGGGCTGCAAAAAGAGCGAAATGGCCATGGTCGGCGACCAGATCTTTGCGGACCGGATGGCCGCCGGGCTGTACGGCTGCCCGTGCCTCTACCTGATGCCCCGCACGAACCACGACAAGAACAAATTTGTGCTGTTAAAGCGCAAGTTTGAGCCGTACTGGATCGACAAATACTATCAGAAGGGCGGCAAGCTGTATGAATGATACCCCGCGCTTCGGCACAGCTGGTCTGGCCGACAGCTACACAGTCAAAAAGTTTGACCCCGCCGCCATCGCCGCCTACACGGCGGGCTTTGGCCTGACGGCATTTGAGTACCAGTGCGGGCGCGGCGTGCGGCTGGCCCACGACAAGGCCGCTGCGCTCGGTGCCGCCTGTGCCGATCGGGACATTGCCCTGTCCGTCCACGCGCCGTACTACATCAGTATGTCGAGCCTCGAGGAGGACAAGCGGCTGCACAGCATCGACTACCTGCTGCAAAGCTGCGCCCTCGTCAAGGCGCTGGGCGGGCGGCGCGTCATCTTCCATTCCGGCTCCTGCAGCAAGCAGAGCCGGGAGGAAGCGCTGGAAAAGGCGCTGGATACGATGGCCCGCGCTGTCAAAGCCTGCGACGAGGCCGGGTTTGAGGACTGCATCCTCTGCCCCGAGACGATGGGCAAGGTCAACCAGCTCGGCACGCTGGACGAGGTGCTGGCTCTATGCGAGGTCGACCCGCGCATTACGCCCTGCATCGACTTTGGGCACCTGTACGCCCGCAGCTGCGGCGTGCAGTTTGCCGACGCCACCGCCGCCGCAGACTACGCCGCCCTGCTGGACACGCTGGCCTCGCGGCTGGGGGATGACCGCGCCGTGCATTTCCACGCGCATTTTTCCCGCATTGCCTACACCAAGGGCGGCGAGAAGTGCCATCTGACCTTTGCGGATACAGCGTTCGGCCCGCCCCACGCACCGCTGCTGGCGCTGCTCAAGGAGCGTCATTTGGCCCCGACGATCATCTGTGAATCCGCCGGGACCCAGGCCGAGGACGCCGCCGCGCTGGCCCAAAGGGTACGCAGCGCTGTAAATTGGACAAAAAATATCAATTTTCCCGCAAAAAAGTCCGAACAGGACTTGCAAAATTGCTTTTCATCCTGTAAAATATAAACAGGTATGTATAATTTATTTATGGAGGAATTTCTATATGATTTCTGCAGGCGAATTCCGTAACGGTGTCACCTTCGAGCAGGACGGCCAGGTCCTTCAGGTCGTTGAGTTCCAGCACGTCAAGCCCGGCAAGGGCGCTGCCTTCGTCCGTACCAAGACCAAGAACGTCATCACCGGCTCTGTGGTCGAGACCAGCTACAACCCCACCGCAAAGTTCCCGCAGGCTTTCATCGAGCGCCGTGAGGTCACCTACTCCTACGAGGATGGCGATCTGTACCATTTCATGGATGTTGAGACCTACGACGACATTCCTGTCGGCGCGGCTGACGTGCCCGATAACTTCAAGTTCTGCAAAGAGAACGACACCTGCAAGCTGCTGAGCTACAAGGGCAAGGTTTTCAGCGTTGAGATCCCCAACTTCGTTGAGCTGGAGGTCACCGCTACCGAGCCGGGTGTCAAGGGCAACACCGCCACCAACACCCTGAAGCCCGCCACGTTGAGACTGGTGCCGAGATCCGCGTCCCCCTGTTCATCAACGAGGGCGACAAGATCCGCATCGATACCCGCACCGGCGAGTATATGGAGCGCGTGAACTGATTAGGTTCTCTTTGCCGGGCATGGCCGTACCGCCGCGCCCGGCATTTTTTAACATTAGGGAGGATTTTGACTATGGCTATGGATCTGAATGCAAAGGCCGCCTACATCCGCGGCCTGATGACCGGCATGGATTTTGACGCAGACTCCAAGAACGGCAAGGTCATTGCCGCCATGATGGACCTGCTGGAGGAGATGGCCGCCCAGGTCACCGAGCACGACAACGCCCTGGATCAGGTGTACGACGAGCTGGAGACCCTCGACCAGGATCTGGACGACGTCGTCAGCGACATCTACGCCGATGAGGACGAGGATGACGAGGAGGACGCCGAGGACGACAGCACCATGTATGAGGTGACCTGCCCGAACTGCGGCCAGATCTCCACGCTGGACGAGGAGACCCTGATGGACCCCGAGGGCGATCTGGTCTGCCCGCACTGCGGCGCGACCTTCGACATCGAGCTTGAAGGCACCGAGGACGACTCTGCCGAGGAGACCGACAAGCAGGACCAGTAATTTTTAAAGTATGCCAAAAGGCTCGGTGGATAAGCACCGAGCCTTTTATGCTGAAATCAGGAGAATTTCAAATGCCTGAACCAATCAAAACAGCCTTATCCCTGGCAGCCGCTTTGCTGTTTCTCTGGTCTGCCGTGTGGTGCATAAGGCGCGTCTTTTCCCCGGAGCCCGCCCCGCACTATACGGAGCCTTCGTCGCGCAGCAGATGCTGGGCCGCCATTGCCGGGACCGCCTTTATCCTTGTCCTTCATCTGATCTTTGCCGTCACGGCCCATATAAACTATCCCGAGGCTGATTTTCGCCAGGCGATAGAATGGCAGTTTTACGGCAATACCGATCCTCGGCACTACCTTGACCTTTCCATCTATGGCTACGGCACGCAGGAGGCTTTCCCGGAGCAGTATCTCCAAATCGTGTTTTTCCCTCTGTATCCTGCGCTGCTGCACATTCTCCACTTCGTGACCCGTATTGACGCCTTCTGGCTGGGTTTTGCAGTGCAGTTGCCGCTCTTTGCAGCGGCCACAGCATCCTTCTACACAGTAATCGCCCGCCGTTGGGACGAGCAGACAGCCGCATTGTCGCTGGCGCTTCTATTGGCCAGCCCGGCGTCCGTGTTTTTTGCAGTGCCCATGACAGAGAGCTTGTTCCTGCTGCTTACGGTGCGGTATGTGCTGACGCTGGAACGTGAACAATGGTGGCGCTGTGCCTCGCTAGGGGTGCTCGCCGGTCTGTGCCGTGCCCCCGGCGGTCTGCTTTTTGGGGGCTGACAGGCCTGTATCTCTTTATGCGGTGGCAGCGCGGTACGCGGCCCACGATACCGTCCTTGCTTGCTATGTTGTCCCCGGCTGCCGGACTTGGCCTTTATTTTCTGCTGAACCACCTCGTATATGGGCGGTGGAACCAGTACCAGATATACCAATGGGACAACTGGAACCAGAAGCTGGGGCTGTTCACCAATACTGTGCGCTACCACCTGGACTACATGGCACAGTGGTGGGACAGCAACCCCAAAAGCGCCCTTGCGCTATGCCTGGCTGCGGTGCTCTGCCTGTTGACAATTTTGGCACTGCTGTCTGCCACGGTGCGTCGCCTTCCGGCGCACTGGCTCGGCTTCGGTCTTGCCTATTTTGCCGTAACGATGGGTACCACCTGGCTGATCAGCGCCCCGCGGTACGCAGTGGGGCTGTTCTGCCTGCCCGTTGCCTTGGCGCTGCTTTTGCAGGGCCGCCCACGGCTCACAAAGGGTGTACTGGTAACGCAGGTTATCGTAAGCGTTATCTACACAATGCAATTTCTATACGGCTGGCCTATCTATTAAAAAACTGCCTGCCTCCTAAATACGGAGACAGGCAGTTTTTTGATTCAGCCATTTCTTACTTTTTCTGCAGTGCGCCCTGCAGCATGATGTCGCCGAAGGACAGCGCGTTGTACAGGCCGACTTTGTTGGCCTGGCGGGCAATGCGCTCGGGCAGGGGCTTGCTCTCGTTGGTGGAAAGCAGCACGATGTGGACCTTGTCGGCCACGTCGACGCCGTTTTCCTTCTTGGTCGAGAGCACCTGCAGGTAGACAACGAACGGGTCCTTCATCGAGCCGTAGTAAATATCGTTGCCGCAGCGCACCAGCGGGCGGCCCTTATAGGTCAGTTTCGGGGTATAAGCCATATCTGAAACCTTCTTTCTTTTTAGTCAATACTTTATTATAGCATAGTTTTGGGGGGAATACAAATTTTAATTTTGCGCACCCCCAAAGCCTTCCCCCAAGGGGGAAGCCTTTTTCACAGGTCCAGCTTATCCCGCTCCGCCTTTTCCTCGTTCAGGGCGACCTGCTCGGTCAGGATACGGACCTTGCTGTCGAGCTGGCTCAATTTGATGGACATAAAGAACTGCTTGGCCAGCAGCAAAAAGATGATGACAACATAGACAAAGTTGATGGGACTCATGAAGCCCAGCAGGTTTGCGGCCCAATAGGCGATGCCGGGGAAGATGGCCAGGATCAGCAGCGCCGCGCTGAACATCAGCCAGAAGATCGTATCCTCGATCTGGACCTTTGCGTGCCGCACGCGCCGCAGGATGTACCCCGCCGTGATGAAGCTGCCCAGGATCAGGCAGACACGAATCAGCGTTTGATCAAACATTCACAGGCTCCTTTCGGGTAGGGCGTCTCGGTGTCGCGCTTGCGGAACC
>ENA-OQIL01000614-OQIL01000614.1-human-gut-metagenome-genome-assembly--contig:-NODE-614-length-12121-cov-4.462398_pt1 | contig 12121 bp, 9 predicted proteins | sample MGYA00242583_ERZ504748 | MGnify/ENA primary metagenome ERZ504748 (study PRJEB26092, sample SAMD00036191) | human gut metagenome | host: Homo sapiens | study: EMG produced TPA metagenomics assembly of...
AGGTGCCAAGGCCGGTGCATTTTTCGCAGGCGCCCAGCGGGTTATTGAAGGAGAAGAGCCGGGGCGACAGGTCACTGATGGAAATGCCGTGCTCCGGGCAGGCAAAGTTCTGGCTGAAGGTCATACAATCGCCGCCGATCACGTCCACCTCGGCGATGCCGCCGGTAAGCGCCAGCGCGGTTTCCAGCGAATCTGCCAGACGGCCCCGGATGCCCTTGCGCATGGCAAGGCGGTCCACCACGATCTCCACCGTATGCTTGATGTTCTTTTCCAGCTTGATCTCTTCGTCCAGATCATACAGGTTGCCGTCGATCTTCACACGAGCATAGCCACCGCGGCGGGCAGCATCCAGCTCTTTCTGCTGGGTGCCTTTGCGCTGGCGCACCACAGGAGCCAGCACCTGAAACTTCGTACCTTCGTCCAGTTTGAGCACCGCGTCCACCATTTCGTCCACGGTCTGCTGGCTGATCACCCGCCCGCACACCGGGCAGTGGGGCACGCCCACGCGGGCGTATAGAAGTCGCAGATAATCGTAGATCTCCGTCACGGTGCCCACGGTGGAACGCGGGTTGTGGCTGGTGGTTTTCTGGTCGATGGAAATTGCCGGTGACAGGCCGGTAATTTCGTCCACATCGGGCTTGTCCATGCGTCCCAAAAACATGCGTGCGTAGCTGGAAAGGCTTTCCACATAGCGGCGCTGGCCGTCGGCATAGATGGTGTCGAACGCAAGGCTCGACTTGCCCGAACCGGAAAGGCCGGTCATGACGATCAGCTTTTCCCTCGGGAGGGTCAGGTTAACATTTTTCAGGTTGTGCTCGCGGGCACCTTTGATGACGATCTTATCGTTTGCCAAGGTATTTTCTCCCTTTTCGTTGTGTCTGTGAATGATTCTGTTTGCGCTCCGTTTCTGCCGCAGAGTCCACCGTCGGGTTCTCGCCCCGGCGCAGTCGGTCGATCTGGTCACGCAGGAAGGCCGCGTGCTCAAACTCCAGCAGCTTCGCCGCTTCCTTCATCTCACGGGTCAGGCGCTCGATGGCGGCCTCCCGCTCCATCCTGCCCATGCGGCGGGTGTTCAGCTTAGCGTTCTCCGCTTTATCGCTGATCTCGATGCTGTCTGCAATGGCCTTGACGATGGTTTTTGGCACGATGCCATGTTCTTTATTGTAGGCCATCTGGATGGCGCGGCGGCGCTCGGTCTCGGTGATGGCGCGGTCCATGCTGTCGGTGACGACATCCGCATACATGATCACAAGGCCCTCGGCGTTGCGGGCCGCGCGGCCAATGGTCTGGATCAGGCTGGTCTCGCTGCGCAGAAAGCCCTCCTTGTCGGCATCCAGAATGGCCACAAGGCTCACCTCGGGCAGGTCAAGACCCTCGCGCAGCAGGTTGATGCCCACCACAACATCAATGGAGCCAAGGCGCAGGTCCTTGATGATCTCCATGCGCTCAAAGGTGTCCACCTCGTGGTGCATATACTTGACTTTGATGCCCTGTTCGGTAAGGTAGTCGGTCAGGTCTTCGGCCATTTTCTTGGTCAGGGTGGTCACGAGAACGCGCTCGTGCCGCTGGATGCGGGTATTGATCTCGCCCAACAGATCCACCACCTGCCCTTCCACCGGGCGCACCGAAATGAGCGGGTCCAAAAGGCCGGTGGGCCGGATGACCTGCTGCGCCACCTGCGTGCTGTTCTGCCGCTCGTAGTCGCCGGGCGTAGCCGAAACGAAGATCATCTGGTTCAGCTTGGACTCCACTTCCTCAAACTTGAGCGGGCGGTTATCGAAGGCGGACGGCAGGCGGAAGCCGTACTCCACCAGCGTTTTTTTGCGGGCATAGTCGCCGCCGTACATGGCGCGCACCTGCGGCAGGGTAACATGGCTCTCGTCCACAAACAACAGAAAATCATCTGGGAAATAATCCAGCAGAGTGGTGGGCATACTGCCCGGCGCACGGCCCGAAAGCACCGCCGAATAGTTCTCGATGCCTTTGCACATGCCCACCTCGTTAAGCATCTCAATGTCGTAATTGGTGCGCTGGGCAATGCGCTGCGCCTCGATCAGCTTGCCCTCGGCGGTGAACTGCTTCACCTGTGCGTCGCACTCGGCGCGGATCTTTTCCAGCGCGGCGGCCTTCTTCTCGGCGCTGACGATATAGTGGCTGGCCGGGAAGATGGCTACATGCTTGACTACATTCTGTTTGGCCCCGGTGAGAGGGTTGAACTCCGTGATGCGGTCGATCTCGTCCCCAAAAAAATTCCACACGGATGGCAAGCTCGCTCATATAGGCAAGGTAGATGTCCACGATATCGCCGTGGACACGGAACTTATTGCGCACAAAATTCACATCATTGCGTTCATATTGCAGCGTCACAAGCTTCTGGCACAGCGCGTCGCGCTCCATCTGCATGCCGGGGCGCAGGCTGATGACCATGCTGCGGTAGTCGATGGGGTCGCCCAGCGAGTAGATGCAGGAAACCGATGCTACAATGATCACATCCCGCCGCTCCGAAAGCGCCGCCGTGGCCGAATGGCGCAGGCGGTCGATCTCGTCGTTGATGGCGCTGTCCTTTTCAATATAGGTGTCGGTGCTGGGGATATAGGCTTCCGGCTGGTAGTAATCGTAGTAGGAGACGAAATACTCCACCGCATTGTTGGGGAAAAACGAGCGGAACTCGGTGCACAGCTGGGCTGCCAGCGTTTTGTTGTGGGCCAGCACCAGCGTGGGCCGGTTGCATTTTGCAATAACATTTGCCATGGTAAAGGTCTTTCCGCTGCCGGTAACACCCAGCAGGGTCTGGCAACGGTCGCCCCGCTCCACGCCTTTCACCAGTGTTTCAATGGCCTGCGGCTGGTCGCCGGTGGGCTGGTAAGAGGATACCAGTTCAAATTTTTCGTCTGCCATCTTCCCTCTCCTCTCCGGCCCTCGCGCAAAGAACCACAATCAGTTGTATTTTACGGTTTGATTATAGCACACCAGTTTTATAATGTAAACACTTTTTTGTTGTTTCACGGATCAAGGCCAGAAAAGCGTACCTGTTTTAAAGTCATAGATCGGCAGGCGGTTTGCGTCCCGCATGGAGAAATACTCCGTATCGGTCAGGATGAAGTGATCCAGCAGATGGATGTTCACAAGGCCCAATGCCCGGGCAATATTGCCAGTGGCCTCCAGATCCTCCATGGAGGGCAAGGCCGCACCGTTGGGGTGGTTGTGGCTGAGCACCACCGTGTCGGTGCCGCCCTTGATGGCCGCAGACACCACATCCTTGATGTCCAGACTTACCCGGTCGGTGGTGCCTTCCCGCAGCCAGACCGCCGCGCGCACCCGCTTACGGCTGTCCAGACTGACCAGCATTGCACGCTCGTAATCCGACCACGCAAACTTCGCCATCAGATAGCTGCCCATCTGCTCCGTAGTTCTGATGCAGCGGGTGGTGCTGGTACGGCTGCGGCCATAGTAGCGACTGATCTCCGGCAGCAGATGCAGCATCCGGGCTGTGGCCGGGCCTACGCCCTCCACAGTGCACAGCTCTTCCTCGCTGGCTTCCAGCACAGCGGCAAAATCGCCAAAGCGGTCGATCAGGTCATGAGCGATGCCGTTGGTGTCCTTCTGGGCGTTGGTGAGGTACAGTACATATTCCAGCGCTTCGTGCTCGGCCAGACTGTCCAGACCGTAGTTCTGCACCCGTTCGCGCATCCGCTGGCGGTGTCCCTGATGCCGTTTGTGTTCTGCCATTGCGGTACTCTCCTTCTGATTCATTCCTTATAATAGTACCCATTTTGCGCCCGGAACTCAAGGCTTTGCGGTAAAATAGTTTTGATCCGGGGCGTTTCCGCGTTGACTTGCAGCCAAGGCTGTATTACTATAAAGGTATCTCTTGAAAATTGAGGAACATTTATGAAACAATATACCGCAACCGCCAACGACGACGGCGTTCGTCTTTCCCGCTTTGTGCAGAGCGTGACCCGCGATTTTCCCACCAGCCTTTGTACAAGAGCTTCCGCAATAAGCGCGTGAAGGTAAACGGAAAAAAGGCCGTGCCGGAGTACCGCATTCAGGCAGGCGACCTGATCGAGCTGTACATCAACGACGAGTTTTTCCCGCCGGAAGGCGCCAAAAAACCGTGCAGAAGGGCCCCGCCGGAAAAAAAAAGCAGATCAGCCCAAGGTCAATGTCATTTATGAGGACGAAAACATTGCTGTGCTGTACAAACCCACCCACCTTTTGTGCCATAGCGACCGCACCGGCGATGCAAACCTTGTGGACGCTTTTACCCAGTATCTGGCCGAAAAAGGCGAGTACGACCCCCACGGCGAGAACCGGTTCAAGCCCGGCATTTGCAACCGGCTGGACCGCGGCACCGAGGGCCTTGTGATCGCCGCCAAGAGCTACACCGCCCTGCGGGACATGAACGAGATCATCCGCACTGACCTACTCAAAAAGGAGTACTACACCATCACGGTGGGTATCCCGCAGTCCGGGCGGTTCACCGCATGGTGGGAGCACGACGAGAAGAACAACAAGGTAAGCATCCATGCACACCAGTCGCAGGACGAGCGCCGCAAGCAGATCATTACGGACGTGGACGTACTGCGCACCGCCGGGCCGTTCGCCCTGTGCAAGATCGGCCTTGTCACCGGCCGCACCCACCAGATCCGTGCACATCTGGCCTATCTGGGCCGTCCGGTTCTGGGCGACATCAAGTACGGCAACCGCAAGATGAACGAGCGCACCGGCACCAAAACGCAGGCCCTGTGCGCTGTGCGGGTCACTTTCCTTGATATTCCCGAGGAAAACACCCTGCATTATCTCTCCGGCAAGGTCGTCAAGCTGAAGGACCCCCAGATCGTAAAGCAGTTCGATGCACTGGATAAGAGCAAGGCAGATGGGGAAAACGACCATGCATAAAATCGACATGAACACGTGGCCGCGGGCAGAGCTGTTCCGGTTTTTTTCCGGAGTGTCACAGCCATTTTACAGTGTCACCTTCCGGGTGGACGTAACGAATCTCCACGCCTACACCAAAGCCCGCGGCATTTCCTTTTATTATGCCCTCGGCTATCTCGTGACCGATGCCGTGAACAGCGTGGTGAATTTCCGCTATACCATCCGGGACGGCGAGGTCTGGCTGCTGGATAAGCGCATCCCCAGCCTGACCGACCTGAAGCCCGGCAGTGAGCAGTTCCACATCGTCACACTGCCCAAGACCGGCACGCTGGACGAGTTCTGCTGCGCCGCAAAAGCTAAGAGCGCTGCACAGCAGAGCTTTCTGGATCAGGACTGCGAGACGGACGCGCTGATCTACATTTCCACCACGCCGTGGTTTGATCTGACCAGCTGCACCAACGAGCGGGATTTTGACAAAGACGACGCCATCCCCCGCATCACATGGGGCAAGTTTGTACCGGAAAACGGCCGCGAAACGCTGGGCATGAGCCTTGAGGTGAGCCACCGGTTCATCGATGGGTATCACCTGGGGCAGTTTTATCAAAAGCTTCAAAAAAGCATTGATGAATTGTAAAAAACGGCTGCTGTACTTTACCGTACAGCAGCCGTTTTCTCTTTATTCTTTACTTTTTGTCGGAGTTCTGCTCTGCTTTTTCCTGCGATTCCTGTTCACGGCGCAGCTCTTTGATTGCGTTTTCTCTCGCTCTGGACATGGGGCCATGGCCAGCTGAAGCCCTCGTTCTCACGGCACCATTTGACCAGCGGATAGAAGGCGAAAGCCAGACCGAAGAGGTACAGCAGAGCGTACAGCAGGGCATCCAGCGTGATGAGTGCATCCAGTGCACCGATCACCGCCACCACGCAGCCTGCCTTCAAAAAGAACAGGCCGTTCTGGCGGCAGTATTCCTCAAAGTGTTCCGCCTTGACGGCACGGCGGCCCTGATCTCCCCAGACACGGGGATTTTTCATGACCGAATAGCCGTAGAATACCATCATCAGGCCAAGGGTAAGCTGAAAGCCAAAAAACATTTATGATCCCTCTTAATCTTCAAACAGCGGCTTCATCAGGGGCAGGAAATCCAGCGTTGCAAAGTAATCGCGCGGAGTCTCGGCACGGCGGATCAGACGGTGGGTGCCATCCTCGCACAGCAGCACTTCGGCGCTGCGCAGCTTGCCGTTGTAGTTGTAGCCCATGGCAGAGCCGTGTGCACCGGTGTCGTGGATATAAATGATATCGCCAATGTCGATCTTGGGCAGCATCCGGTCGATGGCAAACTTGTCGTTGTTCTCGCACAGACCGCCCACCACATCGTACATATGGTCGCAAGGCTCATTTTCCTTACCCAGCACAGTGATGTGGTGGTAAGCGCCGTACATGGCCGGGCGCATCAGGTTGGCTGCGCAGGCATCCAGACCGATGTATTCCTTATAGATGTGCTTTTCATGGATGGCAGTTGCCACCAGTGCGCCGTAGGGGCCGGTGGTAAAGCGGCCCATCTCAGTAAAGATGGCCACATCGCCCATGCCTGCGGGCACCAGAATTTCCTCAAACTTCTTGCGCACACCCTCGCCGATGGCCATGATATCGTTCTCGGTCTGCTCCGGGCGGTACGGGATGCCCACACCGCCGGACAGGTTGATATAACCGATGTGCACACCGGTGGCCTTCTGCACCCGGACAGCCAGCTGGAACAGGATGCCTGCCAGCTCCGGGTAATACTCATCGGAAATGGTATTGGAAGCAAGGAAAGCGTGGATGCCGAAGTTCTTGGCACCCTTGGCGGCCAGCTTCTTGTAGCTTTCGATCATCTGCTCCTCGGTCATGCCGTACTTGGCATCGCCAGGCTTGTCCATGACCTGAAAGCCCTCTTCGCTCTCGCCCAGACTGAAGGTGCCGCCCGGGTTATAGCGGCAGAAGATCTCCTGCGGCACACCGGCCACCCGCTCCAGAAACTCCACCATGGTGGCGTCGTCCAGATTGATGTAGGCGCCCAACTCGTAGGCCTTCTGCATATCCTCCACGGGGGTCTGGTTGGAGGAGAACATGATTTCGCTGCCGGAGAAACCGCACACCTCGCTGAGCATCAGCTCAGTCAGGGACGAGCAGTCCACGCCGCAGCCCTCCTCCTTGAGGATCTGCAGGATGACAGGGTTCGGCAGAGCCTTGACGGCAAAATACTCCTTGAAGCCTTTGTTCCAGCTGAATGCCTTGTTGATGCGGCGGGCATTTTCACGGATGCCCTTCTCATCGTAGACATGGAACGGCGTGGGCACATCCTGAATGATCTCCTGTGCCATCGCCTCGGTCAGAAACGGTTTCTTTTCCATAGTAACATCCCTCTCATTTTATATGCACGCGGCCGATCGCCGCAGTGGCATCAGTAGAAACTCCTTTCGTCATCGCTGATGCGATGCCACCCATTCCCCTTTTTGTCGCTGGCGCGACATCTGTTCCTCTCTTTGTCACCTGCGGTGACATTTCTCCCCGGCGCGGGGAGAATCTGTCCCGGCCGGGGGAAGTCTTTCTCAATGAGGGAGGCTTTGCCGCACGGACAGGCTCCCTCTTTGAGGGGGCTGTCTGCGCAGCAGACTGGGGGAGTTTACAGCTTCAGATTCTGGCGGGTGGGGGTGAATGTCGGGATCATCTTTGCCAGCTGCTGCACCACACCCTCGTCGTTGTGCTCTGCCGCAGCGGCAAGCTCCTGCAGCTGCCCGTAGAACTCGGCCAGATCGATGCTGCGCGGCGAAGCCACAAAAATTTTATTGTGCTGGGTGCGGCGCATCTTATCCTGCTCCTCGTCTATCATCAGCTCTTCGTAGAGCTTTTCGCCCGGGCGCAGACCCACGATCTTGATCTCCATATTCACGCCCGGCTCGTAGCCGTAAAAGCGGATGAGCTGCTTGGCAAGATCCATGATCTTGACCGGCTCGCCCATGTCCAGCACATAGATATTGCCGCTTTCGGCCAGCGCACCGGCCTGCAGCACCAGCTGGGCCGCTTCCGGAATGGTCATAAAGTAGCGCTCAATGTTGGGATCCGTCAGGGTGACAGGCCCGCCTTTTTTGATCTGGGCCTCAAACAGCGGAATGACGCTGCCGTGGCTGCCCAGCACATTGCCAAAACGCACAGCCACACACTTCATATCCGTGTTGCCCGCAAAGGTCTGGATGAGCATTTCGCAGATGCGCTTGGTACAGCCCATCACGCTGGTGGGGTTCACAGCCTTATCGGTGGAAAGCTGCACGAACCGCTCCACGTCGTGTTCGCTGGCGCTCACCAGCAGATTTTTGGTGCCCAGAACATTGTTCTTGACCGCTTCTGCAGGGCTGACCTCCATCAGCGGCACATGCTTGTGTGCTGCTGCATGGAACACCACAGTGGGATGATAGGTTTCAAAAACCTCATCCAGACGCTTTTTATCGCGGATGGAGCCAATGAGCACCGTTACCGGGATATCCCGGCCGTACTTCTGCTGCAGCTCCATCAAAAGCTCATAGGCGCAGTTCTCGTAGATATCAAAAATAAGCAGCTTGCCGGGCTTGAAGCGCATCACCTGACGGCACAGTTCGCTGCCGATGGAGCCGCCGCCGCCCGTGACCAGAACGGTCTTGCCGGTGAGGTAGCCGGAGATCTGATCGGTATCCAGCGTCACTTCCTCGCGGGAAAGGAAGTCCGCCGGGTTCAACTCGCGGAAGGCTCCCTGCTGCGGTGTACCGCTGCCCACCAGCTGCGGGTCACTGAGCAGCTGCACCGCACAATGGGTGCTGACGCACAGATCGATGACATGGTTCAGCTTGCTGCCCTTCAGGGTAGGAATGGCGATGATGATGCTGTGGATGCCGTAGCGCTTGCACAGGTCCGGGATATCCTCCAGCGTGCCCTTCACCGGCACCCCGTGGATGGTCTGGTTGAGTTTTGTGGGATCATCGTCCACCGCCACCACCGCGTGACCATATTCCTTATTGGATTTGCACACGTTGATGGCCCATGCACCGGCTTCGCCTGCACCTACGATCATCACCGGGCGGTTGGGGTCCTTGCTGGCAGCGCCGCGTAGCTTTTCGCCCAGCGGGTGGTTCAGGAACAGCCGCCATGCCAGACGGCTGCCGCCCACCAGCAGGAAGATGAGCACCGCCGCCATACAGTTGGCGGAGTTGAACAGCACGCCGTGGATGCACAGACGGTTGACACAGTAGACGACAACGGTAGGCACAGCCACCGTTCCCGCCAGACGCATCAGGTCGCGTTCACCGGCATACTTCCACAGTACGGAGTACAGCCCGCTGAACAGAAAGCTGGCAATGTACACCGCCACGATCCATGGCAGATTTTCGTACAGAAGCTCACGGTTATGCGGCCACCAGGCAGCTTCCACTGCTCCGTCTGCCCGCAGCAGAAGCGCAAAATAAAAGCTGAATGCAACAATGGCTGCATCCAGCAGCACAAGCAGCGCCCGGCGCGCAAGCACCTGCGGCGTGTTCTTTTTATCTTTCACAAAAAAGTCCTCTTTTTGCACACGGCGTAAAACGCCGCTGTTTTTGCCGGAAGGAGCTTCCGGCGTTCCGTGCTGCCCGGCGCACCAGACAGCCCTATCTTTATATTATACTCAGAACACTGCAGAATGTCCAGAAAATTTGAATCCGCTGCCAAACTCCCTCTATTTTTTCGGCCTGCCGGGCCGGTGCGCAGCCCAGAGCGCGGCTGCTTCCTCTCCAAGGCCCAGCGGCCATGCCGCCAGCAGGAACACTCCTGTGGTAGCGCAGCCGCCTACGCCCAACGCGGCCAGCTGCAAAGGCAGCCGAGCCGCAAACCCATCCGCAAGCAGCTTCCGCAGCGCCATGCCAGCCGCCGCAGCCAGCACAGCTGCCAGTGCCGGTGCACCCAGCCAGCGGCGGAATGCATGCTGCGTGCCGCTGGAAAACAGCAGATGCCCGGTGTTGGCCGCACAGGTGTACAGGCTGGAAAGCAGGATCACTGCCAAAAAGCCCTTCATGCCAAAGCGCGGCAGCAGCGCCACCACCCCGCCAATGCGCAGGATGGAATCCCACACGCTGTAGCGGAAGGCCGCCTTCTGCTCCCCTACCCCTTTCATGGCACCGTCCACCATGCTTTCCAGATACATCAGCGGCATGGCAGGAGCCAGCGTTTCCAGATAAAACCCGGCATCCGCACTTTGGTACAAAAGCTGTGCCAGCGGCCGTCCCCACACCCAGAACAGCACCCCTGCCAGCGCGGAAAAATAGCCGGTAAGCCGCAGCATCCGGTTCAAAAGTGCGTTGAGCCGTTCGGTTTGGCCCAGAATATGAGCCTGCGTGATCTCCGGCATCAGCAGCACCGAAAGACTGCCCAGCAGGCCAAATGGGAACGTAAGCAGCGGCAGAGCCATGCCTTTCAGTTCTCCGTACTGCTCCAGCGCGGCGGTGCGCCCGCCCGCGTTGATCAGATAGACCGCAAGGCAGGCGGGCACCAGCATATTCTCCGCCGTGTGCAGGGCGCTTGCCAATACCCGCCCGCCCTCCACCGGCCACAGGATCTCCCACAGACGGCGGGCAGGGTCTGCCGGGCGGACGGCTTTTTGCCCCGCAAAGGCACTGCGGGCATCCCGCCGGTAAAAGGCCAGCATGCACAGCGCCGACACCGCTTCGCTGACGGCGGTAGCTCCCAGCACCAGCATACAGCGCACGCCCACCGCAAGGCCCTCGGTGCGGGTAAGCGCCAGTGCCACCAGCGCGATGCGCACCGTCTGCTCCGTAAGCTGGCTGAACACATTGGGAGCTACATGCCGTCGGGCGATGAAAAAACCGCGCAGCACCGCCGAGACCGCCATCCACGGCATTCCCAGCGCTGAAACGCGCAAAGCACCGACGGCGCGGACATCGCCAAGCCACAACCGGGCCGCAAGATCCGCTGTCGTCAGCTGCAGCGCGGCGGCAAACAGCCCCAGCACAAGTCCTGCCGCCAGCAGACGGCGCAGCATGCCGCGGGCTGCACCACGGGCGGAAGCCGGGCCGCTGAGTTCCTCGGCCATGAGCCGGGTAGCCGCCACCGAAACGCCCGCCGTTGCCAGCGTGACGAACAGCGAATACACCGCCAGCACCAGTTGGTAAAGGCCCATCCCCTCGCCGCCCAGCTCGTTTGCCAGCCAGATGCGCAGGCCCATGCCGGCCAGCCGCAGCACCACGTCTGAACCGGTGAGCAGCGCCGCATTTTTCAAATAGCTCTGCCGCATGGCGCACCTCCTGCCGGAATGTTCCGGTTCCAGCATATGAAGCGGCGGAACAGGATATGCAAAAGCAGAGCGGCGCGGCGGGTTGTTTCCTGAGCGCTTTTATGGTATAGTAAAGGGGCGGCCTTTGCAGCCGTATTCTGATCAAGGAGGAAGCACACGGCCAATGCCTCTGAGCCAGCCGTGCGCAAAAAGAGAATGAGCGAAGAATGTACCCATGACTGCTCCAGCTGTGGAGCAGCATGTTCTTCCCGCGATGCAGCGCCCAAGCACGATGCCCCCAACCCCAACAGCAGCGTCAAAAAAGTCATTGGCGTTGTGTCCGGCAAGGGCGGTGTTGGCAAGAGCATGACCAGCGCTCTGCTGGCCTGCGCCATGGCACGCCGCGGCTACCACTGCGGCATTCTGGATGCCGACATCACCGGCCCGTCCATTCCCAAGCTGTTCGGCATCCATGGCCGTGCCATGGCCAACGACAAGGGCTGCTGGCCCCTGCAGAGCCGCATGGGCATTGATGTTATGAGCATCAATCTGCTGGTGGAAAACGAGGAGGATCCCGTTGTGTGGCGCGGCCCGGTGATCGCCGGTGCCGTCAAGCAGTTCTGGACCGATGTGGTCTGGAAGGACGTGGACTTCCTGTTCGTGGACATGCCTCCGGGAACCGGTGATGTGCCCCTGACCGTGTTCCAGAGCCTGCCGGTGGATGGCATCGTTGTGGTGGCAAGCCCGCAGGAACTGGTGAGCATGATCGTGGCCAAGGCCGTGAACATGGCTGAGATGATGAAGGTGCCCATGCTGGGCATTGTGGAGAACATGAGCTACATCGGTCTGCCCCGACTGCGGCAAGCACATCAATGTGTTCCGGCGAGAGCCATGTGGATGAGGTGGCTGAAAGCACGGGCCTGGCCGTGCTGGCCAAAGTGCCCATCGATCCCCAGCTGGCTGCGCTTTCC
>ENA-OQIL01000615-OQIL01000615.1-human-gut-metagenome-genome-assembly--contig:-NODE-615-length-12121-cov-2.772636_pt1 | contig 12121 bp, 15 predicted proteins | sample MGYA00242583_ERZ504748 | MGnify/ENA primary metagenome ERZ504748 (study PRJEB26092, sample SAMD00036191) | human gut metagenome | host: Homo sapiens | study: EMG produced TPA metagenomics assembly of...
AAGAAGGTCATCGTGGAGCAGGCGCAGGACGGCGATGTTGTCCTGATGCACGACCTGTATGAGACTTCGGTTCGGGGTGCGCTGGCAGCGATCGACGAGCTGCAGAGCCGCACGGATAAGACCTACGCGTTTGTAACGGTCTCTCAGCTTGCCGCAATTCACGGCATCACGCTGGAGCCGGGCGTTGTGTACAACGGTCTGACGGATGAAGTCGCGCAGCAGATCGCGGACGGCAGCTATTCGCCGACAGAGTTTACCTGAACAAAGAAATCCCGAACCAAACGGTTCGGGATTTTTGTTTAGGAATGGAGAATTGATAATGGAGGATTGAGCATTACGGAACCGCGCTATGCGCGGCATGAAATAACGCGCATAGCGCGATACCTCGTCGCAGCGCGGACGGAACTCACGCAAGGATAGCGACATTTTCCATTCTCAATTTTCACTGTTTTCCGCCATACGATATCCCACGCCGACCTCGGTAAACAGGTACTCCGGTTCGGCAGGATTTTTCTCGATCTTGCGGCGGATATTTGCCATATTGACGCGCAGGATCTGGTTGTCACCGCCGGCTCGCGGTCCCCACAGTTCCTTGATGATGTAATCGTAGGTAAGCACCTTGCCGGCAAATTTGCCGAGCAGTGCAACGATACGGAACTCGCTGAGCGTGAGGTGGACATTCTCGCCGCGGACGAGCACCTGATGCTTGTTATAGTCGATGGTCATTTCACCGACCGTGTAGGTGCCCTCGCGGGCGATTTCGCTGTTCGCGGAGGTGGTTCTCGTGTGGCGGATGGCGGTGCGCACGCGCGCGAGCAGTTCGGCGGTGCCGAACGGCTTGGTCAGGTAGTCGTCCGCGCCGAGATCGAGCGCCTGCACCTTATCGTGCTCATGCGAGCGGGCGGAAACCACCACCACCGGCAGGCTCGACCACGAGCGCAGCTCGCGCAGGACGTCAATGCCGTCCATATCCGGCAGACCGAGATCGAGGATGACCAGATCCGGACAGTGCGAGGAGATCATGGTCTTCGCCTCGCTGCCCGAGCGGGCCAGCAGCGTTTCGTAGTCGTTGGAGTTCAAAATAGTGGAGATAAAGTGCGCAATGCTCTTTTCGTCCTCCACGATGAGTATTTTTTCTCGAATGTTCATTGCAGTTCCGGCTCCTTTTCTATCATCGGCAGACAGAAGATAAATTCCGCACCGCCGTCCTTATTTTGTGCGTGCATCGTGCCGCCGTGTGCGCGGACAATGGCGTTGCATACAGAAAGTCCCAGCCCCATATTGCGCTTGCCGTCTCCGGTGGGCGTGTCGCTGTGGCGCAGCGTTCCGCTGAACAGCACGGGCAGCAGCTTGGGCGGGATGCCGCCGCCGTTGTCCTGCACGGCAAAGACGGCGTTTTCGCCATCCTGATGCACAGAGAGCGCAATATGGGTGGTGTTTTTGCCGTGTCGAACGGCGTTTTCAAGCAGATTGGTCATGACCTGCTCAATGAGGATCGCATCCATCGGCACGATGAGCAGCTCATCCGGCACAGCCACCGATATCTTGACGTCGGGATAGTGCTTGCGGAATTTGCGGGCGACCTCGCCGAGCACCTCCTCGGCGGCCTCGGACTGCTTGGTGATCCGGGTGTCCTCGCCCATGCGGGTGATGGACAGCAGGTTTTCCACCACGCGGACCAGCCACTGCGCGTCATCGCGCACATCCTCGAGCAGCTGATGCTGCTGTTCGAGAGACAGGTCGGGCGTTTCCAGAATGGCCGAGGTTGAACCAATGATGGAGGTCAGCGGCGTGCGGATGTCGTGCGAGACCGAGCGGAGCAGGTTGGCACGCATTTTCTCGCGCTCGCTCTCCATGCGAAACTGCTCCTGCTGCTTGATCTTGGTGGTCATCGTGCAGGTGATGAGCGATACGCACAGCATGACGAAAAACGTCAGCGGATAGCCGGTCATCGTGAAGTTAAATTCCCAGTAGGGGAAGGTGAAGATGTAGTTGATGCCGATAACGCTCAGGAATGCGGCAAGCGTGCCGAACAGGTATCCGTTCGTGAAGCGCGAGGTGAGCAGCACCGCGAGAACAAATACCGGAGAGGCGAAGCCGTCGCTGATGTCCGAGCGGCGCAGCAAGGTGCAGAGTACCAGTGCACAGATAAATATCGCCGCGAAAATAAGAAAATCCCGCCGTGTAAACGAGAATAAACGCGGTTTACCGTCCTGTCGTTTCATGTCGAAGCCTCCAAGTGCATAAATGTACAAGTTAATTATAGCAGATAATCCGTTAATGTGCTGCTAAAACTTACTGAGTGGAGAATTATGCAGCAAAGATATTATCCATTCGGTAAGTTATCATGCAGGGCAGGGCACTTCGGAGCGCCCCGCCCTGCAATTAAACGACAAAATCCTGCCGAATGTTGTACAGAACAAATATTCGGGTGACAACAACCGCTATCCGTGTTATAATAATCCATTATAGGGTAATATAGAATCAGAATCACTGCAATAATGGAGGAAACAGCTTGCTTTGGAGAGCTTTGATGAGCGGCGATATCCGCTCCGCATTTATCACACTGGCGCTTTCGCTGCCCGCGATCGTGCTGTGCCTGTCCATCCACGAGACCGCGCACGGCGGTGCTGCCTATCTGCTCGGTGACCGTACTGCGCGGGATTCCGGCCGCGTAACACTGTCGCCGATGGCGCATATCGACCCGATCGGCTTCCTGTGCCTGCTGCTGTTCGGCTTCGGCTGGGCGCGTCCGGTGCCGGTCAATATCGCCAATTTCAGGAACAGACGCTGGGGCATGGCGCTGACTGCGCTTGCCGGTCCGGTATCCAACTTTATCACTGCCTTTATCGCGTACTGCCTGTATTTTGTGGTGCGCATGAACATGACGAATACGTTCCTGTGGTCGCTGTCGCAGTTCCTGCTCATCGTTGCGAGCATGTCGGTCGGTCTGGGTGTGTTTAATCTCGTTCCGGTGCACCCGCTGGACGGCTCGCGCGTCGTTGACGCATTTATGCCGTTTTCGTGGTCACTCAAGCTGCAGAAGTACCAGAATATCATCTTTTTCGTGTTTATCGCGGCGCTCTGGTTCGGCTGGCTGGACGGCATTATGGACTGGGTCGGCAACGGCGTTCTCATGCTGGCGGTAAACTTCGTCAGCCTGTTTCTGTAAGCTATGGATTTTCATTTAGACAACTTTGACGGGCCGCTCGACCTGCTGCTGCACCTGATTTCCAAAAACAAGGTGAGTATTTACGATATCCCCATCGCGGAAATCCTTGAGCAGTATATGGCGGTTCTGCATGAGGCTGAGCACATGGATTTGGACGTTGCCGGTGACTTTATCGCAATGGCGGCGCAGCTGGTGTACATCAAGTCCAGGATGCTGCTGCCGAAGCACGAGGAGGACGAGGCCGAGGAGGACCCGAGAGCGGGTCTGGTCGAAATGCTGCTCGAGTACCAGAGACTCAAGAGCGCGACCGCGTTTTTTGCGGAAAAGAACGAAACCGGTCGTGATATCTACGTCAAACCGCCCGAACGGCAGAATGATGCGCCGGTGGAGTATCACCACACGGTAAACGATCTCATCCGCGCGGCAAACAAAATGCTGCGCCGCACCAAGCGCCGTCTGCCGCCGCCGGTGACCTCGTTTCAGGGCATTGTCGGGCGTGAGCCTGCACCGGTAGAGGGACGCGTCACCGCGATTCTCAAGCGCTTTCTGTACCGGATGCGCGTGCCGTTTATGCGGCTGTTCGACGACGCGAGAAACCGTTCGGAGATTGTGGCTACCTTTCTGGCTGTGCTGGAATTATCCAAGACCCGCCGAATCCGTTTGGAAGGGGACGGCGAGGAGATGGAGCTGATGCTGACAAATGACAACACAAAATAACGGCAGCATGACGGCGCTCGAGGCCGGACTGGAGGCCGTGCTGTTCGCGGCAGGCGATGCGGTTACCCTTGAACGGCTGTCCGCGGCGCTTGAGGCCGCACCGGCGGAGCTGCTGGACGCGGCGGCTGCACTTGAGAACCGCTACGACTTCGAGAACCGCGGCATCATGCTGCTGCGTATCGAGGACAAGCTGCAGCTGGCATCCCGGCCGATGTACGGGCCGTATGTGCGCCGCGTGACCGAATCGCGCAGACCGCCTGCGCTGTCGCCTGCGGCGCTTGAGGTGCTGACCATCATCGCATACCGCCAGCCGGTGACGCGTGCGTTCATCGACCAGCTGAGAGGTGTCGATTCATCGAATACGGTGAGCAGTCTGGCGGAAAAGGGGCTCATCGAGGAGGCCGGACGGCTGGACGTGCCCGGAAAGCCCATGCTGTTCCGCACGACCGACCGGTTCCTGCGCAGCTTTTCACTGGCAAGCATCGAGGACCTTCCGGCGCTGCCTGCGCTTGAGGAAAATGAGCAGATGGAGCTGAACATGGACGGCACGCTGCACGAGACGCCGCCCGGCGAGCAGCTGCGCTTCTTGAACGGCGAGCCTGTGCCGCCGGAAACGGAGTGACCGCCTATGGGAACGGTTTTACTCTGGATTTTAGGCATTCTGCTTGGAATTGTGCTGCTGGCACTGGTGATTGTGCTGGTGCTGCTGAACATTCGGGCAGGCATTGAAGCCGTCGGCGTGACCGGCGAGGTGAGCGTGGAGGCGCGGTATGGGCCGGTTCGCATTCCGCTGTACCCGAGACCGCGCCACCTGAAAAAGAAAAAAGAGGAAACGGAAGCGGAGCAGAAGAAATCCGAGGAAAGCGAGAAGAAAAAGAGCGGCAAGTCCGGTTTCTCGCTGCCGAAGGACGGACTGGATGTCGGTGAGATCGCAGGCACGGTGCGCGATTTCCTCAGCGACCTGACCGACCGCCTGCGCATCGGCAGACTGCGGGCGCGCGTAGTTATCGGCACGGACGATGCGGCGCAGACCGGCATTCTGCTCGGGCAGACTGCGGCGCTCTGCGGAATCATTGTTCCGTTCCTGGAGAATACTTTCGATATGCAGGATTACCATGTCAGCGCGGACGCGGACTTCAACGCCGACCATACCGAGTGGGCGTTTACTGTAAACTGCTCGATACGGCCGATATCGCTCGTCAGAGTGCTGCTGCGGCATGGCAAGCCGATGTATAAGCTGTACAAGAAATATTTCAAATAATCAGTTAAAACGTATAAAGGAAGGCGAAAATTATGAGTGAACATCATCCTATCAGCGATTTGATGACCGAAACCATGTCCAAAATCAAGGAAATGGTGGATGTTAATACCATTATCGGCAACCCGATCGTAGCGGCGGACGGCACGACCGTTATCCCGGTCTCCAAGGTGTCGTTTGGCTTCGGCGCAGGCGGCAGCGAGTTCGCGTCCAAGCACGCGGCAAGCGGGTCTCCGCTTGCGTTCGGCGGCGGCAGCGGCGCCGGTGTGACGGTTTCGCCGGTGTGCTTCCTTGTCATCGGCAGGGACGGCAGCGCCAATATCCTCGGCATCAACGCACAGGCGTCCGACACGGTGGACCGTCTGGTCGAGATGATCCCGGGTGCGATCAACAAGGTGTCCAATTTCGTCAGCGGCTTCAAGGGCAAGACCGAGGACGCAGCCGAAGTGGCGGAACCCCTGTCCGGCGACGAATAAAACCGCGTTTTCCCGCAAAACCTACTCGCGTGAATGCTGAGTAGGTTTTGTTATGCGGGGAGTGGTGCAATGTGAAAAAGCTGTTTTGCGTGCTCGCGCTTTTGCTCGTGCTGCCGAGGGCGGGCGCGGTGAGCGCACGGGCGGCCGTCGTGATCGATGCAGACACAGGTGAAACGCTGTTCGAGCAGAACGCGGACAGCCGCCTGCCGATGGCGTCCACTACCAAGATCATGACCGCGCTCGTCGCGCTCGGCGAGGGTGACCTTGACCGCGTGTATACCGTAAAGCCGGAGTACGCCGCCGTGGAAGGCTCATCCATGTACCTGAAAGCAGGTGAGACACTCTCTCTGCGGGATACGCTGTACGGACTCATGCTCGCATCCGGCAACGACGCGGCGGTCGCCATCGCAGGAGAATGCGGCGGCATGAACGCCTTTGTGGGCAAAATGAACGCCAAAGCGGCGGAACTCGGTCTGACGGACACGCATTTCGACAATCCGAACGGCCTGCCGTCCGACACACACTACACCACCGCGCATGAGCTGGCGAAAAATCACGGCGGCGGCGCTCAAGGACCCGGTGTTCCGGCAGATCGTCTCGACAAAAAGCTGCACGGTCAGCGGGCACGCGTTGAGCAATCACAACCGTCTGCTGAGCATGTATGATGGCGCGATCGGCGTGAAAACCGGCTTTACGCGGGCGGCAGGGCGGTGTCTGGTCTCGGCGGCCGAGCGCAATGGGCGCACCATCATCGCGGTGACGCTCAATGACCCGAACGACTGGAACGATCACATGGAGATGCTTGACGCCGGTTTTGCGCAGTACAGCGAGGTCACGCTGCATACGGCAGGAGACACGATTGCAAACGCACGCGTGTTCGGCGGCGATACCGCGTCCGTGCCGCTCGCAGCGAAGAATACTGTGACGGCATATCTGTTGCCCGGCGAGAAAGAGAAGCTGCAGCGCGTGCGCTACGGCGAAAAAATCTGCTATGCACCGGTCGTGAGGACGGCACAGGCCGGGTCGGTGGAGTATCGGCTCGGGGATTGCGTCTTGGGACGCGATACGCTGGTTTACGGCGGGGAATCCTTGCTGCCGGCGGAGGAAAAGGGTATCGTTGAGAAAATTTTAGAGCGATTTACAAATTAGCAACACACTTTATTGTAGGGCGGACTGACCGCATCCCGCCGTTCCCCAACGAACCAATGAGTGCAATGGGGATTATTGAGATACCGGTTTTCATTTTTACGGTATCCGCTGTTGTTGATACGGCGATTGTCGTTAGACGGCGGGGTGAGGGCACCCCGTCCTACGGAATAGTGTTACATAATGCAATAATTGAGAAAGAGGAATTATACATGGAAGAAAGACTGCAGAAATTACTGGCGCAAGCAGGTTTGTGCTCCCGCCGTGAGGCGGAGCGCTGGATCGATGATGGCCGCGTAACGGTAAACGGCAAAAAGGCTTCGGTCGGCGACAAGGCCGATCCGCGCCGTGACAAGATTTTCGTGGACGGCAAGCCCATCGGCGGTGCCGAGGAGAAGGTATACTTAATGCTGTACAAGCCGCGCGGCTATGTCACGACGATGAAGGACGAGCACGGCCGCAAGACGGTTGCCGATCTGGTACGCGGCTGCGGTGCGCGTGTCGTGCCGGTCGGCCGTCTGGACTACAACTCCGAGGGTCTGCTGCTGCTGACCAACGACGGCGATCTGCTCAACGCGCTGACCCATCCGCGCCACGAGGTGGAAAAGCACTATGAGGTGCGCGTACGCGGCAATCTGGAAAACATCCCGAAACTCGCAGAGCCGATGGAGATTGACGGCTACAGCATCCGTCCGGCAACGGTTGTTACCATTGACCGTGACGAAATCAGCGCGAAGCTGCGCCTGACCATCCACGAGGGCCGCAACCGCCAGATTCGCAAAATGTGCGAGAAGTGCGGTCTGGAGGTCCGCCGCCTCAAGCGCGTGGCAATGGGCACGATGCCGCTCGACCCGCATCTCAAGAGCGGTGCATGGCGCGAGCTGACTGACGAGGAGATCGGCTATTTGCAGGACATCGCTGCCGACGTGCAGGAATAATCCCGGAATTCCCGGGGTTCTCCCCGTATTTTTGCAATTTGCACCCATATGCTCTTGCATTTTTTTGCAGGTTCACTTACAATAGTATCGTGCAAATGCAGGAATGTATGCAGAGAATGCAATGCAGGAGAGAGTATAATGAATGACCTGATCACAAAAATTCAAAGCGAGCTGCCCGGCTTTTCCAAGGGTCAGAAGCAGATCGCGCGTTTTATCTTAGAGCACTACGACAAGGCTGCGTTCATGACCGCGAGCCGTCTGGGTGTGACTGTCGGCGTGAGTGAAAGCACGGTCGTGCGCTTTGCGACCGAGCTTGGCTATGACGGCTATCCGCATCTGCAGCGTGCCCTGCAGGAGATGATCCGCAACAAGCTGACCTCGGTGCAGCGCATGGAGGTTGCGGGCGACCGCATGGGCGGCCGCGATGTACTGCAGACCGTGCTGCACGCGGATACGGACATGATCCGCGTAACGCTCGACGAGATCGACCGCGACGCCTTTCAGGGCGCGGTGGACGCGCTCATGGGCGCCAAGCGGATCTACATCCTCGGTGTGCGCTCCTCGAGCGCTTTAGCCAGCTTTTTAGGCTTTTACTTCAACCTTTTGTTTGAAAATGTGACGCTTGTACATACGAACAGCGTCAGCGAGATTTTCGAGCAGGTGCTCCGTGTCGGACCGGGTGATGTGCTGTTCGGCATCAGCTTCCCGCGCTACTCCAAGCGCACGCTGAGTGCGATGAAGTACGCCCGCGACCGCGGTGCCCGCGTTATCGCACTGACCGACTCGCAGCTGTCGCCGCTGGCGCGTGTGGCCGATCACGTGCTGCTCGCACGCAGCGATATGGCGAGCTTTGTCGATTCGCTCGTGGCGCCCTTGTCGGTCATCAACGCACTGATCGTGGCCGTCGGCATGAGCCGCCGCGATGAGATTGAGCAGACATTTAACAAGCTGGAGCGCATCTGGGAAGAATACGACGTATATGAAAAACCGGAGGACGATATAAATTGAACATTATCGTAATCGGCGGCGGCGCAGCCGGTCTGATGGCGGCAGGCACTGCCGCGGAGCAGGGCGCGCAGGTGACGCTGCTGGAAACCAACGAAAAGTTGGCCGCAAACTGTTTATCACGGGCAAGGGCCGCTGCAACGTGTGCAATAACTGCGATGTGCAGGAGGTTCTGCGCAACGTGCCGGTCAACCCGCGCTTTCTGTATTCCGCGCTCGGCGGCTTCGGTCCGGCGGACGTGATGGACTTTTTCGAGAACCATGGCGTTGCCCTCAAGACTGAGCGCGGCAACCGCGTGTTCCCGCAGTCGGACAAGGCAGCCGACATCATTGACGCGCTGTTCCTGTGGGTGAAAAGGGCGGGTGTGACCATCGTACATACGACCGCAGACGAGCTGCTCATCGAGGACGGTGTGCTCACAGGCGTTCGTGCCGGTCACAAGACCTATAAGGCAGATCGCATTATCGTGGCGACCGGCGGCGCGTCCTATCCGCAGACCGGCTCGACCGGTGACGGCTATCGCTTCGCCAGGCAGGCGGGACACACGGTTGTGCCCGCAAATCCGTCGCTCGTGCCGTTGGTCGAGGACGGTGACACCTGTCAAAAGCTGATGGGTCTCAGCCTGCGCAACGTGCAGCTGACCGTGTATGAAAACGAGAAGAAGCTCTACTCGGACTTCGGTGAAATGCTGTTCACGCACTTCGGTCTGTCCGGTCCGCTGGTGCTGTCCGCGAGTGCGCATATGCGCCATTTCGGCAGCAAAAAGTACCGTGTAGAGATTGATCTCAAGCCTGCGCTGGACGAAAAGACGCTCGACAAGCGTCTGCTCGCGGACTTTGACAAGCACAAGAACAGCGATTTTATCAACGCGCTCGGTGAGCTGCTCCCGAAGAAGCTGATTCCGGTGGTGATCGAAAAGAGCGGCATCGACCCGCGCGAGAAGGTCAATTCCATCACCAAGGCACAGCGTGCCGCGCTGCTGCGCGTACTCAAGGCGTTCCCGGTCGAGATTTCCGGCAAGCGTCCGATCGCCGAGGCGATTATCACCACGGGCGGCGTGTCCGTCCGCGAGGTCAGCCCGAAAACCATGGAGTCCAAAAAGCTGCCGCACCTGTATTTCGCAGGTGAGGTGCTCGATGTGGACGCCTACACGGGCGGCTTCAACCTGCAGATTGCGTGGTCCACGGGCCGTCTGGCGGGTCTGTCGGCTGCGGAGGAGGAATCATGATGAAGTATATTTCGGTTGCCATTGACGGCCCGTCCGGGGCCGGAAAATCCACCGTGGCGCGTGCTGCCGCGGCAAAACTCGGCTATGTATATGTGGATACGGGTGCGATGTACCGTTCCATCGGTCTGGCGGTGTGCCGCAGGGGCATTGCCGGAGAGAATACGGCAGGCATTATCGCAACCCTGCCGGAGATTACCATTCAGCTGACCTATCAGGACGGCGCACAGCACGTTCTCCTGAACGGCGAGGACGTCTCCGAAGCCATTCGTACACCGGAGATCTCGTACTACGCGTCCAAGGTATCCGCGGTGCCGGAAGTACGCCGGTTTCTGCTGGAAACCCAGCGCAATATGGCGAAAAACGGCAATATCCTGATGGACGGCCGCGACATCGGCACGGTCATTCTGCCGGATGCGCCGGTCAAGATTTTCCTGACCGCCTCGGCACAGTCCCGCGCGGAACGCCGCTATAAGGAACTGATTGAGAAGGGCCAGCAGGTGACGATGGACGGCATCCTGCACGATATCAACGAGCGCGACAGGCAGGACATGACGAGAGCTGTTGCGCCGCTCAAACAGGCGGACGATGCGGTTTTGCTGGATACGAGCAGCCTGACGCTCGAGGAGAGCATAGCAGCCGTTCTGCGTATTATTCGTGAAAAAACGGAGGAAAAGGCATGAAATTCAAGTACCACCGCTGGTTCCAGGCTCTGGTTGTGCCGCTGGTAGCGCTGGCGTTCCATATTTTCTTTGGCTACCGCGTGATCGGACGCGAAAACATCCCGGAGGGCGGCTGCGTTGTCTGTCCGAACCATGTGCAGCTGTCCGACCCGCCGTTTGCGGCGGTCGCACTCGGCGGCAAGACGCCGCTGCGCCTGATGGCGAAAAAAGAGCTGTTCCGGAAGAAGATATTCGCGTGGCTGATCGCGGCGCTCGGCGCCTTTCCGATCGACCGTGAGGGCGCGGACATCACCGCCATCAAGACCGCGCTCGGCTCGGTTCGTGCCGGTCAGAAGCTCATCATCTTCCCGCAGGGCACACGCCACGCCGCCGAGGGCGAAACCAAGAAAGGTGCGGCCATGCTGGCGGTCAAGACCCGGGCGCCGATCCTGCCGATGTATATCACCGAGGGCAAGCGTTTCCGCTGCAGAGCCACAGTCGTGATCGGCAAGCCGTTCACGCCGGATCCGAAGCAGAAGGACTACGGCCTGATCGCGGATGATATCCTGCGCCGCATCTACGAGCTGAAGGAGCAGGTATGAGCGTAACGGTAGCCAAAACCGCCGGATTCTGCTTCGGCGTACGCCGTGCAGTGGACCTCGCCGAGCAGCAGGCGAAAAAAATCGGAAAAATTTATGCCTATGGTGAAATCATTCACAACATGCACGAAATTGAGCGGCTGGAGAAGCTCGGTGTGCACACCGCGCATGCGCTGGAGGACATTCCGGACGGTGCCGGCGTGCTCATTCGGGCGCACGGTGTACCGCGGAATGTATACACGCTGCTTCAATCAAAAAAGTGCGAAATCTTTGATGCAACCTGCCCCTTTTGTGCGGAAAATACACAAAATAGTGGACAAAGAGAGCGCGGACGGACGGCTGATTGTCATTCTCGGCAGCGCAGGACATCCGGAGGTTGTGGGCATTCAGGGCTGGTGCGGCGAGTCGATCGTGCTTGAGGGTGAGGAGCAGGCGAGAGCCTTCTCGGAACGGCTTGAAATGGAAGATAAACCCATTTCTCTGGTCGCACAGACCACCGTCAACCGGTCAATTTGGAATATTTCCGTAGGACTTATAAAAAAAGGTGTACAAACCTCAAAATTTTTGATACAATATGTAAAGCGACGGATGAGCGCCAGTCGGAGGCTCGTCTGCTTGCCGGTGTATCGGATCAAATGATCGTGATCGGAGATAAGAAAAGCTCCAACACCAAACGGCTGTATGAGATCAGCCGGTCGCTGTGCTCGGATGTGCGCTACATCGAAGACGCGGCAGAGCTTACTACGCAGGAGCTCGGGCAGCACCAGCACATCGGGATCACGGCGGGAGCGTCCACACCGGCATGGATAATTAAGGAGGTCAGTAACATGATGAGCGAAGAAACCAAGATTGAAACTGGTGAGGACTTTGCAGCAATGCTGGAGGAGTCCTTCAAGACTTTAAATAATGGAGAAAAGGTAACC
>ENA-OQIL01000616-OQIL01000616.1-human-gut-metagenome-genome-assembly--contig:-NODE-616-length-12113-cov-9.155765_pt1 | contig 12113 bp, 10 predicted proteins | sample MGYA00242583_ERZ504748 | MGnify/ENA primary metagenome ERZ504748 (study PRJEB26092, sample SAMD00036191) | human gut metagenome | host: Homo sapiens | study: EMG produced TPA metagenomics assembly of...
ATTGATCCTTACCAGAAAGCCCCGGGCGATGGGCAAAAGGGCAGGAAACGAGGAAGCCGAAAAATGGTCTCGGAGCCGTGTGGGCGAGGCGCAGGAGTGCTAAGTCTGCAACGGGATGCGCCCGTTACAGCGTCCGGCTGTAAGCAGCAGAAGCTGCCGCAGCATCGAGGCTTTGTCCGTGAGGGCAGAGTAAACCAAGGTGGTACCACGGAAGATGTTATGCCTCCGTCCTTGCTGAGCGTTCGGCTCGTGTAAGGACGGAGGCTTTTTTCGTCCTCCGTACAAGGCGTGCGTGGACTGTGCCGCGCCGCCGCTCAACAATTTTTTACAAAGATAGAGAGGGATTTTACCATGATTACTCGTCGCGATTTTCTGAAAGTTACCGGTGTGGCCGCTGCTGCCGCTGCCCTGACCGCCTGCGGTGGTTCTTCTTCCACTGCATCCTCCACCGCTTCCAGCGCCGCTGCTTCTTCTGAGGCTGCTTCCGCTGTGGCCAAGCTGGACAAGGTCAAGGTGGCCGTGCCCAACGACACCACCAACGAGGCCCGTGCCCTGACCCTGCTGGAGAAGAACGGCTTCTTCAAGCTGAAGGCTGACGCAGGCCTGACCGCCACCGCAAAGGACATCGAGGAGAACCCCCTGAACGTTACCGTCGATGAGGTCGAGGCTGCTCAGGTGCCCAACGTCCTGCAGGACGAGGACTACGCCGTCATCAACTCCAACTACGCCATCCCTGCCGGTCTGGACCCCACGACCGATGCACTGGCCATCGAGGACGGCTCTTCCGCTTACGTCAACGTTCTGGTCTGCAAGGACGGCAACCAGGAGGAGCCCAAGATCAAGGCTCTGGCCGCTGCCCTGCAGAGCCAGCAGGTCAAGGACTTCATGGATGAGAACTATAAGGGTGCCGTGGTGTCCGCTGTGGAGAACCCCACCGACGGCTATGACGCTTCTGTTGACTATGACGCTCTGAACGGCGAGACCGTGAGCTGCGCCGCTACCCCGGCTCCCCACTGCGAGGTGCTGGAGGTCTGCAAGGAGATCCTGGCCGCCAAGGGCATCACGCTGGACATCCAGGAGTACGATGACTACATCATCCCCAACAACGTGGTCGAGGACGGCACCGTTGACACCAACTACTTCCAGCATCAGCCGTATCTGGATGACTTCAATGCAGAGCACGGCACTCACCTGGTGACGGTTGCCGGCATCCATGTGGAGCCCATGGGCATCTACGGCGGCAAGCAGGACAGCCTGGCACCCATCGAAGGCTAAAAGGAGCAATTTTCTGTGATCGAGATCAAACACCTTTCCAAGACCTTCCAGATGAAGGACGGCGCGGTAAACGCGCTGAAAGACATCAACCTGACCATTCCGGATGGTTCCATCTACGGCATCATCGGCATGTCCGGTGCGGGAAAATCCACGCTGGTGCGCTGCATCAACCTGTTGGAGCGCCCCACCGAGGGCAGCGTGGTGATCGACGGCACCGCCATGGAGACCCTGTCTCCGGCGGCCCTGCGTGAGCGCCGCCGCGAGATCACCATGATCTTCCAGCAGTTCAACCTGCTCATGCAGCGCAGCTGCCTGAAGAACATCTGTTTCCCCATGGAGCTGGCCGGTGTGAAAAAGGCCGACGCCGAAAAGCGCGCCAAAGAGCTGCTGGAGATGGTGGGCCTGCCCGACAAGGCAAACGCCTACCCCGCCCAGCTGTCCGGCGGCCAGAAGCAGCGCATTGCCATTGCCCGCGCCCTGGCCACCAATCCCAAGGTGCTGCTGTGCGACGAGGCCACCAGTGCGCTGGACCCCAACACCACTCATTCCATCCTGACCCTGATCAAGGACATCAACCAGAAGCTGGGCATCACCGTGGTGGTCATCACCCACCAGATGAGCGTGGTGGAAGAGATCTGCGACAGTGTGGCCATCCTGGACGGCGGTGTGGTCATGGAAGAGGGCTCGGTGCAGGAAATTTTCGCCAACCCCAAGACGGCTGCGGCAAAGCGTCTGGTCGCCCCCAACGGCGGCAGCGCAGCCCGCGACCTTTCCAGCTTTGCGCCGGATGACCATGTGGTGCGTGTCACCTTCAACGGTTCGTCCACCGCAAAGCCGCTGGTGGCAAGCCTTGCCGCCGAAAAGGGCATTCTGGTGTCGGTGCTCAGCGCCGATACCCGTGATCTGAGCGGCCAGTGCTACGGCTCCATGCTGCTCAAGCTGCCTGCCGATGTGGAGCAGGCCAAGCAGGCGGCTGCCTATATGCGCAGCCAGCCCGGCGTGACCGTGGAGGAGGTGACCGGCGAATGAGTATTGCAGATTATGGCTTTGCCATTTGGGAAACGTTCTATGTGACGATTCTTTCCACCGCGTTTGCGCTGGTGCTGGGCCTGCCGCTGGGCGTGCTGCTGGTGGCCGGTGACAAGGACGGCGTGCTGCCCCTGCCCGGCTGGCTGATGCACATCCTCAACATCGTCATCAACATTCTGCGCAGTGTGCCCTTCCTGATTCTGATGATCTGTGTATTCCCGCTCACCCGCGTCATCGTAGGCACCACGGTGGGCACCAAAGCCACCATCGTTCCGCTGGTGGTGGCCGCCTTCCCGTTCGTGGCACGTCTGGTAGAGACCAGCCTGCGCGAGCTGGACGAAGGTGTGGTGGAAGCTGCCCAGAGCATGGGTGCCACCCCGTTCCAGATCATTACCAAGGTGATGATCCCGGAGTGCCTGCCCGGCCTGATCTCCAGCATGACCACGGCCCTGACCACCATTCTGGGCTACTCGGCCATGTCCGGCGTCATTGGCGGCGGCGGCCTGGGCAAGATCGCCCTGTCCTACGGCTATTACCGCTACCAGACCGACATCATGATCGTGTGTGTCATCCTGCTGGTGCTCATGGTGCAGGTGTTCCAGAGCGCGGGCACCTTCTGGGCGACCCGGAGCGACAAGCGCCTGCGGAAGTAAAAGAGTGCCGGAAGGCTTTTCATGGTGATGGAAAAGTTTCCTTAAACCATACTGCCAGACGATCCCGGCAGGGAAAAATTTAACGTTTCAATTCCCCGCCGGAGGCTGTATGCTCCCTGCGGGGAATTGTGCTATATGGACAAACCCAGCAAAGGAGTATGTAGTATGAATCGTGATACCATTTGCGTGCAGGGCGGCTATACGCCCGGAAACGGCGAACCTCGCCAGATCCCCATCATCCAGTCCACCACCTTCAAGTACGCCACCAGCGAGGACATGGGCAAGCTGTTTGACCTGGAGGCCAACGGCTACTTCTATTCCCGCCTGCAGAACCCCACCTGTGACCTTGTGGCCCAGAAGATCTGCGAGCTGGAAGGCGGCACCGCTGCCATGCTGACTTCCAGCGGGCAGGCTGCCAACTTCTTCGCCCTGTTCAACCTTTGCCAGGCCGGTGACCACATCGTGGCATCCAGCACCATCTACGGCGGCACCTTCAACCTCATCTCGGTCACCATGAAAAAGATGGGCATCGAGGCCACCTTTGTGGACCCGCTGTGCACCGAGGAAGAGCTGAACGCCGCGTTCCGCCCCAACACCAAGGTCGTATTCGGCGAGACCATCGCCAACCCCGCCCTGACCGTGCTGGACATTGAAAAGTTTGCGCAGGCAGCCCACGCCCACGGCGTGCCGCTCATCGTGGACAACACCTTCCCCACCCCGGTCAACTGCCGCCCCTTCGAGTGGGGTGCCGACATCGTGACCCACTCCACCACCAAGTACATGGACGGCCATGGTGCCGTACTGGGCGGTGCCATCGTGGACAGCGGCAAGTTCGACTGGATGGCCCACGCCGACAAGTTCCCCGGCCTGTGCACCCCGGATGACAGCTACCACGGCATCACCTACGCCGAGCGCTTTGGCAAGGAGGGTGCCTTCATCACCAAGGCAACGGCCCAGCTGATGCGCGACTTTGGTTCCATGCAGTCCCCCATGAACGCCTACATGCTGAACCTGGGTCTGGAGAGTCTGCATGTGCGCATGCAGCGCCACTGCGAGAACGGCATGGCCGTGGCAAAGTTCCTGGAAGCTCACCCGAAGGTGGCTTACGTCAACTACTGCGGTCTGGAATCCAGCCCCTACCATGCACTGGCCGAAAAGTACCTGCCGAACGGCAGCTGCGGCGTGGTCAGCTTTGGCCTGGCCGGCGGCCGCGAAGCAGCCAGCACCTTTATGAAGGAACTGAAGCTGGCCGCCATCGAGACCCATGTGGCCGATGCCCGCACCTGCTGCCTGAACCCCGCTTCCAGCACCCACCGTCAGATGAACGACGAGCAGCTGAAGGCCGCCGGTGTACCCGCTGAGCTGGTGCGCATGAGCTGCGGCCTGGAAAGCAGCGAGGACCTCATTGCCGACATCGCACAGGCACTGGATAAGATCTGATCCTGTCCGGTCAGCTGCATGGTCGTTTTTTCCCGGTGAAGGGTTCACCGGAGTTTTTCATGGGTGAAGCTGCTGTTTCTCATTACAGCCCCGCCCGTGAAACGTTTTCGGATGGCCCTGCGGGTAGAGATGCTGTTCCCCGCCACGACCTCTCCCGTGAAAAAGGCAGGAACGGAAAGCCCGCAGGCTTTCCGTTCCTGCAATAAAAATAAATATTCCGCTGAAACAGCCAGAGCGCCAGCGGAGGCTATTCTAAATCGTTAGGAGTACGAACTATGCCGCTGATCATCCCCAAGACCCTGCCCGCCTACGATGCCCTTTATGAAGAAAACGTCTTTGTCATGCACCGGGAGCGGGCACTGGCACAGCACATCCGCCCGCTGGAGATCCTGATCCTGAACCTGATGCCCACCAAGATCGCCACCGAGACCCAGATCGCCCGTCTGCTGGCCAACACCCCCCTGCAGGTGCATATGACCCTGCTGCAGACGGCCAGCCACGCCGCCACCCATGTGTCGGCCGCCCATCTGGATGCATTCTACAAGACCTTTGACGAGGTGAAGAACAACCGCTACGACGGCATGATCATCACCGGTGCCCCGGTGGAGACCATGGACTTTGAGCAGGTGGACTACTGGCCGGAACTGTGCGAGATCATGGATTTCAGCGAGACGAACGTCTACTCCACCCTGCACGTCTGCTGGGGTGCCCAGGCGGGCCTGTACTACCACTACGGTGTGCACAAGGAGCTGCTGCCGGAAAAGATGTTCGGCGTGTTCGAGCACCGGGTCACCCGCCCGGCGAACCCTCTGGTGCGCGGCTTTGACGAGGTGTTCTATGCGCCCCACAGCCGCCACACCGGCATCAGCCGGGCCGATGTGGATGCCTGCGACGCGCTGCGCATCCTGGCCGAGAGCGATGTAGCCGGGCCCTTCCTCATGAGCACCGAGAACGGACGGCAAATCTTTGTCACCGGCCACCCGGAGTACGACAAGTACACGCTGGATGCCGAGTACAAGCGGGACGTGGCCAAGGGCCTGCCCATCCATGTGCCCGTCAACTACTATCCGGACGATGACCCGGAGCAGCCTCCGCTGTTCCGCTGGCGCGCCCATGCTCACCTGCTGTACGAGAACTGGCTGAACTACTACGTCTACCAGAACACGCCTTACGATCTGGGCGAGATCCAGCGCGTGAAGCACGGCAAATAAGATTTCATCCATGCAAAGCGGCTGCTCCGGTTTTCCACACCGGGCAGCCGTTTTTGTGTAAAGAGAGCCACTGAAACGACACAAGGCCCCCGGGTTCCCGGGGGCCTTGTGTCGTATGAAGAAGTCTCCAATGGAGGGAGTAAATGGCGGATCAGGCGTCGGTGCGGTCCTTCTTGAGCAGGCTCAGGATCACAGCACCCACCACGCTGCCCACAGCCAGCGCCACGCAGTACAGAACGGCGTGGTCCACCACGGGGAACACAAAGATGCCGCCGTGGGGTGCCCGCAGGCCGCAGCCAAAGACCATGGACAGGGAACCGGCCAGGGCCGAACCGATGATGCAGCTGGGCAGAACGCGCAGCGGGTCGGCTGCTGCATAGGGGATGGCACCCTCGGTGACGAAGCACAGACCCATGACGTAGTTCACGATGCCGTTGCGGCGTTCGTCGGGGGTCCACTTCTTGGGGCAGAAGGTGGTGGACAGGGCGATGGCAATGGGAGGCACCATGCCGCCCACCATGACGGCGGCCATCACCTCATAGTTGCCGGAAGCAAGGGCTGCGGTGCCGAACACATACGCTGCCTTGTTGAAGGGGCCGCCCATGTCGATGCTCATCATACCGGCCACGATGGCACCCAGCAGCACCTTGGAGCTGCCGCCCAGTGCGTTCAGCCAGTTGGTCATGGCGGTGTTGATCATGCCCATGACCGGGTTGATGCCGCACATCACGGCACCAATGATCAGCATGCCGCCCAGCGGGTAGATCAGCATGGGGCGAAGGCCGTTCAGGCTGGCAGGGAGCTTTTCGGTGATCTTTTTCAGGAACTGGACGATGTAGCCCGCCAGGAAACCAGCCAGCATGGCAGCCAGGAAACCGCCGGAGATGCCGGTGGTCTCACCATTGGCGATACCCGCAAAGTTGGTGCCGTTCATGGCCAGCACACCGCCGGCAAAGCCCACAGCCAAGCCCGGACGGTCGGCGATGGACATGGCGATGAAGCCTGCCAGAATGGGCAGCATGTAGCCGAAGGCCGCGCTGCCCACCGTCTTGAAGAAGGCGGCAATGGGGGTGTTCATGCCAAAGTTAGCGGGGTCAATGCTGTAATCGTCCAGCAGGAAGGCCAGCGCGATCATAATGCCGCCGCCCACCACAAAGGGCAGCATGTGGGAAACGCCGTTCATCAGGTTCTTGTACAGGCTGCGGCCAAAGCTGTCCTTGGTGGAGGCATCCTCTGCCGGGGCACCGCCCTCGGCGTGGTACACCGGCACCTCACCGTGGGCGATCTTTTTGATCAGCTCCTCCGGCTTGTGGATGCCGTCATCCACCCGGGTAAACAGCACCGGCTTGCCGTCAAACCGGGCGGTCTCTACCTTTTTCTCTGCTGCCACGATGATACCATCGCAGGCGGCGATCTCCTCCCGGGTCAGGATATTTTTGGCTCCGTCGGAGCCGTTGGTCTCTACCTTGGTGGGCAGGCCCAGCTTGTCACCGGCCTTGGTCAGGGCCTCGGCGGCCATGTAGGTGTGGGCGATGCCGTTGACGCAGGCGGTCACGGCCAGAATGCGGTAGCCGTCCTGCGGGATGACCTGCTGGGTAAAGCTCTCGGCACCAAACTGGGCTTCCTCCTGCGCGTCGATGCAGTCCAAAAACTCTGCCGGGGTCTTTGCGGCTTTCAGCTTTGCCACAAAATCCTCGTTCATCAACATCTGCATCATGCGGGCCAGCATATCTACATGCAGGCTGCCGTTTTCCGGTGCTGCAATGGCAAACAGCAGGTCGGTGGTGCCGTCATCCTCGGCGTTGTACTGCACCGGCTTTGCCAGACGCAAAGCGGCCAGGCTGGGCCGGGTGACCACAGCCGTCTTGGCGTGGGGCACGGTGATGCCGTTGTCCACATAGGTAGAACCCTCGGCCTCGCGGGCGTAGAGGGCCTTTTTGTAGGCATCCTTGTCGGTGATGTTGCCGTGGGTGGCCTGCAGCTCCACCAGACGGCTCAGGATCTCCTCCTGTGTTTGCAGCGCCTCGTCCAGCGCAATGGACTGTGCGGTAAATAACTCGGTGATACGCATAAGCTTTCCTTCCTTGTTCCTTTTATCCCATCAAAGCTGCGCCAGCAGCTCGTCGATCTTCTCCTTTGTGGCAAGCCCAAGGCTGAACGCCGTGGCGCTGCCGCAGGCGGTGCCCAGACGCAGCGCCTGCGCGTAGCTGCCACTTTGCAGATACCCAGCCACAAAACCGGCCACCATGCTGTCACCGGCCCCCACGCTGTTCACCACCCTGCCCTTGGGGCAGCCGATGCGGTGCACCTGCCCCTGCTCGTCCAGCAGCAGGGCACCGTCCCCGGCCATGCTCACCAACACATTGCGGGCACCCTTTTCCTGCAGGGTGCGGGCCGCTGCCGCGATCTCTTCATCCGTGTGCAGCTCCCTGCCCACGATCTCGCCCAGCTCGTGGTTGTTGGGCTTGATGAGGAAGGGGTGGTAGGGCAGCACGTTCACCAGCAGGGCGCGGGTGGCGTCCACCACGCAACGCACGCCCCGGCCGTCCAGCCGGGCCAGCAGCCGCTCGTACACGTCCTGCGGCAGGCTGGCGGGGATGCTGCCGGCTAAAATCAGCACGTCATTTTCGGTCAGACCGTCCAGCTTTTCTTCCAGCTGGTGCAGGGCCTCGTCCGGGATGTCCGGTCCAGCTCCGTTCAGCTCGGTCTCCTGCCCCGCCTTGATTTTGACATTGATGCGGGTCATGCCGTTTTCCAGATGCACAAAGTCGGTGTGCAGGCCCTGCGCGGCCAGACCGCGCTCCAGCCAGGCACCGGTCTCCCCGGCCACAAAGCCCAGCGCCACGCTGGGGCAGCCCAGCTGGGCCAGCACACCAGACACGTTGATGCCTTTGCCGCCCAGCACGCAGTCCTCGCCGCAGGCACGGTTCACCTGCCCGACTTCCAGCGGGGCGTCCAGCCGCACCACATAGTCGATGGCCGGGTTGAATGTGACAGTGTAGATCATAGTTCCGTCTCCTTTACCAGCGTGTATTGTTTGTATTTGGGGTTGGGGCAGCGGTTGGTTAGGATGGCACCGCTGTGCAGGTCCGCGATCACCGCCGGGCAGATGCGCGCAAACTTTGCGTCATCCACCAGAAACCAGCTCTCCCGTGCGCGGTGCACCACCGTGGCTTTCACGGCGGCTTCCTCCGGGTCCGGGGTGGTGAAGCCTGCTTCCAGCGCCACACCGTTGGCCCCCATGAACGCCTTGGTGAAGTTGTACTGCTGCAGGCTGCTCACGGCTGCCGCGCCCACGATGGCCTCGGTCTGGGGCCGCAGCAGCCCGCCGGGCAGGAACACCCGGCAGCCCTTCTGGGCCAGCGTGCGGGCATGGGCCACGCCGTTGGTCACATAGTTTGCCTGCAGGGCCTCGCCCTCCAGCGCCCGCACCAGTTCCAGCGTGGTGGAGCCTGCGTCGATGAACACAAAGTCCTCGGCGTGGATGAGGGCAGCGGCAGCCGCCGCAATGGCCCGCTTCTGGGGCACGGCCAGCGTCTCCTTGGCCTGCATGGTGGGTTCCTCGGCCTGGAAGCGGTTGTCCGGCAGGGTGGCACCGCCGTGCACCTTGTTCAGCTTGCCCAGCCGGTCCAGCTCCGTCAGGTCACGCCGGATGGTGGACTCGCTGGTGCCCAGCGCCTCGCACAGCTCCTGCACGGTGGCCGTGCGCTGTTTATTCAGCAGATCTAGGATCTGCCCGAACCGTTCTTCTGCCAACATGGGCTGTTTTCTCCTTTGCGCCCCGTCTCTGACGGTTTTCAGCGTTCTTTGACGGGTTTTGGTGGTTTGCATCTTTATTATAGCAAGAATTCCGTCAAAATCAATCGTTTTCAGTCAATTCCACGCACAAAAAATCCCTTCAATTTTTGTGCACATCTGCCAAAGCACAAAAAAGAGCCGCTGTGCGTACCAATGCACAGCGGCTCCGGAGAGATGGTTTGCTCGGAATTATTCAGCCGTCCAGTAGAAATCGTCACCGGGCAGTGCACCGCCCACGGCGGAGGGGTCGGCGTCAAACAGCACCTGCAGGTAAGCAGAAGCATCTGCCTTCAGCTCGTCGCCGGTCAGGCAGACGATGTTGCAGTTGGGCAGGGCCTTTTTGGCAATGGCAGCCTTGGCCACCACGCCCTGCTCTTCGCACAGGGCAGCGGTGCCGTCCAGGTCGGTGTTGGCGGCTTCCACACTCCTGGCGTAGTCGGTCAGGAAGGCGGCCACCACATCCGGGTGCTCCTCGGCGTACTCTTTGCGCACCACAGTCACACCGGTGATGAGCTGGGTATCAGCCACCTTGTTCCACTCCTCGGTCAGGTTCAGGGCCACCCGCAGAGTCTCGTCCTGCAGACCGGCGGCAGTGACATAGGGCTGGGGCAGCACGGCAATGGCATCCTCGGTGGTGGCCATCTGGGCGGTCACCTCGGTGGCCTCGCTATAATACTCGATGGTCACGTCCTTGTCGGGGTCGATGCCGTTGGCGTTGAGCAGGTAGCGCAGCACATACTCCGGGGTGGTGCCCTTGCCGGTGGACAGGATGGTGCGGCCCTTCAGGTCAGCCATGGACTGCACCGTGTCGCCCTGTTCCACCACATACAGCACGCCCAGGGTATTCACAGCCACGGCCTGGATGCCGCCGTTGGTTTTCTGGTACAGGGTCGCGGCCAGGTTTGCCGGGATGGCGGCCATGTCCAGCTCGCCCTTCATCAGCAGAGGCACGATCTCATCGGCGGCACCGTAGAGCTGCAGGTCGTAGTCCATGGCGGCGGTGCCGTCGGCTTCCATGCTGAGCAGGTTGACCAGACCCATGGTGGTGGGGCCCTTCAGGCCCGCGATGCGCAGGGCGTCGGTGGTGGAAAGCTCCTGTGCAGCTTCGCTGGAAGCAGCCTCGGAGGAAGCGGCCTCACTGGAGGCTGCAGAGCCGGAAACGGCAGAGCTTGCGCTGCCGCCGCAGGCTGCCAGGCACAGCGCAAGGCTGAACGCCAGCAGCAGCGATACAAATTTCTTCATGATGTCCTCTTTCTTCCCGCAGGGGTGCCGTTCCCCGCATGGGAACCGGTGCAGACCCTGCAATGCAAAATTTTACAAGGCAAATTTGCAAAAATATTTGCTTTGCGCGTCCTAGTTTACTATAATAGGGAGGAAAATACCGTTGCGCATGCAACGGAATTGCAGGAGGACTGTGGGGGCCGCTGCGGTTCCCACGGAGTTGCGATGAAAAACGATCTGCCGCTGTTACAATCCACCACCCTGTTTTCCGGTCTTTCCGCCGAGGAGCTGCAAGCACTGCTGACCCGGCTGGGAGCCGTGGAGCGCAGCTTTGGCCGGGGCGAAGTGCTCGTACTGGCCGGTGCGCCCAGCCGCCGGGTGGGCGTGGTGCTGTCCGGAGAACTGGAAGCCTACCGCCCCGGCCCGGAGGGTGCCCGTGTGCCCATTACCCGGGTGGAACCGGGCGGAGTATTCGGCGATGTGCTGGGCGGGTCCAGTCTGGCCAGCCCGGTTACGGTGCTGGCGGCCACCGCCTGCGAGGTGCTGCTGGTGCCCTACGAGCAGCTGCTGCTCTCGGACGGCAGCCCCGCCCATCAGCGGGTGCTGCAAAATCTGGTGCGCACCATCAGCGACAAATACTTCCTGCTCTCCCGCCGGGTGGACCTGCTGGTGCTGAAGAGCCTGCGCGCCAAGGTGTGCGCTTACCTGCTGAACGAGAGCGAGCGGGCCGGGAGCCTGACTTTCAGCATCCCGTTCTCCCGCGTGCAGCTGGCCGACTACCTCAACTGCGACCGCAGTGCCCTGAGCCGGGAGCTGAGCCTGATGCAGAAGGACGGCCTGCTGGATACCTTTAAAAGCAGCTTCAAACTGCTGGACCCGGACGCTTTGAAGCAGATGGTGCAATAAAGGATAAAAAGGAGTTTTTACCATGTCCAAACCGATTCTCTGGATCGTGATCCCCTGTTATAACGAGGAAGCAGTGCTGCCCATCACGGCCCCGCTGTTCCTGCAAAAGATCAACGACCTTGCCGCCCGCGGCCTTGTGAGCGACAGGAGCCGGGTGCTGTTCGTCAACGACGGCTCCAAGGATAAGACCTGGGAGCTCATTCAGGGCTTTGCAAAGCAGGACGAGCACTTCATCGGCATTGCGCAGAGCCGCAACCGCGGCCACCAGAATGCCGTACTGGCAGGCCTGATGGAGGCGCTGCACAGCGGCAGCTGCGATATCACCATTTCCATCGACTGCGACGGGCAGGATGACATCAACGCCATGGATGAGATGGTGCAGAAGTATCTGGACGGTGCCGAGGTGGTGTACGGCGTGCGCAGCCGCCGCGACACCGACACCTTCTTCAAGCGGTTCACCGCCGAGGGCTTCTACCATGTGATGAACGCTCTGGGCGCCGACATCGTGTTCAATCACGCCGGACTACCGCCTGATCAGCACCCGTCGTGCTGGAGAGCTTTGCCGACTACCACGCAGGTG
>ENA-OQIL01000619-OQIL01000619.1-human-gut-metagenome-genome-assembly--contig:-NODE-619-length-12105-cov-23.454082_pt1 | contig 12105 bp, 7 predicted proteins | sample MGYA00242583_ERZ504748 | MGnify/ENA primary metagenome ERZ504748 (study PRJEB26092, sample SAMD00036191) | human gut metagenome | host: Homo sapiens | study: EMG produced TPA metagenomics assembly of...
AACCGCCGGAGCACACTGGCCTCGGTCCAGTCCTGTCCGGCACTGTTCCGCTCTGCCAGCTGCCGCACCGCACGCCCCAGCGTGTTGCCGGGGCAGTTCATGGGGCGGTCGTTCCCCTGCTGATGCACAGCATACAGGGTCAGGGCAAGGTAGACCGCCCACTCTGCCGCCGAGGGAGCACTGCGGCCCTGAAAGCTTTCCGGCATTCCCAGCAAAAAACTTCCCCACAGCTCCGGCAGCTCGCCGGGTGCGTGGCCGATGCCCCGCCGCAGCTTTGCCAGTTCTGCCCGCCGCTGGTTGTCTGGCAGAGCCTGAAGCCTGTGCAGCTGCTGCACCGCATACAGTTTGACGTCCTGTGTTTTCATACAATTCCCCCTTTATGGTTCTGCTTTGGGATAGATCTCCCAAAGCCTTGCGCGGAAATGATTATAGGCCTTTGGCGCGGTATACAGACTGGTGTGTTCGGTCTTTTTGTCCTTATCCACCACAATGCGGTGTCCCTTCAGGGCGGCATTTCCGGCCTCCATCACCATCTGCTTTCCCAGCTTTTCCGCGATGCTGCGCGCCCGTGTCTGCCAGCGCAGTGCTGCCTCATCCGGGTCGTCCTGCTCCGGGTCGATCGCCTGCAGCCACTGCCGGAAAGGCCGGTCCACTGCAAAGTAGAGCTGTGCACGAACCGCGCCTCCTGCATTTTCATTCCGGTCACCGGCGGCAATTGCCAGTTCCTGCGCAAAACGCCCGATCAGCGCCGCTGTCTGTTCACAGCGCTCGATTTCTCTGACGATCCGGCTCTGCCATGGGCGCCCTATCTCATCTAAAATCCCTGCCTGAAAGGTCAGGCTGTCGCTGAAAGAATCATTTACAAAGAAGTCCTTATCGCCATATTGGACACCGGAGATGCGGAAATGTACCTTTCTGCGGGGATCCAGAAGTTTCAATCTCTTTTCCTGCAACTTTTCGATCCAGCATACAACGCCCGGGCGATGCCCGCTGTCCTGACAAAAGACCGCCGGGAACTCCCGCCAGAATTGTTTAGCCGGGTCATGACGACAGGGTACAAACACCACCGGTTCATTTTTCTTGATTGGCATCGTGCGCCAGATGGTCATCTGTTCGGCAAAGACGTTTTCTCTGGGGAAGAAATCTCCTCCCAGCAGACAGAACCCATCCACATTCTCCCCTGTCCTGTGCAGCAACAGCCTTCTGGATTGCAGGGTGAGCAGCTGTGCCGGGTTATCCGGGCAGCAAATTTCTGTCCGTTCCGCGCTCTTTGGTGCTTCCAATTCCCAACAGGGCTTGCTTTCGCCCCAGCATTCCCGGCCGTCGCGCAGCAGCGTCAGGTTCAGCATCAGGGTCTCGTACAGATTATCGCCCTGTGCCTGAATAAAACCGATCTTGCCCAGCCACCCGGCTCCTACGGACGGAAGTCCCTTTCCTTTTGGCTTTGCGGAGGTGTCATCATAGCCGTTCACACACAACAGCAGCCACCGCGCCGCCTGCGGATAGCTCAGCTGCTCCTTGCTCTGCCCCGCATACAGCGGAAAGAGCCGGAGTTTATTGCTGCTTTCCGACATTTCACCGTTGAGTTTGGCCGCACCGTATTCCGTGCCGATCTTTGCCTGCGGCACCTGCCAGAAGGGGTGTGTCGGGTGGAACAGCCAGAAGCGGTCCTTCCACTGCTCCAGATAATCCCGGACAGGCTCTGCCGGGAAATGCCCAAGCTGCCACAGCGCGCTCCAGCGCTCCAGTGCATCATCGCTCTGCATCAGCGGGCGGGGCTCTCCCTTTGCATCCACCCGGGAAAACACGGTGAACAGCACCGCCAGCAGCAGCCGCGGCACGGCGGCGTTCTGGGTGGGCATCTCGCCCGCAAGGTCCGCATAATCCTGCGCCGACACCAGCGCCTCGGTCAGGGACACCTCCCGCACCGTGTTGTCCCGCAGCCGCACCCGTATCCACGGTTCGGTCAGCAGGTTGAATTCAATTTCCTTCATCCGTCTCCTCCTTTTGGTAATACAGGCCGTTTTCACGGTCATAACAAAGTTCCATGCCCGCAAGCCGGGCAGTCAGGTTTTCATCCAGCAGCAGGATCAGTTCTCCGTGCAGCAGCGGCGACAGCTGCCACGCCGCAAGACGGCTGCGGTTGTCCGCTTCCAACTCCCGGATGACCCCGTCCACCTTCCACGCCTTGCCGAACACCGCCGGGAGCCGCAGCTTCTGCCGGGCGATCTTCAGTGCCGTTTCCGGCGGGGGCGGGCTGTCGACAGCTACGGCACTGCCGCCCTCCTGCCACGGCAGAAAGTGGATGCTGCCGTCTGCCCGACGCTGCATTACAAGCACCTCTACCGAGGGGTCGCCGTCCCGCACTGCCGCCCGCGCCGCCGGGTCGGAGCAGGCGCCCTCGTTCTGCATCCAGTCGTCCAGCGTGTTCAGCTGCGCCAGCCGGTGCGTTTCCGGCTGCGGCACAAGGTATGCTTCGGCGCGTGCTTTCTTTTTCTCCTGTGTCTGCTCATATACGCAGCGCATTTCCTCGCCCTGCGCCCCGCCAGGGGCTTCCCGCTCCCAGCCGTAGACCCGCTGCACCAGCGGAGAGATCTCCTCCGGCAGCCGAATGCTCCGGGGCAGTGCCTCCCGGGTGCGCCAGAGCAGCCACTGTCCATATACCGCCTCGCTGCCTGCGTCAAAGGCATCTTCCCCGGTGTCCAGCACCGCGCAGCAGGCCTGCTGCAACGGAGCGGGGCGGCTGCGGTGGTGGCGGTGCAGCCGTCCAATGCGCTGCAGCAGCAGATCCATGGGGCAAAGCTCTGTGACAAGAACGTCCAGATCAATGTCCAGCGACTGCTCCATCACCTGCGTGCCCACCACGATCAGGTCGTTCCGGCACTCCGGTGCAGAGCCCTTGCCAATGCGTGCCATCAGCTGGTTTTCCCGCGCCGCACGGTCCGGCATCAGGAACTGCGCATGGAACAGCTGCACCTCTTTGTCCGGCAGGCTTTCCCGCAGCAGCTGTGCGATCTTCTGCGCTTTTTTGACCGTGTTTACGATCACCCCCGCGCAGCCGCCCTCGACCAGTTTCCGGCGCAGCAGCGCGGGCAGCTCCGGCTCTGTGAGCGTGGCCAGCTGCACCGTTCGACCGGGTGCGTCCGGTGGAATGGCCATCTGCGTCACCTCTGCGCCATCCGTCCATGTCAGCAGCGGATAGCCGCAGCAGGTTTTCCACGGGGCGTCCGGGGCGGCCTTTTTCTGCTGGTAGGCCTCGACCAGCTCTGTGCGCCGCCGGGCGGGCAGGGTGGCCGAAAGCAGAATGACCGGCACCTTATACCAGCCCAGCCATTCCAGTGTCCGGTCCAGATAGCAGTTCATGTAGGTATCGTAGGCGTGGCACTCATCAATAATGACCACCTTGCCCGCAAGTCCCAGATGCCGCAGCATAACGTGCTTCTGGGCAAGTGCCGCCAGCAGCAGCTGATCCACTGTGCCAATCACGAAGTTTGCCAGCAGTACCTGTTTGTTTCCTCGAAACCACTGGTGTACCTGTACCCGATGCTCTTCCTGCGCATCTTCCTCCAGCTGCACCCCGCGCCCCTGTAACCGCAAATAGCACTCGTTCAGTTCTGCCATGCCGTGCGCCAGCTTTATAGCCTGCGGCAGCGTCTTCTCAGACTGCGTGTCTGCCCAGCCAAGCAGCCGGGGAAAGATGCCGTTTGCCGTGGCCTGTGTGGGCAGCCCGAAAAAGACACCGCCCAGCCCGAACCGGCTGGCCATGATCTCCGCAGCGGCCAGCGCCGCCTCGGTTTTGCCCACGCCCATCTGTGCTTCCAAAATCAGAATGCCCGGTTCCGCTGCGGTATCTGCAGCTTCCAGAACAGCCCTCTGCACCGCATTGGGCGCAAAGCCGAACCGCACCGCAAACTCCTGCGGGTCTGCGATGCCCGGCTGTGCCTCCCACGGGAAGGGCAGGGCCAGCTTTTCCCAAGCCCTGTCCACCCGCGCCGGGTAATCCTGCATGCTGCCCAGCTCCTCTACCGGGATTAGGGGGAAGTATTCCGTATTGCTGGCGATCCAGTCTGCCATGATCAGAAGTCCGGTCAGAAGCACTTCCTCCTGCGGGTCCAGGTCGTACAGTTCCGTCGTATCATCAAAGCCGCAGTCCTGCAAAACAGTCATGAGCAGTTCTGTCCAAAAGCCCTGCCAGACCTTTTTTTGTCCCTTGGGGTAGTAGTTGCTCTCCCAACCCTCTAACTGATCATCGACCGCCGCGCAGCTCTGTGGCCTGCCGTGATGCGCTCCCACAATGGAGGCTAGCCCGCCGGGACAATCATCCCACAGCAGAATTGCCTCGCCCGCCCGGGCATGCGGCGACTCCCGGCGGTTCTGTTCAGGACAGTCCAGCGGCGTCAGCATTTCCAGCCGCTGCCGCGCCTCCGGCAGAGTGCGCAGGATATTTGCCTGAAAGGCTACCGTAGCCTTGCCTATATCATGGATCCCGCCCAGAAACCGGGCATGCGCGAGCAACGCTTCCTCGCACTCAAAGCCCATGGCCTGTTTTGCACTTTCCGGGAGCCACTGCCGGACCAGCCGCTCCATGATGCCCGCCGTATCCCACAGGTGCATCCAGAGCGGCAGCCACAGGCTGGTATTCTCCGGGTCCGTTTTACCAGCCAAAAGCCTTGTTTTATTCAACGTCCAGCGCATTTTTGCTCCTTTTCCGGTGTGTGCTTTCCGTGTACCGAGCATAGCAGATAATGTGTACTATAATCCGTACTTTTTGCATTTTATCTCCGCAAATGAAAAAAGCGGCACATCGGGTCGTGCCTCATCAAAACGAAAGTGTCCTTGCAAGGTAAAGAAAACTGCTATTTATGGCCCTGTTCCGCCTTCTGTTCCAAAGATACGCTTCTGCCCTTCTGCTGTCAACGGCTCCGCGCAAATTCATCAAAGCTATAAAAAACGATCTCTTTTTTGTATAAAAAACCGCCCCGGCTTCCTACTATGGAAACCGAGGCGGTTCATTCTGTTTATTGGTGTTCTTTCAGACACTCAATACCTATCAACTGACATTTAGTTTTTGAAATTTTAGTCATATCTGTATTTAGAGGACTTTCCGTACACTTTTCGGAGCGATTTTTTCAGACTGACTACCGTTTCTTTGATGATCTTTGCCTCATCGGCAGAGCAATCTGCAAGCTGTTCGGTCATCCAGCTGTCGAACACCGGCTTTGCTTTTTTGATCTCGATGCACAGCAGCTCGTCTGCGGAGCAGTCCAGTGCGTTGATGATGTCGATCAGCGTTTTCAGGCTGGGCACCGAGTTGCCCGTCTCGATATGGCTGATGTGCGTAACTACCACGCCGACCTCATTGGCCAACTGCTCCTGCGTCATGCCCTTTGCAAGGCGGCAGGCACGAATACGTTTTCCGATGTCGGCGTAGTCCACCATAGTACAAGTACCCTCCGTTTTGTGAAGTGATACTTGTATTGTATGTGCAATCGACCGAGATTGTAATAACTTGAAAGTGCAGTGGACTTATAAATACTAATCGTTCAGAAATACTTTAACTTCCTGCTTTCCGTCAATCGTTGTCACAGCAGTAATGGCATCCGGGCGGAAGGAGTCTCCCGGATAATGCATTTCCAATTTCAGATTGACTTTTTTCCCAGCTTCCACTTCCTGTGCCAGTTTATTCTCAAAATTTTTGAATTCGTTCCGATTTAGTCCAGAATCCTGCGGAATGAGATTTTCCAAATCGTTTGCCCCATCAAAGCGATCTGCAATTGCATGACCTCGATCATCGGTACTTTTTTCATATCCTTTTCCAATGTCATGGATGCTGTCTTTAATTTGCAGACGACCATCATGCTCTTTCAGATGCAGGTCTCCTTCGGCTGTAAACAGCCTTCCAAGGTGATCGGTAGTGTACTCATATCCGTTTCTTTTATACTCTGCATCCGTCAAAAGATCCTGCTCCATACGGTACGGCATTCCATCATCGTTATTTTTGTATTCCAGCTCTTTTTCTAGCTCTGCAAATGACTTTTCCGTAGCCGCATCCAGTTTTTCTTCTGCCTTTTTCTGTCACGCCTTTCTGTAGACGCTCAAATGACCGTTTGACGACATCATCCAACCCAATGTGCGTTTTTGCTTCCATTGGTTTTGCTTCTGAGATTTCTCGCCTCACAACACACGACCTCCCTGCTGTTCAAAATTCGTCCTTAGATTATCTACAGCCTTTGCATCCGGGTTCAGGCTCATGCCCATGCTTATCACGCTATTTAGCACCCAGTCTGCAGCAGCAGCTTTCAGGCCGTACTGTCCCTGCAGCTGTTCCAGAAATTCTTTACGGGGTGTGAGCGATTTTTTAGCTGCGGCACAGTAATCAACGACTGTACCGATTCCACCAAAGAAATCGAACACAGCTTTCCGAGTCTTAGCCACATCCAGTTCTCCGCCTGCAAAGACCCGTTCCAGGTAGCGGTCGTCCTCCGGCTTCAGCACAGTCTCATGGCGTTTCAGCCAGAGCTTCAGCTGCTCCATCTCCGAAATGCTCAGCGGTTCCAGCTCTTTGCCCACTGCCAGTTGTCCGAATACAAACTCTGCGTTGATTTCATGCGGCATTTTTGAAGGCTTGTGGTAAACAGCATTTTCCGGCATGGGATACGCCTCAATCTTGCAGAGCACCGCCTCCGGCCACTCGTTCTGGTAAACGGCAGCCACACCAAGCGGCAGCTTGGACAATTCATCGATCTGTGCCTCCTTCAGGGCGGCAGACTTGCCTACCAGCTTGCGATCTTCTTCGTCCGGCAGGCGCAGAATAATTTTGGTGTTCGTGTTGCGGATGACCGACATATCCAGCAGTCCGGGTGCCTGGTCTGCAATGATAAAACCCTCACCATAAGTACGCATTTCCGCAATGGCATTTGCCAGCATTTCCACCGACTTGCCCTGCAAATTTGCACCTTCCTGTGATTGCTCTGCCGAGGTCTTGCGCAGCAGGTTGTGCGCTTCTTCCAGCACTGTGACATGGCGCAGCCTGCTGTTCATCCCGCTGCTGCACATCCGGTATTCCTGTAACTTCATCACCAAGATGCCCATCAGCAGCGATTTCGTTTCCATAGAGCCCACACGGCTCAAATCTACGATCACATTCTGATCGAACATTTCAGCATCGCTCAGCGCATCTTCTGCGCAAAGCACACTGCCATAAATACCGTTTGTCAGAGACTTTACGCGGGTGCACAATGCGCCCACATAATCGCTTTGGGTATCCTTGGAATAATGCGACTCTTCAATGACGCCCGGCAGAATATCCAGCAGGTCAAAGAAGGTTGGGAAAATTCCCTTCTCGCTCTCAGAATTGCGCAGATCCCAGCCTACTTTCTGATAGCTGCGCTCAATAGCATCCTTCAGCACCGCTGGCATGGCTGCATACATCGGCCAGCAGGCGTTGAATATCTCCACCAGACGGTCAATGTGTTCCAGAATATGGATATTCTCAGGGAATGCAAAGGGGTTCATGCGCAGCAGCGGCGTTTCTCTGGGGTTTGTACCAAACACCTGCACATCTGTACAATTGCCGAACACGTTCTTGTATTCGCCCTTGGCCGGTTCCACCACAAGAAACGTCGTTTGTCCGTTCTTTGTGATCTCATCCAGCAGATGGTAGACCGCATTGGATTTGCCTGTGCCGGTCGAGCCAGTGATGAACGTGTGGGAAGCCATTGCCTGCCGATTCAGGATCAGTCCTGCCGCTTCCTCTTTACCCATGTGGTAAATCTTGCCCAGATTCATCTTGTCTTCATCCGGCATCGCCTCATCCGGCACATTGCGGCCAAACTCCGCGTGCTCAATAATCGGCAAACCATGCACTGAGCGGGTGGGCAAGCCAAGGTGCATCGGCAGTTCCCGCCCGCTGACCAGCGTACCTGCCGTGTAAAACAGACTGTCAGCTTCATTCTCCCAGAGCTGGCGTGCAAAGACAGGGTGTGTAAACCGTTTGAGATATTCTCGCATAGCAGTTACACTTGCACGGTCCTGCCAAAGATTGACCGCACCGCTTTCCACAGAAGAGCCTTCTCCAATCATCAACGAACGATATGTATTAGCTGCAAGAAGAGCCTTGCTGGGGCGAGAGGACAAAAAATAAGCCGCACAACTGTAACAGCCGTAATCTTCACTTTCTTTGGTACGCTTGATTTGCTCGTCAATTCGTGTCAGCAGTTCTTCCACCGCCTTGTTGCAGACTTCTATCTGCTGCGTCCGCACAGTGCCGTGCGTATCCGTCGTCCCGTTGGAATGCTGTTCATTGGTGCTGTGCGCATTGCTGCGTTCCACCGTAGAGCTGTCTGTGTGCGCCGTGTTGTATCCCCGGCTCATCCCAAAGCCCAGCGACTTTCCGATGCTCCGTGCCGTACTCCATGCAGTCCCATTTGTTTCATGTCCAGCCACCATAGGCACCACAGCGCCAAACAGCGGTCCAGCCTTTACCGCCGCACCAACTGTACTCGCCGCCGACACGATGGCTGCTCCGGCAGGCGGGAAGACTGCCGATGCCGCCACTGCTCCAAGCGCAAGGATACTCGCACCAGCCGCAACGCCGACCATCGTTCTTTTGCTCGGCAACCGAAGCCGTGTGACCGCGTGCGACTGTCCTATCGTATTCGTCGTTCCTTGGTTCATTCCAGCGTTAAAGTTAAATCCCGTGTTTCGGCCTTGTTCATCGCTGAAGCCACTGCTCGTTCCGTCCGTTACCGTATCCGATGTGCCAGAGCAGAACGTCTCCATGACCGCATGGCTTTCGTTTTCTGTATAAGACCACGTTGTTTTGCGGAACGGAGACAACGCGCTATACAGTTCCTCATATCCATTTCGGATGCCAGCCTGTGTTTCTTCTGTAACTGGCTCTGCCAGAAATAACGCTGTATAAGCATCGCCATCCATTGCATCGATAAAACGCTCAATGCCCTGAATAAATGCTTTGTCCTCCGTCTTGGATTTATCTCGCAATGCCGCAACGCAGGAGACAGAAGCGATTGCCGATTGTGCCGAACCGAAAGAACCGTTATCGTCTTCCAGCAGCGCGTCAATTTCTTCCTGATGGAGTTCCTGCACTTCAGAGCCGGGAAAGTTACTCTTCATCCCTTTTTCAATCGCATCACCGGAAATTGCAAGGTCGCGGTTATCGATGCTCTGCCTGCCCGGATTCTGCCGCACACCCAAATAAATATCTGCCGGAGCACCATCTGCCGGAACATCGACCATCACAGCCAAACTGCACCCAAGGGCCATGCTGGAATGATAAACGGTGGAGAGTTTTTGAAGCATATCCTCGCCTTTTTTTAGAGTCAGCTTCTTCATCTGGAACAGCTTGATGCAGGTCTTGACATCCAGCGTTCTCTTCATTTCTTCCGATGGTTCCACCAGCGGATAATTTTGCAATTCCGGCAGATATTTTTTGTACACCAGATGGTCTGCCAACGTCAGCTGATTTGCAAGTTCTTCCATCGACTGTCTCTGGGAGAGGTCCTGATTCGTCATTTGTAAATCGCTCATGTTGATTTCCTCTTATACTAAAAAGAAAACTTTATTCAATAATTTCCATATTCTCAAGCATCTTCTCCTACCTCACAACCTATACTTTCATATACCGAAGAAACAAGCTCTGCTACAAGTTGTACGGTGCCTGTCATCATTTTCGTGTTTGCCGCAGATTTTCGAATTTCCCGCTGCGCTTTTCGGCTGCACCAGATATTGGCACATGCTTCTTCTGCCTTTTTATCTACTGCTTGCCTAGATTCTTTTGCATTTTGAGCAACTTCATTCCAGAATGCAGCTTTTTTCCAGTGAAGTTTTATTCTTATACTTTTATTCCCTGCTGTTCAGTGCTTTCTGTTAAGGAAATATTAATCTGGCTTTAAACGGCGTCTCTACTGATTTCTGAACTCGGAACATTCACCGGTATTATCAATTCCTTTTCTTTGCCCTTGCTTCCTCCTCTGCTCGTCTCCGGCGTTCCGCCTCCTCTTTTGCTATTCTCTGACGTTCCGCCTCTTCTGCCTGCTTCCGGCGTTCGGCTTCTATCTGTGCCTGCCTGCGTAGCTCTAGTTCCTGAGCCGCATCTTTCTGGCCCTGTGCGGCGGCTTTCTGATACCAGCTCACTGCTGTATCCGTTTTGCTTTCTGGGACAGCCGTTCCATTTTCCAGACATTTTCCATAGCGATACTCTGCATCTGTATAGCCTTGCTTTGCCGCTTTTCGGAACCACTGCACAGCATTTTCGTTATCACCCAGAACTCTCTCGCAGTAATCTCCCAGCACAAATTCCGCCTCAGCCATGTGATACCATTTCGCCGCGATTTCGTATGCCCGCAATGTGCCCTCATCATCGCCATGCTGCCAGCAGTGTTGTGCAATTTCAAGATACTCCAATGCAGCTTCCTCTATCTCCAACTCGTCAGCCATTCTGCCCAGTTTGTTTTCTTGAATGCACTTCTGAAAAATTGCTTTTTCCTCTTCCGGGCCATTGAAAATAAAGCAGAGCTCCCCCTCTTTCCTGCTTTGGCTTTCAAGTTCCTCTTTCAGGCCTTTCCAGCTGGCACGACCTGAAGCGGGCATAAACCACTCTGGGATAGTTTTATTTTCTATTGCTACAAGGCCTTCCATCTCGTAGTGGTCGATACGGATAGATTGCAAAGCATTATCCTGATAGAAAACTTCGACCCGAACCTTGTTCATACAGCAGAACTCCTTTTATTTTTTCATTTCCGATATAATTTTGATGTAATCTCCTTGACTTCTCACCCACATCTGGATGCCCGTGCCAAACACCTCGGCTTCCACGATCCAGCCTTTTTCCGTCACCTGCAAAACCTTTGCAGTGGGCAGTCGGTCGAGCACGGATTCCAGACTTGGCCCGGTATACTCGAACCGGATGGTCTGCAACTCGCCGCCGTACATAAACTGGATGCGCTTGCGCATCTCGCCCTCCTGAAAGCGATCGGTATAGCGCTGGGCAAAGTGCCGATCGAGGGTCTTATAGTTCTGGATACGGTCGATGCGGTAAATCGTCGGGGAGTTATCCTGCGGGTTCTGGAAATGCTTATCCTTGTCGATGCCCTCGATGAACGCTGCCAGATAGAAATAATACTCACTGAACAGGATGCCCACCGGCTCAATGGTGCGCACACGGCTCTCGCCGTCATGGGTGCGGCAGTAGGTAATTTCCATAACATTGTGATTTTCTACTGCCGTGCCGATCTCCCACAGGCTCTCAATGAACTTCCGGCCGTGCTGCGGCTCAACGTAATGGAAGCGTTCGTTGCTGATGAGGTCTTTCACCTGATTCAACCGGTCCAGCGGGGTGCAAGCCCAAATCAGCTTGTCCAGAATGGGGAACATTTCCTCCTTGACCATGGAACGGCTTTCCAGCAAAATCTTGCATACCGCCAGAATCTCGCTGCTGGTGAGGAAGCGGGAAAGCGTGTCATCCAGCAGATAGCCGCCCTTTGCGGAGTTGTATAAGATCTCCCGGCGCGGCTCGCTGTCTGCAAAATAGCTGCGCAGGGTATCAAGATCGCGCTGGATGGTTTTCTCGCTGACACCGAAGCGGTCAGCCGTCTGCTGTTTATTCAGCACCCCGCCCTGTACCAGCACCTGCTGGATATAGAGTATACGGTCTAATCTACTATTACGCACGGTTCATTCTCCTTCTCTGCTCATTGTAACACAGTGCAACAACAGTCGCAATTCTTTGTATGAAATTTTGTTGTTTTGTGAAACAGCTATAAAATTTTTGTCTCTTTTGCACAATCCCAGTATACAAAAAAAGATGGACAGCTTGTCTGTCCATCCTCCAAAAAGCCAAGTGCTTTTCTCACAAATTCCATCTGCGGTTCAGCCGGTAGATCACATCCCATACATCATCCTTAAAAGTGTACATTACCTGACGCGGTGATGCACTTCTGCTTGCCATGCAGACAAGCAGAAACAGTTCGGCGGCAAATGCCGCGCCCAGCAGAAACATCCATATTTTTTTCATTGTGCACTCTCCTTTGATGGCGTTTATGCCCTTTTGTCTGTCTATTATAACGATCCTGTTGGACAGTTTGC
>ENA-OQIL01000621-OQIL01000621.1-human-gut-metagenome-genome-assembly--contig:-NODE-621-length-12102-cov-2.943716_pt1 | contig 12102 bp, 9 predicted proteins | sample MGYA00242583_ERZ504748 | MGnify/ENA primary metagenome ERZ504748 (study PRJEB26092, sample SAMD00036191) | human gut metagenome | host: Homo sapiens | study: EMG produced TPA metagenomics assembly of...
AGCGGCGCCCACGCCGGCGGAGTCAGCGCCGCGCAGGACCACGGGGTCCAGGCTGGCGTAGTCAGAACCGGTGCTAGCAGCGGGGGTGCTGGCAGCAGGGGTGCTGGCAGCGGGGGTGGAGCTGGCGGCGGGGGTGCTGGTGTTGCCGCCGCCGCAGGCGGCCAGGCCCAGAGTCATGGCGCCAGCCAGGACAAGAGCTGCAAATTTCTTCATGTTTGTTTCCTCCTCTTAAATGGTATGTTTTATTTGTTCACTTGCCCGACCGGCCAAGGGCCGACCGGGTCAAGGGTGAACCGAAGTCAGTGGTCAGCGGCCCAACAGCGCCAGACTGACCGGCTCCACATAAGTGATGAGAGCCAGGGCCAGCAGGAAGGAGATGATGAAGGGGACCGCCCGCTTGGCCACCGCCATGGGCGGCTCCTCCGCCAGGTTTCCGGCCACGAACAGGTCCAGGCCGAAGGGAGGCGTGGCCAGGCCGATGGACAGACAGCACACCAGGATGACGCCGAAGTGGACGGAGTCCACGCCCAGGGCCTGCACAGCGGGCAGCAGGATGGGGGCCAGGATGACGATGGCGGGGCCGGTATCCATGACCATGCCCAGGATCAGGAACAGGATGACCAGGACAGACAGGACGCTCCAGGAGGTGGTGAAGTTGCCCACGATGAAGTCCTCGATCACCTTGGTGGCGCGGGTCAGGGACAGCACGCGGCCGAAAGCGGTGGCAAAAGCCAGCACGAAAGCCAGGCCGCCGTAAGTCTTGACAGAACTGGCCAGGAAGGGGATCAGGTCCTTCAAAGAGATGGAGCGGTACACCACCAGGGAGACGAACAGAGCGTAGAACACGGACACGCAGGCCGCCTCAGTGGGGGTGACGATGCCGGAGTAGATGCCGCCCAGCACGATGATGGGGCACAGCAGGGCGAAGAAGCTGTCAGCAAACAGCTTCAGGAAGCCGTTGCCCCGCAGCTCGGACATCTTGGCGCGGATGCGCTGCTTGTCCTCGCCCTTGGTGATGCAGAAAATCACCGCATAGGCCATCATGAACAGGCCGATCAGGATGCCGGGGATGACGCCGGCCAGGAACAGGTCGCCGGTGGAAACGCCGGTGGCCAGGGAGTAGAGCACGAAGGGGATGGAGGGCGGAATGATGACGCCCAGGCCGCCGGCCACGGCGATCAGGCCGGCGCTCCAGCGCTTCTCATAGCCCATTTCCACCATGAAGGGGATGCACATGGAGCCGACGGCGGCGGTGGTGGCCGGGCCGGAACCGGAGATGGCGCCGTAGAACAGGCAGGTCAGGATGGCCGCGCAGGGCACACCGCCGGGGATGTTTCCTACGAAGTAGGAGAAGAAGTTGAACAGCCGGCGGGAGATGCCGCCCTCTGCCATGATGACGCCGCCCAGGATGAACAGAGGCACCGCCAGGATGGGAGTGGAGTCAGCGCCGGACAGCGTGAAGTTGATCAGCTGGTCCACCGGTGCTCCGGCGTTCATAAAATACTGGGGGAACAGGGTGCCCAGGCACATGGCCACGCCAATGGGCACGGACACGGCGATTGCGATCAGAAATACGATAAATACCATTAATGCTGCCATTAGTTCGCGCCTCCTTCCAGATCACCCTTGGCCGCGGCGGCCTCCTCGGCGGCGTCCGCCATAGCCTGCTCCAGAGTGGTCAGTTCCTTCTTATTGAAGTTCATGACATGAAGCACGACCTGCTGGATGCCGCGGATGAAGCCCAGGCCGAAGCCGATCAGCAGGCAGATGTACACAGCGGCCATGGGCAGCTCCATGGCGGGAGAGGTACGACCGCTGTTCAGGGCATTTTGGATCACGGTGATGGATCCGTTGAAAAACAGCGCCATCACCACGGTGTTGATGAGATCGATCACGATGTTGATCGCGTTGCGGGCCTTGGTGGGCAGCAGGTCCACCAGCACGTTCACGCGCAGCATGTTGCCCTTGCGCATGGTGTAGGGCAGGGAAATGAACACGCTCCAGATCCAGCAGTAGCGGCAGAACTCCTCCGGCCAGGAAAGCGCGGCGAAGAAGGTTCTGGCGATGATCTGCAGCATGGTGATGCAGGAGATGAGGACCAGGAAAAAGACCAGGAAGGTCTCTTCAAAGTGCTCATCCAGCCATTTGATGACTTTCATGTTTTACCTCCTCTTTACTACTTACAACGTCTTTCACCGGGCTGTTTCCGGCGGCAGACATGTCCGGCGGGGGGCCGGACTGCTCCGCATCCCGATCTCTTCTCCCCCCGGAATGCGGAAATACCCCAATGCGTGGTTTCCTCCTCTCTCTCTTCTTGTCTTCTCATTCAAAACAGCGCACAGCGCAGATGGGGGGTCCTTACTTGCTCTCCGCCAGGATGTCCATGAGCTCCTTGCGCATGGCTTCCACAGGGGCTTTCTCGCCAGTCCACAGTTCGATCTGTGCGGCGCCCTGATACAGGGACATGCCCAGACCGTTGAGCACCTGGCAGCCCTTCTCCTCCGCGTTGAGCAGGAACTGGGTCTTGTCGGGGTTGTAGCAGGCGTCAAAATAGAACTGACCGGGCTGGATGTGCTCCACGGGCATGGGAGTCTGGCCGATGGTGGAGCCCATGCCGATGCCGCTGGCGTTCATAACCACGTTGCACTCAGCGATCTTGGCGTAGTCGCCGTGGTGGACCAGCTCAGCCACAGGGGCAAAGTTCTCGTTGATGTCCATGACCAGGGACTCAGCGCAGGGCTCATAGAAATCGGTGATATAGATCTTCTTGGCTCCGTGATAGGCCAGCACGCTGCACATAGCACGGCCGGCGCCGCCGGCACCGAAGCAGAAGAAGGTGGACTCCTCCACGTTGATCTTGCCCTCTTCCACCAGGGAGGTGTAGAAGCCAACGCCGTCGGTATTGTAGCCGATCAGCTTGCCCTCGGGGGTCTTGACCACGGTGTTGCTGGCGCCCATCTTCTTGCACAGGGGGTCCAGCTCGTCCAGGTAGCGCAGCACGCGGACCTTGTTGGGCTTGGTCACGGCGAAGCCGGCAAAGTTCATGTAGCGCAGGCCGTTGACCACATCGCCCAAGTGGTCCTTGTCCACCTCGGTGTAGAAGTAAAGCATGTTCAGACCGGCGGCCTCATAACCGGCGTTCTGCATCCGGGCGGCGAAAGACTGGCCCAGAGGTTTGCCCAGCAGGGTGATCATTTTGGTGTTGATGTCGATCTTCATAACGATCCCTCTCTCATTCTCTTCAAAAAAGTTTTATTGCGGTGATATCAGACGGCAGGACTCAGTCGATGCCGTGCTCCTTAAAGTAAGCCTTGGCAGTATCCAGGCAGCGCTTGGCATGGCCGGCCACACCCAGCTCCTCGATCCGCTTCAGGTTGGGCAGCTCGATGGACAGGGGGATCTCGGGCATCCCCTTCACCATGCCGGCGATGTCCATGGCACCCTCTCCGGGGTACAGGCGGCCCTCACGTGCGGTGAAGAGCATCAGCTCGTCCTTGATGTTGTCCAGGACGGGGTCTCCGTCGGGCCCGGCGGGGCCGTCGCACAGGTGGATGAAGTTGAAGTATTTGGGATCGGTGCGGGCCAGCTCGGCACCGGTGACACCGGCGCGGCCGGCATGGAGAGTGTCCACCATGATGTACAGGTTGTCCGCCTTCACAGTGTCCACCAGCGTGATGGCCTCCTGGAGGTTGCGGACACCGGCCCAGGGCAGGAACTCCACGTTATACTTCAGGCCGTACTTCTTGGCCATCTCGGCGATCTTGGCCACCTGATCGATGTAGTAGGCCTTGTCCCGGGTCCAGATGCTGCCCAGCACGTCGGTGGCGCCCAGCTCGGCTGCCTTCTCAAACGCGGGGTCATACTCGTTGATGTCCAGGTCGGGGCGGACGCGGGCCAGCTCGATGTCCATCACGGGCATGTCGTACTCCTTCAGAGCCTGGCGGGTCTCCTCGAACAGCTTGGCGTCCTTGTGGAGCAGGAACTCCGGCTCTCCGGGCAGGTGCATCGGGATGGTGCGCAGGCTGACGAAGTCATACCCCGCCTCCTTGGCGATGCGGATCTGGTCCACAGGGGCGGTACCGGGGATGGTCAAATAGGCCAACGAAAACTTTCTGGACATACTGCATTCCTCCGAATTCTAATATCATATTGTATTCGGTCCCGCAGGGGCCGTTTCCCGGCCTTTGAGCTGGAGGCGGCGGGAACATCCGTCCCCCCTGCCCGCCCGGGCCGGCACGCCGATGGCTGCCATAAAATAAACAATCCCGGCGGCAAACATGAGGAGAGGGCACTGGAAATATCACCCTTGTGGCACTATCACCAATTCCCTCTTTTCGTTGTCTCCCATTTTATTTCAAAACTACAAATTCGTCTACTGCGAACTCTTCATAATTTCATCAATACTTCGCATGCTTTACCCGCTTCTCATCCCAATTTATTGTTCCATTTGTATAGTTTTACCCTATCAAAATTGTGCACCCATACAGGAACCTTGGTTTTTTTAAGGATTTGGACATGCAAATTTTTCGATTGTGCAAATCGCTCAACTTTATTTAAGCTCCCCTATTTCTCCATGATGTCTGACGATTTTTCCCCCTTTGGGGCTCTCCAAGCCCCTCCCGGTCCCGCTTCCAGGCCGCCGGCAGCCCCAGGGCAAGGGGCACGGAGCTCTTTGACGGCCCGCCGCCGCGCCTCAACCATCGAAATTTTCCATAGTTTAATGTAAAACTTATATTGGAATAATGGAGACCAATACAGTATGATAATCGTATAAGATGCTAATGAATGTTCCGGCATCCGGCAGGCGTTTCGCACATTTTCCACAAAACCTCGCCGCCGTGCCGGCATTATCAAGGAGGTTTCCCCAGCTATGATGAATCTACCCTCTGAAATCACCATCTGTGAGGTGGGCCTGCGCGACGGCCTCCAGAACGAAAGACCATCGTCTCCACCGAGGATAAGCTCTCCCTTCTGCGGGACTTGGTGGACGCCGGCTTCCCCGTGATCGAGGTCGGCTCCTTCATGCACCCCAAAAAGGTGCCCCAGATGGCAGATACGGATGACCTGTTCAAGGCTCTGGTCAATGAATTCCCCGGCGTGGAGTTCCGCGCTCTGATCCCCAATCTGCGGGGCGTCCAGCGCGCCGCGGACTGCGGCTGCAAAAAGGTGAAGCTGAATGTCTCCGCCAGCCGTGAGCACAACCTGAAGAATCTGAATATGACTCCTGAGGAGAGTGTAGCCGGTTTTGCCGACTGTGTCAAGGCCGCCGCGGAGCACGGGATCGAGGTCTCCGGCTCCATTTCCATGCCCTTCGGCTCCCCCTGGGACGGCCGCATCCCTCAGTCCGAGATCGACTCCATCATCGATGCATATCTGGACGTGGGCATCACCGAGATCTCCCTGTCCGATACCTCTGGCATGGGCGTCCCCAACCAGGTCTATGAGATGTGTTCCCATGTCCACACCAAATTCCCCACTGTCTCTTGGTGGCTCCACTTCCACAACACCCGCGGCGTTGCCATGGCCAATATCATGGCCGCCATGGAGGCCGGCATGACCCGGTTTTGACACCTCCTTTGGCGGTCTTGGCGGCTGTCCCTTTGTCCCCGGTGCTGCCGGCAACATCTCCTCTGAAGATGTGATCCACATGTGCGACGAGTCCGGTATCACCACCGGCATCGACGTGCGCAAGGTGATGGCCATCTCCAGAAAGGTGCAGACCATTCTGGGCCACACCACTGACAGCTACCTCCTGCGGGCAGGCTGCTCCAGCGACCTGCTCCAGACGGTCAAGTAAGGGGACCCTGTTACTTTCGCTTCCTGTCTTCTTATTCTCTTCTCCACAGCGCCGCCTGTCGTAACAAGCCGGCGCGTGTGGTTCAGCCCATTTCCGGAATCAAAACAAGCGCGCCCGGGCAAAGACTCCCCCCGGCGCGCGCTGTTTTTTGTGTCAGGTCCAACGGATTTCCAGGTGCCTCCTGAATGTTGTGCTTCTTGGCATATCCAGTGAGCATCAGGGTCAGCGCCCCGTCTCCGGTGATGTTGCAGGCGGTGCCAAAGCTGTCCTGAAGCGCAAAGATGGTCATCATCAGGCCGGTGCCGTCATTGTCGAAGCCCACTACGCTGATGATCAGGCCCAGGGAGGCCATCACCGTGCCGCCGGGCACGCCGGGCGCCCCCACCGCAAAGACACCCAGCAGGAAGCAGAAGAGGATCATTGTGGGCAGGGAGGGCAGCTCACCGTAGAGCACCTTGGACACCGTCATCACGAAGAACACCTCGGTGAGCACTGAGCCGCACAGGTGGATGTTGGCAAACAGGGGGATGCCGAAGTCCACCATGTCCCGGCGCAGCACCTTGGACTTCCGTGCTCCCTCCAGGGCCACGGCCAGGGTGGCCGCGGAGGACATAGTGCCCACCGCGGTGAGGTAGGCGGGCCCGTAGTGGCGCAGGACCTCCCAGGGCTTCTCCCCGGAGTAGAGCCCCGCCAGCAGATACAGAACTGCCAGCCAGAGGTAGTGTCCCACCATCACGATCAGGATCACGATGAGGAAGACGGGCAGCTGGCGGGTGATGCTGCCCTCATAGGCCAGCCCGCAGAAGGTGCCCGCGATAAAGAAGGGCAGGATGGGGATCACCACCCGAGAGACCACCGCCAGCACCACCCGCTGGAACTCCTCCAGCACCTGGGTGATGACCTTGGCCCGGGTCCAGGTGGCCGCCAGGCCCACCAGCACAGAAAAGACCAGCGCGGACATCACCGACATGACGGGCGCGATGTCCAGGTTGAACAGCAGCTCCGGCGCCTCCCTCAGCCCCTCCGCCGCCGACTGGATGGACAGGCCGGGGATGATGGCGTAGCCGGCCCCCATTGACATCAGTGCGGCGCATACTGAGGAGGTATAGGCCAGTGCCAGCGCCAGGACCAGCATCCGGGAGGCATTGCTCCGCAGACGGGTGATAGACGGGGCAATAAAGCCGATGATGATCAGCGGGACACAGAAATTGATCAGTGAGCCCAGCAGGTTTTTCAGCGTCAGTACCACCTGCATGATCGTGCCGCCCACGTCGGTGCCTCCGATCCACAGGTCCGCAGAGCCCAGACCGATGATGATGCCGATCACCACGCCGATGATCAGACGGACGGGAAGACTGCTCAGTATTTTTTTCATACTCTCCACACTCCATTTCCCAGTTCAGAAGCCGCCCCGCCTTCACACAGCACGCGGAGCGCCGCTGTCAGGACCACTATACCACATTATGCTTCCCTGTACAAGAATGGAGCCTGTCTTTCTCTCCCCTCAGCCAAGGAACCCCAGATGCTCCAGCAGGATCTTGCTCCCCATCAGGACCAGGATCACCCCGCCGGCAAGCTCCGCTTTGCCCTGGAAGCGGTCCCCAAAAGCTCCGCCGATATACACGCCCGCCGCCGACAGCAGGAAGGTGATGACACCGATACAGGAAACGGCCGGCCCGATCTCCACCCGTAGAAAGGCGAAGGTCACTCCCACCGCCAGTGCGTCGATGCTGGTGGCCACCGCCAGGGGCAGCATGGACCGGGGGCGGAAGGAGCTGTCCACGTGCTCTTCCCCGCCCCGGGACTCCCGGATCATGTTCGCTCCGATCAGCCCCAGCAGGAGGAAGGCGATCCAGTGGTCCACTCCTGCGATGATCTCTTGAAAGCGCACCCCCAGCAGATAGCCCAGAAGAGGCATCAGCATCTGAAAGCCGCCGAAATAGATTCCTGCCGTCACGGCGTGGCTTCCCCTGACCCGCCCCACCGAAAGTCCCTTGCATATGGCCACTGCAAAGGCGTCCATAGACAGTCCTACCGCAATAACAAACAATTCCCACAGGCTCATATTGTGGTTCCTCCTCACACGCAGCCGGTCCTCCCCGACCCTGGAACGGGCAAAAGAAAAGACCTATCTGTCCCCACGACAGATAAGTCTCATCGTTTCATGCAGAGCCAGGAGGACTTTCCTCCAGTTTGTTGACTCTGCCGCGCGGCGCGCCGACTACTCCCTTATATGTTTATCTAGCTTACCACGCGGGACCACGCTCTGTCAATCATTTTTATTGTACTGCTCCTCTCTTTATGCACCCATCTTTTTTTCATTTCGGCTGACGTTTTTCCGCAAAAAAGTGTTGACAGCAGGACCAAGTTATGCTAATATATCACCTGCACTGAGCGTTTTCTGTGTGCCGCCAATATGCGCGAGTGGTGGAATTGGCAGACTCGCTAGATTCAGGTTCTAGTGTGCATTACGCACGTGCGGGTTCAAGTCCCGCCTCGCGCACCAAAAAGAAAGACACGACTTTTGTCGTGTCTTTCTTTTTGGGTGCCGCTCCCTTTGGCATTTCGATGCCCTGTCGGTCAAAGCCCTCCCTGCGCAATTGTTTAGTCCTGCGGACCTGCGAATTTACGGCGCATCAGCGCCGCCGGTCAGAAGACCGGTCTGACATCTCTATAGCCCAGATTTTAACCGTCCCTTCCACGTCGGAGCAAGTTTTGTATCGCTTGCTCCGACTTATTTTATAAGTCAGGGTACGCTCGTTTTGCTGTCCTTTCTTTCCCACTGCATCCCGCTTCGTCGGGCTCGCAGTGGGCGGGGCCGGCCTGCGGGCGGTATTCCCCGACTGTCTCATCAAGAAGGAAGGTATCTGCGTCCACAGATGCCTCCCTTTTTGCGGGGTCCGATGTCCTCATCGGGCCGTATCCCAGCACTCCCCTCAAAAAATGCCCGTGAGCCCTGCACAGGCGGGGCAAAATGAGCACAGTTTTGCTTTGCTTCCATAATTTGTATTGAAACGTCTCACAAAATAACTTTTCCCTCCGGTTTTGAGCGGGTCCGGATCTGCCGGGCCCAGTCAAGACAGGAGGGAATTTTTATGGCAAGGGGGCAAACGCAGTATTATGGACTGAATCAATGGGAGGCCGCGGACCAGGTGCTCCAGACGGAGTTTAACGCGGATAATCAAAAGATCGACGGGGCGCTGAAAGCCATGCGGGATCTGATCGTCAGCCCCAGCGTTCTCAATGTGGTACTGGATAAGCTGCGCAGTGATATCAACGCCCTGTCTGCCCGGGTGGATAAGCTGGAGGAGAGGTGAGAGAGCCCCCCGGAGCAAATACTCCGGGGGGCCGGCTCAAATTGCACGTTTACAAGATAGTTATCTAATTATGATTAGAAACCAATCGTAAAGCCCTCGCCCTCTACCTTCATGGCAGTAGACGCATTGGCACAGTAAATATCCTTTTGAGTGGCAGGGCCATCGAAGGCGCAGTCCTCAACGGTCAGGACACCGGACAGGCCATCAACATTCATAGCATTCATAGTGCCAGAATAGGTAAACTCACAGTTCTTGACACTGCCCTCGCCACCATTGAACCAGATGCCGGAGTACAGATCATCGAACACGCAGTTCTCAATCACAACCTTGCTGCTACCGTTTACGGTCAGACCATGCTGGCTTGCGGTCTTACTGCCCTTAAAGGTGATGTTCTTGATAGTCACCTCTCCACCGGCAATCAGCAGGCTATCCTGGCCTGAACCATCAGCAGCGAACATCCGGGTGTTCTCAGAGCCGATGATGGTCAAATCACGATTGATCTGATTGTTGCTAGTGGTCAGCTGGTAGTTGCCATCGGCCAGATAGATGGTGTCCACATCAGTGTTGACCAGAGCGGCGGCCAGTTCATCGCTGGTGGTGACTTCGGTCGCACCGGCGGCCACCTCGACCTTAACAACGACGGTGTTCTTGGACTTGCCGTCCTCGGCAGTGATCACAGCCTTCAGATAGAAGGTGCCCCAGCCGGCGACAGACTCAGTCTTTGTGTTGTCATAGGCGGTCCAATCGTCATCAGCAAACTGGGTGGCATTTCCAACGTACAGAGCAACGGAGGCATTGGGATTGTTGGCGGTCACATCAAAGACCACTTTGCTGCTGGCCGCAACAGTGCTGGACAGGCTGATCTCATAGTCTACGCCGTCCTCAGAAGACGCCTCGGTAACAGGCTTTTCTTTGACCTTAATGGACTTCACAGAAGCGTCATCAGAGAAAACAGGGGCCTTCTCCAGCCAGATGTAGACCAGCTCGGCGTACTCCTCATCCTCCTCGATGACAGAGACATAGGAGATCATGCCGTCGTCGTCCACACCCTCAAACATGTCGTTGATGTCGCCGTCGTCGATGACCAGCTTATCCTCATCGCCGTTCTTCTTATAGGTCTGCTCCACCACGACAAAGATGGTCTCGCCGTCGGTGTCGTACTTGACCTGTTTGTCCTCGGCGTAGTTGTGATTGTCAGTGATCCAGAAGGCGTCATGGGCGACCTCGGTCACAAACTCGTTGTCCAGCTTCACGGGCCGGATGGCGGTGAAGTAGCCGTCGTCGTTGCTCTTGACTGCCTTGTACAGCACGCCGACCTCCAGGACCTTGTTCACCTTGCTGGTATCTTTGACCCACTCGCCCTTGGCAGCATCCCACATCTGGACCGCGTCATAGGCCACGGTGATGGTCTGCTTCTGGCCGTTCACATAGGCCTTGCTGTACTCCCAGAAGTCCTCGTCCTTGTTCAGGGACTCACGGGTCTTATCGGTGAGCATGAAGTAGGTGCTGTTCTCGTCGTAGATCTCGCCATTGACGATGAAGACCACCTCGGCGGTGCGGCCGTCCTTGACATAGGCGATGTCGGCGTCATCCACGTTGGGGCACCTCATCATAGCCGGTGTAAGCCACGTTGTTGTCTACGTCCACGAAGATGGTATCCCGGTCCACGATGATGCTGTTGGCACCGGTCTCGATGTAGGCCTTGCCGTTGTGGATCTGGACACCGGTCACGGTAGTCTGAGTATCCACGGTGTCATAGCAGAGATGATCGGCCTCGGTGAGGGTGTACAGGCCGGCATCATTGACGGTGTAGGCGAAGACATGCTTGTCGATGTTGGTGCGGACCTTCTGGATCTGGTCGCTGGGACCGTAGTCGGTACCGTCGTCCTTCACCCACTTGATGTCGTAGTCACCGTTATCAGACTTGACGTAGTCGTTCTTCAGCTCCACCTTGGAGGAGGTGCCGTCCTCCAGGACCACCTTAGCGACCCAGTCGCCCAGCTCCTCGTCGGAGTCCTCCACGTACAGGTACTGGTCGGGGGACTGGTCAGCCAGAGCATAACCCAGAATGTATCCCTCGGGAGTCAGGTACAGAGTGTAGTTCTCGTTCAGAACGGGGTGAACATTCTTTCCCTCGTCCAGATCATAGACGTTGTGGTTCTTGCTGGCGTAGGAGTATTTGTTGCCGTCGATGCGGACATAGCTGTCGTCGTTGTCGTTGTTGGCGCTGTTGGATTCAGCGTCTTTATCCACGCGGGTGACCTCACCGCTGACAGTCTCGGGGGCCATCAGCTCGCAGATGTAGAAGTCCTCGTCGTCGTTGTAGTCCACGGTGAAGACAACATAGTCGTCCTCCTCGAAGTCAGCGGTAGCAAAGGTGCGGTCGTCCAGCTTAGCCTCGGAAGACAGAGCACGGACATTGATGGTGCCCTCGTCTCCGTCCACCTTGGAGACCTCGCCCAGGTAGTAGTTGATCTCCACCACGGTCACGTCCAGGGTGTAGTCATCGATGTACACCTCCACGACAGCGCCCTTATCGGTGTAGACCCACTTGTCGTCCTCGTTCTCAGTAGGAATGACAGCTTCATCCTGCTCCTCACCGTTGATGAAGGCAGTCCAAGTGTACTTGTCGTCGCCCTTGGTGTCGTTGCAGACGGTAGAGCCCAGATCGTCGTACACGGCCTCTTCCTTGGTGTTGGCGGTATAGACATAGTCGGGAGTGTTAGGGACAGTGATGATTTCGTTCTTATCCAGCATCCGGACCTTGTCGGCGATCAGGCCGCCGTTTCTCAGTCAGATACTCGTCCTTCTGAGTGGTGCCGGCGTTGGTGGGCACGTTGTAGGAGCCAGTGCCCCAGGTAGTGCCGGGACGGCCATAGATGGTCTCGGTGTCGGTGCGGTACACCAGGTCGAAGTTCTTGTAGCCCAGGGTCTGCAGGTAGTTGAACTCCAGGGAGTGAGAGTGATGCCCTGGTTCTCGTTGTAGTA
>ENA-OQIL01000622-OQIL01000622.1-human-gut-metagenome-genome-assembly--contig:-NODE-622-length-12070-cov-5.756929_pt1 | contig 12070 bp, 18 predicted proteins | sample MGYA00242583_ERZ504748 | MGnify/ENA primary metagenome ERZ504748 (study PRJEB26092, sample SAMD00036191) | human gut metagenome | host: Homo sapiens | study: EMG produced TPA metagenomics assembly of...
CCATCACCAAGGTGGTCATGGACAAGGGGACCGCGGAAAGCGCAAACGCGGCCAGGCAGCTTACCGCCCCCATTGACCCAGGCCCGAACGGAACCAGCACACGCCGACGGTGGACGGAGCCGCCGTCAACATGGTGGTGGAATACCGCAGCGACCTGAACGGAGGGCTGCAAGAGGGTTTCTGGATCGGCGGTTTCTGCGTGTACGCAAAGACCGAAACCGTGGCGGAAACAATGGTCTATTACGGATCCCTGGGAGATCAAAAGCAGTATGTGAGCGCCTATGTGGAGGGGACCGCCCCGGATGTGCGCCGATACCCCGTTTCCATCACCGTGACCGCCGGCGTGGAGGTTGATGTGTCCTATCCGGCGGAGGCATGGATGACCGCCGAGGATGTGGCGGAGCTGTTCAACGACACCCTAAAGCCGCAGCTGGAGGCAAGTCTGGATGATCTGATCGACGATCACAACGAGGACCCGGAGGCCCACAACGGCGCCCTGAAAGACAAGCAGGACGCCATCAAGGTGGAGGGCCTGCTGAAAGGGACCAAGGCCACCGGAGAGGGCGGGGACACATACAGCGTAGGGGCGGCCACACCGGGCACCGATTACCAGCCGCCCACCAACACCCTGACGCCGGCGGAGGCCATGACCACGCAGGATTACATCCCGTTCTATGACCACACCAGCGGCCAGCACATGAGGGCCACCCTCCAGAGTTTGAAAGAGGCCATAGGCGTACAAAGCCCCAGTATTAAGGTAACCACCTGCGCGGGTGCCGCCGTTACCTGTTCGGACGGGGAAACCACCCTGCAAGGGACGGGGACAACGGAGTTTGAGCTGCCGCACATCGGGGAATGGACCGTAACCGCAACACTGGACGGAGAGAGCGCCAGCCAGGAGGTGGAGGTAACCGGCGCCCTGCTGTATGAGGTGGACCTGATGATCACAAGCGGGGTGGCGGTGACCACGCAGCCCACAAAGACCACCTATTACATCGGAGAAGCGTTTGACCCCACCGGAATGGTGGTAACGGCGACATTTGCGGATGACACAACCGAAAATGTGACCAACGATTGCACATTCTCCCCCACCAGCATTTCCAAGGACACCACGGCCATCACCGTGAACTATCAGAGGGCAGGGATCCAGAAAACCACCAGCGTCCCAGTGACTGTACGGGTGCTGTCCAGCATTGAGATCACCACGCCGCCCACAAAAACGGCGTACAAATATGGGGAAATATTCGACCCCACCGGAATGGTGGTAACCGCCCACTACACCGACGGGCAGAGCCGGGCGGTAACCGGGTACACCTTTTCCCCAAACACCGCCCTGGGCATGAGCAACACCACCATTACGATCTCTTACACGGAGGGCGATGTAACCAAAACGGACACGCAGACCATCACGGTGGCAAAGGTGCTGGACCATATCGCCGTAACCACGCCGCCCAGCCGGACCAGCTATTTCTCCGGGGAGAATTTCAGCACCGCCGGCATGGTGGTGACCGCCTATTACACCGACGACAGCAGCGCGGCGGTGAGCGGGTACACCTATTCCCCCACTGGCGCCCTGGCGGCGGGAAACAATACGATCACCATTTCGTACAGCGAGGGAGGCGTGACCAAGACCACCACCCAGGCCATCACCGTGACCACGATCAGCTCCACCCTGAACAGCAATTCGTGGGCCACCATCAAGGCGGTTTCCGACGCAGGCCAGGGGGACAACTATTGGGATGTGGGCGACACAAAGACCATCACCATCAACGGGAAAGTGGGGAATTTCACTTTTTCCAACCTGTCCATTGCCGTCTTTATCCTGGGTTTCAACCACAACAGCAGCCGGGAGGGGAGCAACCGGATCCACTTCCAGATCGGGAAAATCTCCAACAAGCTGGTGGGCCTGTGTGATAGCCAATACGGAAGCTATCCGAGCGGGTCCGGGTACTTCAACATGAACACCAGCCGGACCAATACCGGAGGCTGGAACAGTTCCAACATGCGGAAGAATATCCTGGGCAACACCGGGACGCCCTCCAGCCCGCCGGCAAACACCCTGCTGGCGGCCCTGCCTGCGGATCTCCGAGCCGTTATGAAGTCTGTGACCAAGTACAGCGACAACACCGGCGGCGGATCCAACACGGCCAGCTATGTGACGGCCACCACCGACTGGCTTTTCCTGCTGGCGGAGTTTGAATACCACGGAAGCCGGAGCTACGCAAACAGCGCGGAGCAGAATTACCAACAGCAGTATGCCTATTACCAGGCAGGCAACAGCAAGGTGCATTACAGGCACGACAACACGGGAACGGCGGTCAATGCGTGGTGCCGGTCCGTCAATGCGTCGAACAGCTACTATTTCTGCCTTGTCGGTACGGACGGCACGGCCATCGACGACACCGCCGACTATTCCTGGGCCGTGGCCCCCGGCTTTGCCGCCTAATCCGCCGCAGCGGATCCCGCCCCTATCCCGTCCGCGAAAGCGGGCGGGAAACGGGGCCGCAAACACTGTGAGAGGAGGACACCACCGTGTCCGTTCTGAAAGATAAGAGGACCACAAGCAAAGCGGAATATGTGAATGTGGCCAACCAGATTTATGTGAAAACCGTGGATTTTCTTTCGAGGGTGTCCCCGCGATATTCCCGGCTGATTGCGGCGGACACCGCACACCTGGCCGGGCAGGTCATGGATCACGCGGAGGAAGCAAACAAGATCTATCCGTCGGACCAACTGCGCAAGGATCTGCGGAAAAGCCACCACCTGGAGGCCATGGCCCACCTTTCGGCCCTGGATGTGCGCCTGTCCCATTGCTATCAAATTTTGTACTGCAATCCGCAGGGCGCTTTCACGGACGGAAAGGGCCACAAAGTGCCAGCCGCGGAGGCCATGAGGCGGCTGGATAACATGAGCCAAGACCTGGGAGATCTGATCAACCAGGAAACAGATCTCCTAAAGGGAGTTATGGAAAGCGATAAAAAGCGGAAATAGGTCATATACGGGTGTATTTCTGAACATGTGCCGTGTAGCAGGGCAGCAGGCGGCGGCGGTCAATGCGTGGTGCCGGTCCGTCAATGCGTCGAACAGCAACAATTTCTGCCTTGTCAATACGGACGGCACGGCCAACAACAACAACGCCGACAATTCAAGGGCCGTGGCCCCCGGATTTTATAGAATGGGTTGAAAGCGGACGCGGTGCGCGTCCCGAACCCGTATAAAAGGAGAAATACTTCCCTGGCAGTCATGCCTAAAACTGCCCACTGACGGCCAAACACGGACGCTGCTTGCATGGCGGGGTATTGCGCTATCCCCGTTTCATGTGTCGGGCCAAAGTAGTTTATACGCGCACCTACAAGACAACTATGCGGAGGGCGAATACTTTTTATTATGACCAGCGAGGAGCGCCGGGAGGCGCGTTACAAACGCCGCCAGGAACGGCGGCGGCGGAACAGGAAAACCCGCAGCGACAGGCTGGGCGGCCTGGAGGGCGTTTTCAGTTACCACACCATGTTTAAGCATGGGAAAAAGTGCTGCAATGGGGTGCGCTGGAAAGCGTCCACACAGAACTTTGAACTGCACTTGTTTTCCGGCACGGCGAAACGCCGGCGCGAGGTACTAACCGGCAAATGGAAGCCGGGAAAAACCGTATCATTCCCGCTGTGTGAGCGGGGAAAGTTTCGGATCATCGACGCGCCGCACATCACGGACCGGCAGATCCACAAGGTGCTGACCAAGGAGGTACTGGCGCCGCTCTACTGCCCCGGCATGATCTACGACAACGGCGCCAGCCAAAAGGGCAAGGGCCTGCATTTTCATTACAAGAGGCTAAAGGAACACCTGCGCTGGCATTACCGCCGGTATGGACGGACGGGCGCCATGTTCCTTATGGATTTCCACCATTTCTTCCCGGAGGCGCCCCACACGCTGCTGCACGAGCGGCACCGGGAGCTGATCCTGGACACGGACCTGCGGGCGCTGGCGGATCTGGTGGTGGCGGCGGTGCCGGGCGGCGTGGGTATGCCGCTGGGTGTGGAGCCAAGCCAGCAGGAAATGGTGGCGCTTCCCTCTTTCCTGGACAACTGGATGAAATGCCAGCTTTCGATCCACGGAATGGGCCATTACATGGACGATTACGACGCGGCGCTGGAGAGCCGGGAGCGGGCGGAATGGGTCAAGGAGGAGGCGATCCGCCGGGCAGAGGAAAAGGGCCTGAAAGTGAACCGGAACAAATGCCATGTGATTGACCTGGACAAGCCATTTCGTTTCTGCAAAGCAAAGTTTCAGATTTTGCCCAGCGGGCGGATCATCACACACGGGTGCCGGGACGGCATGAAGCGGGCGCGGCGCAAGCTGCGGTATTTCCGCCAGCAGGTGGACACTGGGGAAAAGATCGTGGAGCAGGTGGCGGAATGGCTGAAAGGCCCAATCGCCTACTATGAGCAATTCAACGACCATGGGCGGGTGCTGAAACTGCGCCGCCTGTATTATGCCCTGTTCATCAAGGGCAGGAAAACCGAGGAGGTAAAACCATGTATCGGATCGTAAAAGACGGGGCGGCCCTGGCGCTGATCGAGGCCCCCACCTATGTACGGCAGGCAGGAAACGGGTGTTTTGTGCTGTGCCAGGAGGACCAGGCGACGGGGATTGCCTACGGCGGGACCGTGTACCACCTGCTGGGCCGGGAGGCCGTGGAGGGAGCCAAGAGCGTGATCCTGGAGGAAACGGACGCTGGGGAGGAGATCGAGCGGACGGCCACCACAAACGGGATCGTATTCACCACCATGGCGGAGGCCGGATCCATCGACAATGTGACAGCGGCAGAACACGCGGACCTGTTTTCCCCGTGGGCTTACCCAGTCAACTATACGGTGGGACAGATCCGGCGCTACACGGACGGGAAACTATACAAATGCCTCCAGGCGCACACAAGTCAAGCTGACTGGACACCGGACACGGCGGTGAGCCTGTGGGTGAGCATTTCGGATCCGGCAGAGGAATGGCCGGAGTGGTCACAGCCGTTGGGGGCACACGATGCCTACGACCAGGGCGCAAAAGTGAGCCACAACGGGAAACATTGGATCAGTAATGTGGCGGCAAATGTATGGGAGCCTGGTGTGTACGGGTGGACAGAGGCAGAGGAAACCGAAACAGAAACGGAGGCGTAACCCATGGGGAAAGCCTATATTGTCAAGCGGCGGGCGAGGATCGACACCATCACCGGGCCGGTCAATCTACCCTATGGCACCGAGGTGGAGGCCGTGGAGGATCGCCTGACCTATCAAGGGCGCCAGCTGTGCGCAGTAACGAGCCGAAAGGCGCACCTGTATTTTGCCAGGAATGATGACGGGCAGGGCCAGGAGCGGGGCGCCCTGACGCTGGCCATCACAAAACGGCTGGAGAAGCGGGACAAGGACCATCAACGGCGCTGGGATCTGGTATGGGAGGATCCCGTGTGCCAGAAATACCGGCACCCGGAGCATGAGGATCATTTTCTGTGGGGCCACGCATTTTTCGAGGCCCCGGTGGATGACCTGCGGCACATTGCCGCGCTGATCGGCGCAAGGGGGTGACCGCCATGGATAACACACGGCTGGTGACGGAGCTGTGCGCCATCATTGACAGAATGAATGTGATTTTACAGGCCCAAGCCATGGAGCTGGCGCAGCTCCACGCGCTCCACCATGAGGAGGAGATCACGGCGGTCCGCCGGGACTATGCGCGGGCCATTGGGGAGGTGGCCCCATGACGGCGGCGGAGGTGCTGACCGGCGGCGGGATCATCCTGGTGGCCATGACGCTGATCCAGATTGCCCCCATTAAGCTGGATCCGTGGTCCGCTGTTGCGCGGGCCATCGGGCGGGCCATCAACAAGGATGTGATCGAAAAGCTGGATGAAACCCGCGAGATCCTGGACGCCCACATAAAAATGGACGGAGCCAGGACGGCGGACGCGCACCGGGCCAGGATCCTGCAATTTAACAATGAACTGTTGCGGGACATTCCACACACGCGGGAGGAATTTATTGAAATTCTTGCGGAGATCGACCAATACGAAAAATATTGCAAGGAAAACCCGGACTACCAGAACAACCGGACCACCCATGCCGTGGCCAATATCAGCCGGGTATATGATGACCGGCTGATCAAGCACGATTTTCTAAAGGAGGAAACGCCGTGAAAAGCCTGATTGTGGCAGCTGCCGCCATGGTCCTGGGCACCGCCCTGGGGTTTCTGATCTGCGGCGCCACCGTCCGGCACCTGCGCCAAAGGGTGCGGACCCTGCGGAGGCAGACAAAGACCGGACCGCCCAAAAAGATGGGCGTCATGGACAAGGTGCTGATTTTTGAGGCCGTGATCCTGATTGCCTACACCGTGGCGGATCTGGCGGTGTTCTGGCATACAGGGGCCGAGCCGTACACCCTGACGGGCTGCGTGTTCGGCGTGTGCGGCCTTGAAAACGGCGTAATGGGATGGATCAAGACCAACAAGGACAAGGCGGCGGAGGCCGCCAGAACGAGCGGGAACGGCCAAAAGGCCGACCAGGAAGAACCACCCACGGAGCGGGCGGAACCGTCCGATGTGGGGATTTAAGGAGGGTTTACCAATGACAGAGAACCAACTGCGGCAGAATGTGGCCAACATTATCAACGCATGGGTGGGCGCAACAAAGGGAAGCGCCAGGCACCTGGAGATCCTGGAGATCTACAACGGGCACGAGCCGCTGGCCCGCGGCTACAAAATGCAGGTGAAAGACGCCTATTGTGCGGCAACCGTCAGCGCGGCGTATATCAAGGCGGGGATCGCGGAGTACACCGGGACAGAGTGCGGCGTGGAAAAGTTCACCGTGGTGGCCAAGAACAAGGGAATTTGGGTTGAGAACGACGCACACACGCCAAAGATCGGGGACGCCTGCGTGTACGATTGGGACGATAGCGGAACCGGCGACAACACCGGATCCGGGGACCACATCGGGATTGTCACCCAGGCGGGAGCCTCCACTTTCGTGGTGACAGAGGGGAACATGTCCGGCGGAAAAGTGGGAAAGCGCACCATGGCGGTGAATGGAAAATACATCCGCGGCTTTATCTGCCCGGACTTTGCCGCCATTGCAAAGAAAATGGGCGGCGGGTCCTCCGACACAACGGGAGGCGCCACGATCTACACGGTGAAGTCCGGGGACACCCTTTCCAAGATCGCCAATACATACGGCACGACGGTGGACACCCTGGTGGAGATCAACGCCATCAAAAACAAAAACCTGATCCGGGTGGGACAGGTGATCATGCTCCAGGACACGGCCCAGGCAGCTGCCGACAAGCTGGAGGCGCTGGGCGTGATCAATTCCCCGGACTACTGGGCAGACGCGGCGGAGGCCGGGAAAGTCCAATACCTGGGGATCCTGCTGAAAAAGGCGGCGCAGACTATCACAAAGGCCGGGACGCGCACCAATACGCCGGAGGAGGGCGTGGCCGCCCTGGTGGCCGCCGGCGTGATCAATACGCCGGAGTTCTGGCTGGCCAATTACAACACATTCCCCTCCCTGGACCTGCTGCTGTGCGCCCTGGGCGGGGCTGTGAAATAATCAGAGGAGGACATACACATGGAAACCATTATGCAGTACATTCCCCTGGCGGTGTCCGCCATCCTGCTGGCGGCCCTGATCCTGACCGTGATCACCAACATCATCACCCAGGTGGTCAAGAAAATCACATGGGATAAGATCCCAACAAATATCCTGGCGGTGGTGGTGGCCATGGCCGTCACGCTGGTGGCGTTCTTTGCGGCCTGCCAGATCATGGGCTGGGCTGTCACCTGGTACATGGTGGCCGGCGCGGTGGCCCTGGGCCTGTTCGTCAGCTATGCGGCCATGTTCGGATTTGATAAGCTCCGGGAGGCCCTGGAGCAGATCACCAACTGGGGAAAAGACAAGACGGAATAAAGAGGACCCCCGGCACCATGTAGGTGCCGGGGGCTATATTATAGATTAAATTACACTATCATCAGCGGAGACAATGCAAATACCTCCATTTCCAACATGGAACACATTGCCACCATCATCAGAGTAGGATTTCACGCCGCTGTGTCGCTTACTTCCATCATACATGTTTGTTTCGTATTCCCATTCAGGGTGACGGGTCAGTTTTCCGACCACTTCAAAGCCAACCGATTTGGCGTATTCTCTAATTTTCATAAAAGGTCCCTTTCCGCCAGAGGGCGCCTGATCCACCGGATCAGGCGATTGCCTCCAGCTCCATATCTTCAATTTCGGCCCAAGTAAATCCCAGGCGGTGCATATCGTCCCCAACATTGGAAAGGACCACGCTGGCCTCCATGGTGAGATCCGCATAGCAAAGAGCGGCGAACATCTTATAGACCTCCACGGCCCGCTCCATGGTGAAAACCCGGATATTGCCAACCATGGCACCATATTTCCCGTTCTGCTTAACCAACATGATCTTTACCACCTTTCAAAATTCTGCGGAATAGCCGCCGGAGCGGGACGAACACCGCCACAAAGATCACCAGAGAAATTATAAATTTCATCGTTTGCCCTCCTATTGACAAAGCTGGATGATTTGTTTTATATTTGGGGTGCGGGGTTGAGGCCCCGCACCCCTGGCCTTTACCAGTCAAGCAATTTGAGGATTGCCGCTGTTATCAGGCCGGAGATCGTGCCCGCCAGAATGTCGGCCAGCAAGTCAACCTTTCTGGAGGGCCGCGCCGTAGGCTTTCGCCTGCGGCGTTTTTTCTTGCCCATATCAACCACCCCCTTTCTGATTATTATTATATACTCGCGTGAGTATCAAAACAAGATGGAATGTTGCACAAATATACTCACGCGAGTTTGTGAAAGTTATATACTTGCGTGAGATAACAAACGGTGGTAAAATGCCATCAAGGAGGCGATCACATGGAACAGAGAAAAGGAACAGCCGCAACGAGGGCGAAAAACAAATATAACGCCGAAAATTATGATCGGCTTTATCCCTATGTAAAGCGGGGGAAGAAAGAGAAATACCAAAGAGCGGCGGAGGCCGCCGGGTGTAGCCTGAACGAGTTTATGGAAAAGGCAATGGATAAACTGGCGGACGAAATCCTGGGGGAATAATACCGCCGGGGCAATCACATGGATAATTCCCCTCTGTGGGGCCTATATTTTATTCTGCTGATTATTACCACGGGTTTGACGCCGATCCCGTGGTAATATCAAGAAAAATGTGGGCCATAACCACAACGGAGGGGCGCCGGTGAAGTTTTACGAGATCAACGGAAAAAGGAATTTGTGCGGGGACAGGATCCGGGAGGCCAGGAAGAAACGGAGGCTTTCCCAGTCAGACCTATGCAAGCTGCTGCAACTGCGGGGGATCATGGTGGAGCGGGATGTGATCAGCCGCATGGAGAGCGGGAGCAGAATTGTGACGGACTTTGAAGCCGTGGCCATTGCGGAGGTCCTGGAGGTCCCCGTGCTGTGGCTGCTGGGCAAAGAATAGGCCGGCGTGGTAGAGAGAACCACGCCGGCCTATTGCCATATTACAGAGAAAGAGAGGCCGCCCCATGAAAGGATATAGACACCTGACAGAGCATGACCGGAACAAAATTGCAAAGATGAAAAAAGAGGGGGCCACACTGCGGGAGATAGGGGCGGCCCTCCATGTGAGCGCGGCCACCGTATGCCGGGAGATAAAGCGCGGGACATATACATACATGAACGCGGATTACATCGAGGTAACCGAGTACATCCCGGAGCGGTCACACCAAAGATACCGGGCCAACATGGAAGCGAAAGGGCCGGGCCTGAAAATCGGAAATCACCGGGATTATGCGGAGAAATTGGAGGAGCTGATCGTGGATCAAGATTTTAGCCCCTCCGCCGCCCTGCATGAAATTGAAAACCACCCGGAGATTTACGGGGATTTTGGGATCCGGGTATGCCGTCAAACTCTGTATTCCTATGTGGACAAGAGGATCTTTGCGCGACTGACCAACAAGGATCTGCCCTTTAAGGGATCCAGGAGAAAGACGAAAACCAAGCACATCCACCGTATGAAATCCGCCTCCAAGGGGGACAGCATAGAGAAAAGGCCGGAGGAAGTCAACACACGCCAGGAGCCGGGACACTGGGAGATGGACCTGGTGGTGTCCTGCCGCGGCGGCCACAAGTGCCTCCTGGTGCTGACCGAGCGGGTGACGCGCCAGGAGATTATGCGGCTGATCCCGGACAAGACCGCCGGCAGCGTGGTGCGGGCCTTGAACACAATAGAGCGGAAATATGGGAAACTGTTCCCGGCTGTTTTTAAGTCAATCACCGTGGACAATGGGTCAGAGTTCGCGGACTGCGCCGGCCTGGAGCAATCCGTATTAAAAAAGCGGGCGAAGCGCACGAAAATGTACTACTGTCACCCATATTGTAGCAGCGAAAGAGGAAGCAACGAAAAGCAAAACCAGATGATCCGGCGGAAGTTTCCAAAGGGGACAAACTTTGATAAAGTTTCCCCAAAGGAGGTAAAAATGGTGGAGGACTGGCTGAACAGATACCCCCGCAAGATCCTGGGATGGTACAGCAGCGCGGACATGTTCCGGGCGCTGATCGAGGCCGTTTTGAAAAAATTTTTTTACTTTTTGTTTACGCTTACCTATTGACATTTGCGCGCACCGTCAGGTGGTGGCACCCACTACACTTAGTTTGCAGGGTCCAGATTGTAAAATCTGGCACCCGGCAAGCTAAGTTTTTTTTTCATGCCCGCAAGTAGAAAAGAGGTGACCAACTATAGGAAGTCAAGTCATTTGCGAAGAAATTTTTAGTGACGAAAAAAGGGCGCAGGAAACCAAGCCCTCCAAAGGAGGACGGAAAAAGAAAAGAAGCATCTTAGTGGATCATGGTCGGATCATAACGGATATTTTTAGTTTGCAATGTGTAAATGACCCGCAGAAGTTTTTTGGCAACATGGGTCAATGCCACACGATGAGGTTTGCCCTCTGATCTTTTCTTGGCGTAATACGCGGCAAAAACTGGTTCATTGGAGATGAGAGGCAAGCAACAGTTCATGAGGGCGTACCGAAGCCTGGATGAGCCGTGTTTGACCATATGTCCGGTATACTCAGATTGCCCGGATTGAAAATAACCTGGTTCCAGACCTGCAAAGGCAAGCATTTTGGAAGGATTCTGAAATTTGCTGAAGTCTCCAAACTCAGAGAGAATCATGGCAGCAGAGAGCTCTCCAACGCCGGGAATGGATAAACAGGGTGGATCGATTCCCCGAACACACTCTTTAATTTGAGCGTCCAATTCATCCACCTTGGAGTCCAACTGGGAATAAAGTTCCAGAAGGATATTCATCTGATCCAGGAGATAATCGCTTTGAGTTCCAACAGTGTTTTTTGCCAAGGCTTTGAGCTGGATAAAATTACTCAGAGTGAATCTGCCACGGGAAAGTTTGCGCAGGGCTTCATATGGTCATCGGTGAGGCCGTCTGGATGTCCGGGCACATCGGCATCTACATTGGGGACGGCCTGGCGGTGGAGTGCAGCCCCAAGTGGGAGAACAAGGTGCAAATCACCGCCGTGGGCAACATCGGCTCCAAGGCGGGCTACAACACCCGCCGGTGGACCAAGCACGGCAAGCTGCCCTATGTGGACTACACCGGGGCCTCTACCGGCGGCGGGTCCCAGGGCACCACCCAGCCCAACAAGCCCTCTGAGGGCACCGTGGGGGCCTGCGTGGGCGACACCGTGACCTTTACCGGCAACAAGCATTATGTGAGCTCCAACGCCCTCAACGGCTCCGCCTGCAAGCCCGGCAAGGCCAAGGTCACCGCCATGGCCGGGAACGCCAAGCATCCCTACCACCTCATCAAGGTGCCCGGCGGCGGCTCCACCGTCTACGGCTGGGTGGACGCCGCTGACATCCAGGTGGAGGGCGGCATCACCGTGGGCTCCAAGGTCAAGGTCAACAAGGGGGGCCAAGACCTACACCGGCGGCGGCCTGGCCTCTTTCGTCTACACCAACACCTACACCGTCATCCAGGTGGACGGTGACCGGGTGGTCATCGGCCAGAATGGCGTGGTGACTG
>ENA-OQIL01000623-OQIL01000623.1-human-gut-metagenome-genome-assembly--contig:-NODE-623-length-12067-cov-3.530151_pt1 | contig 12067 bp, 13 predicted proteins | sample MGYA00242583_ERZ504748 | MGnify/ENA primary metagenome ERZ504748 (study PRJEB26092, sample SAMD00036191) | human gut metagenome | host: Homo sapiens | study: EMG produced TPA metagenomics assembly of...
GACAATCAAGAGCCAATTATAGCAGAAGGGGAGAGGACTGTCAAAATAGGCTCGCCAATTCCTTAATGGCGGTTTGTTGGTACAATACCAACCAGTCAGGCTTTGCCAGACTGTGGATGATATGTATCAGGAACATAGTCAGAGGATTTAAGAAAAAGCAAGCCGTCGCGGGGGAGCCATTCCGGCAGACTGGTGGCTTTTTGTACACGGCTCCAGCCGGCGGGATTTCTCTTAGCGGGCCTTCCGGGTGTGATGCGATAAACAATGTAATGCTCGCCGTTGCAAAATTGCAAGATAGCAATTTTACCGGTAGGAAAATCAGTGTCTGTGTCTGCCAGCGAAAACTGCCACTGACATTGCGTGTCAAGTTCAGATAACTCTATGATTTGTTTGGCAAGTTTATGGGCCGTATCCTCATTGGGCTGTTTAAACCTGCCTTTGTTGTCGATGGGCAATTCGCCTTTCGCATACGCCTCATCAATTGTCGCCTGGGCGGCGGTCATGAGGGAGCGGGCCTGGAGCATGACGCGCTTTTCAACGGCTTTGTCGATATAGCCGGTCAGGGACGGGACCAAAAGCGCTGCCAATACGGCCAGGATGACCAGGACAACGATCAGTTCAACGAGGGTAAGCCCTCTTTTTTGGTTGGAATCACAGAACCGGGCCATAGCGCACGCCTCCCGCATCAGTATAAAACCGTACAAATAAAGTATAGGCACATAACGATGCTGCGTCAATTGTGGGGAATGCCAAATTCTTTATACATTATTTGTGAATAATGTGATATTATAATTCGATTTGAAAAACGCAGACGACGGCGGCAGTAAGACGTACTGCCAAAAATCCTGCCCCAAATTTGTCGATTATGCCAAACGAATAAAGTTGCAATCCGATTTGACTTTTTGTATACTATACCTATATATATTATACAAAATAATCGGAAATATTATAAAAATTTTGGTTGGAAAGCGGGCCGGGTGTTGAAAAAGATTAGGATACAGCGGGTGAGCATCTTTGATATTGTCGCCACGCTGGTGTTGGCGGTGGTGCTCGTCGCGTTCGCGGTGCAGGGCACGGGGGAGTTGGCTCAAATGCAGACCGCCACGGACGATTACATCCAGTGCGAGACACTGGCCCGGCAGCTGCAAAGCGGGTCGGACTACCTGATCGAGCAGGTGCGGATGTACACCGCCACCGGTCAGCGGGAGTACATGGACAACTACTTTGAGGAGCTGAACACGACCCGCCGCCGCGAGAACGCTTTAGAGTATTTTGCAGAGCATTACGGCGACACCGATGCTTTCACGCTGCTGAAATCCGCCATGACAACGTCGCAAAATCTGAGCTATACGGATCGGTATGCCATGCGGCTTGTGGCGCAGGCCACGCTGGCGGACGAGTCGAGCTGGCCGACGGAAATCCGGTCTGTCTCGCTGCATGACAGTGACATAACGATGGCAGACAGCGAGAAAATGCGCAAGGCACAGCAGTTGGTTTGCAACGACCAATATCAAAATATGCGCGATGATGTGAACGAAAAAATCACCGAGAGCATGGACAGCCTGACCAGCACTGACACGCAGCCGTCAGAAGCGGAGCGGAGGCCGTTTTCACCGGCGTGTACCGTAAAATTGAGCTGTGCGCGGCGCTGCTGGTATCTGCTCATGCTGGAAAATCTGCATGAATAACGCGCCATTTGGTGGTAAAACCGCTGATGGACTACGGTCAGAGCATCCGGCGCGGGGAGATCTTCCCGGTGGTGGGCGCGGCAGAATTGCAGGACCTGGCACTGACCTACAACGAAGTCTACCGCGAAAAACCAGGAGACGCAGAAGATCATCCGCCACGAGGCCGAGCACGACGCGCTGACCGGCGCACTGAACCGCGGTTCGTTTGAAAAGATCCTGAATATCTATAAGAACGGCGAGAAGCCGTTTGCAATGATTATCTGTGACATTGACATTTTTAAACATGTCAACGACACTTACGGACATGCGGTGGGTGACGAGATCCTGAAAAAGGTCGCAAACCTCTTGCAAACGACCTTCCGCAGCGTCGACTATGTCTGCCGCATCGGCGGTGACGAGTTCGCCGTTATCATGGTGGATGTGAATCAGGAATTGAGTTATACCATACGTGAGAAAATCACGGTGATCAACAAACAGCTGTACTGTCCGACGGACGACCTGCCGGCCGTCTCGCTGAGCGTGGGCGTGGCCTTTACGGATCGCGCAAACCCCGGCGAGAGCATCTTCAAGGATGCTGACAAGGCGCTGTACCGTGTCAAGCAGAACGGCAAGCACGGCTGCGGCTTCTATTAAGTGCGCACGGATTTTGCGCAGCTGCGCCGTCTGCCGGACCTGCTTTTTCCGCGGCGCTGTCCGTTTTGCGGGTCATTGCTGGGGCCGGACGCACTGCAGGGCACGGTTTGCCCGGCCTGCGTGCCCGAGGAAATGCACTTACAGCACATTCCGGCGCGTCTGCCGGAGGGCGAACACGATTTTTACGCCGTGCGGGAGGCTGCCGCGGCGTATTATTACGAGGATATTGTACGTACAGCCGTTTTGCGCTGCAAGCGGGGCGGCTGCTTTTGGTATGCCCGGGAGCTGGCGGACCGTGTGGCCGTGCTGGTGTTTGGCGCACTGCCGGCCAAACAGCCCGGAAAAATGCCGCAGTATGCGGGTGTGACCGCGCTGCCGCTGTATAGCTGCATTGTGCCGGTGCCGCCCCGCCAGCCGCTGCCCGGTATGCCGGGTCTGCCGCTGCTGCTGGCGCGCCGGTTGGGCGCGGTGCTGGGGGTCCCGGTGGAGACACCGCTGTACATCAAGCGCCGGGGCCGCCCGCAGAAGGAGCTTACCCGCGAGCAGCGCCTGCAAAACGCCAGGGGCGCGTTTGGCTGCCGCCCCGGCACAGACCTGACCGGCAGGCGGGTGCTGCTGATCGACGACATTATCACAACCGGCGCGACGGCATCGGCGTGTGCGCTGGCACTTTTGGAGGCCGGTGCGGTGGAGGTGACCGCTGTGGCGATTGCCGCGGCGGAGGAGCTGCCCAAGAGCCGGAAAAAGCCACCTGAGACAAAACCATAAAAAGACCGAAGCGGTGTGCCCGGAAATCATGGGCGTACCGCTTCGGTCTTTTTCATAGATTATACGAGCTTATACGGGGCATCTCCGCACCATCCGGTATGCCGTGCCTGCCCCGCCCAAAGCCAGCCCTGCCAAAAATAGGGTGAAAAATTTGGCGGTTTTGCCACGCGCATAAAATCTGAACATCCTGTATAATAAAGACATGGATCGATTTTCTGCTGTAAAAAGGAGAAACCGCGATGACAAAGCAAAAATATATCATGGCGCTGGACGCGGGCACCACGTCCAACCGCTGCATCCTTTTTAACGCCCGGGGCGAGATGTGCAGCGTCGCGCAAAAGGAGTTCACCCAGTATTTCCCCAAGCCCGGCTGGGTCGAGCATGACGCCAACGAGATCTGGACGACCCAGCTCGGCGTGGCGCTGTCGGCCATGAACGAGGTCGGCGCGTCGGCGGAGGACATTGCCGCCATCGGCATCACGAACCAGCGCGAGACGACCATCGTCTGGGACCGTGACACCGGCGAGCCGGTCTACCACGCCATTGTCTGGCAGTGCCGCCGCACAAGCGAGTACTGCGACGAGCTGAAGGCCCGCGGCCTGACCGACCTGATCCGGCAAAAGACCGGGCTGGTCATCGACGCCTACTTCTCGGCCACAAAGCTCAAGTGGATCTTGGACAACGTGCCCGGCGTGCGCGCGCGTGCCGAGCGCGGCGACCTGCTGTTCGGCACGGTGGAGACGTGGCTCATCTGGAAGCTGACCTGCGGCAAGATCCACGTGACCGACTACTCCAACGCCAGCCGGACGATGATGTTCAACATCCACACGCTGGACTGGGACGACGAGATACTGAAAATTCTCGATATACCGCGCTGTATGCTGCCGCGTCCCGTGCCCAACAGCGAGTTCTACGAGTACGCCGACCCGATGCACTTCGGCGGCGAGATCAAGATCGCGGGGGCGGCGGGCGACCAGCAGGCCGCGCTGTTCGGCCAGACCTGCTTTACCAAGGGCGAAGCCAAGAGCACCTTCGGCACGGGCGGCTTTCTGCTGATGAACACCGGCGAGAAGCCGGTATTCTCCCAAAACGGGCTGGTCACCACCGTGGCGTGGGGCTGGACGGAAGAGTGAATTACGCGCTGGAAGGTTCGATTTTTGTGGCTGGCGCAGCTATCCAGTGGCTGCGGGACGAGCTGCATCTGCTGGAGGACGCCCGCGACAGCGAGTACATGGCGCAGAAGGTCAGGGACACGAACGGCTGCTACGTCGTGCCTGCGTTCACCGGTCTGGGTGCGCCGCACTGGGACCAGTACGCCCGCGGCACCATCGTGGGCCTGACCCGCGGCGTGAACAAGAACCACATCATCCGCGCGACGCTGGACAGCCTGTGCTACCAGATCAACGATGTGCTGGCCGCCATGCAGGCGGATTCCGGCATTGACCTGACGGCGCTCAAGGTGGACGGCGGCGCGTGCGCGAACAATTACTTACTGCAGACGATGGCGGACATCAGCAACCTGCCGGTCAAGCGTCCCTGCTGCGTGGAAACGACGGCGCTGGGCGCGGCGTATCTGGCCGGGCTGGCCGTCGGCTATTGGAGCAGCACCGAGGACGTGCTGCAAAACTGGTCGGTGGACCGTGAATTTATGCCGGGCATCCCCGACGACGAGCGCACCAGACGGCTGAAGGGCTGGAATAAGGCGGTGCGGTGCAGCTACGGCTGGGCGAAGGAGGGGTAAGGCCCCTAAAGCCTTCCCCTGCGGAAAGGCCGCTCTGCCTTGCCAACCGGCGGCAGCGGCAAGGCCCCGGGCGGATATGGAATCCGCCCCTACGCTGTAGGGGTCGATGCCCGCATCGGCCAGGAGGGTTTCCGGCACCGCACATGCTCTGCAAACAAACAACACGAGGTATCAATATGTACGACATCATCATTATCGGCGCGGGCGTGTCCGGGTGCGCCTGTGCGCGGGAGCTTTCGCGGTATGACGCGAAAATTCTTGTAGTAGAGAAGGAGGAGGACGTCTGCTGCGGCACGTCCAAGGCCAACAGCGCCATTGTCCACGCCGGGTACGACGCGGCCCACGGCAGCCTGATGGCCAAGCTCAACGTCGAGGGCAGCCGCCGGATGCCGGCCCTTGCGAAGGAGCTGGATTTTGCCTACGACCGGTGCGGCAGCCTTGTCGTCTGCCTGAGCGACGAGGACCGCCCGGCGCTGCAAAAGCTCTATGAAAACGGCATCGCCAACGGCGTGGAGGGGCTGCGCATCATAGAACGGGACGAGCTGGTGGGAATGGAGCCGAACATCTCGGACGCCGCCGTCGCCGCACTGTGGGCGCCCACGGGCGGCATCGTCTGCCCGTTCGGCCTGACGTTTGCGTTGGCGGAGAACGCCGCCAAAAACGGTGTGCAGTTTCGGTTTGACACCAAAGTTACGGGCCTGCACCCGCTGGACGGCGGCGGAACCGGGTGGGCCGTCGAGACCGACCACGGCACGCTGGAAACACGCTGCATCGTCAATGCGGCGGGCGTATACGCCGACACGCTGCACAATATGGCCGACGCGGCGCACCCCATGACCATCACGGCCCGGCGGGGAGATTACTTCCTGCTTGACCACACGGCGGGGCAGCATGTGCGGCACACGGTATTCCAGCTGCCGGGCAAATACGGCAAGGGCGTGCTGGTAACGCCCACGGTGCACGGCAATCTGCTGGTTGGGCCGACGGCCATCGACGTGGACGACAAGGAGGCCACGGCCACGACGGCGGCGGGCCTGGACGAGGTGCGGGAGAAATCCGGCCTCGCGGTCAAGGACATTCCGCTGCGCCAGACCATCACGAGCTTCGCGGGTCTGCGCGCCCACGAGGCGCGGCACGACTTCTTCATCGGTGAGATCGCGCCCGGCTTTGTGGACTGCGCGGCCATCGAGTCGCCCGGCCTGTCCAGCGCCCCGGCCATCGGTGCGATGGTCGCGGACATCGTGCGCGGCAGTCTGCACTTACACAATAAGCCCGATTTTGACCCGACGCGCAGGGGCATTCTGGACCCCAAAGCGCTGGATCTTGCAGCGCGGGCGGAGCTTATCCGACAAAACCCGGCCTACGGGCAGATTATATGCCGGTGCGAGAGCGTGACCGAGGGCGAGATTATCGACGCCATCCGCCGCACGCCCGGCGCACGCAGTCTGGACGGCGTCAAGCGGCGCACCCGCGCGGGCATGGGCCGCTGCCAGGCGGGCTTCTGCAGCCCGCGCGTCATGGAGATCCTGGCGCGGGAGCTGGGCGTGCCGCAGAGCGAGATCACCAAGTCCGGCGGTGCGTCCAAAATCATCGTCGGCACGAACAAGGATAGCCTGTGAAAGGGGGGCGTCTGCCATGAAAAACGTTGATCTGGTCATTATCGGCGGCGGCCCGGCGGGGCTGGCCGCGGCGGTGGCCGCACGCAAAAGCGGCGTGCAGGACATCCTGATCCTGGAGCGCGACAGTGAGCTGGGCGGCATCCTGAACCAGTGCATCCACAATGGCTTCGGCCTGCATACCTTTAAAGAGGAGCTGACCGGCCCCGAGTACGCGGCACGGTTTGTGACGCAGGTACGCGAATTAGAAATTGAATACAAACTCAACACGATGGTGCTGGATCTGGCGGCGGACAAGACCGTCACCGCCATGAACAAGACCGACGGACTGTTTCAGCTGCACCCCAAGGCGGTCATTCTGGCCATGGGCTGCCGTGAGCGCCCGCGCGGCGCGCTGAACATTCCGGGCTATCGGCCCGCGGGCATCTTCACCGCGGGCACGGCGCAGCGGCTCGTCAACATGGAGGGCTGCCTGCCCGGGCGGCGGGTCGTGATTCTGGGCAGCGGCGACATCGGCCTTATCATGGCACGCCGCATGACGCTGGAGGGGGCAAAGGTGCTCTGCGTGGCGGAGCTGATGCCGTACTCCGGCGGCTTAAAGCGCAATATTGTACAGTGCCTCGATGATTTTGGCATTCCGCTGAAATTGAGCCACACGGTAGTGGACATTCAGGGCAAGGAGCGCGTGACCGGCATCACGCTGGCGCGGGTCGAAAACGGAAAACCCGTCCCCGGCACCGAGGAGCACTACGACTGCGACACGCTGCTGCTTTCCTGCGGGCTGCTGCCCGAAAACGAGCTGAGCCGCGCCGCGGGCGTGGCGCTGAACCCCGTCACCGGCGGCCCGGCGGTCAATGAGAGCCTGGAAACGAACCTGCCCGGCGTCTTTGCCGCGGGCAACGTGCTGCATGTGCATGACCTGGTGGATTATGTGTCGGAGGAAGCCGCGGCGGCAGGTGAGCACGCGGCGGCATACATTGCGGGCGGCGGGGCCGCGGCGGGCCGCACCCTGCCCGTGCGGTGCGAAAACGGCGTGCGCTACACCGTGCCGACCACCATCCGCCCCGACTGCGCGGGGGATACCGTGACGCTGCGGTTCCGCGTGGGCGGCGTGTACAAAAATAAAAAAATCGCGGTGTACCGCGGTACAGACTGCATCTACAGCCGCAAGCGGCCCGTGCTGGCCCCCGGTGAGATGGAGACTGTGCGGCTGAAGGCCGAGCTTTTGCGCGGCCTGGGCGACGCCGTGACGGTAACGTTGGAGGAGGGCTGACGATGGAAAAACGTGAACTGATCTGCATCGGCTGCCCGATGGGCTGCCCGCTGACTGTGACGCTGGACGGCGGCGCGGTGGTCACCGTACAGGGCAACACCTGCCCGCGCGGCGACGCCTATGCCCGCAGGGAGGTCACCGCCCCGACGCGCATTGTGACCACAACGGTGCGCGTGACCGGCGGCACCCTGCCCGCCGTGAGCTGCAAGACCCGCAGCGACATCCCGAAGGAGAAAATTTTTGACGTTGTCCGCGCGCTGAAAAGCGTTGTGGTGCCCGCCCCCGTACACATCGGCCAGATTCTGCTGCCCGATGCAGCCGGGACCGGCGTGGATGTGGTGGCGACGAAGGACGTAGCCGAGGTGTAGATTCATCCTGTTATGAAAATAACTTTCCGAAAAAGTTAAATTTTCAAAGGAATTTGGGCAAAAATCAATGGTATGTTTGAATATTGCACAAAGAAACCGTCGGTTTTTCGGCTTTTTGACAATTTGCTAAAATCACTTTCTTTTTTGTGAAGAATATGTTAATATGGGATTAACAAAGTGTCGCGGCTGCGGAACCAGACGGCCCGGCACTGAGTTGGGAGAGACCCACTCACAATTTTTGGAGGAATGCTTTTATGATGAAGTATCTGCAGAAGCTCGGCAAAGCTCTTATGCTTCCCGTTGCTGCACTGCCCGTCTGTGGTATCCTGATGGGCATTGGTTACGCTCTGGCTCCCGCTGTTATGGGTGCCGAAGGCCCGACCTCCGGTGCCGCTTACACCGTAGGTTTCCTGCTGATCAAGGCCGGCGGTGCCTTGATCGACAACATGGCTTGGCTGTTCGCCATCGGCGCTGCCGTCGGTCTGTCTGATGACCATGACGGTACCGCAGGTCTGGCCGGTCTGGTCAGCTTCCTGATGATGCAGCAGCTGCTCAGCCCCGGCGTTGTCGGCGCTGTCCGCACGCTGGAAGAAGGCACCGTCGATTACATTGCTTTCAGCAAGATCGCCGGCAACTCCTTCATCGGCATCCTGGCCGCCATCATCGGTGCTGCCTGCTACAACAAGTTCAAGAATACCCAGCTGCCTGACTGGCTGGCATTCTTCAGCGGCAAGCGCAGCGTTGCTATCGTGACCGCCGTTGTTTCCATCGTGGTTTCCGTTGTTCTGCTGTTCGTCTGGCCCATCATCTTCGGCGCTCTGGTTGCCCTCGGCAACGGCATTGCCAAGATGAGCGGCATCGGCGCGGCATCTACGCCTTCCTGAACCGTCTGCTGATCCCCACCGGCCTGCACCACGCTCTGAACAACGTGTTCTGGTTCGACACCATCGGTCTGGGCGACCTGAGCCACTACTGGGCCGGTGATGTCACCGGTCAGAATGGTGTCAATTGGGACCTCGGCATGTACATGTCCGGCTTCTTCCCCTGCATGATGTTCGGTATTGCCGGTGCTGCTCTGGCCATGGTCCAGACTGCCAAGAACAAGAAGGCTGCTATCGGTCTGGTTGTTTCCGCTGCTATCTGCGCTTTCGTCTGCGGCGTTACCGAGCCCTTCGAGTTCGGCTTCATGTTCCTCTGCTTCCCCCTGTATGTTGTCTATGCTGCTCTGTACGGCATCTTCACCATCATCACCTACTACTCCGGCTTCCGCGCAGGCTTCTGCTTCTCCGCCGGTGCTACCGACCTGATCTTCTCCGCCAGCCTGCCCGCACATGCTAAGACCTGGATGATCATCCCTCTGGGCATCGCCGCTTTCGTTGTCTTCTATCTGGTCTTCAAGTTCGCTATCGTCAAGTTCGACCTGAAGACCCCCGGCCGTGAGGACGAGGATGCCGAAGCTGCTGAGGCCAACATCACCCTCGCCAACAACGACTTCACCGCCATCGCCTCCGGCGTTCTGGCTGCTGTCGGCGGCAAGGACAATGTTGCCAACGTTGACTACTGCGCCACTCGTCTGCGCTTTGAGGTCAAGGACAGCACTGCTGTCAACGAGAAGGCCGTCAAGGCTGCCGGTGCTGCCGGCGTTATCCGCCCCAGCAAGACCGCTTGCCAGGTCGTCATCGGACCCAAGGTCCAGTTCGTCTACGATGAGCTGAAGAAGATGCTGTAAAAACAGGTATCACCGGATAAAGGTCTGGTTCCCTTTATCAACTCCGCCGCGGGCGGGCGATCAGCCCGTCCGCGGCTTTTTCTGTGATTTGCTGCAAAAACGGCACAAAATCTTGGTACAAATCACATAAACCGGTCATGGTATCCCGCCCCATGGCGTGGTATAATGAAGAATAGGAAAACCGGGGCAACGCACCCCGAAAAGATCAGGAGGTATTTTCTTATGAAGATCATCCGTGCAAAAGATTACTACGACATGTCCCGCAAGGCCGCCAACATCATCTCGGCCCAGGTCATCATGAAGCCCAACTGCGTGCTGGGCCTGGCCACCGGCGGTACGCCCGTGGGCACCTACAAGCAGCTGGTCGAGTGGTACAACAAGGGCGACATCGACTTCTCCGAGGTCACGACGGTCAACCTGGACGAGTACCGCGGCCTGCCCAAGGAGCACCCCGAGAGCTACTGGAGTTTCATGCACCGCAACCTGTTTGACCATGTCAACATCCGTCCCGAGGCCATCAACCTGCCGGACGGCACCAACATGGACGCCGACGCCGAGTGCGCCCGCTATGACGCGGTCATTCACAATGTGGGCGGCGTTGACCTGCAGCTGCTGGGCATCGGCCACGACGGCCACATCGGCTTCAATGAGCCGAACGAGGCATTCGAGCTGGGCACCCACTGCGTTGACCTGAAGGAGGAGACCATCGAGGCCAACAAGCGCTTCTTCGACGGCAACGCCGATCTGGTCCCCAAGCAGGCCTACACCATGGGCATCAAGACCATCATGCAGGCCCGCAAGGTCCTGATGGTCGCCAACGGCAAGGGCAAGGCCGATATCGTCAAAAAGGCGTTCTTCGGCCCCGTCACGCCGGAGGTCCCCGCCAGCATCCTGCAGATGCACCCCGACTTCATTCTGGTCGGCGACGAGGAAGCCCTGAGCGAGATCTGATTTGCGGAGGGACACTGCAATGATTATCAAAAATGCAAAAGTCTACAGCGACGGCTGCCGCTTTGTGGAAAAGGACCTCATCATCCGCGATGGCCGCATCGTCTTTGGCGCGGCCCCGCAGGCGGGCGAGGAAGTTATTGACGCGGGCGGTGCCTATGCGCTGCCGGGTCTGGTGGACATCCATTTCCACGGCGCAGTCGGTCACGATTTCTGCGACGCCGACGAGGCCGGCCTGCAGGCCATCGCTGATTTTGAGGCGAGGAAGGGCGTGCTGGCCATCTGCCCCGCAACCATGACGTTCAGCGAGGAGATCCTGAACGGCATCATGGACGTGGCCGCGGCCCACAAGAACGAGCGCGGCGCGGATCTGGTCGGCATCAACATGGAGGGGCCGTACATCAGCCCCAAGAAGGTTGGCGCGCAGAACCCGAAGTACGTCATGGCCGCCGACGCGGGCATGTTCCGCCGCCTGCAGGCGCGCAGCGGCGGGCTGATCAAATTGGTTGACGTCGCCCCCGAGGAGCCGGGCAACCTGGATTTCATCAAGGAATGCCGCGATGAGGTGCGCATTTCGATTGCCCACACCTGTACCGATTACGACACGGCCAAGGCCGCGTTTGCGGCGGGTGCATCCCACATGACCCACCTGTACAACGCCATGCCCGGCATCACCCACCGTGCGCCGGGGCCGATCATTGCCGCGCTGGAGGATGGTGCCGAGGTCGAGCTGATCACCGACAACGTCCACATTCACCCGGCGATGGTGCGGTTCACCTTCAACACCTTCGGGGCGGATCGTGTGATTTTGATTGCGGACAGCATGATGGCCTGCGGTCTGCCTGACGGCCAGTACAGCCTGGGCGGCCAGGCCGTCACGGTGCGCGGACCCCGCGCGACGCTGACCGAGCAGCCCGGCACGATTGCGGGCAGCGCGACCTGTCTGTTTGACTGCATGAAGCGTGCGGTCCTCGACATGGGCGTGCCCCTTGAGAGTGCCGTCCGCGCCGCGACCCTGAACCCCGCCCGCAGCATCGGCATCGATGCCGATTACGGCAGTCTCGACGCAGGCCGCTACGGCAACGTCGTGCTGGTCGATGATAAGCTGGATATTTTGAAGGTTGTGCGGCACGGAGAGGTTATCGGCTAAAGGATTAGCGGCAGCCTCCCGGGAACTTGTTCTTTCTTTTGGCAGCAAAAGAAAGAACCAAAGAAAACTGCCGCTGTTTCGACGCGGTGCGGGGTTGTGCGCGTGGGGCCACAGTTGAGCGCAGCGAAACTGGGGAGCGCACAATGATTGCCC
>ENA-OQIL01000625-OQIL01000625.1-human-gut-metagenome-genome-assembly--contig:-NODE-625-length-12051-cov-2.194314_pt1 | contig 12051 bp, 16 predicted proteins | sample MGYA00242583_ERZ504748 | MGnify/ENA primary metagenome ERZ504748 (study PRJEB26092, sample SAMD00036191) | human gut metagenome | host: Homo sapiens | study: EMG produced TPA metagenomics assembly of...
CTTGGGACGGAGGGTGCGTACTGCTTTGCTGGGCTCAATCTGGCGCTGGCCGCATTCAATCTGCTGCCGCTGTCCAACTGGACGGCGGGCGCATCCTCTGGTGTATCCTGGCGCTGCTGACCTCGGAGGAACGGGCAGAACGGCTGCTGCGGGGTGCTCTCCTCCGCGCTGGCAGTGGGGCTGGTTCTCGGAGCGCTGCTGCTGCTCTGGCAGGGGAGGGGAAACCTCACTCTGCTCATTACCGCGGTTTGGCTGCTGGTGCCGCCTGCAGCCAAACCATGCCGAGGGACACGGATGGGATGAAAATTCTGCTTGCAATCCGTTGAGACTTGTGGTAAACTATTGCAGTCTCAATAAAGGGTGGTCCTCTGCGGCCGCCGCCAAAGGTAGGCGGCATCCATGGCTGCAAGAACACCTATAAACTAGGAGGAAGTTTTAAAATGGATCTCATGCAGGCGTTTAACAACAAGTACCTGAAAGCCGAGCCCCCTGTGGCGGAAGTGGGCGACACCGTCCGCGTTCACGTCCATATCAAGGAAGGAAACCGCGAGCGTATCCAGGTCTTCGAAGGCACCGTCATCGCCAAGAAGCACGGCGGCATCGAGGAGACCATCACCGTGCGCCGCATCTCCTATGGCGTCGGTGTGGAAAAGGTGTTCCCCATCCACGCTCCCACCATTGAGAAGATCGAGACCGTCCGCAAGGGTAAGGTCCGCCGCGCGAAGCTCTATTACCTGCGCGACCGCGTGGGCAAGAGCGCTAAGGTCAAGGAGCGCATCTGAGTCTTGGATATTGGGCTGTGGAGAGGCAACTGCCTCTCCACAGCCTTTTTAGTAAGTATTTCTTCTGCAATACCGGAGCTCGCATCTCTATGCCGCAGAGTATAATATGTGAAAAATAACAAATTTAATTTGCGTTTTTCCTTGATATGATGTATAAAATGTGGTACGCTGTGATTATGAAGACTGGAAGGAGGGTAGGGGGCCGCACGCTGATCCAGGAATTCAGAAAGAAGAATATGATGAGGGAGGAACCATAATGTCACGCAGACGCATTTATAAAGCTCTCGCCGCATGCTTAGTCCTCGCTACACTTCTCTCAGCATTCCCTGCAATGGCAGCCGGTACAGAGGCTGCCGACAGCGTATACCGCAACGGAAACATCTATACTGTGGATGAGGCATTTTCCAAGGCCACCGCGCTGGCGATCAAAGGCGACCGCCTGGTCTATGTAGGCGGTGAGGCCGGTGTGGAGGCTTACATCGGTCCCGATACCAAGGTTGTCGATTTGGGTGGAGAGACGGTCATTCCAGGCTTGGTGGAGGGACATATGCACGTGGCTGGCTTGGGCAGCAGTCTGATGAATCTGGACTGCTTCTGGATGCCCAAGCAGGCGATTTTGGATCTAGTCAAGGCGGCCGCCGAACAGGGCAAAGCCATGGGGAGTGGATCCAGGGCCGCGGCTGGATGCAACACAGTATGGGAGGACACCAGCTACCCTACAAAGGAGGAGTTGGACGCGGTTGCCCCAAACAACCCAGTATTCCTGACCCGGGCATGCGGGCATATGGGCTGGGCCAACAGCAAGGCCATCGAGTTGGCTGGGATTACCCCCGATACGCCAAATCCCCAGGGCGGCGAGTACCTGAAGAATGCAAATGGAGAGCTGCTGGGCTGTATGACCGATACCGCCATGAATCCCATCCGGGAGCTGATTCCAGAGCTGACGGTGGAGCAGATGCAGGAAGGCCTGCTGAAAGCGCAAGAGCAGCTATTCTCTTATGGGCTGACCTCTGCGATGGATGCAGGCAACAGCATTGAGGTATATAACGAGGTCTTTGTACCCCTGTATGAGTCCGGAGAGTTGAAGCTGCGTGTCTACGGGATGATTTCCCACACATCTGCCGCAGGAGAGACCGTCGAGTATTTGAAGAGCCATCCCATTGACAATGAGAATTACGAGCCTTTATACAACAATCATCTCAGTCTGCGCTGCGTAAAAATGTTTGCGGATGGGTCTTTGGGTGCCCGTTCTGCCGCCATGCTGGAGCCCTACTCCGACCGTGAGGGCCATATCGGCGATTACCGCTATACACAGGAACAGGTGAACGAAGTCGTTAAGGTGGCCTATGACGCCGGTTATCAGATTGCGACCCACTGCATCGGTGACGGCGCCAACAACCAGATGATCAACGCCTATGAGGCAGCCATCAAGGCCAATCCCCGGGATGACCACCGTCTGCGCATTGAGCACTTCCAGATTGTGGCACCCACTGACATTGACCGCGCCATCAGCCTGGGAATTCTGCCCTCTATGCAGACTACACACGCTACCTCTGACATGCTGGTGGCGGAGGATCGCGTGGGTAGTGAGCGCATCAAGGGGGCCTATGCCTGGCGTACCATTTTGGACAAGGGCAGTGTGATTCCCAACGGCTCCGATGCTCCGGTCGAGCTGGTAAACCCCTACCACGGTATCTATGCAGCCGTGACCCGCACCAACCGACCTCGGTGAGCCAAAGGGCGGCTGGCATATTGAAGAGGCCATGACCCGTGAGGAGGCCCTGCGTTCCTTTACCAACTGGTCTGCCTATGCAGAGTTCAATGAGGATATCAAGGGTTCCCTGGAGGTCGGCAAGCTGGCGGACTTTGCAGTGATTGACCGTGATCTGATGACCTGCCCCGCAGAGTACATCAAGGACACCCAAGTGCTGCTTACCGTCTCCGGAGGTGAGGAGGTCTACCGCAAGGATGCCTCTGTTCCCACAGTGATGTGGAATGGCCTGGTTCAGTCCTTCAACAACAAGCTAGTTGTGGAGCCCGGGAAAATCTGGGTTCCTCTGAACGACATTGTGAACGGTATCAGTGCAGAAAAGCGCACAGAAGGCTCCAGCGTTCTGGTTACGCTGGATGGCAAGTCGGTTAAGCTGCCCGTCAAGACTGTGGACGGCGTAGAGTATGTCGCCGTACGCGCCCTCTTTGAGGGCCTGGGCCGCAACGTGACCTGGTATGCACCCAGTAACTGCGTCTCCATCGGCATGGCTCAAATAGTACGATCCAAAGCCGCTAAAAAGTGTCCGGCCATTGGCCGGCACTTTTTATGCGTCTTTGCCCTTTTCAAATACCGGAGCATTGTGTATAATACAAGAATATTCGGTAGAGAGGGTGAACGCGTGAATATTCAGTGGTATCCTGGCCATATGACCAAAACCAGGCGGCAGATCCAGGCGGATCTCAAACTGGTGGATCTGGTGGCGGAGATCATAGACGCCCGCATCCCTATCTCCAGCCGTAACCCTGATATTGACGAACTGGTGGGGGAGAAACCCCGCCTGATCGTACTCAACCGGGCGGATCAGGCCGATCCGGCCATGAACCGGGTATGGACTGACTGGTTCCGCAGACAGGGCTGGGCGGTGCTGGAGACCAACGGCCAGAGACGGCAAGGGAGTTGGCCAGTTCTCCACCGTCATCCGGCAGGCGCTGAAGGAGAAGCTGGAGCAGTGGAAGGCCAAGGGGCTGGTGGCCGCCCCGTGCGGGCCATGGTGGTGGGGGTCCCCAACGTGGGGAAAGTCCACCTTCATCAACCAGGTGGCCAAGCGGAAGTCCGCCAAGGCGGGCAACCGGCCGGGCGTCACCCGGGGCAAACAGTGGGTAAGTGTGGATGCCGGGCTGGAGCTTTTGGATACCCCAGGCATCCTCTGGCCCAAGTTTGAGGACGAGACTACCGGCATCCATCTGGCCTTTACTGGCGCTGTAAAGGACGAAATCATGGATCTGGAGACCCTGGCCTGTCACCTCATTGAGCTGCTGGCCCGGCGCTACCCCCAGGCGCTGGCCGAGCGGTATAAGCTGGAGGCTGACCCAGGGCTGCCTGGCTGGGAGCTGCTGGAGCTCTGCGGCAAAAAGCGGGGCTTCCGGATCTCTGGCGGCGAGGTGGACACCGAGCGCATGGCGAAGGTGCTTCTGGACGAGTACCGCTCCGGCAAGCTGGGAAACTTGACATTTGAGACGCCCCAAGATCTGGAGAGCCGGGAGGCGGCCCATGGCAGAGATTGACCGCTGGGCGCTGGAGCGGGCCTGCTGGGCGAGGGGGATCGCCCTGGTGTGCGGCTGTGACGAGGCGGGGGCGGGCCCGCTGGCCGGCGCGGTCTACGCCGGGGCGGTCATTCTGCCCCCCGAGTGCTCCATTGAGGGACTCAACGACTCCAAGCAGGTGACGCCCAAGCGGCGGGATGCCCTGTACGACACGATCCGAACCGTGGCGGTGGCCTGGGCGGTGGCCCGGGTAGAGGCCGAGGAGATTGACGCCACCGATATCCTCAGCGCCCGCATTAAGGCCATGCAGATGGCCATCGACCGCCTGGAGCCCGCACCCGGCTTTGCGCTGATCGACGGCAACCGGGACCACGGCAAAACGGCGGCTATCCTCCTGGAGCACCAGACGGTTGTAAAGGGAGACAGCCTTTCGGCTTCGATCGCCGCAGCCTCTATCCTGGCCAAGGTGAGCCGGGACCGCTATATGGAGCAGATGGCGGAACGCTACCCGGAATATGAGTTCGAGCGCCACAAGGGCTACGGCACCAAGCGGCACTATGAGCTGCTGCGCCGGTACGGCCCCTGTCCCATCCACCGGCGGACCTTTTTGAAGAAGCTGTGAGCGGGGGAGAGGCAAAGCTGCTGGGCCGCTGGGGGGAGGCGCTGGCGGCGGCGGAGCTGCGGCGAAAGGGCTGGAAGGTCTTGGCGGCCGGATACCGCAGCCGGTTTGGGGAAATTGACCTCATAGCAGCTACTGACAAGTATTTATCCTTTATAGAAGTAAAGCTTCGGACGGAGGAGCGCTTTGCCCTCGGACGGGAGGCGGTGGATCGCCGGAAGCAGGCCCGCCTGCGCGCCACGGCGGAGCTCTATCTGGCGGAGCACCCGGAGGAGGCGCGCCAGCCCCGCTTTGACGTGGCGGAGATCTACGCCCCCCAGGGCACCGCCACCCGCCGCCCCCGGATCACCTGGCTTGAAAATGCATTTTAGGGGGAGTTCCAGATGGAGCGGTATGCAATTGATTTGTTTGACGGACACTGTGACGCGGTGTTTCTGCGCTATCTCTCCGGCGGAGGCCTGCGCCGGAACGACGGCCATGTGGATCTGGAGCGTATGGGGAAATACCGCCGCTGCGCCCAGTTTTTCGCCCTGTTCGGAGAGCCGGAGCCCACCCCGGTTTCGGGATCTCAGCGGGAAAACCCACCAGGAGCTCTTTCTGGAGGAGTACGCGCTCTTTGAGCGGGAAATGGCGGCCAATGCCGATCTGGCAGTCTTTTGCCGCACAGGCGCGGAGGCGGAGGCGGCCTTTCGGTCGGGGCGGCGGGCGGCCTTCCTCTCGGTGGAGGGGGCGGAGCTGCTGGACTGCTCCCTGGAGCGGCTGGAGGAGGCCCACGCCATGGGGGTTCGGGCCGTCAACCCCACATGGAACCACGTCAACGCCCTCTCCGGCACGAATGCAGAGGAGCCGGAGCGGGGGCTGACGCCTCAGGGCAGGGCGTTCGTCCGCAAAATGGAGCGGCTGGGCATGCTGGTGGACGTGTCCCACCTGTCGGATCCCGGCTTCTGGGACGTGGCGGAGGAGCTGAGCGGCCCCTTTTTTGCCAGCCATTCCAATGCCCGGGCGGTCTTTTCTCATCCCAGGAACTTGACCGATGAGCAATTTACTGCCATAATAGACCACAACGGAGTGGTTGGCCTTAACCTCTAGCGCCAACTTCCTGGGGGAGCGGGCCGACCTGGACACCGCCATCGCCCACCTGGAGCACTGGCTGGAGCTGGGGGCGAGCGGACCGTCGCTTTGGGCGGCGATCTGGACGGCTGTTCCAGCCTGCCGGAGGGGATCACGGGTATTCAGGATCTGGACCGGCTGTGGGAGCGGCTGCTGCAGCGGAATTACAGTGAGGCGCTGGTGCGCGCCCTGTTTTTTGAGAATCTGATGAGGGTTGTGAGCGAAGTATGTACTATGTAAGCACGAGGAACAAGGAAGACCGGCGCACGGCGGCGGAGGCAATCGCCCAGGGACTGGCTGTGGACGGCGGCCTGATGACCCCTGAGGTATTTCCAAAGCTGTCCCACAACGCCCTGGACACCATGCGGGACATGTCCTATCAGCAGCGGGCCGTCTATGTGATGAACTCCTATCTGGACGACTTCACGGCCTCTGAGCTGTCTGCCTATGCGGACAAGGCCTACGGCGGAGAGAAGTTCGATGTGAAGGAGGTGGCACCCGTTCGGGCGGTGGACGAAAACACCTACTGTCTGGAGCTGTGGCACGGCCCCACCTGTGCCTTCAAGGACATGGCCCTGCAGATGCTGCCACACCTGCTCTCCGCCTCCCTGGTGAAAAACCAAGAGGAGAAGACGGTGTGCATCCTGGTCGCCACCTCCGGTGACACGGGCAAGGCCGCCCTGGAGGGCTTCAAGGACGTGGACAAGACCCGCATCCTGGTGTTCTACCCCAAGGACGGTGTTTCCGCTATTCAGGAGCTGCAGATGAACACCCAGGAGGGAGACAACGTAGGGGTTTGCTCCGTGGCAGGCAACTTCGACGATGCCCAGACCGGTGTCAAGCGCCTGTTCTCCGACGAGGTCCTGCGGGAGAAGCTGGCCGGCCGCGGCTTTTTCCTCTCCTCGGCCAACTCTATCAACTGGGGTCGCGTCCTGCCGCAGATCGTCTACTACATCTCCGCCTACTGTGATCTTCTGCGGGAGGGGCGGATTCAGAAGGGGGAGCGGATCAACGTCTGCGTCCCAACCGGCAACTTCGGCAACATCCTGGCCGCCTACTACGCCAGAGAGATGGGCGTGCCCATCGGCAGGCTTATCTGCGCCTCCAACAGCAACAATGTACTGACCGACTTCCTGTGCACCGGCGTGTACGACCGCAACCGCACCTTCTACAATACGATGTCCCCCTCTATGGATATCCTGATCTCCTCCAACCTGGAGCGGCTGCTCTTCTCCCTGTCCAACCACGATGACGCCGAGGTGCGCGGGTACATGGAGGAGCTGGCCCGGTCCGGGCGGTATGAGGTGAGCCCCGCCATCAAGGGCAGGCTGGAGAAGCTCTTCGCCGCCGGTTTCTGCGACGACGATCAGACACAGAAGGCCATCGGCCGCATGTGGCAGGAGCACCGTTACCTGATTGATCCCCACACCGCCGTGGCCTTTGACGTGCTCGACCAGTACCGGCGGGATACTGGTGACACTACCCCCCACCGTGGTGGTGTCCACCGCCAGCCCCTTCAAGTTCTGTGACAGCGTGCTGGGCGCCCTGGGCGTGAGCGAGCTGGCCGCCGGCACGGCCATTTTGGACCAGCTCTCCCAGCAGACCGGCGTACCCGTCCCGGCGCCCTTGGCTGCCCTGAAGGACAAGACGGTCCGCTTTGGCCGGAGCGTCACCAAAGAGCACATGGTGGACCAGGTGCTGGAGATGCTGCGCTGAATGGCTCTCTACGCAATCGGGGACACCCACCTTTCCCTGTCCTCCAATAAGCCCATGGACGTGTTCGGCGGGGGCTGGGAGGGCTATGTGGACAAGCTGCAGAAGGGCTTCGCGGCGGTGGGGCCGGAGGATACGGTGGTGCTCTGCGGCGACCTGTCCTGGGGTATGAGCCTGGAGGAGGCAAAGGAGGACTTCGCTTTCCTGGACGCCCTGCCTGGGGCGCGAAAGCTGCTGCTCAAGGGAAACCACGACTACTGGTGGAACACCGCCGCCAAGATGAACCGCTTTTTTGCGGAGAGCGGCTTTTCCACCCTCCGCATTCTGCACAACAACTGCTATGAATACGGGGGCTACGCCCTGTGCGGCACCCGGGGCTGGTTCTATGAGGAGGCCGGCGACCAGAAGGTGTTCAAGCGGGAGCTGATCCGCTTGGAGGCGTCGCTGAAGGCGGCGGGGGAGCGGCCCAAGCTGTGCTTTCTCCACTATCCGCCCCTCTACCAGGGCTACCGCTGTCCAGAGATCATTGCCCTGCTGGAGCAGTACGGCGTGGAGCGCTGCTATTACGGCCATCTCCACGGCGGCAGCCACCGCTTGGCCGTGGAAGGACGGCAGGGAGACGTGGCCTATTATCTGGTCTCCGCAGACTATGTGGGGTTTCGCCCGCAAAAAATCTGTGAATAATTGAAAAAAGGTATGGAAATTTTGACGCATATCTGCTAGTATATAACGGATAACGCGAAAGATGGCCCCGTATACCGCCGATGCGCGGCGGGACAGGGCTGACAGGAGGAAGTAAACAACATGAATGTCAAGAGCGTCGAGAAGCAGGAGAAGAGCACCGTCGAGCTGGTGATCGAGATCGGCAAGGAGGAGTTCGAGGCCGCTGTCGAGAAGGTCTACAAGAAGCAGCGCGGCAAGATCAGCGTGCCCGGTTTCCGCAAGGGCAAGGCCCCCCGGAAGATCATCGAGGGCATGTACGGCTCCGGCGTGTTTTATGAGGATGCTATCAACGACTTGTACCCCGAGGCCTATGCCCAGGCGATTGAGCAGGAGAAGCTGGATGCCGTGGCGTGGCCCAAGGTGGAGATCGTGGATGTGGGCAAGGAGGGCCTGACCTTCAAGGCCCTGGTCACCGTCCGCCCCGAGGTGAAGCTGGGCGAGTACAAGGGCCTGACTGCTGAGAAGGCCGAGGTCGCCATCTCTGATGAGGACGTCGACAACGAGCTCAAGCCCTTCATCAACCGCGCCACCCGCATGGTGACCGTGGAGCGGGCGGCCGAGACCGGCGACACTGTGGTGATTGACTTCGAGGGCTTCCTGGACGGCAAGCCCTTCGACGGCGGCAAGGCCGAGGGCCACAGCCTGGAGCTGGGCTCCGGTTCCTTTATTCCCGGCTTCGAGGAGCAGCTCGTGGGCACCAAAGCCGGCGACGAGAAGGAGCTGAACGTCACCTTCCCCGAGGATTACCATGCCGCCGAACTGGCCGGCAAACCAGTCGTTTTCAAGGTGAAGGTTCACGAGGTCAAGGCCAAGGAGCTGCCTGAGGTGGACGACGAGTTCGCTAAGGATGTGTCCGAGTTCGATACCCTCGCCGACTTTAAAAAGGATCTGGGTGAGAAGCTGAAGGAACGCCGCGAGACTCAGAACCAGCGTGACTTCGAGGCCGCTCTGATGGAGCAGGTTATGGACAACATGGAGGTCGAGATTCCCGACGCTATGGTGGAGTATGAGGCCGATAACCTGGTGAACGACATGGCCCAGCGCATCCAGGCCCAGGGTATCCCCTTTGACCAGTATCTGGCCATGACCGGCATGACCATGGATATCATGCGGGAGCAGGCCAAGGCCGCTGCTCTGGAGCGCGTGCGCCGTGAGCTGGCGCTGGGCGCCATCGTGGCTGCCGAAAATATCACCATCTCCGACGAGGAGCTGGAGGAGGAGTACAAGCGTCTGGCCGAGCAGTATCACATGGAAGTGGACAAGGTGAAGGCCGCAGTGACCGCCGACAGTATCCGCAAGGAGCAGAGCTACCACAAGGCTGAGCACGTGGTCTACGACAGCGCCAAGGTCGGCAAGGCCCCCGCCAAGAAGAAGTCCACCAAGAAGAAGGCGGAGGAGAGCGCCGAGGGCGAGGAGAAGCCCAAGAAGACCGCCCGCAAGGGCACCTCCCGCAAGAAGGTGGAGGAGACCGCCGAGGCGGCCGTGGAGAAGACGGAGGAATAAGTTTCCAAACGATGGGCATACTCTGTTTGTGAGCCTGCCCGTCTGCGGTAGGATGGTGGGGCGCCCTGCGCCCCGACATCAAAATTAAAGGAGATCCTTCATTATGAGCCTAGTTCCTTATGTAGTAGAGCAGACCAACCGCGGCGAGCGTTCCTATGACATCTTTTCCCGCCTGCTGAACGACCGCATTGTGTTCCTGGGAGAAGAGGTCAACGCCACCACGGCCAGACCTGGTGGTGGCCCAGTTGCTGTATCTGGAGGCCCAGGACCCGGACAAGGACATCCAGTTTTACATCAACAGTCCCGGCGGCTCCGTCACCGACGGTATGGCCATTTATGACACGATGCAGTATATTAAGTGCGATGTATCCACTATTTGCATCGGCATGGCTGCCAGCATGGGCGCGTTTCTGCTCTCCTCCGGCGCCAAGGGCAAGCGCTTGGCTCTGCCCAACGCGGAGATCATGATCCATCAGCCCTCCGCCGGCACTCAGGGACAGATCACCGATATGGCCATCCACCTGAAGCGCCTGGAGATTATCAAAAAGCGCATGAACCACATTCTGGCGGACAACACCGGTAAGCCGCTGGAAGTGGTTACAGCCGACTGCGAGCGCGACAATTTCATGTCCGCCGAGGAGGCTAAGGAGTACGGCCTGATTGACAAGGTCATTTATACGCGATAAAATCCAACAGAGGGAGCGGGGAAGCAAACGCCCCGCTCCCTCTGAGCCTTAGAAAGACTTGAGGGAGCAAACCATGCCGAAAAATGACGAGCGCAAATCCGTGCGCTGTTCCTTCTGCGGCAAGCACCAGGAACAGGTCGCCCGCATCATCGCCGGTCCGGGCGCCTATATCTGCAACGAGTGTGTCCACCTGTGCATGAGCATTCTGGACGACACTTACGATCCCGAGGAGCAGGCCGGGCCGGACATCCCCGATGTGATCCCCACCCCCAGGGAGATCCGCGACGTGCTGGACCAGTATATCATCGGGCAGGAGGACGCTAAAATCGCCTTGTCCGTGGCGGTCTACAACCACTATAAGCGCATCTACTTCGGCGGCGGGGAGGACGTGGAGCTCCAGAAGAGCAACATCCTGCTCATGGGCCCCACCGGCTGCGGCAAGACCCTGTTTGCCCAGACCCTGGCCCGGATTCTGAAGGTGCCCTTCGCCATCGCCGACGCCACTACCCTCACCGAGGCCGGATATGTGGGCGACGACGTGGAGAACATCCTCCTGCGACTGGTGCAGGCTGCCGACTACGACATCGAGCTGGCTGAGCGCGGCATCATCTACGTGGACGAGATCGACAAGATCGCCCGCAAGAGTGAGAACACCTCCATTACCCGCGACGTGTCTGGCGAGGGCGTGCAACAGGCCCTGCTGAAAATCCTGGAGGGTACTGTGGCCAACGTTCCGCCCCAGGGCGGCCGCAAGCATCCCCACCAGGAGTTCATCCAGATCAACACCAAGAATATCCTCTTCATCTGCGGCGGCGCTTTCGACGGGATGGAGAAGATCATCGAGCAGCGCCTGGACAAAAAGACCATTGGCTTCGGCGCGGACATCCAGAGTAAGAAGGAGCGGGATACTACCTCGGTGCTCAAGCAGGTACAGCCCCACGATCTGCTCAAGTTCGGAATCATCCCGGAGCTGGTAGGCCGCCTGCCGGTGATCACCACCCTGAACGCTCTGGACAAGGGACAACTGGTGCGCATCCTCACCGAGCCGAAGAATGCCCTGGTGAAGCAGTACCAGAAGCTGTTGGAGTACGACATGGTGGAGCTGGACTTCGATACCCAGGCGCTGGAGGCTGCCGCCGACCGGGCCATCGAGCGCGGCATCGGCGCCCGCGGCCTGCGGGCCGTGCTGGAGGAGGTAATGACCCCTCTGATGTACGAGGTGCCCTCCGATCCAACGATCACCCGGGTGACGATTACGGCTGAGAGCGTGAAAGAACACGTTTCCCCCGCCGTTGAGCACGATCCCGACCGCACCCAGCGGCCCCGTCTTGGCGGTGCCGCTCTCCATGCGGAGCAGGGGGGCGTATCCCCCAAGGGAAATGTCTCTTAAACAGCAACTGAACCGGTGGGGGCGGGGGAGCATCCCTCGCCCCATTCTGCATCAAATCCCTGCCCTGGAAGGAAGTGAATGTGTGATGGAAGAACTGAACCGGCAGCAAACTATGCCTGCTCTGGCCCTGCGGGGGCTGACCGTCTTTCCGCAGATGCTGCTCCACTTCGATGTGGGACGGCAGGCGTCCATTCAGGCACTGGACGAGTCCATGGCCTCAGGCCAGCCGATTTTTCCTGGTGGCCCAGCGGGAGCTGGCCGTTGAAAGCC
>ENA-OQIL01000626-OQIL01000626.1-human-gut-metagenome-genome-assembly--contig:-NODE-626-length-11983-cov-2.123397_pt1 | contig 11983 bp, 12 predicted proteins | sample MGYA00242583_ERZ504748 | MGnify/ENA primary metagenome ERZ504748 (study PRJEB26092, sample SAMD00036191) | human gut metagenome | host: Homo sapiens | study: EMG produced TPA metagenomics assembly of...
CCAGGTGTCGGCGGGCAGGCCGGCGGCCTGCTCCCAAAAATTGCTCCGCCCAGGCTGATATAGAGCTGTCCGGCCTCCAGATCGCCCCGGAGCTCCATATGGATACCTTCCTCGGCAAGGGCATCCAACAACTCGGTATCGCTGGCGCTCATACCTCCGTTCTGGCCATCCGTCAGAGCCTTCAGGAAGGGCGCAGGTCCATAGTCAGGCCCATAGCGGCGTCCATCTTCGCGCCGCCGGCCATGACGCCCTCCAGAGTGCCGTCCAGGGTAATGGGCGCAGATTCCGCCGTACTTCCCAGAAGAAGGCCCGTCATGTCCAGAGAGGCGTCAAAGTCGGCGTTCATGTCCCAGATTCCCGTGCGGTACTTCTGGCCGTATGCCAGGTATTTTTCCAGATAGGTAAAGTCATACTTGGATAGGGTCTCCTCCACCAGCTTTTCCATGTCAATGAGGATCACGGTGCGGTCGCCGGCGTCCCAGCCCACGGCGCAGCCAAAGGCCTGAGCGGCAAAGCGTACGGGCACATAGGTGCGGTTGTCGTGGGCGTAGGGGGCCGCGTCCATGGGGATGTGGGTGGTGACGCCGCTGCGCTCCACGGTGGCTGCTGTGCCGCCCAGGGCCATGGTGACGGTGGTGCCGTCCCGAACGGCGGTAATGGTCTGAGCGGCGGGGGAATAGCTCACCTCGGCCCCCATGGCCTCAAACACGGTGCGCACAGGCAGGAAGGTGCGGCCGTCCCTCGCCTCAGGTGCGGCGTCAGGGAAGGACAGATTCCGGCCGTCCAGTTGGACGGAGATGCCGGTGGATGGGGCGGAGGCGGGGACGGACTCCGCGGCCAGGGCGGAGGTGCCGGTACCCAACAGGGCTGCCGCACAGGCGACAGCCAGGGCGCGCTTGGGAAGTGTGTGCATGATTCCATTCCTCCTTTTATCGGTAGAGCCACTATAGCACGCTTTTTTTGCGGTGACAAGAGGGCGGGAGCTCTTCTTATGAGGAAAAATCAAATTTTTTACTTTGCTTAGTCATGTTTGGAATAATCATCGCAGAGCCCCCGTGATACTGTCAACTGAGGTTACCTATCTTTGGGATAAACGGGGTGCGGAGCTTGAAGATCTACAGACCGGGCGGGGCTGAGCCAGGAGCAGCTCGCAGTCCGGCTCCAACTGGACGGGCTGGGGCTGACCCAAAAGGCCATCAGCCGGATGGAGACCGGGGAGCGGGTGGTGGCGGACTATGAGCTGGTCCACCTGGCCCGGCGCTGGAGGTTGGTGTTCTGGAGCTGCTGGCCTGGAGCCATGAAAAGGGGGCGTTCCGTAGGGACGCCCCCCTTTTTGGGGTTAGATGGGCCTGTGCTCCAGCTCCAGGCGCCGCTTTTCGAGAATGCGGGGGAGGCGCCAGAAGAAGATAGCGCCGGTGGTGGTGGCGGCCAGGATATCGGCCACCGGCTCGGCCAGAAACACGGCGAAAACCTGGTCGCTGAGGAAGCGGGGCAGGAGCAGGATCAGGGGAATCAGCAGGATCACCTTACGCAGCAGGGCCAGAAAGAGGGAGACGCGGGTCTGGCCCAGCGCCACGAAGGTCTGCTGGCAGGAGAGCTGCACCCCCAGCATGAACATACCGGCGGCATAGATGTGCAGCGCCCAGACGGCGATCTCCACCAGCTCCGGCTTGTCGTTAAACAGCGAGACAAACAGGCCCGGAAAGAGCTCCAGCGCCGCGCAGGCGGCGCAGCTAAAGCACAGGGAGGAGAAAAAGAGCAGGCGAAAGGTCCGCTTGACCCGGTCCAACTGCCCGGCGCCGTAATTATAGCCCACAATGGGCTGGGCCCCCCTGGGACAGGCCCTGAAACAGAAGGGAAAAGACCTGCATGATACTGGAGCAGATGGTCATGGCGCCCACCGCCGGGTCGCCTCCGTAGGTCTTGAGGGAGGAATTGAAGGCGATGTTGACCAGACTCTCGGTGGACTGCATAATGAAGGGTGAGAGCCCCAGGGCCAGCACCGGAGCCAGCACCTTGGCATCCAGACGGAGAAGCCGCCGCTGAATCCGCAGCTTGGTGCGCCTGCCGCACAAAAAGCGCACCACCCACACGGCGGAGACGGCCTGGGCGGTGATGGTGGCCAGAGCCGCGCCCTTTACGCCCATATTCAGGCCGAAGATAAGGATGGGGTCGAGGACGATATTGACCACCGCGCCGATAATCACCGAGGCCATACCGACGGTGGAGAAGCCCTGGGAGGTGATGAAGAAGTTCAGGCCCAGGGCCAGCTCCACAAAAATGGAGCCGTAGAGGTAGATATTCAAATAGTCCATGGAGTAACCGATGGTGTTCTCCGTAGCGCCGAAGAGGTAGAGCATGGGCTCCTTGCAGAGCTGGAATACCACGGTGGCGGCCAGGCCCAGGATCATCAGCAACAGGGTGCAGTTGCCCAGAATTTTGTTGGCCTCGTCCAGCTTCCCCTCCCCCATGCGCACCACCGCCCGGGAGCCGCCCCCCATGCCCACCAGGGCGGAGATGGCGGAGACAAACAGAATCACGGGGAAGCAGATGCCCAGGCCGGTGAGGGCGAGATCGCCCTCACCGGGGATGTGCCCGATGTAGATGCGGTCCACGATGTTGTAGAGGGCGTTGACCAACTGGGCGGTGACGGTGGGCACCGCCAGCCGCAGGAGGAGCTTGCCGATGGGATCGCGGCCCAGGTCGTTTTCGCGCTTTGCCATGAATCAGCTCTCCTCCTTTTCCAGGAAATAGGTGGCCTCCATGTCGGCCACGCTGAGGGCAAAGGCCAGGGGATACTGCTGGAGGGCCTGGCCCACCAGCCGCTTGTCCTCGTCGCCGGAGAAGCCCATATGCCAGCGGATGGCCATGGCCTCCTCCCGGGTGAGGCGCAGGAAGCCGGAGAGGATGTAGACGCTCTTCTCCCCGTGGCCGTAGGGCAGGGGGTCCTCGTAGAAAAAGGTGGGCACCGCCTGCCACTTGCCGTCGGGGCCCTTCACGTTGCGGGAGCCCTCCCTGTAGCAGCCCGTCTTGCACACGTCGTGGAGCAGTGAAACCAGCGCGGCGCTCTCCGCCGGGTACTCCAGGCCGTACAGCTCCCTCACCCGCTCCCGCTCCAGGTAGGCGGTCAGGCAGTGGTAGACATTGACGCTGTGCTCACACAGGCCGCCCGCGTAGGCCCCGTGGAACCGGGCCGAGGCCGGGGCGGTGAAAAAATCGCTTTTGTGCTCCAGGTAGTCCAGCAGGGCCTCCGCCCCGTCCCGCCGGATGTTCTCCCGGTAGATCTCGATAAATTCTTCCTTGGCGCTCATGGGGCAGTCTCCCTTTCCGTTTCACAGATAGTAAAATCCAGTATAGCATAAATTCCAGCGAAAAGCCACCCTCGGCACCCCTGTTTCACACCTGGCATAGGATGGGCGGAATAGGAGGAGTGCTATGGAATGGCTTTCGCTGCTTCTGGCCGCGGTCCTGTTTGCCGCGGCCTGTAATCTGGATACTGTAATTCTCTCCATGGGCTACGCGGTGAAGGGCGTGCGGGTCTCCCTGTCCCACAGCCTGATTATCGCCGCCCTCACCACCCTGATCACCTGGGCCTCCCTGCTCCTGGGGGCCGGGGCCGCCCGGGTGCTCAGCGGGCCGCTGCCCAACCTGCTGGGCGGGCTGGTGCTGGTGGGCATCGGGGCGTGGTTCGTGCTGGACTGGCTGCGCCGCCTGGGACCCGCCGGGGAGGCGGAAGGGGAAAACCGGGCCGCCACCCTCTGGGGGTGCGTCTCCCTGGCCGCCGCCCTGGCGGTGAACAACGCGGGCATCGGCGTGGCCGCCGGGGTGTCCGGTATCGCCCCCGGCTGGGCGGCCCTGGCGAATTTCCTGGTCACCCTGGCCGCCCTCCCCCTGGGCCGCGCCCTGGGGGATAAGCTGGCCGGGCGGCTGCTGGGCAAATACGCCCTCCCCCTCTCCGGCGCGCTGCTGGTGCTGCTGGGCATCTGGGAGGCGGTGGGCTAGGCCTTGTTTGAAAATAGTCAACACGCCCAATCGCCGGGCCGTTTGCCCTCTGGACGGCCCAATTTTTCCTTGAAATCCGCCAGGATTCCTGCGAAAAAATTGCTTGCCAGCGGGCAAAATTCCTCGCCGCTGGTCATACTGCTATTTTTCAAACAAGGCCTAGCTCTGGCGCGGCGGGCGGAGATGTGGTAGAATACCCCCGAAAGAAGGGATTGCATATGACGCTTCTGGAGCGCCTGGGGGGCCGGGAGGCCATCACCCGGGGCATCGTACACACCTTCCGCATCCTCTCCCGCCGCCCACGGCCCTCCCGGCACGAGGAGGCCGCCGGGGAGGAGCTGGACGCATACCTGCGGGGGCTGGGCCTCTCCCCGTCCGGGACGGGGCGGGCAACCGGATGGCCGACGTGCCCCCCGCGCCGGGCCGGGCCAGCGCCCCCCGCCTGATCCTCCAGGGCCACCTGGACATGGTGTGCGCCGTCCGGCCGGGCAGCGGCTGGAACCCCCTCACCGACCCGGTGACGGTGGTGGAGGAGGGGGGCTTCCTCCGCTCGGACGGCCGCTCCTCCCTGGGGGCGGACAACCACCTGGGCAACGCGGCGGCGCTGTGGCTCCTGTCCACCGGGGCGGTGAACCACGGGCCCCTGCGCCTGCTCTTCACCACCGCCGAGGAGGTGGGGCTGGAGGGGGCCAAGGAGGTGGCGCCCGACTGGCTGGCCGGGGCGGAATACCTGCTCAACACCGACGGCTTTCACCTGGGCCGGGCGGTGGTGGGCTCGGCCAGCGGAAGGCGGGAGACCTGGGCCGCCCCGCTGGACGCCGGGCCGGCCCCGGCGCTCCCCGCCTGGAGGCTCACCCTCTCCGGCGGCCGGGGCGGCCACTCCGGCGACGACATCAACCGGGGCCGGGCCAACCCGATCAAGCTGCTGGCCGCCTATCTGGCCGGGCTGCCCGGCGGGCGGATCGCCTCCCTCTCCGGGGGCCTGACCCACAACGCCATCCCCGCCCAGGGCCGAGGCAGTGGTATTCTGCCCCGCGGAGCCCGACCTCTGCCCCCCTGCGGGCGCCCTGGCCGACTACCGGGCGGCCGATCCCGGCCTGACCGTGGCCTGCGCCCCGGCGGAGAGGCCGGAGCGGGCGTGGACGCCGGCCTTCCAGGCCCACGCCCTGGCCTTTTTGATGGGGCTGTACCACGGGGTGTACGCCATGGAGCCGGCCTTCCCCGGTATGGTGGGGGCCTCCGCCAACCTGGGCCGGGCCGGGACCGAGGGGGATGTTTATGAGGTGTGCGCCTTCCTGCGCTCCGCCCGGCCGGAGTGGGAGGCGGAGCTGGCTGGCCGGCACATGGCCCTGGGGGCGGCCCACGGGTTCTCCCTGTCCGTCACCGGCTACCCCGGCTGGCCCGGCGACCGGGCCAACCCCCTGGCGGCGGTGCTGGGCCGGGTGTGGCGGGAGCAGACCGGCCGGACGCTGGAGCTCTCCGCCGTCCACGTGGGGCTGGAGCCGTCGGTGTTCCGGGCCAAGGCCCCGGGGCTGGTCATGGCCTCCGCCGGGCCGGACATTCTGGACGCCCACTCGGTGGATGAGCGGGCACCCCTGGACGGGCTGCCCGATTACGCCCTGCTGCTGGCCGGGGCGATGGAGGCCCTTTCAGACGGGGCGGCCGTCCACGCAATACAACAGGGTACAAGCAAGAAAGTACGCGCCGCCCGCCGGAGTTCCGGCGGGCGGCGCACATGTTTACGCGTAAATATGATCCAGGATATCCACAATCTGCGCCACGCAGCTCTCCTCGCAGGCGCCCAGGATACGGGCGCCCCACTGCTTGACCTCGGGGGCGCAGTTGGCGGGGGCGAAGGGGATGGCGGAGACGGCCAGCATGGGGATGTCGTTCTGGTTGTCCCCCACGCAGTAGATGTGCTGGGCGTCGATGCCCAGGCGGCGGGCCAGGTACTGCACCATGCCGCCCTTGCTGCTCCCCTTCCGGGTCAGCTCCAGCAGCACCCGGTTGGAGAAGATCACCTCGTAATGCTCTCCCCACCGCTCCAGCAGGTAGCGCTGGGTGTGCAGGAGGGTTTCATAGTCCTGCTGGAGAATGACCTTGCTCCAGGGCAGGGGGATATCCGCAATGGGCACCTCCCGGGCGGTAATGCCTGCCCGCTCCAGGTGGCGTTGGGTGACGGCGTTGGGCTGGTAGACGTAGATGGCGTCGTGGTGGTAGGCCTCAAAGCCGATGGTGGGAATGGCCCGGGCCATTTGCTGGAGATCCTCCCGCACCCGGTCGGGCAGAAAGGTCTCGTAAATCATCTCCCCTGTCCGGAAGTCGTACAGGGCGGAGCCGTTGGACAGAATCACCGGCGCGTTGATGGGTATGTGGCTGGCGTGGGGGGCGAAGTTGGGGCGGGCGCGGCCGGTGGCCACGGTGAAGGTGCCCCCCTCCCGGGTAAAGTAGGTCAGGGCCTCCACATTTTCCCGGGTGATGCGCATGTCCTCCCCGTAGAGGGTGTCGTCAAAATCGCTGACCAGCAGCACGCCGTTGAATTTGCCCAACTGATTCACACCTTACCTTCTCAGATCGGCCCCCGTCATATACGTTTTCAGCGGTGCATAGAGAATGCCAAAAATCACCAGACACAGGACAAGGTCAATCCCGACATAGCTGCCGTTGTAGATAAGGGAGTAGAGGGCGGGATTGTCGAATACTGTGCCGAAGATCTCCGTGGGGGCCAGAATTTTGTAAATGGTGATACCGCTGATATAGTGGACAACAAAGCGGGCGGCTCCGCCCAGCACGCTGCCCCAGAAGATGCCGTGGGGCTTGCCACGGCCCAGGCCGGCGATGCCCATAACACCGAAGGCCAGCACATAATCCAGCAGGATGGACTGCCAGCCCCAGCTTACCGCGCCCTGGATGAATACCTGGAGTACGCCGAAGGCAAAGCAGGCGATGAAGCCGCCTCCCATGCCCCAGCGCACGCAGAAGAACAGCAGGGGAAGCATCTCCAGCGAGATGGAGCCGCCCTGGGGCAGCTCAAATACCTTGAGAAGCCCCAGCACCAGGGCAAGGGCGATCATGAGTCCGCCTTCGCAAAGCATCCGCACCAGCAGATACATACGGCGGCGGCCAGGGGCTTTTGTGGTGACAGGTTCAGACATAGAGCTCATTCCTCCTAAAAAATGTACCGCAGCGCAAACCGGAAACAGCGCAATGCGGTACGGGAGAAACGACCTCTATCGTCGAATACTCTTCCTACGCCGGCATTACCCGGATCAGGTTTAAGGGACACGGGCGGCCATACGCCCTGATCTCAGCCGGACTTGCGTCCAGCACCCCTGCGATTCGATTTGTTCTACGGTTATTTTAGAGTTTATACCAAATGGCGCAGCTTTGTCAACACTTGGGTAAAAGTAGGCAGGCAGGGGGCACTCCACAGTGACCCGCTCCCCGGTGCGGGGGTGGACAAAGGAGAGCCTTCTGGCGTGAAGGCACTGGCCCGCCAGGCCGGGGACGGGCTTCTTGGCCCCGTATACCACGTCCCCCAGCAGGGGTGGCCGATGGAGGCCAGATGCACCCGGATCTGGTGGGTGCGGCCGGTCTCCAGACGGCACTGAATATGGGTATAGCCGGGGAAGCGCTCCAACACCGTCCAGTGGGTCACCGCCGGACGGCCGTTTTTCCAATCCACGCACATCTTCTTCCGGTCGGTGGGGTGGCGGCCGATGGGCGCGTCCACAGTGCCGCCGTCCTCCCGCAGGCCGCCCACGCACACCGCCTCGTACTCCCGGTAAAGGGAGTGATCCTGGAGCTGGGTGGCCAGGGCCTGGTGGGCATAGTCGTTCTTGGCGGCAATGAGCAGCCCCGATGTGTCCCGGTCGATGCGGTGGACGATGCCGGGGCGGAGGGCTCCGTTGATTCCGGAGAGTGATTCACCACAGTGATATAACAGAGCGTTGACAAGTGTGCCGTCCGGATGGCCCGCCGCCGGGTGAACCACCAGGCCCACCGGCTTGTTGACCACAATCACGTCGGCGTCCTCATACGCCACGTCCAGGGGGATGGCCTGGGGGAGCACGTCCACCGGCTCCGGCTCCGGGAGGCGCACCTCCAGCACGTCGCCCGCGGCGGCCTTGTCGTTCTTCTTTACCGGGCGGCCGCCGAGTGTGACCGCCCCCGCCTCCAGCAGGCGCTGGGCCGCCGAGCGGGTCAGCTCCGGCACCAGCCGGGCCAGGAGCTGGTCGGCCCGCTCCCCCGCCCGGTCAGCCCGCAGCAGAATCGGCTCCATGGCCCTCCTCCTTGCCGTGGAAGAAGAGGTAGTACACGCAGAACGCGATGCCACCCACCACCACGCAGATGTCCGCCACGTTGAAGACGGCAAAGCGCATGAACAGGGTCTCAAACATGTCGGTGACGTAGCCCAGCAGGGCCCGGTCGATCAGGTTGCCCACCGCCCCGGCCAGCACCATGGACAGGGCGGCCATGGCGAAGGGGCGGGGAAAGACCTTTTTCACCAGCAGCACCACCAGCAGGACGGACACCACCAGGGACACAATGGTCAGAATCCAGGTGTGCTCCTCCAGCAGGGAGAAGGCCGCGCCGGTGTTCTGCACATAGGTGAGCTGGAGAATATGGGGGAGAAAGGGGACGTCTCCCCCCAGGGGGATGTTGGCCCGCACCAGGAACTTGACCACCTGGTCCAGTACCACCAGGGCCACCACGAGAACGGCATATAGCATGGACAAAGGGCTCCTTTTCTTCGGTTTTGCTCTATTTTATCACGGCCTGCCGCCGGGGGCAACCCGGAAGATCGGATGTAAATTCCAATTGAAGAAACAAGAAAATCTGGTATACTGGGGCAAAAAGCCGAAAGGCGGTGAGTGCGTTGGATGAAAGGCGGACCCTTTCGTTAAATGTGTTCCTGAATACCCTTGAGGAGGGCTGTAAAAACGAGCGGCGCTACTGCTTCATCTGGCGCCGGGGCCTCCAAGACCTCTGGTATCCCCACCGGGGAGGAACTGGCCAAACAGTGGCACGGGGAGATTTTGGAGCAATGCTCCAAGGAGGAGATCAAGGAGCTGAAAAAGCGGCTGGGGGTGCGCTCGACCAAGCCGTCCAGCCGGGCCTATTTTGACCTCTATGCCATGCGCTTTTTTCCGGACTATCAGAACGGCTCCGCTTTCCTGGAGCGGACGCTGGAGCGCGCCCAGCCCAGCCTGGGCTACTATCCCCTGGCCGCCCTGCTGGCCAACACGCGCAACAACCTGGTGATCACCACCAATTTCGACAGCCTGGTGGAGGAGCCTTGTTTATCTACACGGATAAAAGGCCCATCGTCATCAGCCACGAGCTGCTGGCCCAGTACATCAACTTCAACACCAGCCGGCCCATCATCGCCAAGCTCCACCGGGGCCTGTTCTTTGACCCCCTCAACCGGGCCGAGCAGGTCAACGGCCTGTCGAAGCAGTGGAAGGATATCCTGCGGGAGGCCTTCAAGCGTTATACCCCCGTGGTGATCGGCTATGCCGGGGGCGACCACAGCCTGATGGACTTTCTGAAGGAGACCGAGTGCCTGAGCGGCCTCTACTGGTGCTACCGCCACGACGAGCCGCCGGAGGAGATTCAGAAGGTGGTGGAGCGCCACAGCGGATACTTTATCCCCATTGAGGGCTTTGACGAGATGATGTACCTGATGGGGCAGCGGTTCGGCTATACTGACCCCTGCGAGCATATCGAAAGCGCGGCCGAGCAGCGGGTGAGGGACTATCAGGAGCAGGTCAAGGCATTTCAGGAGAAGCTGCGGGCCGCGGAGACCCCCAGCGAGACCCAGAGCGCCATCCTCCGGGCCATGGACGCCAAACAGCGGGAGGAGCTTCAGCGGCTGGACCGTCGCATCGAGCTGGACGAGGAGGACGGGGAGGCCTACTGGGAGCGGGGAAAGCTCTACTATTTTGCCAACGACTATGCCCAGGCGCTGGAGGACTTCACGAAAGCCAAAGAGTTGGGAATGGAGGACAGCAAGCTCTACTGGTACCTGGGTGTCTGCAACCACCAGAGGGATCCGGAACAGGCCATACGGGACTACAGCCGGTCGCTGGAGCTGAAGGAGACTTCGGGGGTATACCGCAATCGGGGCCTGTGCTTTACCATTGTGAAGATGTATGACAAAGCTGTTCTTGACTTTACCAGGGCAATTGAACTGCCGCCGGGGGACAAGAGGCTTTACAGGGAGCGGGGCAGCGCTTACTGGAATCTGGAGGAGTACGAAAAGGCCCAGGCCGATTATGAGAAGGCGCTGGAGCTGGAACCGGCCGATGCGGAGCTCTATACGACCTTGGGAGATGTGCAGGAAAGGCTTGGAGAGGTGCAGGAGGCCCTGCAGAGCTACCAAAAGGCCATCCAGATCGACCCTAATTATGCAAGAGCCTATAACAACCGGGGGGTTGTATACTTGTCCCAGATGGAGACAGAAAAGGCGCTGGCCGATCACCGAAAGGCGGTCAAACTCGCGGGAGATAGGGCGCTTTATCATGTGAACGTGGGAATTGTTCTCAACAGGCTGGAGCGATACAGCGAGGCGGTCACAAGCTGTAACAAGGCCATCAAGCTGGATCCAGGGTACGCCAAGGCATACGACATCCGTGCCGATGCCTATGAGGGCCTGGAACAGACAGAGAGGCCGAGCGGGATCGGGAGACCTACCACAGACTGACGAAAAAAACGGAAGAAGAGGAGGACACGCCGCAGGCATAGCCTGCGGCGTGTCCTTTTGCGCGGGCGCGCCCGGCAGACGCGGCGTAGGGGCGGGCTTGTCCCCGCCCAGGGGGCCGATGCGGACAGAAGATAAATTGCCTTGAAGGGGCAAGCGGGGCCACCCTGGTGGGTGGCTATACGGGAAGGGAGAAAATACAGGCTTGTAGGGGCGGGTGCCCACACCCGCCCGCGGGCGGCCACAAGGGCCGCCCCTACAGAGTCTGCGCGGCGGCAAGCCGGCCGGCCCGCCGGTGCGGGACGGCAAAATACGGGCTCTGGGCATGAAAGAAACAGGACGCCGCAGTGCTGCGGCGTCCTGTCTGTTCCATCTGCGGGGTTACTCACCCACCACGGCGGCGCAGCGGTCGCACAGCTGGTTGTGGTGGCCGTCGGTGCCGATGTGCTCGCTGTGGTTCCAGCAGCGGGGGCACTTGGGGGACTCGTCCAGGGCGACGGCGATGGTGCAGGGGATGAGGCAGTCCTCGCTCTTCTCCCCCTCCACGGCCCCGGTGGTGACGGTGACCTTGGAGACGATGCACAGGGAGGCCAGATCCACCCCGGCCAGGAAGGCGGCGTCGGACTCGGACACGGAGAGGGTCACGTCGGTGTCCTGGGCCTTCTTGAGCACGCCGGCGTTACGGGCATTCTCCAGGGCCTTGTTCACCGCGTCGCGGAGGCTGACCAGCTTCGCCCAGCGATCCTTGGCGGCCGCGTCCAGGGCAAAGGCGGCGTTGTCGCCGGGCATGTCGTTGAACAGGACGCTCTCGGCGTTTACGCCCTGGGCGTGCTTCATGGCGTGCCAGATCTCGTCGGAGGTGAAGGCCAGGATGGGGGCGATGAGCCGGGTCATGCCGTCCAGGATGTGGTACAGGGCGGTCTGGGCGGAGCGGCGCTCGGCCTCGGCGCCGCAGTAGAGCCGGTCCTTGATGATATCCAGGTAGAAGTTGGACAGCTCCACCACGCAGAAGTTGTAGACGGCGCGGTAGACGGCGTGGAACTCATAGCGGTCGTAGGCGGCGCGGGCGGTTTTGGCCAGCTCGTTGAAGGTGTGCAGGGCGTAGCGGTCCAGCTCCATCAGGTTTTCCGCCGGCACCAGATCCCGGTCGGGCTCGAAGTCGCACAGGTTGCCCAGCATGTAGCGGGCGGTGTTGCGGATTTTCAGGTAGGCCTGGGAGAGCTGCTTCATGATGTCCTTGGAGATGCGCATGTCCTGGGTGTAGTCGGCGGAGGCCAC
>ENA-OQIL01000627-OQIL01000627.1-human-gut-metagenome-genome-assembly--contig:-NODE-627-length-11981-cov-7.777881_pt1 | contig 11981 bp, 13 predicted proteins | sample MGYA00242583_ERZ504748 | MGnify/ENA primary metagenome ERZ504748 (study PRJEB26092, sample SAMD00036191) | human gut metagenome | host: Homo sapiens | study: EMG produced TPA metagenomics assembly of...
TCAAGGTGCTGTCCAGCAAGGACGCCAAAAAGGTCTACACCCAGACAACCGCTGCGGTGCTGCGGATGAAGGACTGCACCATGCAGACCGTGAATAAGGTGCAGGAGGAAGCAGGGGACATCCTTGCTGATGCAAAGGCCATCAACGAGAGCCGTGCCGCCGAGGCTGCACAGGAGGTCATCGAGGATACGGCTGAAGAAGAGCAGCCCGCAGAGCAGACTGCACAGTGATACAACGCAGCGGAGCCGCCCTTGGGCGGCTCTTTTTTACGCAGAGGGGTAAGAAAAGCAATGAAATGTACGATCTTGCATGAAGGGAAGGGACGGATGCGGGTGCATGTCTGCACCGTGCGAATGACCCTGCACCGGGCAGATGTGCTGGAAGCCTACCTGAACGGGCAGGACAACATCCAGAAAGCCACTGTCTACGAACGCACCGGAGATGTGGTGCTGACCTACCGGGGCAGCCGGAAGGATGCCGCCGCCCTGCTGGCCTCCTACCGCTTTGACAACGAAGAGTTAGAGGTGCTGGTCACCTCCCACGACAGCCGGAAGATCAATCAGGAATATCAGGAAAAGATGGTCAGCCTTGTGGCAGGCAGGGCGTTCCGCAAGGTGTTCCTGCCCGCGCCCATCGCGGCAGCATATACGGTGTGGCGCTCCATCGCCTTTATCTGGAAGGGCATCCGCTGTCTGCTGCACCGCAAGCTGGAAGTAGAGGTGCTGGATGCGCTCAGCATCACCGCCTCCCTCCTGCGGGGCGATTACAGCACGGCAGGCTCGGTGATGTTCCTGCTGGCGGTGGGCAGCCTGCTGGAGGAGTGGACGCGGAAAAAGAGCTTGGACGACCTTGCCCGCAGCATGGCACTGAACGTGGATAAGGTCTGGGTGCGTACCCCGCAGGGCGAGGTGCTGGTGCCGTTGACCCGCATTCACGCCGGGGACGAAGTGGTGGTGCGCTCCGGCAACATGATCCCGTTGGACGGCATGGTGCTGGAAGGCGAAGCCATGGTGAACCAAGCTGCCCTCACCGGAGAATCCATGCCGGTGCGGAAAGCCGCCGGGGCCACCGTCTACGCCGGAACGGTGGTGGAAGAGGGCGAATGCGTCCTTGTGGCCAAGGCCGAAGGCGGTGCCAACCGCTACGATAAGATCGTGGCCATGATCGAGGAATCGGAAAAGCTCAAGTCCGGCACCGAGAACCGGGCCTTGCAGCTGGCCGACCGCCTGGTGCCGTGGTGCCTTGCCGGTACGGCGGCAACCTATGCCTTTACCCGCAACGTCACCCGCGCCATCTCCATCCTGATGGTGGACTTTTCCTGCGCATTGAAACTCTCCATGCCGCTTGCGGTGCTCTCTGCCATGCGGGAGTGCGGGGAATACCACATCACCGTAAAGGGCGGCAAGTATCTGGAAGCGCTGGCGCAGGCGGATACCATCGTGTTTGATAAGACCGGCACCCTCACCCGCGCCACCCCGCAGGTGGTGCAGGTAGTGCCCTTCTCCGGCTGCGGGGAGCAGGAAGTATTGCAGCTTGCCGCCTGTCTGGAAGAACATTTCCCCCATTCCATGGCAAACGCCGTAGTCCGTGCCGCCAAGGAGCGGGGCATCTCTCACGAAGAGATGCATTCCGAGGTGGAGTACATCGTGGCGCACGGCATTGCCAGCCGGGTAGGCGGCACGCGGGTGGTCATTGGCAGCGCCCACTTCATTTTTGAGGATGAGGGCTGCACCATCCCGGCAGAGGAACAGGCAAAGTTCGATGCGCTGGACCCGCAGTATTCCCACCTGTATCTGGCAGCGTCCGGGGTACTGGCGGGGGTCATCTGCATCGCAGACCCCCTGCGCCCGGAGGCGGCACAGGTGCTGCATAAGCTCCGGAAGCTGGGCATCACCCAGGCCGTCATGATGACCGGCGACAGCGACCGCACCGCCCGTTCCATTGCGGCGCAGGTGGGGGTAGACCGCTGCTTTGCGGAGGTGCTGCCGGAGGATAAAGCCAACTTTGTGTGCAATGCCAGGGCCGAGGGACATACGGTGGTGATGATCGGCGACGGCATCAATGATTCGCCTGCCTTGTCGGCGGCAGATATCGGCATCGCCATCCATTCCGGTGCTGCCATCGCCCGGGAGATCGCCGATGTGACCATTCGCGCGGACAGTCTGGAAGAGCTGGTGACCTTAAAAGCCATTGCCAACGCCCTGCAAAAGCGGGTGGGCAGAAATTACCGCTTTGTGCTCAGCTTCAACTCAGCGCTCATCCTTCTGGGCGCACTGGGCATCCTGCCCCCGGCTACCAGCGCCATGCTGCATAATCTTTCCACCCTTGGCATCAGTCTGCACAGCATGACAGATCTGCTGGAGCAGAAGCATTCCCTGTAAAAATGACAAATCATCCCAGCCAAAAAGGAGGCTGCTGCACAAATACCGTGCGGCGGCCTCCTTTTTTGGTTCAGATAAACCGGCAGAAACTCAGCCAGCAGCCCAGCAGGGAGAAGAGCAGCGCCTTCGCCAGTACCAGCTTGACCGCATTCAGGATGCCGGTGGAGGAGTAGGTGGCACCGGAAACGGCATCCACGTTGGGGCTCTGCTCTTCCAGAATGGCGGGGATGACTTGTTTTGCCCGGGAGAGATATTCCTCCTCGTCCTCGGCGCTCAGAAGGGTGATATCGGTGATCTGATCCTCTGCCACCGTGATCTGCACTGTGATCTTGCCCTCAAAGCCCATGGCCTCGGCGGTGTAGATGCCGTCCAGGTAGGTGGAGGGAGCCGTAAATTCCTCCACCACCAGCGGTGCGGTGGGCTTGGGCTGGGGCGGCAGGGGGTTATTCACCACCTCGCCGGTCAGAGCGTTCTGCACTGCGCCCAGAATGCCCCGGCTGGTGTAGGTCGCCTCGGAAACGGCATCCACCTCCCAGCTCTGGGTCTCCACCACGGTGGTCAAAAGCCGCTTGGCACGCCGCAGAAACTGCTTGGTCTCGTGGGAGGCATCCAGAATCTCCACCTCCGTGATGCTGCCGCTTTCCATGGTGACCTGTACCCGGACGGTGCCGCCGTAGCCCCGGGAAGAGCCGACATAAACGCCGTCGGCATAGGGCAGTTTGGGCAGTACTTCTTCCTCCGCTTCGGAGGAAGCGGCTTCCACCGGCTGCTCCACCACAGCCGTCAGTCTTTCCGGCACAGCAGCCAGCACCGGCACGGTGCGGGGCAGGGCAAAAAGCACGGCAGCTGCTGCCGCCACCGCCGGGAGCAGCTGCACCAGCCCCAGCAGCGCTTTGCATCGTTTTTTGTTCATTCCATCTTCTCCTGACACGGAAAAGCAAGGCCGCCTGCTTCAAGCGACCTTGCTGTTTTGTACTGTATTTTGCTGGATCAGGCAGTTTTCCGTGACCTCACAGTGCCACGCTGACCGGCAGGACATACACACCGTTGGCGGTGTAGTAGGTGATCTGGGTGACGGTCTTGCCGATCATGGATGCAAAGTAAGGATCATCGGCATTGAAGCCCAGCTTGGTACCGTGCCAGATGTTGGTCACATGGTGCAGGCCGTACTCACTGCCATCGGCGGTGGTCAGCACCACGCCGTAGACCTTGTTGGTCTTGTAGTCCAGATCAAAACCGGAGATTTTCATCTCGTAGGTGGCGTGGTGACCGTTGGTCTTCAGTTCCACAGTGGTACCCTCTACGGTGGTCTCGGCGGCGCGGACCTTGCCGAACTCCCACTTGCCGCTCAGCAGGTCATACCAGGCGGTAATGTAGCAGGCAGGGGTCTCACTGAGCTTGTAGTAAGCGTAGCTCTCGTTCTCAAACAGGGCATCCACACCGGTATAGGTGGTAGTGGATTCCTTGCCCTTCAGGGTAACGGTGATGTCGCAACTGTCGGCATCGGTGACCTGCTTTGCATTCTTCAGCGCCCATGGGGTCAGTACCTTGACCGGGAAGGAAACACCGGTGATGTCGGTGCCGTCGGCGTTGACATGGTAGGAACCGGCGGCAAGCTTGCCTGCACGGGTCTTGTTTTTGGTGGCGCTGGTCACAGCGTCGATCTCAGATGCGTTGTCCACACCGGCAGCTTTGTAGAAATCGGCGTAAGGGATGTTCATCTGGACATAGCTGGAGGACAGGCAGTTCTCCTGCTCCACCTCTTCCGCAGCGAAGGCCGGGACTGCCACAGCGCACACCAGCATGGCGGCCGCAAGGGCACCTACAAATACTTTTTTCAATCTCATTGTAACACACCTCTAGCTCAGTTTTGAAAATACATGGTTAGCTCAGCCTAACGTTTCGCGCAAAGAAAAACCTGCGGGGCGAGGTCCCTCAGGTGGTTAGACTAAGCTAATTGACGAAACCTAAAATAGCACACCTGCAGAGCCTTGTCAAGAAAAAGTGGGGATGTTTATGGAGGCTAATTTTTTTCGGCAGAAGGTGCCGCAAAGCCCTTGGGCAACACCGCACAATTCCCGCCTGACGGCTTAAGCACCGTTCCGGCGGCTGCGGCACTTAGAATTATGCGGTATTGCCCTTGACCTTTTTGCCGGAGCGCAGTATACTTCTTATGCGGTTAGTTACATTTAACCACAAGGAGGTTCGACATGATACAAGACGCATTCTGGGGGATCCTGATCCCCTTTCTGGGCACAAGTCTTGGGGCAGGCTGTGTATTCTTTTTGAAAAAGTCCCTAAGCGACGGCATCCAGCGTGCCCTCACCGGCTTTGCAGCCGGGGTCATGGTGGCGGCATCGGTGTGGAGTTTGCTGATCCCGGCCATGGAGCAGGCAGCAGATCTGGGCAGGCTGGCGTTTTTCCCGGCGGCGGTGGGTTTCTGGCTGGGGATCCTGTTTTTGCTGCTGCTGGATCATCTCATCCCGCATCTGCACCAGAACAGTTTGCAGGCCGAAGGACCCAAAAGCCAGTTCCAGCGCACCACCATGATGGTTCTGGCGGTGACGCTGCACAACATCCCGGAGGGCATGGCAGTGGGCGTAGTCTATGCCGGATATCTTGCCGGGACCACTCAGATCACTGCCGCCGGGGCGCTGGCACTTTCTCTTGGCATTGCCATCCAGAACTTCCCGGAGGGTGCCATCATTTCCATGCCCCTGCGGGCAGAAGGAATGAAAAAAGGCCGGGCGTTCTGGGGCGGCGTACTGTCCGGCATTGTAGAACCCATCGGGGCAGTGCTGACGATTCTGGCGGCAGGCATCGTGGTGCCCGCGTTGCCCTATCTGCTCAGCTTTGCCGCCGGAGCCATGCTGTATGTTGTGGTGGAGGAACTGATCCCGGAAATGTCACAGGGACAGCACTCCAACGTTGGCACCGTGTTTTTTGCGGTAGGCTTCAGCGTGATGATGGTGCTGGATGTGGCACTGGGGTGACGGTTGGGGGTCTTGAAAACGAAATCTCTTTCGGAGTCTCCGAAAATGCCTGAACTTCTTGACAGAGACGAGCGCAGGGCGTATTATTTTGGCAGAAGGACCGCTGAAAAGCGGATTTTTATAGAGCAAAAAGTTAGCATTATCTAACTTGCGACACAAGGAACTGCTGGCCTGTCACCCGGAGCGATGGGCGCACCTTGTGAAAAGCATTGCATTGTGAACTGTAAATAGAAAGAGGTGGCGTTATGTCCTTTTTTGAAAACACCCGCAAGCCCGTAGGTCTTGGCGGGAAGATCATGGTTGCCATGATGAACGTTGGCCACAGCGCAATGGCAGCGTGGGGGCTGCGTTTTTGCAGCCTGCCCCGGATGCCATGGTGCTGGACTGCGGCTGCGGCGGCGGGGCGAACATCAAAACGCTGTTGAAGCTGTGCCCCAAAGGCAAAGTGCAGGGCATCGACTATTCGGCTGTCAGCGTAGAAAAAGCGCGTAAGGTCAATGCGGGCGCCATTGCGGCAGGACGGTGTACCGTGCAGCAGGCAAGTGTGGCAGAACTGCCGTTTGAAGCGGAGCAGTTTGAGGTAGTGACCGCCTTTGAAACGGTCTATTTCTGGCCGGAACTTGTGCAGAATTTCAGAGAGGTCTATCGGGTGCTGAAACCCGGCGGGATCTTTTTCATCTGCAATGAAGCAAACGGCGAAACGACAAAAGACGACAAATGGACGCAGATCATCGATGGCATGACCATCTATACGGACACTGCACTGAAAGAGTATCTGGAAAAAGCAGGATTTTGTCAGATCCAGAGCCACAAAAACAAAAAGGGCTGGCTTTGCGTTACGGCGCAAAAGCGGTGAAACAGCGTAAGGAGAACGAAGCATAGGACGAAAAGAAGCGATCCGCAGTGCCTATCGTACGGTAGGCATGGCAGTCATAGCGGCGGTGCTGGCGGCAATTATGACTATTTTTCTTTACTGAGGAAGGTGCCTATGAAATATAAAATCGAGAAAAATACCGTGCAGGAGACGCTGATCCTCCCGCTGTATTCCCGGAAGCTGTGTACGGAGCTGTACCCGAACCTTTACCGGGATGAAACAGCGGTTCGTCTGCTCGACCAGATCGACTACGATTTTTCAGAGGCGGAGAAAAACTCCCGCAGTCTGATGCAGCGGTTCGGTGCGCTGGAGGTGGCCATGCGGCAGAATGACCTCGCCTTTGAGGTGCGGGCATACCTGAAAACGCACCCCGGCGCAGCGGTGGTCAATCTGGGCTGCGGGCTGGACAGCACCGGCAGAGCCTGCGACAACGGCAGCTGCAAGATCTACAATCTGGATTTCCCGGATGTGATTGCCTTGCGGCAGCAGCTGCTGCCCGCCGGGGAGCGGGAGCACAACATCCCCTGCGACCTGAAAGACCCCGCATGGTTTGACAAGATCGATGCCTCCGGCGGGGCGGTGTTCTTTGCCTCCGGGGTGTTCTATTACTTCCCGACCCAGCAGGTCCGGGAACTGGTGCGGGGGATGGCGGACGCTTTCCCCGGCGGTGTGCTGGTCTTTGATGCCGCCAACCGCACGGCGGTGAAGATGATCGCAAAAACATGGCTCAAGACTGCAAAGATCAAGGATGTGGGGGCATATTTCGCGGTTTCGGATGCAAAAAGTGAGCTTTCCCCCTGGGACAGCCGCCTGCAGGTGTCCAGCCGAGGTTATATGCTGGGTTACAGCGACCTGAAAGACCCTTCCGTCAGCGGCTTTTTCCGATTCCTCGCAAGGATCGGGGACAACAGGATGAAAATGCAGATCGTGAAGATCGGATTTGGAGGCAGACAATGAAGTATGCAGGGATGCCCATGGGGATGTGGGTGCTGTCTGCGGCCAGTGCGCTGGTGGCGCTGGCTTTCCTCATTATGGCGACCATGACCGGCAAGCGGATGGTTGAAAAAATGCGGCAGTACGGCAACGCCCTGGAGACCATGTCCAACGAGGCAGTGGAATACGTCCGGGGCATTCCGATGGTCAAGACCTTCGGGCAGAGTGTAAGATAACAAAAGCCGGTGACTTTCCGCAATGGAGAAAGTCACCGGTTTTCTGTTTCAGCTTATCGGAGCAGCCAGCCGTAATCCTGCCAGCAATCTACTACATAATCCGCATAGACCACATCATCGGCAATTTGAAAAATAAGCATATAGCATTTTTCAAACAGGATAAAGCGGTAGACATTCCGTGGGATGTATTCGCCCTTGAGCCACGGGCAACGCTGCGGCATCAGTTCCAAGGATTTTGCAGCCTTTTGGAACTCAACGGTCAGGCGTTCCGCAACAGAATCAATAGAGGCAGAAAATTTAGCAGAGAGACAACAAAGCAGTTCAGTCGGATAAAACAATCGACTGAACTGCTTTGTTTTGTGAAATCACATTTGGATCAGAGGTCGGTTTCCGGGCAGACGATTGCGGTCATCTGATCGAATACATCTTCCATCTGTCGTACCAGCGTGAACTGGGTGCGGGCACGGTCGAGGTTGTGGTTCGGGCGGGCAATATGGAAATAATGGTCGCCCTCCAGATAGTCAGTCAGAAAACGGATGCCGCATTCCAGTGTCATGAGCTTCGCACCCCAAGCAAGACTCTTTTTTTCAGCTGTGTGCATGGTGGAGCCAGCAGTGGAAAGATAGCCTTTGGCAAACACTTCATACAGATGCAGGTCAAAGTGGACTTTGCTCTGGTCGGGTTCATCCTCGGCGCAGTCGTTGGCACCGGTGCGGATGGAATCACCGAAATCATAAGCCGAAAGACCTGGCATCACGGTGTCGAGGTCAATGACACAGATGCCTTTGCCAGTGGTTTCATCGAGCAGAACATTGTTGATTTTGGTATCATTATGGGTGACACGCAGCGGAATCTCACCAGCGGCCAGCTGATCCAGCAGAACGTGGCAGTCCTTTTCCCGTGCGTGGATGAATTCGATCTCCGGCGCAATGGTTTTGGCTCGACCCAGTGCATCGGCTGCAAGGGCTTTTTCAAAGTTTGCGTAACGGTTGGGCGTATCGTGAAAACGTGCAATGGTTTCGTGGAGGGTAGAAGCAGGATAATCGGCCAGCTGGTTCTGGAATTTGCCCAGTGTTTCTGCCACAGTGCGGAAGTCTGACTCACAGCCGACCTGTTGCAGACAGACGGTATTCTCTATAAAATCGTAGGCTCTCCAGGCATTGCCTTCCGTGTCGATATAGTAGGATGCACCGGACAGAGTGGGAATAGCATTCAGGCATTCCCGGCCAGGGTCGCCGCCCTCTGCCTGAATCTTTGCGCGTAAATGCCGGGTCACGCCGCAGATGTTTTCCATCAGTCCTGCTGGATCGGTGAATGTATCGGTGTTGATACGCTGTAAGATAAAGCGTTTGGTATGATCGGCCCGCCAGACCACAAAGGTGTCATTGATGTGGCCCTCACCATAGTGGTGTGGATCGCAGACCATCGGCCCACCAAAATCAAAGGCGGATGCAGCGGCGCAGAGAATGGGTTCGGTGACAGGTTTCATTTGAAGTTCCTCGTTTCTTTATCTTTCATGCCGTTTTGCCGGGGCAGGGCGTTGTCCCTGCCGTACCTGACGGCGGTATTCGTTGGGAGTCAGCCCCTCCGCTTTGCGGAAGCACTGGGAAAAATAGCTGGGGGACGAAAAGCCCATCAGTTCACTGATCTGAGCCAAGCTGTAACCTGTATTGCCCAGCATATATTTGCTTTCCTCAATGCGGCGGCAATTCAGATAGGTGATGGGAGAGATGCCGTACTCCTTTTGAAAGGTATGGGCCAGATAATATTTGTTGATGTGTGCGATCTCTGCCAGACGGTCCAGGGAGATGTCCTCCCGGAAGTTGCTGTCCAGATATCGCTTGATCTCTACACACTCCCGGCTGTCAGACCGTGGCGTTTCTTCCACCTGCAAAGAGAGCGTTGTGCAGCGTACCAGCCAGATCAGCAGCACCTCCAGCAAGTCCTGACAGACGGTTTCGCAGCCATCCAGACTACGGTCGGCTTCGGCAAGCAGCATATGCAGCAGAGTGACCATCCGTTCCCGGTTTTCACGGCAGTTGAAGATAGCATAAGAAGAATCAGCCTTGCCGAATAAGATCTCAATGCCAGCCACACCCAGAACGATATATTCAAGCGGTGAAGCGTTCAGACTCAATTCCGTGTGCTCCACCTGGGGGTTCACGATGACCATGTCGTCGGGCTTTACCGGAAACAGCTGCCCGGCAAGGTAGAACTGACCTTCACCGCTGAGGCAGTAGAACAGCTCCGTGCAGGAGTGGGTGTGGGTGGTGCTGTTCCAGTCACCGCCAAACCGGCTTTTGCTGATGTACAGCAGCCGGAAGGACTCCCGGGGGGCAGGGGCGTGCTGGATATCAAAGCGTTGGGTGCTCATAACACAACGGCTCCTTTGAGTGATGCAAAAAACATAAAAATAAAAGCAAGATAATTAAAAAAGAGATGTCAAAATGATACGATGTCTCGTAGGCTTTTTTCCATTATAGAGGGAAAGCGAGAAAAAAGCAAGCCCTGTTTTTTAGTGGGTCCTCTATTTTTTGTTCCGGAAAAACTTTGGAATATGTCAAAAAGGTTACAGACAAAGGCAATTTGCCCAAAGCAACCTCTTGAATTTAGCGACTTTGCTGAAAGAAAATTCCAAAGAGCAAGATTTCTAAAAAAAGAAACAACAAACCCCTTGTTCGAGAAGGCGAAAAAACTTATATTGGAGACAGAAAAACACACAGCCCTCCCGGGCAAAACCTGTTTGCCCCGGCTGTGTTTGAACGAGATCAAATGATGGAGGATACACTATGAAACGCATTTCTCGTCGCAATTTCCTGAAGGTGGCTGGCGTGGGTGCCGCTGCACTGAGCCTGGCTGCCTGTGGTGGTGCTGCCAGCTCCACTGCCCCCAGCACCGCATCTTCCGCTGCTTCTGCCGCAGCTGAGGATGTGACCATCAAGGTTGCTGCCATCGAGACTGGCTATGGTGCAGAGATGTGGAAGAAGGTCACCGAGGCCTTTACCGCTCAGACCGGCATCAAGGTGGAGCTGACCACCGATAAGAAGCTGGAGGACGTCATCGGACCTTCCATGCAGGGCGGCGATTACCCCGACGTGATTCACCTGGCTACCGGCCGTGAGGCTGCCCTCACGGAGCAGTTCATCAAGGGCAACCTGATCGCTGACATCACCGACGTGCTGAGCATGACCGTGCCCGGCGAGAGCAAGAAGGTCAGCGAGAAGATCGCCGGCGGCTTTACCGACACTTCTCTCACCAACCCCTACGGCGATGGCAAGACCTACCTGGCCCCCATGTTCTACAGCCCCTGCGGCCTGTTCTACAATGCCGGCTTCCTGAAGGAAAAGGGCTGGGACGTGCCCAAGACCTGGGACGAGATGTGGGAGCTGGGCGAAAAGGCAAAGGCTGAGGGCACTTACCTGTTCACCTACCCCACCACCGGCTACTTCGACGCTTTCTTCTATGCTCTGATGTACGCAGCAGGCGGCCCCGAGTTCTTCAACAAGGCCACCCACTACACCGAGGGCATCTGGGACACCCCTGAGGCAAAGACCTGCTTTGATATCGTGACCAAGCTGGCCTCCTACACCAACCCCATCACTCCGGCACAGGCGAACGATCAGGACTTTACCCAGAATCAGCAGCTGGTGTTGGATAACAAGGCTCTGTTCATGCCCAACGGCACTTGGATCGTGGGCGAGATGGCCGAGGCTCCCCGTGCGGATGGCTTTGAGTGGGGCATGACCGCTCTGCCGGCTGTGCAGGCTGGCGGCGACGGCTACAGCTACACCTGGTTTGAGCAGGCATGGATCCCGGCCGGTGCCGAGCATCTGGATGCTGCCAAGCAGTTCGTGGCTTACCTGTACAGTGACGAGGCCTGCAAGCTGTTTGCCGAAAGCGGCGCGATCCAGCCTGTGCTGGGCATCGCCGACAGCCTGGAAGGCGACAACAAGATGTTCTACTCCATCTACGACAACGGCGCAAAGGCAGCTATGGGCAACTTTGCTTCCTTCACCGCTATCCCCGGTGTGGAAGTCCGCACCGTGTTCTTTGACCCTGTCAACTCTCTGGTGTCCGGCAGCATGACCGAGCAGCAGTGGATCGACGGCATCAAGTCCGCCAGCGACCAGATGCGTGCCAACATCATCGAGTAAAAACGAAGCTGCATCCGAAAACAGCTTCCAAGGCCCTGCCCAGCGGAGGCGGTTTTGACCGCCTCCGCTTTTTTTGGAGCAATGCCTTATAAAGAAAGGAGCGGTTTGACCCTATGAGATCTGACAGAAGCCGCAAACGGTTCGTGTTCCTCTGTGTGGCACCGGCCACCATCCTGTTTTTCATTTTTATGATTTTGCCAACCCTCAATGTGTTCCGCATGAGCCTGTATGAGCGTGGAGCCTACTCGCCAACGAAACCTTTGTCGGGCTGAAAAATTTTTCCAGCATCTGCTGAAGGACACCCAGTTCATCCGCTCCATGCAGAACATGATCCTGCTGGTGGTTGGTCGTTACCATCATCACCTTTGCGTTTGCGCTGGTGTTTGCAGCCATCCTGACCCGCGAAAAAA
>ENA-OQIL01000628-OQIL01000628.1-human-gut-metagenome-genome-assembly--contig:-NODE-628-length-11979-cov-4.064546_pt1 | contig 11979 bp, 14 predicted proteins | sample MGYA00242583_ERZ504748 | MGnify/ENA primary metagenome ERZ504748 (study PRJEB26092, sample SAMD00036191) | human gut metagenome | host: Homo sapiens | study: EMG produced TPA metagenomics assembly of...
TTAAAAAAGAATAATATCACAGCAAGGAAGTGAAAAACGAGGTGGACAAATCAAAAACGAAAGCATACGAATTTTCCCTGTCTTTGAACCCTCTCGAAAAGAGCAAGGAGCAGCAGCGGCCGGCGCCTAGCAAGCAGCCGAAAAAGAAAAACAACCTGATCAGAAATTTCAAGAAGAGCAGTCTGGAAAAAAGCCGCCAGGATCAATAATAAGCCCACTACCGTCATCGGCGGAATCCTGTTTTCCCTCATCGTCCTCACTATTATGGGAACCATGATTTTAAGCCAGGTGCAGCTCACGGAGCTGACAGAGAACATCAACGACGCTAACGCGCTCTTGGCGGAGCAGCAAAGCATTACTACCCAGCTTCAGGTAAAGGTGGAATCTCAGCTTTCCCTGCGTTCTGTGGAGGATTACGCCCAGAACCAGCTGGGGATGCAGAACGCCGCCAACAACCCAATCACGTATATCAGTCTGGCGAACGGCGATAAGGCGGAAATCATCCAGCCGGAGGAGAAAAGCTGGCTGGATACCATTGCGGACGCGATTTCCGGCCTGTTGTCATAACCGGATAAGTTTGGCATAAGATTGAAACAGGAAGTTTCAAGGTACGGAGAGTTGAGATAGGATTTATCTTAACTCTCATTTTACTATGTGGAGGAATTTCTGCCGATATAGGAGGTAACCAATGGCAAAGGGTAATACGGTGAGATTATGGCGCAGATCCCTGATCGTGCTGATGGTGATGCTGATTGCAGGTTTCGGCCTGCTGATTTTCCGGCTGGTGCAGCTTCAGATTGTGGAAGGAGAAACCCTGCAGAAGGGAGCGGTGAGCCAGCAGCTGAAGGATACCACGATCAGCGCTAAGCGGGGTACCATTTACGACTGCAACATGAAGCCGCTGGCCCAAAGCGCCAATGTGTGGACGGTGGTTCTGGAGCCCGCGTATTTGACGGATAAAGAGGATCAAACGCTGGTGGCTAACGGCTTGGCAGAAATCCTTGGGATGGAAGCCCAGGATACTATGGATAAAATGAATCCCAACTCCTACTACACCATATTAAAGAAAAAGGTGGAATCCGACGTTAAGGATGCCATTCTGCAATTTAAAACTGATAATGAAATAACAAATGGTATTCGATTAATAGAAGATTACAAAAGGTATTATCCCTACGGCGCCTTTGCCTCAGCGGTGCTTGGATGCGTCGGAGGAGACAACCAGGGCCTTGCGGGCCTGGAGGCCTATTATGACAGTACCCTTACCGGAACGGCAGGCCGGCTGATTACGGCCAAAAACGCCATCGGCACCGATATGCCCTACGATTACGAGCAGCTGGTGCCGGCGGAGGATGGCTACAGCCTGGTGCTGACCATCGACGAGACCATCCAGCACTTTATGGAAAAGTATCTGGAACAGGGCATCATCAATAATGATGTTCAAAACCGTGCCGCCGCCATTATGATGAATGTAAATACCGGTGAGATCTATGGCATGGCGGTGAAAGGGGATTTCGACCCTAACGACCCCTTTACTATCGTGGATCAGGACGTACAGAAGGCCATAGACGCCTTGCCGGAGGACCAGCAGGACGCGGCTACCAGCGAGGCAATCCAGCAGCAGTGGAGAAATAAGGCGGTCAGCGATACCTATTACCCCGGCTCTGTGTTTAAGATCATCACCTCGGCTATGGGCCTGCAGGAGGGCGTAGTGGATCAAAATTCCACTTTTGTTTGCACCGGCGCCCAGATGGTGGAAGGATATCCCAGGCCCATCCATTGCCATGTGACTTCCGGACACGGAACGCAGACCTTCCTGGAGGCGCTCTGCAATTCCTGCAACCCGGCGTTTATCCAGCTGGGACAGAAGGTGGGCGCTGAGAAGTTCTGGGAATATTACCAAGCCTTTGGCTTTTCCGAGCCCACCGGCATCGACCTGCCCGGCGAGGCCACGGACATCTTCTTTTCTTCCGACGGCTCGATGACGAACGCCGACCTGGCGGTAGCCTCCTTTGGACAGAATTTCAGCATCACTCCGATTCAAATGCTCACCGCCGCCGCTGCCGCGGTCAACGGCGGCAAGCTGGTGCAGCCCCATGTGGTGAAGCAGATTTTAGACAGCGACGGCAATATTGTCCAATCCGTGGGCACTACCGTAAAACGCCAGGTAATCTCTGAGGAGGTCTCCAAGGAGCTGTGCCAGATGCTTCAGACCAACGCCACCATCGGTTCGGGCAAAAACGGTTATGTGGCCGGCTTCCGAATCGGCGGAAAAACCGGCACCTCTGAAAAAATTGCCGACGATAACGCCAGCGATACGGGAGAGGATACGTATATCGCTTCCTATTTAGGCTTCGCCCCCGCGGATAACCCCGAGGTGGTAATGCTGGTGTACTGCGATAATCCCCAGGGCCCCAGCTATTACGGAAGTTATGTGGCGGCGCCTATTTTCCGGGATGTTATGGAAGAGGTTCTGCCCTATCTGGGCATTGAGCGCCAGTACACCGACGAGGAGCTGGCAAAGCGGGATGCGGAAACCCCGTCGGTAACCGGGCTGCCCATTGAGGACGCTAAAACCACCCTGAACAATTCCAGCCTGGGCTTCAGCGTGCTGGGAGATGGGGATACCGTGGTGCAGCAGATCCCCGAAGCGGGCCAGCCTGTGCCGCAGAACGGCACCATTGTGCTGTATACCGACCAGCAGAGCGTCCAAAACAGTACGGCTACAGTCCCCAATTTAGTGGGGCTGTCGGCAGCTGAAGCCGTAGCGGCGGCGGAAAACGCCGGCATCAATATCAAGATCAGCGGAAACTCTGAGGGGGCCGGTGCGGAGTCAGTGAGCCAGAGCGTCGCTGAAAACACCCAGGTCAGCAAGGGAACTGTGGTAACGGTGGAATTTGTCGTGCCGGATAACGTGGAGTAACGAAGGATTCGCGGGAATTTTGGCCGGAGACTGCCGGGAAGATTCATAATTTATAAAATTTGCCGGCAAAATCCGCCAAATTTTTCTATGACGGCGGAGGCTCCCTATGATATAATCAAAGTTGGTTTTACGAAAGAACTTTGATGATTTGAGAGGCAGGAGAAAAGCATGAATGGAGTTTGGGCATTGATCGCCGCGGTAATCGCTTTTGGCATCACTGCGATCATGGGAAAAATGGATGATCCCATTCCTACATAAAAATCAATTTTGGGCAGACATCCGTGACGAGGGTCCCCAAATGGGCATAAGAAAAAGCAAGGAACCCCTACTATGGGCGGGATTATGTTTATCATAGGAATCCTGATCGCTACTGTCGTGGCAGTGCCTTGTTACTGGCAGATCAGCAGCGACAATGTGTTTCAAATGTCCGAAACCGGCCTGATGGCGACAAAGATCTTCGCCGGCCTTTGTCTGGCCCTGGGCTATGGCCTGATCGGCTATTTGGACGACTATATTAAAGTGGTGAGAAAGCGTAATTTGGGCTTGACAGTCAAGCAAAAGCTGATTCTCCAGTTTCTGGTGGCGGCCGCTTATTTAGCGGCGATCTACCTTTCCGGCGGTACCGGCACCACGGAGATCCCCTTTGTGGGCCTGGTGGACCTGGGATGGGCTTATTGGCTCATCGCGGCGGTTTTGATCGTCGGCGTGGTGAATGCGGTGAATTTCACCGACGGCATCGACGGCCTGAACGGGTCGGTAACCTTCTTTTTTGCCGTGTTTTGTATGGTGATTTCCAGCTATCTCTCCATGTTTGGCCTGAGCATTATGGCCGCCGCCGTGGCCGGCGGATGCCTGGGCTTTCTCCTGTGGAACTTCAACCCCGCTAAGGTATTTATGGGGGATACCGGCTCGTTGTTTTTAGGCGGCGCGGTATGCGCCCTTACTTTTGGCATGGACCTGCCCATATTATTGATTCCTTTGGGCATTATATATTGGATGGAAATCGGCTCTGTCATGCTTCAGGTAACCTATTTCAAGCTGACCCACGGAAAACGCCTGTTTAAAATGAGCCCAATCCACCACCATTTCGAACTGTGCGGATGGAACGAGGTCAAAATCTGTGTTGTGTTCAGCTGCATCACCATGATCGGCGGTATTGCTTCTATGCTTTTGGTGTTCTTCGGCGTCTAGGGCGCAGACCTGAGAGCTTCCGTGTGCTGAAGCGGAAAAGCCTGGGCTGGAAGCGGGCGCAGGGCCCTTCTTTCCTCTTGACGCTTCCTGTTCTTGTGCGTCTGAATAACGATTCTGAAAATCCCAGAAAGGCGGTTGTCTATGGAAAATAAAAAAATCAGCAGCCAGTATCCTTCCCGTTCTTACGGCAATAGACAGCAGCCTGAGAAAAAGGTTAAAAAGGCGGAAGGCCAGAACATTTTTGCCCGGTCCGGCCGGGCTGTGAAGAAAAAGTTCCGGATTTTTTCCATTCGGGCAGGCATGGATATGCCCTTTTTCCTGCTGATTATGGTGATTCTCTGCATCGGCCTGGTGATGCTTTTTTTCCGCGAGCTACGCAAACGCTTATTATGTTTACGGCGACAGCTATTATTTCATCAAGGACCAGGCGCTGTTCGCGGTGCTGGGGATCGTTATCATGATTTTGGTCTCCTATTTCGATTATCATCATCTTCATAAATTCGCCATGCCGGTTTTAGGCGTTTCTTTCCTGCTGTTAGTGGTGGTGCTGTTCCAGCCCGCGATTAACCAGGTGCACCGGTGGGTGCAGATCGGCACCTTCAGCTTTCAGGCCTCGGAGGTTACCAAATTTGCCATTGTCCTTTCGTTCGCTCATCTGATTTCCATCAATTTCAAGCGGATGGATACCTTCCGCTATGGGATTTTACCCTATTTGATCATTCTGGTGCCGACGCTGCTGCTTTTAGCGGCGGAGCCTCATATTTCCTGTATCGCTATTGTAGTGCTGCTGGCGGCGGGGATGCTGTTCATCGGCGGCGTGAAGCTGCGGTGGTTTGTGATCGCTTTGTCTGTGATTGTCGGAGCCATTTTGTATCTGGTCATTTTCACCGATAACTTTTCTTATGCCAACGACCGCATTTTAGGCTGGCTGGACCCCTTTAACGAGCAGATCTGGCAGGAAACCTGGCAGACCAGAAATTCCCTCTATGCTATCGGCTCGGGCGGCCTGCTGGGGCTGGGGCTGGGAAACTCCAGGCAGAAATACCTTTACCTGCCGGAGCCCCAGAACGACTTTATTTTTGCCATCGTCTGCGAGGAGCTGGGGCTGATCGGCGCTTTGATTATTATCATTCTGTTCGCTTTGCTGGTCTGGCGCGGCATCAGCATCTCGCTGAAGGCCAAGGATAAGTTCGGTTCCCTGCTGGGAATCGGCCTTTCCGCCCAGGTGGGGCTCCAGGTGATTTTGAATATCGCCGTAGTGACCAACACCATTCCCAATACGGGGATCAGTCTCCCGTTTTTCAGCTATGGGGGCACGTCCCTGGTGATTCTGCTGGCCCAGATGGGCGTGGTGCTGTCGATTTCCCGAACGTCGATGATCGAAAAGGGGTAGCGCCCTGGCCGGGCTTCCGCTTTTGCTCCGTTCCTTTCAGCGGGAAAGCGCTGCTGGGCGTGAAGGCTAAGGCTCCGGCGGCCTGGAGAGCTTTTAACATTGGAACGCGTTCGGAAAGAGTTCTTTTATAGTAAAACGATGCCAGGCATGTTGTCCTGGGGGAGGTAGTGATATGAAATTATTGTTAGCGGGCGGCGGCACCGCGGGCCATATCAATCCGGCGCTGGCCATCGCCGGCTATGTTTGCCAGCGGGAGCCGGCCACGCAGATCCTCTACGTGGGAGCCAAGGGCGGCATGGAGGAGAGATTGGTTCCTCAGGCGGGCTATGATTTTGAGAAGATCGAGATTTCAGGCTTTCAAAGAAAGCTGTCCTTTGAAAGCCTGAAAAAAAACTGTCCATACCGTAAAGCTGGTGTTCTCATCCAGCAGAGAGGCAAAAAAAATTTATCAGCCGGTTTCAGCCGGATCTCTGCATCGGCACCGGCGGCTACGTCAGCGGTCCGGTGATCCGGCAGGCGCAAAAGATGGGAATTCCCACTTTGATTCACGAGCAAAACGCTTTTCCGGGCGTGACCAATAAAATGCTGTCAAAGCACGCGGACCGGGTGATGCTGGCCATTGAGGACGCGAAGCGGCATATGGACCCAAACGCCAGCTTCACTGTCACCGGAAATCCGGTGCGGGGACAGATCGTTACCTCTCAGAAGCAGGCGTCCCGGGATTACCTGCGCCTGGACAACCGTCCGGTGATTTTGTCCTTCGGAGGCAGCCTGGGGGCGAGAAAAATCAACGAGGCGGCAGCGGATCTGATCGCCTGGAGCTCCAGGGACGACCGGTTCCAGCATATCCACGCCTATGGGCAGTACGGAAAATGGTTCCCAGAGCTTTTGGAGAAAAAGGGCGTTGACCTAAAGGCCCACAAAAACCTGGACATCCGGGAATATATCAACAATATGCCGGTATGCATGGCGGCGGCCGACCTGGTGATCTGCAGGGCGGGGGCGATCACCCTGACGGAAATCCAGGCGCAGGGAAAGGCTTCTCTGCTGATTCCTTCTCCCAACGTCGCGGAGAATCACCAATATCACAACGCCATGGCGCTGGTCAGCCGGAACGCCGCCGAGATTCTGGAGGAGAAGGACCTGACCGGAGACTCCCTGATCGCGATGGTGAAAAAAATGATTTCTGACCCGATCAAGCTGAAGGAATACCAGGACAACGCCAGGGCCATGGCGATTTTGGATTCCAGCGAGCGTATTTATCAGGTTATCAAGGAAGTTTTAAAGAAAAATCAGAGCTGAAAGCATAGGCTCAGAAACTTTGCGTTCTTCCGCTTTCCGGCAATGCACCAGGTTTTTCCTTTTCGCATAGTATGGCAGTATCAGAAAAGGAAAGGGTGTATTGCTGTGTCGAAGCTGATGATAGAGGGTTCCCACTGTCTGGAAGGGGAATTGACGGTTCACGGCGCGAAAAACAGCGCCTTGCCGGTGCTGTCCGCTACTCTTTTATGCGACGGGGAAAGCCATATACATAACTGCCCCGCCTGTCCGATGTTGACGCTTCGGTGGAAATCCTAAGGTATTTAGGCTGCCGGGTGGTCCGGGAGGGGGATACGGTGTCGGTAAATACCGATACCCTTTGCCGCTGCGATATTCCCGATCAGCTCATGCGGGAAATGCGTTCCTCCATCGTTTTTTTGGGCGCCGTCGCCTCCCGGATGGGAAAGGCGAAGCTTTCCTTTCCCGGCGGCTGCGAGCTGGGCCCCAGACCCATTGATCTCCATCTGAAGGCCCTGCGCCAGATGGGGATGGTGATCAATGAGTTTCACGGCTATCTGGACTGCTCCGTGCCGGCTAGGCTGAAGGGAACGTCGATTGCCCTGTCGTTTCCCAGCGTAGGCGCCACGGAAAACATCATTTTGGCGGCGGCGCTGGCGGAAGGAACTACTGTCGTTAACAATGCGGCCAGAGAACCGGAAATCTGTGATTTATGCGGCTTCCTGAATGCCTGCGGCGCAAGGATATCCGGCGCCGGCGAAGGCCGGATCGTCATCGAAGGAGTGGAAAAGCTCACCGGAACAGAGCATCATGTGATCCCGGACCGGATTGCGGCCACCACCTTTATGACCGCCGCGGCGGTCACCGGCGGCGACCTCTTGCTGAGAAGGGTGGTTCCCGACCATTTGTCCCAGGTTATTCCGATGTTCCAGGAGGCGGGCTGCCGCCTGCGGTGGGACGACGCGAACCTGCGGATACAGGCGCCCCAGCGTCTGCGGGCGGTCAAAAGCGTGAGGACCATGCCGTATCCGGGCTTCCCTACCGACGCTCAGGCTCCGATGATGGCGATGACCACGGTTTCCGATGGGATCAGCATTTTTGTGGAAAACATATTTGAAAGCCGCTATAAGCATGTCGGTGAGCTTTGCAGGCTTGGCGCTAATATCAAGGTGGAGGGCCGTGTGGCCATTGTGGAAGGCGTGCCAAGGCTGTTCGGAGCGTCTGTGGAAGCGCCGGACCTGCGGGGCGGGGCGGCGCTGATTGTGGCGGGCCTTGCCGCCGACGGGCTGACGGAGGTTTCCGGCCTGCGGCATGTGGACCGGGGCTATGAGGCGATTGAAAAAAGCCTGAACCAAATAGGAGCGAAGGTCAGCAGAATTTAAAGGATGTGGAACATGGGCACGAGAGAACGAAATCAGAATAAACAGCCAGTTCCCCGGGAGAAGCCTAGGAAACCGGCGGCCCGGAATTCCAGGCCGCCGGAAAAGCGCGCCCCCCTGGGGGCAGCCGGCGGCTCAAAAAGCTCCCGGGGATCCGGAGGACGGCGGGCAGAGGCTGCTGTGGAAAAAAAATGAGAAAAAGCGGGTCTATTCGGCGCGCAGAAATAAATACCGAAAGCTGAAAATCGGCGTTTTATATACAGTGATGATTTTAGCGATTTTGACAGCGGGCATCGCCATCGGCGCGACAGTGCTCTTTAAAATCGATACCATTCAGGTGGTGGGGGAATCACGCTATGACCCCCAGGAAATCATTTCCTTAAGCGGGGTGGAAAAGGGGGAAAACCTGATTACCATTGATACCGCCGAGGGGGAAGCGGCGATTATGAGCCGAATGCCCTATCTGGAAACGGTGCAGATCAAACGAAAGATTCCCTCCACGGTAAATATAGAGGTCACAGAGGCCCAGGCTGCGGGGTGTATCGCCTACCAAAACCAGTATGTGATCATCAGCGGCTCCGGTAAGGTGCTGGAGCTTGCCCAGGCGCCACTGGAGGGTGTACCGGTGATTAAGGGCGCCGCGATCAAGGAGGCGGAGCTTTCTGAGGAGATTGTACTGGAGGATGAAACCGTCCTAACCCTGATTTCAGACATCGAAACCGCCAGAGCGGCGGCAGGCCTGGCTTCGGTGACGGAGCTTGATCTGACCAATCCGGTGAGCCCCACGATCACCTATGATGGAAGGATTATCATTAAGCTTGGCATGCCAACGGATTTGGAATATAAGCTGCAGACGGCGGTGGCGGTGCTGACGTCGGAGGATATGAAAACCGCCCAGCGGGGCACTCTGGATGTGTCTCTCGCCGCGGATAAGGGAAGATCTTATTTCAAACCCGAGTACGGAACGGCATCCCAGGCCGGAACCAGCTCAGAGGCGGGCGTCCAAAGCGAAGAGGCTTCTGCTCAAACAGCCCCAGGCTCAGAGCTATCTTCAATACCTGAAAACATTTCCAGTGCGCCGGACGCATCTGACAGCGGCGCGGACCTGGCAAACACGGGAAATGATGGCGCGGAGCCTTCTTCGGGAGGCTAAGAGGATGCCGGCGGCCAAGGGCTGGACGGCGGGACAGGCTTCCAGGAAAGCGCGGCGGCAGGCTTGGCGCTGGAAGAATAAAATAATGGCTTGAAACGGGAAAAAAGGATTGAAATTCCCATGGAAAAGTGTTAAATTAATAAAAGAGTGTATCTAATTGGACAAGCGGTATTTCCGCGGCTTTCCAGGTACTGGAAATGTGTGAAAGAAATCAACAATACTTGAAAATATAAGAGAGTTTTAGGAGGAAAAGCTATGCCTTTTGAATTGGACAACGACTTTGAAAACATTGTACAAATTAAGGTGATAGGCGTTGGCGGCGGCGGCGGAAACGCCATTGACCGGATGGTCACTTCCGGCGTAAAATGCGTCGAATTTATCTCAGTGAATACCGACCGGCAGGCGCTGATTCGTTCTCAGGCGTCTCAGAAGATTCAAATAGGCGAGAAGATTACCCACGGAAAGGGAGCCGGTTCCAAGCCTGATATCGGTCAGAAGGCCGCCGACGAATCCAGAGAGGCTATCGCCGCGGCGATCCGCGGCTCGGATATGGTCTTTATCACCGCCGGTATGGGCGGCGGTACTGGCACTGGAGCGGCGCCGGTGGTAGCGGAAATCGCAAGAGATATGGGAATCCTGACGGTGGGTATCGTCACAAAGCCCTTTGCCTTTGAGGGAAAGCGCCGTATGGAACAAGCGGAAAAGGGCATTTCCGCTTTAAGAGAGCATGTCGATTCTCTTGTGGTGATCCCTAATGAGCGTTTAAAATATGTCAGCGAGGCTAAGATTACCTTGGCCAACGCTTTCGCGGTGGCGGATGATGTGCTTCGTCAGGGTGTGCAGAGCATCTCCGACCTGATCCTGCTGCCCGGAATTGTCAATCTGGACTTCGCGGATGTTACCGCTGTCATGAAGGATGCCGGCTATGCCCATATGGGCGTGGGCCGCGCCAGCGGCAAGGACAAGGCGGAAACCGCCGCCAACATGGCGATTTCCAGTCCGCTTTTGGAAACTGCGATCAATGGCGCCAAGGGCGTTATCATCAATATTACCTCCAGCCCGGATATCGGCTTGGATGAAGTGGAAACCGCTTCCGCGATGATTGCGGCCCAGGCCGATAAGGAAGCCAACATTATCTGGGGCGCAGCCTTCGACGAGGATATGGAGGATGAGATGTCCGTTACCGTTATCGCCACTGGCTTTGCTACCCACGATTCCTATTTGCCTGAGCCTGAGATCCTGAAAAACGCGGCTCCCGCTCCCAGCCAGCCTCAGGGCCAGAACCTGCGCCGGCCCCAGGAGCAGCCCGCTCAAAGGCCCGCCGTGCCTCAAGCGCCTGCGGCTGGAGCGAATCAGGATGACGACGACACCTTTTATGACATTATGTCTATTTTTAACCGTAAATGAGGAAAAGAATCTAAAAGCAAGGCAGACGCTCTGCCTTGCTTTTTTCATTTGGTGTGTTATAATAAACTGGGTATCCTAAAGACGATAGAAGCAGTTTTGCCGCGGGCTATCATACGTTGGGCCAGTGGGAAAAACGAAATATAGTGAAAAATGGCGGACAAGGTGCGTGTCGTTTTTTTGCTTTGCCCTGGCTGTCCTGTTCATTGCCTGCGCGTGTCTTCGCAGCGTGAAAACCGACGTGTTTTTGCTGCTGCCCACGATGATCGTCTTAGCAGTGATACTGGTTATTCTGACAAATACTTTTTGCAGAAAGAGTAATCCTAAATTAGAATTTGGAGGTGGCGTTGTGAACCCGGAACCTGGCGATACTTATCGAAGTAGCAAATTTATCATAACCGGACGCAGCGCCCTTTTGTGCAAGCCATAGGCGAGGTGCGCCCGGAAAAGAACGGGGGTTGAAGCCTATGGTATCTTACTACAAAACCATAGATGGGAGAATTTCGGAGATCGAGCAGTATGAAAGCGGCTGCTGGATCAATTGTGTGGCGCCGGAAGAAGATGAAATAGAGGCGCTGATTCAGAATTTTAATATTGAGCCGGATTTTTTGAGAGCTTCTCTGGACGAGGAAGAAAGCTCCCATATTGATTCCGAGGATGGGAATACATTGATTATCATTGATATTCCGGTGGTAGAAAAGCACGAGAAAAATATCAGATACAGCACGATGCCTTTAGGCATTATGCTGACGGAAAAAAACGTAATTACCGTCTGCCTTAAGGAAACGGCTCTGCTCAGCGAGTTCGCCGAGGGCGTGCTTAAAGGAGTCATGACGAATTTAAAGACCCATTTTGTGCTGCATATTATGCTGCGTATGGCAACAAAGTATCTGCAGTATTTGAAGCAGATCGATAAAATCAGTGACCACGTGGAGCGGGAACTGAGAAAGTCTATGAAAAACCAGGAGCTGATCCAGCTTTTGGATATTGAGAAATCCTTGGTGTATTTTTCTTCCTCGCTGAAGGCGGATGAGGTCACCCTGGAAAAAATTATGCGAGGAACGCTACATCAAGCTATATGACGAGGATCAAGATCTTTTGGAGGATGTGCTGATTGAGATTAAGCAGGCCATTGAGATGTCCAACATTTATCTGAACATTCTTTCCGGTACGATGGATGCTTTCGCATCGGTGATTTCTAATATCTGAATATCGTAATGAAGGTGCTGGCCTCTATTACCTTGATCATTTCCATTCCCAC
>ENA-OQIL01000629-OQIL01000629.1-human-gut-metagenome-genome-assembly--contig:-NODE-629-length-11971-cov-3.220534_pt1 | contig 11971 bp, 10 predicted proteins | sample MGYA00242583_ERZ504748 | MGnify/ENA primary metagenome ERZ504748 (study PRJEB26092, sample SAMD00036191) | human gut metagenome | host: Homo sapiens | study: EMG produced TPA metagenomics assembly of...
CCTACCCCTTTAAGGAGAACATCTATGGAAAGCAAAGAACTTGCCATTCGTCTGGCGCGTGCGCTGGACGCAAAGAAGGCCGTCAACGTCCACATTCTGGCCGTGGAGGACCTGACCACCGTCACCGAATATTTCGTCATTGCCACGGGTATGTCCACCACCCATGTCGGCGCACTGGCCGATGAGGCCGAGTTCCAGCTGGACCGCGAGGGCGTCAAGGTGCTGCGCACCGAGGGCCACGACGGTAAACGCTGGGTGCTGCTGGACTACGGCAGCGTCATCGTCCACGTCTTTACCCAGGAGGCCCACGACTACTACGACCTCGAGCACCTCTGGGCCGACGCCACGGTTGTGCCCGCCAGTGAGTGGAATGCCGGACGACGCCGAGACGTCGAAAGAATAAATAAAAATAATAAATAATAAAGAATGTGGAGTTTTGCCCCGCAGGGCAAAACAAAAGTAACCCCGTATCCCCATTTTTAAGCCGCGCAAGCGGCGGTCCACCAAATTTATTATTTATTATTTCTTATTTGAAAAGAAAAGTGGGGAGAAATTTATGAAGTACGACTTTAAAACAGTTGAGGCCAAATGGCAGAAGGTTTGGGAGGACGAGGATACCTTCCATGCCGAGATCGACCATTCCAAGCCTAAATTCTACGCGCTGGTCGAGTTCCCGTACCCGTCCGCCGCGGGCCTGCACGTCGGCCATCCGCGCAGCTACACCGCGCTGGACATCGTCGCGCGCAAAAAGCGTCAGTGCGGCTATAACGTCCTGTACCCCATGGGCTGGGACGCCTTTGGCCTGCCTACCGAGAACTACGCCCTGAAAAACCACATCAACCCCGAGATCGTCACCGCCCAGAATGTGGCCCGCTTCAAGAGCCAGCTCAAGGCGCTGGGCCTGTCCTTTGACTGGGACCGCGAGATCAACACCACCGACCCCGAGTACTATAAGTGGACGCAGTGGATCTTCATCCAGCTGTTCAAGAAGGGCCTTGCCTACAAGAAGGAGACCACCGTCAACTACTGCACCGGCTGCAAGGTCGTTCTGGCCAACGAGGAGGTCGTCAACGGCGTCTGTGAGCGCTGCGGCAGCCCCGTTGTCCAGAAGAACAAGAGCCAGTGGATGCTGAAGATCACGGCCTACGCAGACCGCCTGATCAACGACCTGGACGACGTCGATTACATCGACCGCGTCAAGACCCAGCAGCGCAACTGGATCGGCCGCAGCCACGGCGCCGAGATCAACTTCAACACCACCGCGGGCGACACCCTGACGGTCTACACCACCCGCGCGGACACGCTGTTCGGTGCGACCTACATGGTCATCAGCCCCGAGCACGCCTTCATCAAAAAGTGGGTCGACGCGGGCCTTATCCGGAACGCCGACGCCGTCGCCGCCTATCAGGAGGAGGCCGCCCGCAAGTCTGACTTCGAGCGCACCGAGCTGAACAAGGAAAAGACCGGCGTTGTCATCGAGGGCGTCAAGGGCATCAACCCCGTCAACGGCAAGGAGATCCCCATCTTTATCTCCGACTACGTCCTGGCAACCTACGGCACCGGCGCCATCATGGCCGTGCCCGCCCACGACACCCGCGACTGGGAGTTTGCCAAGAAGTTCGGCCTGCCCATCATCGAGGTCGTCAAGGGCAATACCCCCAGCGACCTCGACAAGGAGGCGTTCACCGATGTGGCCACCGGCACGCTGGTCAATTCTGATTTCCTGAACGGCCTGTCCGTTGAGGATGCCAAGAACAAGATGTATGCCTGGCTCGAGGAAAACGGCAAGGGCCACAAGCAGGTCAACTTCAAGCTGCGCGACTGGGTGTTCAGCCGCCAGCGTTACTGGGGCGAGCCTATCCCCATGGTCTATTGCGACAAGTGCGGCTGGGTGCCCCTGCCCGAGAGCGAGCTGCCCCTGCGCCTGCCCGAGATCAAGGACTTTGAGCCGGGCGAGAACGGCGAAAGCCCGCTGGCGCGCCATACCGAGTGGGTCAGCACGACCTGCCCCTGCTGCGGTGCCCCCGCCAAGCGCGAGACCGACACCATGCCCCAGTGGGCCGGTTCGAGCTGGTATTTCCTGCGCTACTGCGACCCGAAGAACCACGACGCCATCGCCAGCAAGGAGGCGCTCGAGTATTGGAGCCCCGTGGACTGGTACAACGGCGGCATGGAGCACACCACTCTGCACCTGCTGTACAGCCGTTTCTGGCACAAGTTCCTGTATGACATCGGCGTTGTGCCCACCAAGGAGCCGTACCAGAAGCGTACCTCCCACGGCATGATCCTGGGCCTGAACCCCCATGCCTTTGAGAACCAGCCCGATGCCGAGCGCAAGCGCCTGCTGGCCGAGTACGGCGACGAGAAGGGCGCGCGCAAGGCCCCTTGTCGAGAAGTACGGCGAGATGGCCGAGCACCCCATCGTCAAGATGTCCAAGTCCCTCGGCAACGTCGTCAACCCCGACGATGTGGTCAACGAGTACGGCGCCGACACGCTGCGCCTGTATGAGATGTTCATCGGCGACTTTGAGAAGGCCGCCCCGTGGAACACCTCCTCCATCAAGGGCTGCAAGCGCTTCCTCGATAAGATCTGGTCGATGAGCGAGAAGCTCGTCCCCGGCGAGGGCGTCCGCCCCGAGCTGGAGGCCGTTGCCAACCGCACCATCAAGAAGGTCGGCGAGGACATCGACGCGCTGAAGGCCAACACCGCCATTGCCCAGCTGATGATCTACGTCAACGCGCTGAGCGATCAGGGGGGTGCGACCAAGGCCGAGTACGAGGTCCTGCTGGAATTGCTGAACCCGTTTGCGCCCCACATGACCGAGGAGCTGTGGCAGCAGCTGGGCCACACCGAGCAGCTGGCCTACCACGCCTGGCCGACCTACGACGAGGCCAAGTGCGTCGAGCAGACGATTGAGATCGCCGTGCAGGTCAACGGCAAGGTCAAGGCCCGCATCAAGGTGCCCGCCGCCATCGAGAATGCGGACGCCATCGCCGCCGCCAAAGCCGAGCCCGCCGTAGCCGAAGCCATCGCCGGCAAGACCATTGCCAAGGAGATCTATGTCAAGGGCAAGCTGGTCAATATCGCGGTCAAAGGCTAAAATTTTATAAGCACTCTAAGGCAGAGCGAAAGCTCTGCCTTTTTTGGTGGACGGCTGCCGCAAAGTTCCCCGGAGCGGTCAAGACCGCTCCCTACAAAGCACCCGTGAACGCGGTACTGTAGGGAGGGGCCTTGACCCCTCCGATGACGCTGCCGCTATTGCGATGCAAATATTTCGCCGCACCTAACAAAGCGCACGTGGTTCAATAGTCCCTGTTTACAAACTCCGTCAACTACGGTATAATAAAAAATACTAAATTTCTTGACGAAAGCAGGTCACACCATGCTCATCAGTCTGATCGTACCCTGTTACAATGAAGAAGAAGCGATGCCGCTTTTTTATAAAGAAGCCTCCCGCGTGGCGGAGGAGATGAAAGCCAGCCACGGCGCGGAGTTTGAGTTTATCTTTGTGGACGACGGCTCCCGCGACGGCACGCTGCGCGTCGCGCGTGCGCTGCACGCACAGGACCCCCGCGTGCGGTATGTCTCGTTCAGCCGCAACTTCGGCAAGGAGGCCGGTATCTACGCGGGCCTGCAGGCCGCCAAAGGCGATTACGTCGCCACGATGGACGCTGATCTGCAGGACCCGCCCGCGCTGCTGCCGCAGATGCTGGACACGCTGCTGACCGGCGAGTACGACTGCGCCGCCACCCGCCGCACGACCCGCAAGGGCGAGCCGCCGCTGCGCAGCTGGTTTGCCCGCAAGTTCTACCAGATCATCAACAAGATGTCCGATACGGAAATTGTCGACGGTGCGCGTGATTTCCGCCTGATGAGCCGCAAGATGACCGACGCTGTGCTCAGCATGGCCGAGTACAACCGCTTCAGCAAGGGCATTTTCAGCTGGGTCGGCTTCAAGACCAAGTGGTTCGACTATGAGAACATCGAGCGCGTCGCCGGTACGACCAAGTGGAATTTCTGGGGCCTGTTCAAGTACTCCATCGAGGGTATCGTCGGCTTCTCTACCACGCCGCTGCTGATCGCAGCGGGGGCGGGCGTGCTGTTCTGCATCCTCGCGTTCATCGGCATCCTCTTTGTCGTCGTCCGCGCGCTGATGTTCGGCGACCCGACCTCCGGCTGGCCCAGCATGGTCTGCATCATTCTGCTGTGCAGCGGCGTCCAGCTGTTCTGCACCGGCATTGTGGGCGAGTACCTCGCCAAGACCTACCTGGAGGTCAAGCACCGTCCCATCTACATCGTCGCCGAGACCGAAGAGGACAAAAAGTAAATCATGCGTGATATGACCAAGGGTGCCCCGCTGGGGCACCTCTTTCTGTATGCGGTGCCGCTGCTGCTGGGGAACTGGCTGCAGCTGGCGTACAATGCGGTGGATTCCATCATCGCGGGGCGGTTCATCGGGCAGGACGCGCTGGCCGCCGAGGGCGTGGCAGGGCCGGTCATGAATCTGGTGATTTTGGCCATCAGCGGCCTGTGCATCGGCGCGGGCGTACTGATGAGTGAGGCGTTCGGCGCAAAGCGGACCGCCCGCTTAAAAGAGACGTTGGCAACGACGCTGCTGTTCGGCGCAGCGCTCTGCTGTGCCGCCGCAGCGCTGGGCTGTGCGCTGACGCCGTGGATCCTGCGCGCGCTGGCCGTGCCGGACTCGATTTTTGGCATCACCGGCATCTACCTGCGCATCACGTTCCTGGGCGCACCGTTCACGTTTTTCTATAACGCGCTGGCGGCGGGCCTGAAAAGTGTCGGCGACAGCAAAACGCCGCTGAAATTCCTGGCGTTCTCCGCCGTGCTCAACGCGGTGCTGGATCTCATTTTAATTGGCGGGCTGGGTTTCGGCATTGTGTGCAGCGCCGTGACCACTGTCGTGGCCGAGGCCGCCAGCGCGCTGCTGGCCGCCGTCTACATGGCACGCCGCGTGCCGGAGCTCTGCCCCGGGCACGGGCAGTGGCGCATCCGCCGCGACCTGCTGGGGCCGATTTTGCGCTACGGCGCGGTGACGGCGGTGCAGCAGGCCGTGCAGCCGATCTGCAAGGTGCTCATTCAAGGGCAGGTCAACGCGCTGGGGGTCGGGGCTATCGCGGCGTTCAACGCGGTCACGCGGGTGGACGATTTTTCCTTCACGCCGGAGCAGAGCATTGCCACGGCCATTACGACCTACATTGCCCAGAACCGCGGCGCCGGGCAGACCGCCCGCATCCGCCGCGGCTTTGCGGTGGGCCTGCGGCTGGAGCTGGGCTATTGGCTGCTGATGGGCAGCCTGACGCTGCTGCTGCGCCGGGGCATCCTGTCCCTGTTTGTGGCAGAGGAGGGGGCCGCCGACGTCATTGCACTGGGCAGCACGTATCTGGGCTGCATGGCGGTGTTCTACGCCCTGCCCGCGCTGACGAACGGCTTCCAGGGCTTTTACCGCGGCATGGGCAAGATGACGACGACGCTGATCGGCACCTGCTTACAGGCGGGGCTGCGCGCTGCCGCTGCTGCGGTGCTGGCCCCGCGGGTGGGCCTGCCCGGCATCGCCTTTGCCTGTGCCTTCGGCTGGTGCGTCATGCTGGCGTTTGAGGTGCCGTATTATTTTTGGACATGCAGGGAGTTATAAGGCTTCCCCCGAGGGGGAAGGCAAAGAACGGCGGTCAGGGAGCTGGCCGCCGCTTTTTTATTCTGTAAAATTTCCCCAATATCTCGCGTTTCCGATTGTAATTTCTTCGACAAAATGCTACACTAATACTATCTATCCACAGCATAAAATCTGCCCAAGAGAGGTAACGCACCGTGCCAGAAGAACGCAAAGTCTACCGCCGCCCTGCCCGGACGGCTGCGCCCGCCCCGCAGGCCGGGCAAGCGGCCCCGCGCCCCGACGCGCCCCCGCCGCCGAAGAAAAAGAAACGCCCCGGCGCCAAACGCCGCCGCAGCCGCCTTGTGCTGGGGCTGTGTTTGCTCTGCCTGCTGGTCGTGGTCATTGTGTCGGTGGTGCTGGTGCGCTGCTCGGCAGAGGAGAAAGGCCCCGCCGAGGCGGACTTCGGCACGCCCGCCGCGGCCTGGCAGAAGAACGATCTGGGCTACTACTTCAACACAAGCGGCCGGGCCATGCCCGCTGCGGTGCTCAAAGGCATGGACGTATCCAAGTTCCAGGGCGAGATCGACTGGGAAAAGGCCAAGGCTGCCGGCATCGACTTTGCCATCATCCGCTGCGGCTTCGGCGGCGAGTGGGACGGCCAGGAGGAAAACTGGGCGCAGGATGACCCCCAGTGGCGGCGCAACGCCGACGAATGCACCCGGCTGGGCATCCCGTTCGGCGCGTACCTTTACTCCTACGCCACGACGGTGGAGGAGGCCCGCAGCGAGGCCGACCACGTCGCGCGGCTGCTGGGCCTGACCGCCCCGCCGCAGGAGGGGCTGGACGACTACACCGCCGCGCCCTACCGGCTGAGCTACCCGGTCTACTACGACCTCGAGGATAAGTACATCAGCGGCGTTTTCCCCTCCGAGATGGCCGAGATCACGCAGGCGTTCTTTGACCGCCTGACCGAGTACGGCTACACCGGTGCGCAGGGGCTGTATGCCTCCCGCAACTGGGTACGCGCCCGCATGACAGATCCTGCCTTTGACAAATGGCGCGATAACCTCTGGATCGCGCGGTTCTCCGACGATCTGGACTACGCGGGCACCTACGATATGTGGCAGTGCACCTTCAGCGCCCCGGGCGCGACTACGGTGTCCAGAGTGAGACGGTGGATCTGGATTTTGTCATGAGACCGTTCAAATTTGCCGGTGTGTCCGCCTGCAACGGCAAGACTGCCGCGCCGGTGCTCCTGAACGATACCTACACCGACGAGCTGCACATGGACGGCAAGGACGCCTACGCCACGCTGGCGACGAACGAGCCGGGCGAGAAGGACGGCGGACGCAGGGTCTACTGGACGACGAGCGACAAGACCGTGGCCACCGTGGACAAAAACGGCACGGTCCGCGCCCGCACCGACAGCGGGGAATGCACGATCACGGCCACGCTGGCCGACGGCACCGAGAGCCTGACCTGCCGCGTGCGGGTCGGGGACATCACGGTTCCGATCTTTGCCACGGCGGGCCTGCGCGGGGACCGCGCCACGCTGGCGGACGCCGCCGCGCTCAAGGGCGCGACCCCGGATTCCATTCTGCTGGACGCGGGCGACAGCCTGCACGGCACCGAGAGCGCCAGCCTGACCGGCGGTATGGATATGCTGTCGGCGTTCTCGGCAGCGGGGTACGACCTGCACGCCATGGCGCTGACCGACTTTGCCTACGGCACGACCCGCCTGGTCAGCGATGCCAACATGGGCAGCGGCCCTTCGCTGGCGTCCAACCTGCTGAACAACGAGGGCACCGCTGTGTTCTACCGCTCCACAAGCTGGAGCCGCAACCGCGTGACCAATGGCCGCTACACCGTCGTGGAGCGCGCAGGGTATAAAATCGGCTTCTTTGTGCTGAACGACCCGGCGCAGGCCGCGGTCATCTCGGCGTCCAACGGGGAGTTCATCACGGCCCGCGACTGGAACGACACCGCCGCCGAGCAGATCACCGCCCTGCAGAACGCCGGGTGCGATGCCATCCTTGCGATTGTCTCCACCGCCCCGGCGGGCGACTGGCAGAAGGCCCTGCTGAGCCAGGGAGTGACGGCTATTATTGACGGCACAACGGCGGAAAACGGCACGAACGTGCTGGGCGCGGACCTCGGGTCGTGACCGGCGTGGCGCAGCTGGACCTGGTCTTTACCCAGGGCGGCGGCTGCCGCGTCGAGGTCCGGCAGCCTGTGGCGGCTGCCGAGATGGAGAGCCGCCGCGCCACCTGGCTGGCGATGAGCACCGCCGACGCCGCGCAGGCCGACACCGCTGCCGATGCCGCCGACCCCGGCAAGGACACCGAGGCCGTGGGCGGCAGTGACACCACCGCCCCCACCGAGACGGCAGACGAGGCCCAGCAGGCCGGTGCGGACGCCTATACCAGCGCCGCGGCGGAGATCGCCACGCTGGACGCCGACGACCAGAGCATCCTCTACACGCCGCTGTTCACCTACGCGGCCAACCCCGACGCCAACAAAACCATCAGCTTCGGCAACTATCTGGCGGCGCTCTACGCCGAGATCGTCACAAATGACCCGGCCACGGGGCTGCCGGAGGGGGCGTCCGTCGAGGCGTTCGCGGGCGGTGTGACCGAGCCGGAATACGGCGAGATCACCCGCGGGGATTTGATGGCCGCCCTGCCCGCGACAGCGCGCATTCAGCTGGTCAGCACCACTGCAGAAGCCGCCCGGGCGCTGGCCGACGGCGGCACGGTCAGCCGCGTCTACCAGAACAGTCTGACCGAGTACGCCCCCGAGGGGGATGTAGTCTACATCGTCACCGACACGGCGACTCTGGCCGGTCTGGGTGCGGAGTACACGGTCCTGCGCGATTACGGCGATGTCTTTTGGAGCGTTCGGATGAACATCAATGACCTGACCGCCAACTTTACCACAGAGTTTGTGCTGCCGGAGGCCCCGCAGTACGGGGTCGGACGCAGAGGCTGAACCGGGGACGGCAGCCACCCGCCAACTTCCCGAACCCTTCCGGCCTGCTTCGCGGCCACCTCCCCTGATGGGGAGGCTTTTCCCGCGGGCTCTGCCCGCGCAAAAAGGCTCCCCTTTTAGGGGTGACTCCCCGCTGCGCGGGGAGATGTCGCGGAGCGACAGAGGGGTCCGGGCCCGAAGGGCTGGCCGAGCTTGCGAGGCCTGAAGGGTCCCGACGGGCTTTCCGTGGCCGCCCATTCCCGGTTCTCCCACCCGCAACATCCCCAAATAAAGGAGGTTCTCCCACATGAAGCTCACATTCTTAGGCGCTGACCGGGAAGTGACCGGCAGCTGCACACAGCTGGAGGCGGCGGGACACCGCTTTCTGATCGACTGCGGCATGGAGCAGGGCCGCGACGTGTATGAGAACGCCGACCTGCCCTGCGCGCCCGGCACCTATGAGGCACTGCTGCTGACCCATGCGCACATCGACCACTCGGGCCGCATCCCGTACCTGTACAAAAACGGCTACCGCGGCCCCATCTATACCACCGATGCGACCCGCGACCTCTGCGCCATCATGCTGGAGGATTCCGCCCACATTCAGGAGCAGGAGGCCGAGTGGAAAAACCGCAAGGCCATGCGCAGCGGCGCCGAGATGATCGAGCCGGACTACACCGTCGAGGACGCGCAGAACGTCATGAAGCAGTTTGTGCCCTGCCCCTATGAGGCGTGGCAGACGCTGTTCGACGGGCCAACCGGCAAAATCGAGATGCGCTTTACCGATGTGGGGCACCTGCTGGGCAGCGCGTCCGTCTCGCTGCGCATTGTGGAGCCGGGCCGCACGCCGGAGATCATCGTTTTCTCGGGCGACATCGGCAACACCCATCAGCCGCTTATCAAGGACCCGTCCAACCCGGGCCACGCGGATTACCTTGTCATGGAATCCACCTACGGGGACCGCAGCCACGGCCCGAAACCGGATTATATCGGCGATTTGAGCGCCGTGCTGCAATCGACGTTCGACAAGGGCGGCAATGTCGTCATCCCCAGCTTTGCCGTGGGCCGCACGCAGGAGCTTTTGTATTTTATCCGCCAGATCAAGGCCGAGGGCTGTATCAAGGGCCACGAAAACTTCCCGGTCTTTGTGGACAGCCCGCTGGCGAGCAAATCCACCACGATCTTCCGGGAAAACTTTGCCGAGTGCTACGACGACGAAGCCCTCGCCCTGGTGCAGAGCGGCCGGAACCCCCTGCAGTTCCCGGGTCTGCACGTCAGCGAGACGAAAGAGGAATCCATGGCCATCAACGGCGACCCGACGCCCAAGGTCATCATCTCCGCCTCCGGCATGTGCGACGCGGGCCGCATCCGCCACCACTTAAAATATAACCTCTGGCGGCCCGAGTGTACGGTGCTGTTCGTCGGCTACCAAAGCCCCGGCACCTTAGGCAACGCGCTGGTCAACGGTGCGCAGGAGGTCAAGCTCTTTGGCGAACCGGTGCAGGTCAGGGCCCGCATTGCGCAGCTGGGCGGGCTTTCGGGTCACGCCGACAAGGACGGGCTGGAAGCCTGGCTCCGCGCCTTTGACGAAAAGCCGAAGTTCGTCTTTGTCAACCACGGCGAGGACGCCGTCGCCGAGCACTGGGCCAACCATCTGAAGGAGGAGGGCTACGAGGCCGACGCCCCCTACAACGGCTCGATCTGGATCGCCGCCGAGGGCCGCGTCGCCTGCGCCGAGGTCGGCAACACCCGGAAGATCATCAAGACGAAATCCGCCGAGACCGTGCGCACCAGCGCGGCCTATGACCGGCTGGCCAACATGGGCCAGCGCCTGCTGGAGGTCATCCGCCACAACCGGGGCGGGGCCAACAAGGATCTTGCAAAATTTGCCAGCCAGATCGCTGCGCTGTGCGACAAATGGGATCGATAACATTGACAAAAGCAAAAGGAATATGGCAGACGCTGCCCGCACCCCTGCGCGGCGCGGCGACCCTGCTGGCAGTGCTGGCGCTGGCCGCGTTGCTGACCACGGTGCGGCACAATGCCAGCGCCTACCTGACCGGCGTGTGGGATACAGGCTCCCAGACGCTCGTCTATGGCCGCATCCACCAGATGGAGCAGGGGCAGTACGCCCCCGGCGGCTTTCTGGGTGTCTACACCGACGATTGGAGCGACGACACGAACCGCGCACTGTTCCGGGACGACACCCCCACCGACGCGGCGGCGTTCCACCCCTACACCCACCAGTCGGGCTTGCAGGGCTGGCTGTTCGGCAGGGTCAACCGTCTGCTGCGGCACCGGCTGCCCGACGGTCTGGCGCGGGAGACCGCCCTTTACTGGCTGAACAGCACGCTGTTCTACGCGGCGGAGCTGCTTGTGGCGCTGGCCGTGTGGGAAGAATTCGGCCCGCTGGCGGCAGCGTTCGGGTTTGCGTCGGTGTTGCTGGCCCCCTGGCTGCAGCGCGGCATGAAGGACCTGTACTGGTGCCTCTGGACCTGGCTGCTGCCGCTGCTGGCGGCGCTTTGGCTCTGCCATTGCACCCGTGTGCGCGGCAAAACGCCCCGCGGGTGCTGGCCGCTGGTGGCCGCCGCCTGCATGGTGCGCTGCATGTGCGGGTTTGAATTTATCACAACATTTTTTGATCCTGTGTGAGATCCCGCTCTGCTACGCTGCCGCCAAGGCGTATTTTGTGCGGCGCGACCCGCACGGCGCGCTGGTCTGGCTGGGCCGCACCGTCGGGCGGGTGTCTCGGCGCTGGGCGGTGTGACTGCGGCGCTGGCGCTCTGGTTCGCACAGGAATGGCTCTGCTTCGGCAGCGCGGCGGACGCCTGGCAGAACATGACCCGGGCCGTCACGGACCGCGTCAGCCTGACGGACGGCGCGGTGCGGGACGTGAACATGCCGCAGGTGCTCGCGCAGTATTTCCGTGAGAGTACGGAGCCGCTTTTGCAGCTCGGGCCCGTCAGCGTCACGGCATGGCAGCTGCTGCTGTTTGCGCTGTTGGTCGGCGCGGTGAGCGTTGTTGCCTGCCTGCGCCGCGGCACGGCGGCGCAGCTGGTGCCGCCGTGCATCGTCTGGGGGCTGGGGCTGGCGGCCCCGGCGTCCTGGATGGTGCTGTCCAAGGCACACGCGTGGCGATCCATACCCACCTTGTACCGATGCTGTGGCACTTTGCGTTTGTGCCGATCAGCTGTATGCTGCTGCCGGTGCTGGCAAAACTCATGATCCCGGGGAGAAAAAAGACCTTGTGGCATCCCATTAAACACTACAAAACGATCCGCCATCACAAAATGCTGGTGATGAAAAACTGCTTCCGCTGCGGGCTGTACTGCAGGGCCTGACCCACGATTTAAGCAAGCTGGCCCCCGTGGAGTTCTGGGCCGGGGCCAAAT
>ENA-OQIL01000630-OQIL01000630.1-human-gut-metagenome-genome-assembly--contig:-NODE-630-length-11971-cov-2.719183_pt1 | contig 11971 bp, 9 predicted proteins | sample MGYA00242583_ERZ504748 | MGnify/ENA primary metagenome ERZ504748 (study PRJEB26092, sample SAMD00036191) | human gut metagenome | host: Homo sapiens | study: EMG produced TPA metagenomics assembly of...
GGGCAGATAGATGCGACCAATGATTTCTCTGCAAATTGAGGTTTGGACCGATATCTATAGTGTTCGCTATTACACGTCGGAGCAAGCTTTATATCGCTTGCTCCGACTTTTTATCAAAAAAGTCAGAGCGCACTCATTCCGCTGCTCCTCCTTTCAAGCCGCAAACGCTCCGCTGGTTGCGGCTTGATGAGATGGGGCTTTGGATTGGTGCATCTTTTCGTCAACATAGTTCATACAAAACAGGGACAAGAGATAAAACCTCTTGTCCCTGTTTGCTTATCTTACCCGGAAATACCAAACAGCTGTCTGCCGTTTCGGTTGTAATCCGTTCAACCTCTGCGGCACTCATGCCCTTGATTCCGCGATAGTCTCAGCCATGCGATGCACATACAGCGAGGAATTACGGCGGCCGCGAAACGGCTCGGGTGCCATGTAGGGCGAATCGGTCTCGATCATCAATCGCTCAATCGGCACTTCACGAATGACTTCCTTCGCTTTTTTAGCATTTTTGAACGTGATAACACCGGTGAATGACAGATAATACCCGAGTTTCAGCAGTTCGCGTGCCATTTCGACGTGACCGGCATAGCAATGGTACACGCCGATCACATCCGGATACCGACGAGTGATCTCCATGCTGTCGGCGTGCGCATCGCGGTCATGCACGATGACAGGGAGGTGCAGTGCACGCGCCAGCTCCATTTGGCGGGCAAATACAACCTGCTGCCGCGCACGCGCACGCTCGTCTTTTTCCCAGTAATAGTCAAGACCAATTTCACCGATGGCGCGGATCTTGCTTTCATTCTGTGCCAGTGCGCGGATGGTCTCCAGGTCAGCCTCCCAGCCGTCCTCGATGTTTTCCGGGTGAATACCGACCGCCGCATATACAAATGGATATTTATTCGCGTAGCTGACCGCTTTGCGCGAGCTTTCCACATCACAGCCGGGATTGAGAATCAGGCCGACATTGTTCTCGGGCATGGAAGCCAGCAGCGTATCGCGGTCCTCGTCGAACCGTTCATCGTCATAGTGTGCATGTGTATCAAAAAGCATAGTAAACCTTCCTCAAATCCAGCCGAAATGCCTGCAGGCGTTCCAAAGTCCGTCCTTATCTACGTCTGTCGTGATGTAATCCGCCTTCTCCTTGAGCGCGGCGCGGGCATTGCCCATCGCAATCGATAACCATCCCTGACCGAACATGCAGATGTCGTTCATGCCGTCGCCAAACACCACAATATCATCATCTGGAATGGATAAAAGCTGCTGAAAATAGCGAATACCTCGCTGCTTTTCCTTCGGCTCAACGAAAATCACATGGGGATTGTACCGCACAAGCGGCAGACCGCCTGCGTCAATATGATTCTCCTCATCAGGCGTGCAGACGTAGTAAACCTTGTACAGATGCTCCAGCCTGTGATAATCAAAATGCGGGTCCCACAGAACAGGGAAGTAGTTCTCCGGTGCATACGGAAGATAATTTTTATCCGTTGTTACGCATAGTTTCTCATTCTCCGGCGACACCGCCCACGGAATACCGGCCTGCTCGAGCCGCTCGATCAGCGCAATGCAGTCGGCCGCCGGCAGCGACTCCATCTCGACAATTTCGCCGTTGTGCGTTACGCTCCAGCCGCCGTCCGCTACAATGTCCGTGAAGCCGTAGCGCGCGGCAACGGCTGCTGCAGATGCCTGCAGCCGCCCGGTCGCAATGGCGGTAAAGTGGCCGTTCGCACGAAGCTGCGCCAGTGCCTTTACTGCGCTTTCCGGCATCATGGTGGTGAGACCGGTGGAAAGCGTGCCGTCAATATCAAAAAAGAAGTATTTTTTGTGCATGTAAAACCCTCAATAACAGAGTGAAGAGTGGAGGGTGCAGAGAACATAAATCTCCACTCTTCACTCTCCACTCTGTTCTTAAGGCAACACCGCACAATTAAAGCGGCGGCTCCTTGTGCAGGCTCCGATCGCACTGCCGCGGTGCTTTGCGGAAATTTTGTGTCCTGACTTTGGCTTCGGTTCCTTGCGCGAGTTCCGTCCGCGCTGCCGAAGTTTCACGGTAATACATCAAGTATTACCGCAAAACTGTGCCTCGTCAGTACGCAAAATTTACTCGCAAATCACTCTTGTTCAATTATGCGGTATTGCCTTAACTCTTTTGCTTAAAATATATCACAGAATCATAAACAGCGTGCCTGCCGCAATCAGAATGCCGCCGATCACACCCTTGACCGTCACGGTCTCGTGCAGGACAACAAACGCCAGAATCATCGTGATAACAACGCTCAGCTTGTCGATCGGAGCCACACGGCTGGCCTCGCCCATCTGCAGGGCCTTGTAGTAAAACAGCCACGAACCACCGGTCGCCAGTCCGGACAGGGTAAGAAATACCCAGCTTTTGGCGCCGATTGCGCTTACGCCGCCCTGTTTTCCCAGCAGGAAGACCATGCCCCATGCCATCACGAGCACCACAGCGGTTCGGATAGCAGTAGCAAGCGTGCTGTCCACGTTTTCCACGCCGATTTTGGCTAAAATCGTTGTCAGTGCGGCAAATACCGCAGAGAGCAACGCATAAATGATCCACATTGCATTTCGCCCTCTTGTCATAATTTTCGCTTCCTAAATTGTTGATTGTAGTGTGTGCGAAATTATACATGGGATAACACATCTGTTAACCCATTCGTAGGGCGGGCTGCCCTCAGCCCGCCGTTGCAACCGAGTGTTCCCGTTTATGTGCGGCGGGGTGAGGGCACCCCCCTGCGGAATCCGTTGTAAAGTGTGTTTATTTTAGCACAGCTTGGCGCCAGCCGGAATGCTGTCGTCCAGCATGAGCAGGTTGAGCTTTTCGTCCTTTTCGGCGGAGAGCAGCATGCCGTTGGACTCCTGACCCATCATCTTGCGCGGCGGCAGGTTGGTAACGGCAACGACCGTCTTGCCGACCAGCTCCTCCGGCTTGTAATACTTGGCAATACCGGACAGAATCTGACGCGGCGTGCCCGAGCCGTCATCCAGCTGGAACTTGAGCAGCTTATTGCTCTTCTTGACGTTCTCGCATGCGAGCACCTTGCAGACCGTCATATCGACCTTGCAGAAATCGTCAAACGGGATATCCGGCAGGAACTCAACTGCAGGCTTCTGCTCTGCCTCGGCAGCCTTCTTTTCCTCCTCGATCTCAGCGAGCTTCTTCGGAATGTCGATGCGCTCGAACAGGATGGAGGCTTCGCCGACCGGCTGACCCGGCTGCATGCCGTCAAACGAAGTCAGGCTCTCAACGCCCTTGTTTTCAACACCCAGCTGTGCGAAAATCTTGTCGGCGGTGTCCGGCAGATACGGCTTCAGCTCAACAGCGGCAAAGCGGATCGCTTCGAGCAGGTTGTACAGCACCGTGCCCAGACGCGCCTGCTTGCTCTCGTCCTTGGCGAGCGCCCACGGCATGGTCTCGTCGATATACTTGTTGGAGCGACGCAGCAGTGCAAATACCTCGTCGATGGCATCTGCAACGTGCAGGGTGTCCATCTTCTTCTCAACAGCCGCCGGCAGACCGAGTGCGACTGCCTTCAGCTCGTCATCAAGTGCTTCCGGTGCGGTCGGCGCCGGAACAATGCCGCCGAAATACTTCTTGGTCATGGCAATCGTGCGGTTGACCAGATTGCCGAGCACATTTGCCAGATCAGAGTTAATGCGCTCGCAGATCAGCTCGTAGGAGAGCACACCGTCATTTGCGAACGGCATCTCGTGCAGAACGTAGTAGCGGATGGCATCCACACCGAACAGGCGAACCAGATCGTCCGCATAGATAACGTTGCCGAGCGACTTGGACATCTTGCCGTCGCCGACCAGCAGCCACGGATGACCGAATACCTGCTTCGGCAGCGGCTCGCCGAGCGCCATCAGGAAGATCGGCCAGTAGATGGTGTGGAAGCGGATGATATCCTTGCCGATCAGGTGCACATCAGCCGGCCAGAACTTCTTGTAGTGCTCATCGTGGTTGCCGTCCGGATCGTAGCCGCAGAAGGTGATATAGTTGGTAAGTGCATCCAGCCAAACATAAACAACATGGCCCGGGTCAAAGTCTACCGGAATGCCCCAGCTGAACGAGGTGCGGGAAACGCACAGGTCCTGCAGACCCGGCTTCAGGAAGTTGTTTACCATCTCGTTCTTGCGGCTCTCCGGCTGGATGAACTCGGGGTGCTCCTCGATGTGCTTCATCAGGCGGTCGGCGTACTTGCTCATGCGGAAGAAGTATGCTTCCTCCTCGGCGTCTACGCACGGGCGGCCGCAGTCCGGGCAGCAGCCGTCCTTCAGCTGGCTCTCGGTCCAGAAGGACTCACACGGCTTGCAGTATTTGCCCTTGTACGCGCCCTTGTAAATATCGCCCTGATCATACAGCTTTTTGAAGATCTTCTGCACCTTTTTCTCGTGCATCGGGTCGGTGGTGCGGATGAACTTGTCATAGGTGGTGTTCATCAGATCCCAGATGGTCTTAACCTCACCGGCAATCTTGTCAACGTGCTGCTGCGGCGTGATGCCGGCTGCCTCGGCCTTCTCCTGAATCTTCTGACCATGCTCGTCCGTGCCGGTCTGGAAATAAACGTCGTAACCGGTCATGCGCTTGTAGCGTGCGATAGCGTCGGCCAGCACGATCTCGTAGGTGTTGCCGATGTGCGGCTTCGCCGAGGTATAGGCAATCGCCGTTGAGATATAATAGGGTTTCTTGTCCATTCGTGTATTCTCTCCTTACATATATAAATATGTTTTATGCGTGACAGCAGGAAACAGGGAACAAAAAATCCTCCGTTCCTGCAATGGCCTGTATTTTGCCACTGCAAGGACGGAGGACAAACCTTCCGTGTTACCACCTTGCTTTACGCCTTCCTCGCGGAAAGGCGCCTCAGCGGGTAGGATGCTACCCATCGTCCTCGATAACGGCAGGACTTTGCCGCCGCAGCCTTGCATACTATTACAAAGTAAGTTCGGTGCGAAGCTCCAAGACCATGTTCGGCAGTGCCCTCCGCGTTCCGCTTTCACCGCCCGGAACTCGCTTTGACGTACTTCACTGCGTACTCTTCTCTTCACAGCTTTTAACAGATGTGCTCAGGAAAACCAGCGTTTTCCTGTATACAGTGTTATTTTACTATATTGGAGAAGGTTTGTCAAATCTGTTTGCGGTGCAGTATGCCCGGCGCTGCCTTAAAAAAAGGTCTTGACAACAGCGGCTCAGAGGTCTAATATAAAAACATATTGATAAAGGTGATGAACGGGTAAAGTAATTGTCACCCCTGTCCGCAGAGAGCTGCCGGTTGGTGTAAGGCAGCGTCAGGAAGCAGTGAAACTCGCCCGGGAGCTGTCCGCTGAAAGTCCTTCGGACCGGTAGGAGGGAACGGATACCCACCGTTACAGGGGAGCGCATTGTCAGATGTGCATAGAGGGGTCGCACCATACTGCGGCAACAAGAGTGGTACCGCGGAGCTTTCGCTTCGTCTCTTAATGATTGGATTAAGGGACGGAGCATTTTTTTGTCCCTGTAAACCCGGTAAAATTCTGAATAGGAGAGGACAAGATACCATGGGAAGAACAGTTAAGATTTTTGATACGACGCTGCGTGACGGTGAGCAGTCTCCCGGCTGCAGCATGAACCTGAATGAGAAGATCGAGGTTGCAAAGCAGCTCGAAGCCCTCAAGGTTGATATCATTGAAGCAGGCTTTGCGGCTGCTTCTCCCGGTGATGCTGCTGCTATCGCAGCAATCGCTGATACCGTGCGCGGCGCTACCATCTGCTCGCTGGCACGCTGCCGTGAGCAGGACATCGAGGCGGCATGGAACTCCATCCGCCGTGCAGAGTCTGCCCGCATTCACACCTTCCTGGCAACCAGCCCGGTACACATGGAGTACAAGCTGAAGATGACGCCGGATGAGGTGCTGGAATCCGTAGCGCACAACGTAGCCTTCGCCAAGAAGTTCTGTTCGGACATCGAGTTCTCCGCTGAGGACGCAACCCGCTCCGACCTCGACTTCCTGTGCCGCGTTGTGGAAACCGCCATCAAGGCCGGTGCTACTACCATCAACATTCCGGATACCGTCGGCTACATGATCCCGCAGGAGTACGCATCCCGTATCAAGTACCTGCGTGAGCACACCGAGGGTATCGAGAACGTAATCCTGTCCTGCCACATGCACAACGACCTCGGCATGGCAGTTGCAAACTCTCTGGCAGGCGTTGAAGCCGGTATTGACCAGATCGAGTGCACCATCAACGGCATCGGCGAGCGTGCCGGCAACGCCTCGATGGAGGAGTGCGTTATGGCGCTCAAGACCCGTGCCGACCACTTTGGCATCGGCTGCAACATCGAAACCACCCAGATCTACCGCGCAAGCCGCATGATCCAGACCATTACCGGCGTTGCTGTTGCACCGACAAGCCGATCATCGGTGCAAATGCGTTCGCACACGAGGCGGGCATCCACCAGCACGGCGTGATGGCCAACAAGGAAACCTACGAGATCATGACTCCGGAATCCGTCGGCATCCCGAAGAACGCGATCGTGCTCGGCAAGCATTCCGGCCGCCATGCGTTCGAGGAGCGCCTGCATGAGCTGGGCTACACGCTCGATCACGAGAAGCTCGAGAAGGCATTCGAGAAGTTCAAGGTTCTGGCCGACAAAAAGAAGGTCATCAAGGACCGCGACCTCGAGGGCCTGATCGGTGCTGTTCCGGTTTCCGGCGAGGAGCGCTACACGCTCGACCGCTTTGTCATCAACTCTGGCAACACCATTACCTCTACCGCTGTTATCCGTGTCAAGAAGGGCGACGAGATGTTCGAGCGCGCTGCCGCTTCCGACGGCCCGATCAACGCATCGTTCCATGCGATCGACAAGATCATCGGCAAGAGCATCGAACTGGAAGATTACTCGCTGCGCGCACTGACCGACGGCGAGGATGCACAGAGCGAGGCTATCGTCAAGATCCGCGTAGACGGCAGCAACGAGGTTGTTACCGGCCGCGGCGTATCGGTTGACGTTATGGAAGCGTCCATCAAGGCGTACATCAACGGCATTAACAAGTATTTTAACGACTAATTCAGCAGGAGGAACGCTGTTATGGGTATGACAATGACGCAGAAGATCCTCGCAAAGCATGCGGGTCTGGAAAGCGTAACGGCAGGTCAGCTGATCGAGGCAAACGTAGATCTCACGCTGGCAAACGATATCACCGGTCCGGTTGCCATCCGAGAGATGGAGAAGGCGGGCTTCGATAAGGTGTTCGACAACACGAAGATCGCGCTGGTAATGGACCACTTTGCACCGAACAAGGATATTAAGTCCGCAGAGCAGTGCCTCGAATGCCGCGAGTTCTCCAAGAAGTACAACATCGTAAACTTCTTCGACGTTGGCGCAATGGGTATCGAGCACGCGCTGCTGCCGGAAAAAGGTCTGACCGCTCCCGGTGAGCTCATCATCGGCGCGGACAGCCACACCTGCACCTACGGTGCACTGGGCGCATTCTCGACCGGCGTCGGTTCTACCGATCTCGCCGCAGGCATGGCGACCGGCAAGGCGTGGTTCAAGGTGCCGAGCGCAATCAAGTTTGTGCTCACCGGCAAGCTGAACCCGTGGGTATCCGGCAAGGACGTCATCCTGCACATCATCGGCAAGATCGGCGTGGACGGCGCTCTGTACAAGTCGATGGAGTTCGTTGGCGAGGGCGCACACGCGCTGTCCATGGACGACCGCTTCACCATCTGCAACATGGCCATCGAGGCCGGTGCCAAGAACGGCATCTTCCCGGTAGACGACAAGACGATGGACTACATCAAGAGCCGCGTAAACCGCGAGGTTACCGCATTCGAGGCCGACGCTGACGCCGAGTACGAGCAGACCATCGAAATCGACCTGTCTGCACTTCGTCCGACCATTGCGTGCCCGCATCTGCCGGAGAACACCAAGACCATTGACGACCTCGGTCATATTGAGGTTCAGCAGTCGGTCATCGGTTCATGCACCAACGGCCGCATCGACGATATGCGCGTTGCAGCCGAAATTCTCAAGGGCCGCAAGGTAAATCCGAATGTGCGCACCATCATCATCCCCGCAACACAGGAAGTTTACCTGCAGTGCATCGAGGAGGGTCTGACCAAGATCTTCATTCAGGCTGGCGCTATCGTTTCCACACCGACCTGCGGCCCGTGCCTCGGCGGTCATATGGGTATCCTGGCGCACGGTGAGAAGGCGGTTTCCACCACCAACCGCAACTTTGTAGGCCGTATGGGTCATATCACCTCGGAAATTTATCTGGCAAGCCCGGCCGTCGCTGCCGCAAGTGCGGTAGCAGGCTATATCTGTGCACCGGACGACCTGAAGTAAGGGAGGAAACACATACCATGAACGCAAAAGGCAAGGTTTTCAAGTACGGCGATAATGTCGATACCGATGTTATCATCCCCGCACGTTATCTGAATATCGCAGACCCGAAGGAGCTGTCCACCCACGCAATGGAGGACATCGACGCGGATTTCGTCAAGAATATGCACCCGGGCGATATCGTTGTTGCGACCCGCAACTTCGGCTGCGGTTCTTCCCGTGAGCACGCGCCACTTGTTCTCCGCGAGAACGGCGTTTCCTGCGTGATCGCGTCCTCGTTCGCGCGTATCTTCTACCGCAACGCCATCAACATCGGCCTGCCCATCCTCGAGTGCGAGGCAGCGGCGAACGGCATCGACGCGGGCGACGAGGTAGAGGTAAACTTCGACACCGGCGTGATCACCGACGTTACCAAGGGCGAGAGCTGGCAGGCAGCTGCATTCCACCGTTTATCCAGAACATCATCAAGGCAGGCGGCCTGCTCAAGTCGCTCAAGGAGAGAGAGGCATAATCCCATGGAATACAATATTGCTGTTGTCAAGGGCGATGGCATCGGCCCGGAGATCGTATCCGAGGCTATGCTCGTGCTCGATAAGGTCGGCGAAAAGTTCGGCCACAAGTTTGGTTTTCAGGAAGTCCTCGCAGGCGGCTGCTCGATCGACAAGAACGGCATCCCGCTGACCGATGAGACCATCGAGATCTGCAAGAATGCGGATTCCGTGCTGCTCGGCGCGGTAGGCGGTCCGAAGTGGGACGATGTGCCGAGTGCCAAGCGTCCGGAGAAGGCACTGCTCGGTCTGCGCGCCGCACTGGGCCTGTTCGTCAACCTGCGTCCGGCGCAGATGCACAAGGCACTTGCGGATGCGTGCCCGATCAAGCCTGAGATCATCGGTGACGGCTTCGACATTCTCGTTTGCCGTGAGCTGACCGGCGACGTTTACTTCGGCAAGCACTACCGCCGCGAGAGCGACAAGGGCTGGGGCGAGACCGGCGCGGACGACATGAACTACTCGGTTTATGAGGTAGAGCGCATCGGCCGCCGTGCTTTTGAGATGGCGATGAAGCGCAATAAAAAGGTCTGCTCGATAGACAAGGCAAACGTGCTCGAAACCAGCCGCGTATGGCGCGAAACCATGCACCGCATCAAGGACGAGTACCCGGAGGTCGAGTACACGGATATGTACGTTGACAACTGCGCGATGCAGCTTGTCCGCAAATCCGGGTCAGTTCGATGTTATCGTAACCGGCAACCTGTTCGGCGATATTCTGTCCGATGAGGGCTTCCATGATCACCGGCTCCATCGGTATGCTGCCGTCCGCCTCCATGAACGAGAGCGGCAAGGGTATGTACGAGCCTATCCACGGCTCCGCGCCGGACATCGCGGGCAAGGGCATTGCGAACCCGATCGCGACCATCCTGTCGTGCGCGATGATGCTGCGCTACTCGTTCGGCCTCAAGGACGAGGCAGACGCCATCGAAACCGCTGTTGAGAATGTCCTCAACGCAGGTCACCGCACCGCGGACATCGCCGCAAAGGGTGAGAAGGTACTGTCCACCTCCGAGATGGGTGCACTGATCCGCGAGCAGCTTTAATTGTGCGGTGTTGCCTTAAGAATAATCAGGAATGAGTAATCCGTAATTACTCCGTGAATTTTTCCTATCAAGAAACCCGGTTGCGATTAGGCTGCAACCGGGTTTTTCGATAGTCTCGCGGCTTCGGTTTTTCGAAGCCGTTTTTGTTATATGGAGAATCGGCTTTACGCGTTCTCACTGTTTCTCTCGCTCTTGGCATAGCTCTTGAACGAGTGGATAACGATCGTCAGACCGAGTACGATCAGCAGTACCGCAAGGATAAGCTGCAGACCGTTTGCGATGAATACCGCGCCCCAGGTGGTCTCACCGGCCGGAATAGCCGTTGAGGCGGCAGCAGAGATCGCCTTTACCATAGCAAGGAAACGCTGCACCAGCGCGGTGAAGGTAACACACAGCATGATGATCAGCGGCGGGAAGATCATCTTGTTGCTGCGGCCGGTAACCTTGAGGAATACGCAGAGCGTGATGAGCACCAGAGCGCTCAGCAGCTGGTTGGCCGAACCGAACAGCGGCCAGATATTGGCATAGCCGATCTTGGTGAGCAGGAAACCAAATGCCAGCGTGATAACCGTGGAGAAATATACGTTGCAGAACAGCTTGCGCCAGCCCTCGGCATGCTCCATGTCATCGACGGAGAACAGCTCCTGAAAGCTCATGCGGCCGATACGCGCAACCGCATCCAGACTGGTCAGCGCCAGTGCGGAAACACACATGGTCATAAATGCAGTAGCAACATAAACCGGAACGCCGAACATCTCGAAGAAGCCTGCGACACCGCTGCTGAATACCTGGAACGGCGTGCCCGCTGCCGGCGTACCGTCAGCAGCTGCTGCTGCACCGGCAACGCACAGTGCCAGAACAGCCAGCAGGCTTTCCAGCACCATTGCGCCATAGCCAACCTTGGGCATGTCCTTTTCGTTCTCGATGGTCTTGGAGGACGTACCCGAGGAAACCAGACTGTGGAAACCGGAAACCGCACCGCATGCAACGGTTACAAACAGGATCGGGAACATCGTGCCGAGCTTCTCATTGGTAAAACCGGTGAATACCGGCAGGTTCATAGTCGGATGTGCAACAACCAGACCGACGACTGCACCTGCGATCATGCAGATGAACATGAAGGTGGTCATGTAGTCGCGCGGCTGCTTGAGCAGCCACATCGGAAGGACAGCGGCGAAGAAGATATAAACGAAGGTGATATAGCTCCATGCTGCCTTGCCGAAGATAAGCGGGCAGTTCATGCCGATTGCAAAGGAGGCAACGATGCACACAATGCCGACAACGGCTTCCTTCCAGCCGGTCAGGTTAAACTTTTTCTGGATAAGGCCGAGCACAACCGCGAATACCATAAACATGATGGAGATCATGCCTGCCGCACCGTTGGTGGTTGCGGTAGCAGCCAGCTCGGTAACGCCTGCGTCAGTGACAGTGTAGGCGTTGAATGTGCCCGCAACCATATCTGCGAATGCCGCAACAACGATGCAGCAGAAGATCCACGAGAAAATCAGGAACAGCTTGCGGCCGGTTTTGCCGATGTACTTCTCAATCAGCATACCCATCGACTTGCCCTTGTTCTTAACCGAAGCGTACAGCGCGCCGAAGTCGGCTACCGCGCCGAAGAATACGCCGCCGATCAGCACCCACAGCAGTACCGGCAGCCAGCCGAACGCCGCAGCCTGAATTGCGCCGGTTACAGGGCCTGCACCCGCGATGGAGGAGAACTGGTGACTGAATACCGTCCAGCCGTTGGTCGGCACAAAGTCCTTGCCGTCATTAAATTCAACGGCAGGCGTCTTGGCTTTCGGGTCGATACCCCATTTGTTCGCCAGCCAGCGTCCGTAGAAAACGTACGCGCCGAACAGAACAACAGCCGCGATCAGCACGATTACAAGTGTGTTCATGTTTTTTCGTCTCTTTCTTGAAATGATTTGCGATTCCGCAGCCAAAGGTACGCAAAAAAGCCTTCGTCCATGCAGGAGGATCACGAAGATGATCCTGCAAAGACGAAGGCATATACATTGCTATTGCT
>ENA-OQIL01000632-OQIL01000632.1-human-gut-metagenome-genome-assembly--contig:-NODE-632-length-11933-cov-27.963239_pt1 | contig 11933 bp, 10 predicted proteins | sample MGYA00242583_ERZ504748 | MGnify/ENA primary metagenome ERZ504748 (study PRJEB26092, sample SAMD00036191) | human gut metagenome | host: Homo sapiens | study: EMG produced TPA metagenomics assembly of...
GCTGCGCCGGAAGTAGATGAAGCCTAGAATCAACTCCGAAAGAATAGCGGTCTGGCTCATAGGCTCTGCCTTGTCAGTTCCTCCATGATTTGCAGAAACAATCGGCGGGTATTCGCTGTCTGCTTCGGGTCAGTTCGTAAATTCCGTAGTGCTTGTGGAAGAACGCACCGATCTTCAGTTCCGGGAACATCTTATCGACCTTTTCCACAATGTCCCGGTCTACATAGAGGATCACTCGCTCGTATTCGGTTTCCGGGTCTCCCACGATGGAATGGGACATATGAATCTGGCCGCTGTCCACGAGAATCAGGTTCCCGGCCTGTGCTTCATAGGCGCGGTTCTCAAAGAACATCTGCCGCCGCCCACGGAGCAGGAGATAAATTTCGTACTCCTGATGGAAGTGGTTGTACCGCATATCAAAGTTTGCCGGACGAACCATGTGTTCCACCATAATGCCGTTTCGTTTGCGGTAATATTGGGTCGCATCACCCTGAACCATGCTGTGCAGCCATGTTGTTTTCATGAAATGCTCCTTTTCTCCTGAACAGGCGGTGTTCTTGCCTTGATTATGTCATATCTGTTCAGGTTTGACAAGCATTTGCACCGTGGGGCTTACATCAGGCCCAGCGTAGTAGGCAGCCACTCGCTCAGAGCAGGGATGTATGTGACCGGCATCAGTGAGATGAAAATTGCCACAAAGAACGGAACCAGACTTTTCATCACATTCTCCAGACGCTGCTTTGCCAACGAGCATCCCACGAACAGGACGTTGCCAACGGGAGGAGTGATGGTGCCGCCGATCTCGGAATCGCCCGCCTGACCGTGCGCCAGCCGGAGCTGGATCTTGTCACTGCCAATGCTGCCGTTTACCTTGAAAAAGGTGGAAACTCCGATTCCCAGCAGCACGACGACAATGACGGTCAACAAGATTTTTGATGTCTTTTTCAGTGTCATTCCTCCTAAATGATTTGCTCGTTCGGTGCGACTTCCTGATTATAATTATACAGCCTTTGGGGCCAGCTTTCTCGCAAAGAATTGCGAATGAAGCCAAAAATTCAAACGATATTGCGCTTGTATTGTATACATTCTTGCGCTTTTCTCTATTGTTTTGTTGAAATGGACAATATTTCTTGCCATTCTTCTACATACAAATAATTTTTTAGATCAATTCGTCCGTTTTTTCTGCGCAATATTGTTTGAGCGCAAACAGAAAAGAGCCACCCGTAGTTTGTTACGGATGGCTCTTGACATGTTTCTTTTATAAAAGGTTGCCGCTCAGTTCAGCCGGAACACCTGCTCCAGCTTGGGCTGTGCGCCGGTCACGGGGTCCATTTCCAGTTCCAGAATGTCCTTCATGTACGCGTTCCAACGGTCTACCACCGGGCTTTCTGCCTGCACCTTCTCGGCATAGGCAACGCCCTTTTCGCACTCGTAATAGCCGAACAGTTCATCGTTGCAGTAAAAGATGCTGTAATTGCAGATGCCGGCGTCTTTCAGAACTTTAACCATCTCCGGCCAGATCTCCGCGTGACGTTTCTGGTATTCAGCCTTGCAGCCGGGCTTGATGCGGCCTTTCCATGCCATGTGCTCCATGTTCTGCTCCTTAGTTGAGGAACTTCTCGTTCAGGGTCACGCCAAAGTCGCGGGCAATGGCGCGCAGGTCGTCGTCGGTGATGGTCTGCCGGATGATGCCGCCGCCCATGGAGAGCACCTTGACGTAAATTTCGGCACTCTTTTCGATGGTGTGGGCCAGACCAAAGGTGATGTCAAAGTCCGAGCCGGAGGCAAACAGACCGTGCTGTGCCCAGATGGCGGCCTGATAAGTCTTCATCAGCTCGCTGGTGGCCATGGCGATATCTGCCCCGCCGGGCACCATCCACGGGCAGACACCCACGCCCTCCGGGAACACCACCGGACACTCGGTGGCGCTCTGCCACAGCGCACGGGTGAAGTCCCGGTCGGTCAGGGGCAGGATGTAGGTCAGGGCAATGACGTTGGTGGCGTGGCAGTGGTAGATGACACGGTTTGCGCCATTGGTGGCGGCTTTGCGGACGCTGTGGTTCATGAAGTGGCTGGGGAACTCGGATGTGGGCTTTGCGCCGTCCTCCAGGCCCCAGACAATGCGCCAGCTGTCGCCCTTGTCGTTGATCTCCACAATGCCGATGCTGTGGACAGGGTCCGGCTCCACGTTGCGGAAAAACTTGCCGGAGCCGGTAGTGATGAAATGCTCCCCCGCCAGATTATCGGCCTGCACGCCCATGTTCACCCATTCGCGGGGCTGCGGGTCAAAGAAGAGGCGGCACTGCGCCACTTCCTCTTCCTTCATGCGGTAGGTCAGGTTGCCGCCGTTGCGCTCGTGCCAGCCCTGCAGCCAGCCATCGTTGCACATCCGCATAAAGCCTTTTACGATCTCAATATCCAGAATACCCATGATAAATACCTCTCTTTTCCTCTTCAAACTTAATTATCGGGTGATGATGTCCACAGGAACATCGAAGATCTTTGCCACTTTCAGAATGGTGTCGATGTGACGGCCGGTAGCCGCAGCCATGTGGTGGGTGGGGCCAGCCTCGCTCCAGCGGTTGCAGAACTCCCGTGCGCCGCAGGTAAAGCGGGTGCGCATATTGGTGTCGCCAAAGGTGAAGATGGGGCCGGGTTCGTTGACACCCTCGGCCACCACGAACTTGAAGTGACCGTCCTTGTCCTGCGTAATGCCCAGATAGGTCACAGGGCCAAGATGGGGGTAGAACTGGGTCAGGTAGCCGCCGCCGGTCTTGCCGTGGAACACAGGCACGATCTTCATGGTGGGCTTCTTCTCGGAAATGTCAGCATCGCCGGAACCGGAGTGGCCGATGATGCAGATATCCTCGTCAAAGTCGATGGAGTACATCTCGCTCAGCTGGCCGCAGCCTGCAATGGTCTTGAGGATGCTCATGGCCATGGACACCTTGATGTCGCCCTCCACCGCGCAGGCCACGCCCTGCTTGATGAGCATGGAGAAGGCCGGGATCAGCATACTGTCCAGAACACCGGCCTTGCCCTGTGCAAAACCATCGTAGTGGGATGCGATGAACGCGATCTTCTCGTCCTTGACCCACTGCTCAAAGGCCACAACATACTTTGCCATGTCCCAGACCTTTTCGATCGTGCCGCCGCCCTCAATGTCGAAGGTATCCAGAATATCCTGTGCCTTGGCACGGATGGCAGCTTCATCGGTGATGTTGTCGGCGATGGCCCACATCTTCTCCCAGTCGAACTGCTTGGTGTAGAGGAACATCCGGTTGTAGAGGTTGGTTTCGTCGATGTACAAGTCCATCATGCCGGGGTACGGACGACCGATCTGTGCCAGATTGGTGTCACGGAAGCGGCGGCGCACCTGAGCGGCACGACACCAGTCCTCGATCTCGGCCTGCACCTGCGGGTCGCCGCCCTCGACCACGCCGGTGATGACGGCGTGACGCTTGCCAGCGCGCTCCAGGTCGGCCACCATCTCGCCCACGGCACCACAGGCATACAGCTCGCCCAGCCAAGTGGGGGTGTCGGTATTGGCGTAGTCCGGGGCTTTCTTCTTCTGGACATTCACCAGTACCACGGGTACGTTCAGGTCGCGCACGGCGGGCAGCATATTGTAAGAGGTGGCGTAGGTCAGCAGCTGCAAAATGACCAGATCAACGTCCGCGGCGCGGAACTTGTCGCCTGCGGCCATGGAAAGTTCCTTGGTGGTAACGATGCCGCCGTCCACGATTTCCACGGTGTTGGGGATGGTCTTTTTGAAGTCGGCGTACTGCTGCTCAAATTCGGGCACGAGGGTCGGGAACTGGGGCAGATACGCGCCCAGAGCAATGGCGAACACGCCAACACGGGCTTTGGTTTCAACGAGCATGGATAATCCTCCTTATTGAATGTTCATCTGGATCTTCAAATTGCCGATGGCCGTTGCCTCGATGGGCAGCGCCACCACCTGTTTTCCGGTGTAGTGGGCAGTCAACTCGTTCAGGGTGGCGTTCTTTGCGCCGCCGCCTGTGATGTAGAGTTTATCCCAGTGCTGCCCGGTCACAGCCTCCATCTCACGATAGGCTTCCCCGTAGCAGTACGCCAGCGAATGATAGACACTGTTGATGAGGTCGGCATCCGTGGCAGGGGCTTCGCCGGTCTCGGCAAGGGTGGCTCTGATCTCTGCGCGCATATCCTGCGGGGCAGAGAAGCGGGCTGCGTTTACATCAAAAATGCGGGTATAGGTGCTGGTCTTGGCCAGTTCCACCATCTCGGCAAAGGAGATGCCCAGCTGTTTTTGCACACACTGGATGATCCACAGACCCATGATGTTTTTTAGGTAGCGGATGTACCCCACGCCGCCCTCGTTGGTAAAGTTTGCACGGCGGCTCTCCGGGCTGGTGATGGGTTTTGCCAGCTTGACCCCCAGCAAACTCCATGTGCCGGAAGAGAGGAACGGCGCATCCCCCTGCTCCATGGGGATGCCCTCCACGGCGCTGGCGGTGTCGTGGGTGGCGCACAGCACCACCTTGGTCTGCCCGCCCACCTCGGCGGCAATGTCCGCCTTCAACGGGCCCAGCACCGTACCGGGAGCCGTCAGCTTGGGGAACATCGCCTCCGGCAAGCCCAAAGCTTTGAGAATCTCCGGGTCGTACTCTTTGGTCTGGGCATTCACAAGGCCGGTGGAGGTGGCATTGGTGTACTCGCGGGCTTTCACGCCGCACAGTTTCCACAGCAGATATTCCGGGATCATCAAAAAGTCTTCGGCTTCGGCCAGCCGCCCGGCCTTTTTGTCGGCATACAGCTGATAAATGCTGTTGAAGGGCTGGAATTGGATGCCGGTGCGCTGGTAAAGCTGCGCAAAGGGCAGAATGCTGTGGACTTCGGGGATAACCGCCTGCGTCCGGCTGTCGCGGTAGGCGTAGACAGGGGAAAGGGGCTGACCGTTTTTCAGCAGCACATAATCCACCGCCCATGTGTCGATGGAAAGGCTCTCGATATTCGGATATTTTGCAAAGGCTTCCCGGATGCCCTGCTTCACGTTAGCAAACAGGCTGTCGATGTCCCATTCCAGATGACCGTCCACCCGTTGGACGCTATTAGGAAAACGGTACACTTCCTCGGTGCGGAGAACGCCGTTCTCCATCCATCCTACAATGTGCCGCCCGCTGGACGCACCAATGTCGATGGCAAGATAGTTTTTGTGCATAATGCGCCTCCTGTGTGGCTTTGACTGCTACCAGTATAGCGGCATGATGCTCGCAATTCCATCCGCAAAGGTGACACATTCTTTGTGAAAAGTCTACTCTTGCACGGCAAAGACCGGTGCGCTATACTGAACACAGAAAGTGAGGAAACAGAAAATGCTGACCTACAACATGGATGTGACCCCGGAAAGCGTCTGGAAACGCACTACCCCCAGCGAAGCAGAGCTGGCACAGCCCTACTACTGCACCGAGGCGGGAGTGTTTTACGCCCAGCAGCATTTTTCCACTGCCCGGACAGATAAGGAAAGTTACATCCTGTTTTATACCCTCCGGGGTGCAGGGCTCATCGAGCAGGGGGAAAGCCATGTGGTGCTCAGCACCGGGCAGGCGCTGCTGCTGAACTGCCGCACCCCGCAGAGCTACTGCACCGCTCCGGGGCAAAGCTGCTGGCATCATTATTGGGTGCATCTGGACGGCGCAGGGGTCGCCGCCATGGAGCCGCTGCTGCTGCCGGGCAAAAAACTGACCCCGGTGCAGCTCACCGGGGTCAAGATGCAGGAATTGTTTGAAACGCTTTTGGGGCAGATGGAGCGCAGCACCGTGGACAGCATGGTGCACACCGGATTGGCTCTCCACGAAATGCTTGCCTTATGTGCACAGAGCATTCTTGCAGAAGCTGAAACCACCAGCGCGCGGCAGGTCATTTTGCAGGCAGTGGAGACCCTCGACAACCAGCGTGAAGAATCTATCGAAGGCCAGATCCGGGAGTGCACGGCCTATGCGGAAAAGAATGGCATCACCATCGTCAAGCACTATATTGACCGTGCCATCTCTGCCAAGACGGACAACCGTCCAGAGTTCCAGCAGATGATCAAGGACAGCGACAAGAAGCTGTTTGACATTGTGCTGGTCTGGAAGCTCGACCGCTTTGCCCGGAATCGTTATGATAGTGCCCGGTACAAGACCCAGCTGAAGAAGAATGGTGTCAAGCTCATGTCTGCCACCGAGATCATCTCCGAGGGGCCGGAAGGCATCATTCTGGAATCGGTGCTGGAAGGTTATGCTGAGTATTATTCCGCTGACCTGTCTGAAAAGGTCATTCGTGGCATGACCGAAAACGCACTGAAGGGAAAGTTCACTGGCGGTGCCATTCCCTTTGGCTACATCATCAACGCAGACCACCGCTTTGAAATCGACCCGTTGACTGCTCCCTTTGTGGCAGAAACCTTCCAGCGGTACAACGATGGCCAGACCATGCGGGAAATTCGGGATTGGCTGAACGAAAAGGGCGTCAAGAACCCGGTGGGCGGTGCGTTTACTTATAACAGCATTGAACATATGCTCAAGAATCGGCGGTACATCGGGGAGCTGAAATATCGTGATGTTTTGATTCCCGATGCGATTCCCTCCATTGTGTCCGCAGAGCTTTTCAACGATGTACAGGAAAAGATGTTGAAAAACAAGAAAGCCCCTGCCCGTAGAAAGGCAGAGGATGACTCCCTGCTCACCACCAAGCTGTTCTGCGGCTATTGTGGGGCGTTGATGTTTGGAGAGAGCGGCACGAGCCGGACGGGCGAAGTCCACCGCTATTATAAATGTGCTACTGCCAAAAAGCACAAGGGCTGCAAGAAAAAGACTGTCCGTAAACAGTGGCTGGAAGATCTTGTGGTCAACCAGACCATGCAGCTTGTGAAGGACGATGCCGCCATGGAGTCTATCATTGCCAAGGTGATGGAACTGCAAAACAAGGAAAACACCAACATTCCTCTTTATGAAAAGCAGCTCCGGGATGCGGAATCGGGTATCCAGAATATGCTCAATGCGATTCAGGCCGGTATCCTGACCAGCTCCACCAAGGAGCGGTTGGAGCAGCTGGAAGAAACCAAGCGTGAGCTTGAAGCCCGCATTGCGGAAGAAAAGCTGGCAAAGCCCAAGGTCACGGAGGAGTTCATTCGGTTCTGGCTGCTGCGGTTCCGCAAGCTGGACATGAGCCTGAAAGACCAGCGGCAGGCACTGGTGGATACCTTCATCAATGCGATTTACCTGTATGATGATAAGGTTTTGATAACCTTCAATTATAAAGAGGGAACACAGACCGTGACTTTTGGAGAAGCGGCAGAAGCCGCATCAAAGGGAAATGGTTCGGATTTGGATTGCATTCCTGCACCACAAAAAAGACAGCTATCAAAAGCTGTCTTTTTTGTTTTACATGACTATTTCCCTTTGGCTGCAACGGCGGATAACAGGACTTGAACAGCACTGCAACGCCGCAGGCGGGGCAACGTGTAGGAATGTCTACCAGGAGGACTGCCACTGAAATAGAAAATCCGAACCTTTTCTCGATAGGAGAAGGGTTCGGATTTTTTGGTTTATTGGTTCTTGGATCGTGCCGGAATTTACGGCTCAGGCAAGGCTTTCAATTTTTCGAGCCATAAAGGCTCCGAAAAAGATTCCGGGGCTTGTATATTTTTCAGAGAGCTATTTTGCAACAGTCCGGAACGGATTTACTTTCCAAGTACAACGGAAAGTCCGATCTCCTTTTCCGTCTCGCTCAGGTCAAGAGCGCCGCCATCGGCGACGGTCACGCGCAGCTCATAGAGCGTACCGGCGGTAAGTTCCGTTACAGCCTCGCCGTCCTCGTCTGTGATCGACCACAGTGCAGGATCGACCTTTGCCAGCTTGCCGTCCACGCCATAGGCGTAGAGGGTCAGACCGGAGGTGCTGCCGGACAGGTTGTTCATACGGAAAGCTACCGTGGTGTTGGGATGTACGTTGCGGACGGTCACAGTGTTGCGCCAGCTTGCAACGGTGCCTTCGCCGCCGTCCTGCGCAAACCGCTCCTGCGAAAGGACGTTTCTTGCTGCCTGATCAAGCTCGACCTTGCGGTAGGGCATTTCGGGCAGATAAACGAAACGGTCCTGCAAACGAAGCAGTTCCAGATAGCCTGTCGGGCAGTAGAGCGCGTTGCCGCTGTTGCCGGCATACATACCAATGGCCATGTTGTTGTAGCCGTATTTGTTGGAAACATCCATCGTGAAAACCGTCTCGCCAGTTTCAAAATCCAGAATGATGTACTGCCACATCCCGGTGGTCACATCCTGCACATAGCCGTAGATATAGCCCGTTGCGGTGGAAAGCTTCAGGATGGAGGTGTCGCTCAGGTCGTTCCGGCTCCAGACGCTCTTCATCTCGTAGCCGTTTGCGGTCTTTACGGTGTCCACGCGCTCGATGCCGGGGGCGATCATGATGTTGCCCTTCATGAGCCAGTTCTGGTCGTAAATATTGGCGTAGCTCTGGATGGAGGAGTCGTTGTTGGGATCAGCCAGACCTGCATTGCCCGCACCGAACCAGTTGCAGACGATGGTGCTGACGGTGCCCTCGCCGTCGTCATAGACGATGGCAGAGTTCTCAACGGCTACCTGATAGCCCTCGGGCAGGTCATCCAGCACCGGGGTGCTTGCCACGACCTCGCCGGTCTTCATATCGAGTGCAAGAAGGTTTACAGTGTCCTGATTATCCGTGAACAGCACAAGGTTCGGTGTCAGCGTGGGCGAGCAACCGCCGCCCCACGCAAGACCGCCGCCGGTGGTCTTATCGCCTTCGCCGCTCACCTTTGCACCCGCGCTCTCATAGGGCGTGCACCATACAACGTCTACGCCTTCTTCTGCGCGCAGAAGATAGCAGTTCTGGTTGGTCAGGACCACCGCGCCGTCCTTGGAGGCGGCGATGCCGTTTTCAGCGCCCTCGCCGGGGGTCAGTTCGTGGACAAAAACAGCCTTTGAAAGGTCTGTCTGCTCGCCGTTCAGGATCGCATCAATGGCCGAGCGGGCAATATAGCCGATGACGCCCTGCTGCTGGCGCTGCGGATAAATGCGGAAGCCGCCCGTTGCAAACCAGAGGTTTCCGTCATAGTCAAAGACCACGGACAGAAGATTCTGCGTCAGTTCTTTTCCAAGCGCAGCCTCGGCGGCAGCTTTGATATCAATGTCCAGCACCTTTTCAAATTCCGGCAGAACATTGCCGTTTTCATCCGTTGCGCGGAGCATCAGCACATGGTTGTTGCTCGTGGGGCAGACGATGCGGTTGGATTCGTCAAGGAAGGTATAGGAGCTCTGGATAACGTAACCGCCGCCGTCATGCTTCTTTGGCGAGAAATAGCCGAGCGTTTTTGTTTCTTCGGCGTTCAGGTCTCGGATGGCGATGCCGCCCAGCAGCGGCACAACGGCATGACCGTAGCTGTCAAAGTAGATGGCGGGCGAAGCGTTCGCGTTCGTCGTCTCATAGGAAACGTTGATCTCCGGATAGATGGCAAGCGGCAGGATCTCATCCGTCGAGTCGGTGTTGTAGCCATCGTGATGAATGTTTGCATCGCTCTTGGCCATGTAAGGGTTTTCCTCTACCTGCTTGGGGTTCAGAGCCTTTACCGGCAGCGCCGCAGAGGCTTGTTCCGCTGAAGAGGGCTGTACCGCAGCGGACGGGGCAGCGGGCTGCGAAGCGGCAGCACTGTCTGCCGGCGTCTGTGTTCCGCCGCAGGCAGCCATGGAAAGGCACAATGCTGCGGTCAGCGACAGGCTTAACGCAGAATGGACGATGTTTCTCTTTTTCATAAACCGTTCTCCTTGTTGTGTTTGTTGCGGTCAGACCAGTGCTGCTCCGCCTGATTTTTTTCCATCCAGCCAGATGCGGAATCCCTGCCGCAAGGCGGCTTCGGTCACCGGCTCCAGCAGAAAATAGTCTGCACGCAACCGGAAGGCATGGAGCGAAAAATCCAGATCGCTGCACCAGATAATGCGTGTCTGTGGACAAAGCGCGCGCAGATGCTCTACTGCATTCAATCCGTCGACCCCCGGCAGGGCGATCACGGCATTTGTCAGCGGCTCGTTGCGTGCAGCCTCAAAAAAGCTTTCCTGATCGTGGTAACAGTCCATTTTCGGGAACAAGCAATGTTCGGCGCAGAACCGCGAGATCTGCTCTGCCAGAAAAGCTTCCTGCGCCCTGCTGCTTGTCAGCACGGCAATTCGGTACACAGCGTGCCTCCTTTCTCTTGCGCCATCGTTGGCGTTCTCTGCTTTCAGTATACGGACAGGCATGGTCTTTTCAAGCCATTTAGCACGAAAGCCCCTTTTCCGTCACGAAATCCCATTTTCGGCTGCGACATAACCGGGCAACTGTGCTATAATCAGGATGAAAGAGTTTATAAAGGAGGTTGGAAGCTGTAAAATGGCTTCCTGATACAGCATGAGGATCGCAATCGTCGATGACCTTGATACCGAGCGCACACTGCTGAAGGAGCGCTTGGTGCGGCAGCTGAGTCAGCGCGGCGCAGATGCAGAAATTTTAGAGTTTGACAGCGGGGAAGCCTTTCTGGCGGCAGAAGAAGCGCAGCGCTTTACCGCCGCATTCTTGGATATTTACATGGATGGTTTAAGCGGCATGGACGCGGCAAAGGAACTTCGGAAAACAGACGCAGACTGCCTTCTGGTTTTTACCACCACCTCGACAGACCACGCACTCGAGGGCTTTCAGGTGCGGGCATTTCATTATCTGGTCAAGCCCTTTTCTGAAGCCGAGCTGTCCGGTCTGTTGGATGAAATGCTCGCAAAACTCCCCCGCCCGGAGCCGGTTTTGACGGTGAAGGTGGATGGCAGCGACATCCATTTGCGCTATCGTGATATCATATCCGCCGAGCATTTCGCCCACATCATCAATATCCGCACCACTGCCGGCAAAACGCTTGCTACGCGCCAGAGCTTCAAAGCGTTCACCGAGCCGCTCAAAAAGGACCCGCGCTTTTTTGTCTGCGGACGTGGCGCGATCATCAATATGGAGAATGCTGCCGATTTTCAGGCTGCCGCCTTCTGTATGACGGACGGCAGCCGCGTCTATGTCAGTCAGGAGCTTTTGAAAGCTGCCCGGCAGGCCTTTATGGAATTTCTGCTGCAAAGGGGGCGTGCGGATTGAAGGACGTTCTGCGCCCGGTTCTGGAACTTACGGTCGTGTTTCCCGGTTTGCTGCTTGCGTATTTTCCGGTAGGTTCCTATCTGAAGCTGCCGCCCGCAAAGCTTGCAGCAGGGGCGGTGCCGCTGCTGCTCGGGCTTTGCCTTGGCGGCGGGCTGCTTTGCTATCATTTTGGCATTTCAACGGCGTTCTCCGTGCTGCTTATTACGCTTACAGCAATTTTTTTGTATCGCAGAACGCTGCGGATCTCTCTCTGGAAATCCGGAACCATCGCGCTTGCGGTCTGCGCGGTATTTGCGTGCCTGAACAGCCTGTCCCGGGCCGTCGGCACGGCAATCGTGATCCGGATGCAGCTGCCGCCGGACAAGCCGTGGTTCTGCTTTGGCGCCTGCATCTTTTATAATGCGGTCTGCTGGCTGATCACTGCCGCAGCCTATTATCCCGCCACCCACGCAGTACGCGCGATGGTGGAGGATGACAATTTTGCGCAGACGTGGTATGTGTTCTGGGTACTGCCGCTGGTGTTCATCCTGCTGAACCTTTTTATAACCCCGCGCTACCAGATAACGCTCCGGACAGGGCGGGTCTTGCAGGTCTACATCGTTATGAGCATCGCGCTTTTGTTTCTGATGTTCATGTTCAATGCGATCTTTCTGCTGATGGCAAACAGCCTTAACCGGAATGCAAGGTTGCAGCAGGAAAATCAGTTTCTTTCCATGCAGCAGCAGCGCTATGAAAGCCTGAAAGCCGCCATTGAAGAAGCCCGGCAGGCGC
>ENA-OQIL01000633-OQIL01000633.1-human-gut-metagenome-genome-assembly--contig:-NODE-633-length-11925-cov-2.065774_pt1 | contig 11925 bp, 16 predicted proteins | sample MGYA00242583_ERZ504748 | MGnify/ENA primary metagenome ERZ504748 (study PRJEB26092, sample SAMD00036191) | human gut metagenome | host: Homo sapiens | study: EMG produced TPA metagenomics assembly of...
TGTTTCCGGTTGATAACCTCCGCCAGCCGGAAAAAGCAACCTCAGCCATCCAGTGTCCACTTCATCTCGCAGGGATGGCCTACCCATCCGTCACCACGGACCCCGCCTGCAGGAGGATGTCCGTGATATAAAGAATCCCGGTGCAGTTGGTGATGCATACCCGTACCGTGATGGATTTGACCCTGGCAGAGTAATTCTCCGGCATGATTTTGGCGGAGGTGGATGATAAATACGCCATAGCTGCCTCCTAATACAAATCTATAAATCGGCTCTCCGTGCTGCCGTCCTCATACTCAATGACCACTTCAATGCCCACCTGGGCGTCGTCGCTCAGCTTCTCCAGATTTTCCGAGCCGATCTGTGCCGACAGGGTGTAGCTGGAACGGTTGGCGGGATAGACCGTCTGGGAGAGGCTTTTGGTCATGCCTGCCACGCCCTCTGCCTTGAAGGAAGCCGTGCCGGATGCGCCGTTTTCGCCGTTCGCTTCAAAGCCGGAGCTGACCCAATAGGCAAGCCCGTCATCAGCGCGGGAGTTTCGCAGCAGGTTAAAGGGAACCATTTCCCGGATATCGTTATTGGACACCATACTGGTGCCCTCCAGGGAATCCGCCGCATTGTCCCACTGGCTGGCAGAGCTGCCCAGGTTTTTGAGCGTAGTGGAAAGCTCCAGCACCGTGTTCCACGGCTCCTGCAGGTTGTACTCCGCGGACGATGCGGGTGGTCACCGAAAGCCCCCAGTTCCTTATCCTCCACCCGGACATAATCCCCCAGCGCCCAGGCTTCATGCTCGTAGCCCGTCAGCACGGATAAGTCCATCGCGTTTAACACATAGGAAATGGTGGGCTTTGCGTAATCCGCCAGCCGCATCTCGGTATATTCTTTCATCTGGTAGGGATTCGTGAAAGAGGAGCAGTCCAGGGTGGAGATCCGCACCTCGTCTGTGTAGGTGAAGTCCTCCACATAGGGCCTTCCGCCGTTGATGTCCGCGAAGGTCATCCCTTCCGCGCCCACGGCGTACAACCGGGTCACAAGCTCCCTGGTGTCCACCACCCGCTGGATGGATTTCATGTTCTTCTTGTAGGCAAAAAGGGCGCCACTGTCCTTGCCGTTGACCGTCAGCAGATGCACCAGCCGGTTCGGGCAGTCAAAGACCAGGTCGCCGCCGTGGAGGTCTGCGATATTCCGAAGGATGGACAAAGCGTTTTTCTCCGTACTGGTCCAGGTGCGCTGTGTCCGCACCGTCACTGTGCCGACGCTCCATTCCGTACCCTCCAGGGCGTATGCCATCGCCGTTTCCGGGTACTCCGCTTCAAAGGTGCGCTCCTCCTTGCGGACAGAGAAGGTCAGGTCATAGAACTCCGCCTCCGCGTACACCTCTGTGACGGCACTGCCGTCCGTGTCCCTGGTGTCCGTGACCGTCCTGACCTTATACACATCATCCACGATTTGGATCTTCTTCTCACTGTCGATATACCCCCGCTTGCCGTCCCGGTAGGGAATCTTAAAGGAAAGAGTGTCCTCGCCGTTGATCTCGCTGGTCACAATGATGTCATAGGCGTTTTCCAGCACCGCCTCCCACGCGCCGTTACTGTCCAATACCACCGGCCGGGCATAGCCGATCTTCTCATAGGGCGCTTTCGGGATGTCATAGAGCCGGATGTCGATAACCTTCGGTGTCCGGGAGGTGTCTGTGGTAGTCAGCGTTACCCGGAAGCAGATATACGCCCGGTTGGGGGACGCCAGCCGCCCGTCAGCGGGGACTGCCGCCCAATCGCTCCATTCCTCCAGGTCATCGCTGGTGGAAGTCTCCACCAGGGAAACCGCCGTCGTACCGGAGATATACTCGCTGGTCACGGACACACGCCCGGTGCCGGAGAGATTGCAGTCCGCCGCTGCTGTGGTCAGTACACCCTCCGAAGGGTAAACGCCGTCCGATGCGCGCAAGGTAACCGCTCCCGGCTCGGTGATGCCGTCCACATCCCTGGAGGTATCGCCGCCGTTGGCGCAGAGGGAGGAAAGGAAGTAGTTTTCCAGGTCCTCTGCGGTTAGCTGGGTGTCACAGTCCAAAAACCAATCGTCCAGCCCTCCGGCGTACCAGTAGGAATCGGCGTGCATCCCCAGAATGAGGTCTGCCGTACAGGAGCGGTTCAGTTCCCCGGTAAAGGAAAGTTTCTCCGATGCCCACACCGTGCCGCTGCCCGGTTGCCACCACATACTGCGCCGTCTTGTTGTCCGGCTCGATCAGGCAGGCGATAAGTACCAGCCGCCGTTGACCAGGGAAAAGGGCGGGTCCACCGACTCGTCCAGAATCAGTGACCCGGTATCGTTGTAGAGCATGATCCTCGGATTGCCCCGGATGAGGGACAGGTAGAAGATTGGCTGCCCCGGTCCGTACCGGGTGTTAAAAATCGGGCAGTAGGTATTCCCCACGGAATAGGTGGTGGGGTTCATCCAGCCGCCGCAGACAATCCTTGCCCCAAGGCTTGCGAAAATGCTGCCATCGTTGGTCACCTTCAGATAGTTCTGCTCGGAGGACGGGTTCACGATGTTCATGCGGAAGTAATTCCCCAGACGGTTTGCGGAAAGGGACGCGCTGGTGCCGCTCCAGTTGTTGATGTATGCCGCCCGTCCCATGCCGGAGGAATCCAAAAGGCAGTCGTCCTCATCCGGGTCTGATTCATTGAACCGCCACAGGCCGCCCTTTGCCCATTCTTCCGGGAACTCCCCGGTAAAGTCCGTCTGCTTGTTCAGTATCGTTTTCAGTGCCATAACCGCTCACCTCCATCGGCTCCTTGCCTGAATTTCCAGCCCCGTAAACGTGGCGTTTGGCCCGCCGTTACGGAAAATCCGTGTTGCTCCCCACCGCCAGCGTGGGGAAGTTCAGTTCCTCCAGATACGGCAGGGCGTTCCGCAGGATCATCCCGTCCGCGTCCTCCACATAGGCGGTCATCCGGTCGGTATCCACCACCAGCGTCTCGCCGGATGCAAGGGTGGCGTTGACGATCTTCAACTCTTGCCCGTTGGTAGTAATGCTGATGGAATTGCCTGCCCCGGAGGTAATCACGCCCTCAATGCGGTAAATGGGGTTGGACTCCATGTTCCCGATGAGCCGCGTGACCGTGCTGTTTCCTGCTTCCGTGATGGAAAAGGTCTCATCCTCGATGGCATAGCCGAAGGGGTCCGGACAGAAGAAGGTCAGGTCAAAGCTGCCGGAGGAACGCAGAAGCCGTTCGCATTCCACCGCCGCGTTCAGCCTTGCCATGAAGTACCGGTCCGGCACATCATCCAGGACGAGCTGCTTTAAGCCGCCCACCGGGTCGAGCCACGCGGCAATATCATCCAGTGTGGAAACCAGGGCGGAAAAGCTGTGCCTGGGGAAGATGCTGCAGGAGACCACAATCTCCCGGTAGTCAAAATCCGCCCCAAAATCCGTCACGCCGTATTTGCCGGGGACCGTTGTAGTAAAGTTCCGTAAACTTCCGCTGACCTGCCAGGAGGTCAGCCTTGCCTTTAAGCCCATGCTCTTGGATGTGATGTCGTTATACGAAAAGCCCACAAAGCCACCTCCTTTTATGCGGTACTGAACCGTCCCTGGGCGCGGGAACCGGTCTGGATCAGGTTGTATAGTTCCTGGGAAATCCTACGGATGTCATCCTCGCTGCGGACGATCATCTGCTGGATGGTGATGAGGGTTCCAAAAGAGGAGCCGCCTGTTCCGCCCATACTGCCGGCCACAGAACCCACCGTCCCGGCTGTGTCAAAGGCAAAGTTTGACGGGACTGCGGACTGCATATCCGCCGCCAGGCCATTCATCACGCCCAGGATGCCGTTGTTCAAATCCTCTGCGGCGCTGACCGCTTCACCGGCGCTGTCCTCAATACCGCCGGCAAGGCCCCTGCCCAGCATCTCGCCCACCCAGGCCATTTCCTTCGAGGGCGAGTTGATGCCAAAGAAGCTGCAGATCCCGTCCCAGATGCCGGAAATCCAGCCGGAGACTTTGTCCCAGATCCATCCGGCAAGGCTCTGGATACCCTGCCACAGCCCCTGCACGATGTTCTTGCCAATATTGACGATCTGGCCCATAGACGAGGTAAAGGCGTTCACAATCCCCGCAATGATCTGCGGCACCGCCTTTACGATCTCCACGATGATGGTGGGCAGGTTTTGGATCAGCGAAACAAATAGCTGCACGCCTGCCTGGATGATCTGGGGGATGCTGTTTAAGATGGCGTTTACCAGCGAGGAAATAATCTGCGGGATTGCTGCCACAATGGTGGTAATGATGGTCGGCAGGTTCTGAATCAGGGAAATCAGCAGGTTCACACCCGCGTCAATGATCTGGGGGATGCTGCCGAGGATGGCGGTCACCAGCCCGTCAATGATCTGCGGGATTGCCGCCACAATGGCCGTGATAATCTCCGGCAGTGCGGAGACCAGCGAGGTCAATAGCTGTATCCCGGCATTGATGATCTGTGGGATCGCCCCCACGATAAACTCCACAATCGCCGTAATGATGGCGGGCAGGGCCGCAATCAGAACCGGGATAGCATTAAGCAGCCCCTGGGCCAGCCCCATGATAAGCTGCAGTGCCGCGTCCAGGATCATCGGCAGGTTTTCGATCAGGGTCTGCACGATCTGGGTAACCACAAGGACAATCTGCGGAATCAGGGTAGGGACCGCCGCCGCGATGCCCTGGGCCAGCGTGACGATGATCTGCGCCGCGCCCTCCATCACAGCCGGAAGGCTCTGGATGATGCCGGAGAGCAGCGAGGTCAGCATCTGCATCCCGGTGTTTACAAACTGCGGCAGCATGGAAACCGCCGTGTTCACCAGCCCCGTAATGGCCCCGGCAAAGGCTTCATCCGCCCCGTCCACGCCGTTGACCATGTCGGTAAAGGCGGAGATAACTTCCGAGATTGCCGGGAGGAATTCCGCACGGAGGTTGTTCTTCACATTGGAGATAGTCTCCCCAAGCCCTGCCAGGGTCTCGTCAAGCTGCGCCTGTCCTTCCCGCGACGCCACCAGCGCCTCATTGTTGCGGTAGAACGCGCCGCTCGCCTCGTCATAGGCCCCGGAGAGTGTCTCCATGATGAGACGGTTGCGTTCACTTTCACTGGAACAGGCAGCAAGTTTCTCATTGAAGGAGTCCTCGCTGATGCCCACCCAGTTTAAGGCGTCCGCCAGGGAGCCGGTAACCTCGCCCACTTTGGCGGTCTCGTTGGCAGACTCGATCATGCCCTCGATGGGGAGGGCGTCGCCGAAGGTGCCGTAAACGCCAGCCGCGATATTCGTCCATTTGGTAATGTCCTGCTCGTTCTGGGCAAGCTGCGCCAGGAGCTGGGAGGCTTCCGTGGCCGTGTCCGTATCGCCCAGGATTTTATAGAACTCCGTGTAGGATTTTTGTGCCGCGTCCCCGCTGTATCCCGCCGCCTCAAAAGCGGTGGTCAGCTTGCCCTGTGCCACCCGGTATTCCTCAGTGGCTTCGTCCAGGTTCCAGATGGCGCTTCCAAGTTCCTGGATACCGCTCAACGCCGCCTGGATACCGGAGGAGATGAGGTTGCCCATCGCCACTGTGGCGACCGAAAGGCCGGAACCCAATTTATCTGCCCCGCTGGATGCGTCCTCCAGCGAATCGCCGAAATCCTCCGCCACATCCCCGGCATCCTTCATCCGCTCCCGGTTTTCCTTAAGTTCCCCGGAAAGCTGGGAAATGCGCCCCTCCAGTTCCTTTGCCTCGCTGGAGCCTTTCCCGTACTCCAGAACCGCATTGGAATAGGCACGTTTCATCCCGGCCAGTTCTTCTTCCTGACGGGAAATCTCCTGGGAGAGCCGCTCTGTGGCATCCGCCGCCTCCGTCTCTTGCCGGGAGAGGGACTCAATGGCCCGCTCATTAGCGGAAAGTTCCCGTTCCATGCCGTTTAAGGCGGCTTCGGCGTTGTTAAGCTGGATCTGCCAGTTCTGTGTCCGGCGGTCGTTCTCCCCAAAGGAATCGGAGGCGTTCTGGAGGGCGGCCCGCAGCGTTTCAATCTTCTGGCGCTGGGCGTCGATTTCCTTGTTCAGAACGGTATTCCTCGCAGAAAGCGCCTGGATGGATTTATCGTTGGCATCAAACTGCGAGGAAACCAGCTTCATCTCGGAACCCAACACCTTAAAGGACTGGTTGATCTCAGACAGCGCCTTTTTAAATTCCTTCTCGCCCTCAATGCCGATTTTCAGGCCAAAATTGTCCGCCACGGGTCACACCTCCTCTCGCGCTAAATTCCATAGGGAATGACATCATCAATCGTCAGCTCCTGCCTTGGCTTCGCAAGCCCCAGGAACTGCCTGTGGCACTCCCACAGGTCCATAAGCAGGCCGAATGGAAGGAGCATGGTTTCATCCAGGGAAAGATGAAGCTGCGCCGCCCCGTAATACAAAAGCCGGGTAAACAATTCCGCATCGCTTACCCGGCCGCCGTGTTTTTTCCCTCCGGCTCACTTTCGATATTCCGTTTCGTCCCTCGGTACATGGCCTCCATGATGGCGTCCTTATAGTCCGTCAGTTCCATTGGGGAGGTGAGAAGTTCCACCTCCTCGGCGGTCAGCTCCGGCTTTTTGTCCTCCGGATGTTTCAGGTTGTGGACGAGGATGGGCTGGTTGCACAGAAGGGTAATCAGCCACACGATCTCGTCCAGCGCCATCTCAAAGTTCTCCGCTTTCATCAGCTTCTCGCCCAGGTTCTCCAATCCGCCGTAGCGTCCGGCGATGGCCTTGGTCGCCCTGGTGGTCAGGAGCATTTCGTATTCCTGCCCGCCGATATTGACAGTAGCTGTTCTTTCATCCATACCTCAAACCTCCTTATCCTTCGCCGCCCGCGCCCGCTGTCTGATCCGCATAGGACGGCTCATAGACCTCATCGTACCAGCCCGTGATAACCGTGGGAGACACACCGGAGTCATCCTCGGACACCTCCGCTTTCCAGGGGTGCTTGCCCTGGCCGTCCACCTTATTGCGGCGGGTCACCGTCCCCTCGATGGAAGGGGTGGAAAACTCGATGCTCTCGCCCTTGGTAGTCAGGTTTGTGGCGGGGATACCAAAAATCACGCGGTACAGCCAGAAATAGCGGTACTTTCCGTTTGCTTTCTTGGCACGGAAGCCGATGGCGACCGGAGCGCCGCCGTCCTCCGACGCAGAGATCAGGACGCCGTTTTCATCGATCACCGCCCCGGTCAGGTCTTCCGCCACGCTTTTCCCGATGTCGTCCACACCCAGCGTCAGCGTCCCGCTCTGGAACTCCTTCACGACCTCCGCCGCGCCATCATCCGCGTACAGCGTAGCTTCCGCCAGTTCCACGGAAAGCTCGGCGGTCATGGCTTTTGCCAAAGCCACCGGGGCGGCGTAAGTCTCATCGCCATTTACACCCTCGGTAATCTTCGAGTAGAAAAGTTTATCAAGGCCAATGGTAGCCATAGTTCATTCCTCCAATCCATACAGTTTTGCCACGTCAATGGCATAGTGGTGGTAGCCGGTATCGTCCTCATGACCGATGTACCGCCTGTCCGTAATCACAAAATCAGCGGCAAGGAGCGCCTTTGAAAGCTGCCCCTTCCGCATCAGATAGTTTCCTTTGGAGAATAGGGAGAGCCGCGCCTCCTGGGTTTCATACCCCGGCAGGTTATCCGCGTGGAGTTCATAGGTATCCGCCAAAGGCGTAACCACCACATATTCCTCCGGCGGCTCCCCGGAGAACACGCCTGTCTCCACAGGCAGTCCGCAGCCGGTGACCGCAGCCTTGATTTCCGAAAGCAGACTCAAATCTTCTCCACCTCCTCGTCCAGCTTCGCCTTCATGGCGTTGATACAGGCATTCCGGGAAGAGGAACGGGCTGGTTTTAAGAAGGGTTTTGCTGGCTGGCCGCTTTTGCCGTATTCCAGGATGGTGGCGATCTTGGCGTTACTGTCACCGTCCGATCTCGGCTCGGAAAAGCCCACCTTCACATTGAAGTCCCCATTCTTATCCTGCAGGGCGGGAGATGTGCCAAGGGAGCGGAGAAGCTCCCCGGTGCTTCGGGACTCATACTTCGTCCCGCTGCCGATAACCGCCTGCAGGTTGGAGCGCACCTTGTCCTCCACAACCTCCGCACCCGTCTCCAGCACCTTCGGGAGAATCTCATCGGTTTTATCCGCCAGCCGGGATACCTTCATCAGGAAATCCTCCGGCATCCTCCATGTCGCTTTAGCCACCTGGTTTCACCTCCTGTACCAGTACTTCCAGATACATCCCCCTGCCTTTGACATCCTCCACCGAAGTAATCTCAAAGGTATGCCCGTCACAGAGGATGCGCATATCGGTTGTGACCGTAACGCCGGGTATCACGCGGAATTGAAAAAGGTCGGTGGCAGTGGAAAAGGATGCCATGTTGGCCCATTTCTCACTGCCATGCCGGCCTTCCCGGTAAGCGCGTACCTCTGCCACGGTCACATCCGTTTCCGTCTTAAAGCCCTCATCATCCTGCGTGAACTGTTTTTCCACAATGGAGATGAAGGTGTTCATCTTTCCAAAGCTCATGTCACACCTTCCTCGTCGTCACAAACTCCATATCGCTCGTTTCCGTTGGGGCACGAAAAGCTCGCTCATTCCGTTGTTCCTCCTCTCCCCAAAAGCCATACGGCTTTCCGGGGACCCCACTGGTGCTAAACGCACCAGTTTCGGTCGAGCCGAAGCAGAAGGTTGACCGTGTTCCAGACCTGCTGTGCCGCGTTTGTGTTATCAGCAAAGAATCCGCCCGTGGAACCGTCCCTGGACTCATAGAAATGCGATGCCAGCATGATCACCGCCTGTTCGGTGGTGGCCGGCATCGCATTCTCCGTGTAATAGCCCTCCTGGATATGCTGGTAGCTCTCCGCGTAGGAAACAGCGGCGGTGATGTAGCTCTGCAAAAGCGCGTCATCCACCGAATGTTCCAGAATCAGGTTTGCTTTGACTTTTTCCAGCAGAGTGTCCATCACCGCCGCCCCCTTCCTTAACTGGATGCCATCAGGTCCGCTGCCTTCAGCTTGGCCAGCAGGCCGTTGAAATCAGAAACCAGAGTGGAAACATCCTCCGCAACACTGTCTGCCTGGTTTGCCGCCTGGGGAACCTCGGCGGCGGGCAAACCGGTAACAGAAGCCCCCTCCTTGATTTCGAGGGTGCCTCCGATCACCCACTTATCGCCGCCCTGCTCCATGTAGTTCTTTCCGTTGTAACTCATCTGTCAGCCCTCCCTTACGATGCTTTCTGTACCAGCACCTTGACAGCCTCCGGCAGGATCATCTTGCCGTCCACGCGATGGGAAGCGAGGAAGCCCACCTGGCCGTTTGCCGCATACAGTTCGTTCAGGCGCTTGAAGGAACGCCCCTGGCGGTCCGCGATCCAGTAGTAGCTGAAATCACCGAAAGCGATGGTCTTCGCGCCGGCCGCCACAGCGGGCATATAGGCCGAAGTGCGTACCGGGCGTCCCAGGATTGTATCCGGTGTGCCTGCGGTCAGGGAAGGCTGCCACAGGTACTGGCCATTGCTGTCCTTCAGCTTGCGGATGGCCTTAATGGTGGAGTCATTCAGCACCCACACGGCGTTGCGGCGGTAAGGAGATTTCAGGGAGTAGAACAGGTCGATCAGCTCATCCGCCGTAATGGCGGTAGCGGACGCAGCGGTGATGCCGGTTTCCGCGCCGCCGCTCGAAGCCAGGATGCCCAGGGGCTTACCGGAGCCGTCCCCGGTAAAGAAGGCTTCTTCCTCCTTGGCGCCGATACGGCGGGCAAATTCACGGGAGATGTAGCTTTCCAGATCAAAGACGCTGTCGTTCAAGAGTTCCTCGGAAACCTTGATCATCGTCCCCAGTTTGTAGGCCCCGATGGATACCTGACCGAAGGAATCGTCGCTCTCGGTGTAGGCGCCTTCCTCGTCAATCCAGGAGGCAGTTCCCTTCGTTGCCACCACCGGGATCTTGCGGTCGCCGCTGGAGGTCTGGATCACTTTGGCGAGCTGGCGGAACACATTCTCTTCCTCCAGCGCCTCCACCAGGGTGCGCTCGTACTCATCCGGCACCAGGTATCCGCCCTCGGAGTCCGTACCGATCTGCAGGGCGTTTACCACAGAGGGCATGGGCGCTTTGGAGCGCATCATGTTCCAGAAATTCTGCCGGTACTCATCCGTGGCGCGGCCGGTCTTATCTCCTTCTTGCCGTTCATAGGCTTACCCGTCAGGGGCTTGTTCACCGGACAGTTCAGTTCCGCATCCAGCGCCTCCTGGCGTTCCAGGCGGGCGATCTCCTTGCCAAGGTCGGTAATTTCCTGCTCCATGCGGGTGTAGGCGGCGTCATCCTCGGCAGACAGGACGCCCTTATCATTTCTGTGGGAATCCAGAAAGGCTTTAGGCTGGCTTCCCAGGCTTTCGCGCGCTTCTCGCGCAGTTCCCAAAATCGTCATAGTCGTATCCTCCTTAATGCTTCAAAAGATTGAGCCGCTCGTAGAGACTGTCTACAGAGCGGCCCTTGGGGTTGGATTTTTTCAGTTTTCTTAGGGTTGGTCCTGCATTTGGCTGCGATCTTATCCATAAGGGAATTCACCACAGCGGCTTTGGAATAGAGCATGGACACCGCAGGCGGCTCCACATCCTCCGGGATATCCGCCCGGTGCAGGACGTCATCGGCAAAGCCAAGCTCCACCGCCTTGTTCGCATCCATCCAGGTCTCGGCATCCATCAGATGGGAGAGTTTAGCGCGGGACAGCCCGGTCTTGATCTCGTAGGCGTTAATGATGGAATCCTTGACGCTGGAGAGCATCTCGATGGCTTTCTGCATCTCTGCGGTATCGCCCATCGCCACCGTCATGGGATTGTGGATCATCATCATGGACACCGGCGATACCAGCACCTTCGTGCCGGCCATGGCGATGACCGAGGCTGCGCTTGCGGCAATGCCATCGACCTTTACGGTCACATCATGGGGGTAATCCATGAGCATGTTATAGATCTGGGCAGCCGCCACACAGTCCCCACCGGGAGAGTTGATCCAGACGGTGATATCGCCGTCCCCGGACATCAGTTCCTCCTTAAAAAGCTGGGGCGTGACGTCATCGTCAAACCAGCTTTCCTCGGCGATGGTGCCGTTCAGGAACAGCGTCCGTTCCGCCGGAGCTGTCTCCGTTGCTGCCTGGTTCTTCCACTTCCAGAACTCTTCATCGGGGTTTTCCTCCTTTCCCGTTTGTGTATCTACAAAAGCACCCGCATTTCCCAGCGGGAGCATATTGCCGTTAATAAGGTACAGATCGCCGCCATCTTCTGTAGGAATACGATCAAGGTTTTCCAGTTCCCGGATATCATTGGCGCTCATCCATCCGTTCTGTCTCGCCGTGGCGTAGCCGGACATTCTGCTGGCATAATCGCCCCGGAGCAGCCCTTCCACATTGAACTTGGCAAAATACCGCTTCTTTTCCTCCGGAGAAAAGAGTGTCCGCTGGATGGACTGCTCCCAGCGCACCAGCCAGGGCTCCAGCGTGTATTTCACAAACTCCAAGGACTGCTGCTCAATATTGGAAAAGCTCGACTTTTCCAGGTCGCCCACCATGTGGGGCGGCACCCGGAAAATGCGGGCGATCTCATTGATCTGGAACTTTCTCGTTTCCAAAAACTGCGCCTGCTCCGGCGAGATGCCGAATGGGCGTGTATTTCATGCCCTCTTCCAGCACGGCGATCTTATTGCTGTTGCCGCTGCCGCCGAAGGTGGACTGCCAGCTTTCCCGTACCCGCTGGGGGCTCTTTGATCGTCCCCGGATGTTCCCAGCACGCCGCCGGGGTAGTCGGCGCCCGTTGGAAAAAATCTTCGCCCCGTATTCCTCACGAGGCAAGTCGCCATACCGAATGGCGCTTCTTGGCCATAGCGATGGGGGAACTAGCCCACCAGCCCGTC
>ENA-OQIL01000635-OQIL01000635.1-human-gut-metagenome-genome-assembly--contig:-NODE-635-length-11898-cov-2.961685_pt1 | contig 11898 bp, 8 predicted proteins | sample MGYA00242583_ERZ504748 | MGnify/ENA primary metagenome ERZ504748 (study PRJEB26092, sample SAMD00036191) | human gut metagenome | host: Homo sapiens | study: EMG produced TPA metagenomics assembly of...
GGATAAACTTGCCCTGATTGCGCTGGGTGTAATACAGCGTGTGGCGCATCGCATCGTTAGCAGCATAGGCGGCGCTGTTGATGACCGTATAGGTGCCATCTCCCTGACGTTGCACGATGTAGGTGTTGTAGCCGCCAGTGGGCTGGTATTTGCCGGTCACTACATCCCACTGATAGATCTCATATTGGGCATCGGCTACGATCTGGCTGCCGGTTTCGCTGTCGGTTTTCTTGAGGTTGACCTGCAAACTCCACTCGTCATTTTTCATAACATAGTCGTTGTTGGTGTTTGCGGGTACCGAGATCGTCTGGCTGCTGCCGTTTGTGCCCCAATACATTGTAAAGCCATACGGCACATCCGTTTCCTGATAGCGGAATTTGATTTGTGCCAGCTCTGTCTTGGCAGAAGCGATTGCATTGTCCACCATGCGCTGCGCTTCGGCCTTCAAATCCGAAATAGCGGCATCTCGGGCGCTGTCCGCAGCAGAATCCGCAGCATCCTGCGAAGTATACGGGCCAACCCTGCCGCTTTTGCTGCCGGTGGTTTTGGTAACGGCATAGTGCAGGCTCCAGCTTGCACCGGCATCGCCGCCGTTCTTCTGGTAGTTGTCATCCGCAGTATGACCGCTGGTGGTCACAGTTTGCTTTCCGGCAGGACTGATGGACCAGCTGCCGCCGTCAATGCTGCCGGATTTGGTGATGGGCTCGATCTCAATGGTCGCGCCATCCACTTTTTCCTGTGTTTTCAGCTGGATCTTATCGGTAGAAACACCGTAGGAAAAATCAAAACTGCCGCTGGCGGTCTGGGCCGGTGCCTCCCAGCTGGCGTAGTATTCCTGCACAACAGGTTCCGGCTCGGGTTCTTCCTCACCGATCTCAGGTCCGATCAGGGCCACGGTCTGCCAGCCCTCGCGGCCGGGGTTGTAGATATAGGTGTAGTAGCCGCGGGCAGAGGCGTAGGCTTCCACGCCGTTCAGCAGCTCATCGGCAGAGGCGAGATAAATTTCTGCGGCGGTGCTTTCAGGAAAGTTTTCGATAATATACATCTGCACATCGTCATAAATTGATGTGCAGAAATCCAAAAGAGAGGTTTCTTCACCCTCATCAGCGGAAAAAACAGCGGGCAGATCGTCCGCATCGCCCAAAGAAAGCTGGTTCAAGCCGCCCCAGATGCGAATCTGGTTGCCGTAGTGATCGCCGGGTATGCACTGGTCTGCGTTGACCGTGGAAGTGTTCACATAGGTGTATGTCGGGCATCCCGCAGGCTGACCGTTGGCACCGTGGGTGCAGCAGTAGGCGGGTTCGCCGTTGAACCAAATCAGCCAAGTGCCGTTGACTTTGGCAACCTTGGTGATTTTGCCACTTGTCACCGCAGGGGTGGGGCGCTCGGCAAAGGCGGCAATTTCACTGTCGGGGAAAGGATACTCGGCAGCAGCATTGCGGTCGATGGTTACATTTAATGTCTTTTTCAGAGTGCTGCCGTCCGGCGCGGTATAAACCAGCTGCGCGGTAAAATCCGCATCCGCCTGCACATACACGCCCAGCACCGCAGCGGAAGTTTCGCTGTATTCGCCGTGCAGAATGCTTTCGGCATCCTCGGCGGGCTCGCCGTAGTAGTCCAGCAGAGTCACGCTGTCCGGCAGAACAAGGTCAAGTGTGCTACCTTCGGCAGGATACTCCACCTGCGCCAGAATCGGCACGATGGCGTAGTCGGTATCTTCCAGCAAGGGTGCAGCCAGCGTCAGATTGTCGCTGTCCAGCGACTCGACGCTCAGATAGCTACCCTGCACTAAATCGGCATCCCACGCGCTAAGCCCGATTTTGGTTTCACCGGTCGCCACCGGCAAACCGTAGCTGCCAATGTAGGAGCCTGTGGGCGTATCCGGCATATCCGCGTAGAGGATTTCACCGTCAAAGGTGTAAGGCTCGTTTTTTCAGCGGGCTCTTGTGCGACTTTTTGTGCGGGCGGCTCGATCATAGACTCCGCATCTTCCGCAGGGAATTCTTCGGAAGCTTCTTCGGTGTCCACGCCGGGGTCCGGGCTGCTGGCATCGGTCTGCCCGCTGTCGGTTTCGGTTTCATCGGTCTGTTGTTCTTCGGCAACGACCGTGCTTTCCTGCAGCGGTGGCGTTTCGGCAAACGCGCCGATGGGAAAATAAGTGCAGCACATCATGGCTGCCATGGCCAGCGCCAAAAGGCGGTGGCACCATTTTGTTTTTCGATTCATGGATAACACCTCGTTTTATCTTTCGGGGCTGTTTTCTCGCGCTCCAGCTGACGCAGGCGCGAGGCAAAAATATCGATCAACCCGGAATGAGATTGCAAATTGGCGTAATACACCGCTTTGTCATACCCATCCGCATTGATGTCTTGAATTGTTCGCACAGAATCCGCCCATCTTCGGAATTCTGTGGGGAAATACGCGCATCCCCATCCCGCACTTGGATGGCTGCTGCAACAATATAGCGGGTGCGCTCTGCGCCGTATCCGGCCAGCACCTGCTGCACGGCACCGTCATCCAGACATAAGCCGTTATAGTTGTAAGAAATGGCGTCGTCAATTTCATCGCGGCATTCCTCGTTCAGCTTCATGGAGGCGCGGTATTGCGGCAGTTCCTCGTGTTCGCGGGCGTATCGACCGGTCTGATAGTATACCGGCGACCAGTTCTTTTTTGTGCTTTCCATCAGGTTGATATCGGCGCGGTCCTCGATGCACATGGCCATAACATCCAGTGCATTGGTATCGTGATCGCGGTAGTCTTTGTAAATATCCGCCAGCGGTGCCTGAGATTCCAGCAAAGCGCGCAGCTGTGCAGGGCGCAGCGAAACATTTTCAAACGCCATCAGAATATCCTCGCGGGAACTGTACTCATATGCGTGGTTCAGAATTTCCTCGGGCGGCTGTGCAAGCAGCCACGCACGGTATTCGTTTTGCTCCTGCTGCATTTTGTTGTACAGCTTAGCGACAAGGGGATCGTTTTTCACATTGCATCACCATCCGCATTGTGCAGAATTCTTTCCCAGAAATTCCGCTTTTCAGGCTCGGAAAGGCTGCGGTAAGCAGTTTCGATCACCGCATTCACGACCTGCTCGGCGGCATCCTGCGCGATATGCAACTGTTTTGCCGCATTTTTCTCCACCGCAAGGCGGTGTAGCAGATGCTCCAGAACCGTGATTTTTTGCTTTTGCAGCGCGCTTTTTATGCTTTCGTCTATGTCGAGCGCGGCAACAGGGGTGTCGTATACGCTTTCCGGCACACGAAATACCAACTCGCTGCGTTCTCGATTGGGGGCAATGTCGTTCAGTGCGACCATGCAGCCGTCTTGCTCGGCTTTTCTAAGTAAAGCTTCAATGTCCATAGAATTCCTCCAATAAAAAAGTGCCCACAAATGTGAGCGCTCAGGTGCTGTGTTCAAGCCTAACGGAAATGAACTTCCTTGGTCAATATGCGTTATTCTTGTAGTGAATCCCGTTGCCGTGCATCAGTTAAAGGTCACGACCCAGTAGGTGTATTGCCCCTCTGCCGTTTGGCAGAACCAGCAGCCCACACCCATGCTGGTGAAGCTGGGTTCCATAATGTTGGCGTAGTGGGCAGGGCTGCCTTGCCAGCCGGTGCAAACGGCACTGGCAGAGCCCAGCGGACCGGCGGCGCAGATCTCACTGCGGGTGGTCATGCCGCTGTGGTCAAAGGGACCGCCTGCCACAAAACTCTCGCATCGGGCATCGGCTGCGGCACTTAGTCCACTGTCCATGGTCAGCGGTCCCAGCCCACCGGCAGCGCGCAGGGCGTTGATGTTTTCCTGCACCGCCCAATAAGCGGAATCCGAGCTGTCGATGCTCCACCACTGATCGGTGCCTGACGCCAAATCAAAGGGCACAGCACCATAGCTCATACTGACCTGCGCCGGGGCAGGTTCTGCCGTCGGCGCTGCCGTGGGTTCCGGCGTAGGGGCAGGAGTCGGCGCGGGGGTAGCGGCAGGTGTTGCCGAAGGTGTCGGCGCGGGTGTGGCGGTAGGTTCCGGGGTTGCTGTCGGCTCGGCAGTTGAAATCGGTGCAGGTGTTTCTTCGGCGTCTGCACTTTCGGATGTCGCTGCCGACAGCTCCGTCAATTCAGCGGATTTCGGTTCCGGTGTCTGTGCGCAGGCTGTCAATGCGGACAGCATTGCAAGCATTACGATCCATTTTTTCATCTTGAAAACTCCTTGCGGGGGCCATCTCTGACCCGGTTGCTTCTTCTTTCCTTCATCTTAAAACCTTCTACCTTTCTTGTCCACGCTGTCGATTGTCCGAACGACACTGTTGCTCTTCGTCCGGCACGGTATCCAGCACGATATCCTTTTCGTTCAGGTTCAAAAGTGCCTCCAACTCGGCAAGGCGCTTGCTCTTTTCAGCCAGCTCGTCCGCCTGGACAAAGGGCTGCGCCAGCTGTTCCTTGGCGTTTTCCAGCTGCTTTTGCAGCTGCACCAATTTGGATTCAAGGTCGGTCACGCTCTGCGGCAGGTTATGCAGGCAGTTGTCCAGGCGTACCGTGTTGCCGACCGCATCCGCGCCCAGCTGCACCGGGTTGATACCGCTGCCCACAAGATACGCCAGATACATTTTGTCCATCGCAAAATAGGCGATCTGCAAATCAAAGCCCTTGTATCGCCCGATGGAAACCGGCTCGGTGCGGTTCATCGCCATACCCAGCAGCCCCAGCAGGGCTTTGCCCGCGTCCTCGCGCTTGGTGTAAACCGTGTCCATCAATGAGATGGCGAAAACATCCTTGTCGTCCGCATCGCGCTTGGTATTTTGCTGTAGCAGCGCTGTGTCCGCTTTGGCGTTTTCCAACTGCTGGGCGGTCTTACGCATTTCTGCGGGGAATCCTTGTGTAATCGCATCTTCCAGCCGGTAATTGCTCTTGTTGTAGGCGGTTTTCAGGGTTTTGAGCCGCGACACCTGAATATCCAGATCCATTTTCTCTTGATCATCGGATTGCCCGCTGCCAGCGCCTTGATCCTCGGCATAAGACAGCGCTGCATCGTCCAAATCATCCGCACTGCGGGCAGGGCTTTTGCTCGTCATAATTTGCCCGATGAACTTCTGTTTGGTTTCCAAAAGCTGCCACATATAGCTGTCGAAGGAAGCTTCTGTGACGTAACGATACTCATATACTTCGGCATTGGTGTTGCCTTGGCGAATCATACGCCCGTTGCGCTGCTCAATGTCAGAGGGTTTCCACCCGCAGTCCAGATGATGCGTGGCCACCAGCAGCCGCTGCACATTGGTGCCTGCGCCCATCTTACCGGTGCTGCCCATCAGCACGCGCACATCACCGCTGCGCACCTTGGCAAACAGCTCGGCCTTTTTCACCTCGGTGTTGGCGCTGTGGATGAACTGCACCTCGTTTTCGGGGATGCCCATAGAAATCAGCAGATTGCGCAAATCATCGTACACATTAAATCCGTCCGGTTTCGGGGTGGACAAGTCGCAAAACACCAGCTGGGTCAATTTCTTGTCTTTCGTTTCACTCCAGATGCGGTACACATTCTCGGCGCAGGCGTGAACTTTATCGTTGGGGTTTTCGGGCAGATTGGGGTCGATCAGCCGCTGATCCAGCGCCAGCTTTCTGCCGTCGTTGGTCACCTTGAGCATATTGTCCTCGGTGGGGTCTACATTTCCGGCGCGAATTTCTTCGGCGCGGTCGGCAAGGTCAGCCACCATCTGCTTTTGCTGGGGGCTTGGCGGCAGCGCCACATTGATGGGTTTGGCCGCCCACCAGTTTAGGCACCGGCAGGTTGAGCATATCCGCCGTCTGCACATCCGCCACCTGCTTGAACATACTCATCAATTCCGGCAGATTATAGAATTTGGAAAATCTTGTTCTTGCCCGGTAGCCGGTGCCTTCCGGCGCAAGCTCCACGGCTGTCACGGTTTCTCCAAATGTGGATGCCCACGCATCAAAGGAGGAAAGCCCGTGCTGCTCCAAGGTTTCCCGCTGCAAATACCGCTGCATGGTGAACAGCTCCGCCATAGAGTTGCTGATGGGCGTACCCGTGGCAAACACCACGCCGCGGCTGCCGGTGATTTCGTCAAGGTAGCGGCATTTCATATACAGGTCGCTGGCGCGCTGGCTCTCGGTTTGGGATATGCCAGCCACGTTGCGCATTTTGGAAAGCACCGCAAGATTCTTGAAAGCGTGGGCTTCGTCCACCATCAGGCTGTCCACGCCAAGCTGTTCAAAGGTCACCACATCGTCCTTGCGGGACTGGTCGTTGAGCTTATCCAGCTTTTTCTCCAGCTGCTTGCGCATACGCTCCATCTGCTTGACGGTGAAATTCTCGGCGCGTTCTTCTTTCAGCTGTGCCACTTGGCTGATCACATCGTGGATCTGGCTTTGCAGGTATTCGACCTGCCGTTCCTGTGACAGCGGGATGCGCTCAAACTGGCTGTGCCCGATCACGATGATGTCATAATTGCCGGTTGCGATTTTGGCGCAGAACCGTTTGCGGTTGGCTTTTTCAAAATCTGTCCTGCGGGCTACAAGAATATTTGCGTTGGGGTACAGCTGCAAAGCCTCTCCGGCAAGCTGCTCGGTCAGGTGGTTGGGTACACAGATCAGGGTCTTGGAGCAAAGCCCAAGACGTTTCTTTTCCATCGCCGCAGCGACCATTTCGTAGGTTTTTCCGGCGCCCACCACGTGCGCCAGCAGCGTATTGCCGCCATACAGAATGTGCGCAATGGCGTTTTTCTGGTGGGGGCGCAGCGTGATTTCAGGTGACATACCGTGAAACAGGATATGGCTGCCATCGTATTCGCGGGGGCGCAGGGAGTTGAACCGTTCGTTGTATTCCTTTACCAGCATCTGGCGGCGGGTCGGGTCTTTCCAGATCCAGTCCTTGAAAGCGTCCTCGATCTGCTGCTGTTTCATCTGGGCTTCCTGCGTGGCAGCGGCGTTCAGAACGCGGATTTTGTTGCCTTGCATATCCTCCTTGGTGTCAAAAACGCGCACATCCCGCAGGTTCAGGCTTTCTTCTAAGATGTGGTAGAAGTTGGCGCGCTGTGTGCCGTAGGTCACGGTGGCTTTAATGTTGCCGCCCGTAAAGCTCTTGTTGGTCACATTCCAGACGCCGGTCAGTGGGATGTACAACACCTTCACGCGGTCCCGCACATAGTAAGGCGCGTCCACCAATTCATCGGCAAACTGCTTGATGAGTTCAGGAGCCAGCCAAGTAGCACCCAGACGCACGGCAATTTCGCTGGCTTCCAAGTCCTTCGGCTGCACGGTTTCCAGTGCCTGCACATTCACAGCAAAAGCGGGGTTGTTTTGTGCCGCCAGCTTTGCTACCTGTAATTTGTGGCGCACATCGCCGGAAAGATATTCATCGGCGGTATAGTAGCGCGGTTCACCATCAGAATTCTTTTCCAAGGGGTCGGCAAAGATAACGCCTTGCAGGTCGTTCACCAATGTATCTTTGTCCTTGCCGGTCAGCTGCTGCATATACCCAAAGTCGATGCCCGCGCGCTCACCGACACTCAGCGCCAGCGCTCGCTGGCGGTTTCCACGCGCTCGGCAGGGCGGGCAGCCCGGATGGTGCGCTTTGAAAACATATCCGACTTGCCGATGAAATTGCCCTCGCTGTCGAGGTTTTCCAAGGAGCACAGCAGAAAATATCCACTGTCATCCCGCATATCCAACGATGCACCACGGCTGTTGATGAGTCCAAACTTACTGTGGTAGTGGTCGTACTGGCGGTTGAGTTTGGCTTGCAGCTCCGTGATGACTTCATCCGGCATATCTTCCAGCTGGGCTTGGATCAAGTCCCGTGTGGTGTCCCGCAGTTCGATCAACTGCCGCATACGCGCCGCGGAGGTAGCACCAAGGGAAACCTCGCGCATAATGGCGTTCTCGCGGTAATAGAATTTTCCGTTACGGATACAAAAGCTGAAATTGCGCACATCGGGTTCGGCGGGGATGCTGGCATCCACAGCGCCGGATTCCTGCAGCTCGATGTCCTGAAAGTGAAATTCAGCGTGCAGGTGGGACATGGCCTCTTGCAGCACATCGGGAAGGGGCTTATCGGCAAACGCCTCGCAGGTCAGGGTCGGGCCATACGGACCGCTGACGGTTTTCAGTGTGCCGCAGACCATTTCGGGGTGTTCGGCAAATAGCTGTTGAGGGAAAGCCCGTCCTCCGTCTGGGTGGTGTGCAGCCAGCTCGCGTCCTGCTCCAGAATGCGGTCACGCTTTTGCAGGAAGATGATGTCCGCCATCGCCTTGGTTCCGGCTGACTTAAAGGTGGAATCCGGCAGGCGCACGGCACCGATAAAGTCGCATCGGGCGTTGATGTACCTGCGCACTTCCTCGCTCTTTTTGTCCAGCGTGCCACTGGTGGTGATAAAGGCGATGATGCCGCCCGTGCGCAGCTTGTCGATGGATTTGGCAAAAAGTAATCGTGAATCTTGAAGTGCAGCCGGTTATACTGCGGGTCAACCACACTGTAATCCCCAACGGCACATTGCCGATGACCACATCGAAAAGCTGTCGGGCAGGTCGGCTTTCTCAAAGCCGGTGATTTGGATGTTTGCTTTCTGGTACAGCTGGCGGGCAATTCTGCCGGTCAGACTGTCCAGCTCCACACCAAACAATCTGGTGGTCGGCTCATACAAATAGCTGTGGCTTTGCCCAAAAAACGCGCCCGCACCCATACTGGGTTCCAGAATCGTTCCGGCACCCACGCCCATTTTGCGCAGGGTGGTGTACATTGCGTCAATGACTTCGGGCGGGGTGTAAAAGGCGGTCAGGGTGCTGCTGCGGGCAGCGGCGTATTCCTCCTCTGTCAGCAGGCTTTTCAGCTCGGTATATTCGCTGTGCCAGCTGTCTTTGTTGGGTTCAAAGGCATCGGACAAACCGCCCCAGCCGGAGTATTGGGCTAAGATTTCCTGCTCCTCACCGTTTGCGTGGGGACCGCCGTCCGCCATACGCTTTTCGATGGATTTCAGGGTGCGGATGGCGGTGATGTTGGCTGCAAACTTTTCGCGTGGTGTGCGCGGGGGTACAGGGTCCTGCGGCGGGATATAGTTGTTCGGCTCATAGGCTTCCTTGAGAGCAATGAGTTCCGCCGCCTGCAAGACCTGCTCGCCAAAACCACCAGATGATTCTTCTGCGGGTTCTAAGACTTCACCCTCAACAACCTCTGCCGCCTCACCGGCGTCCGGTAGATTGGGTAATTCTGGTGCCGCCAGCGCATTGTTTTTAGGGTTCGCCGCCAGCAGCCTTGCAAACTCCCCCGCGGTTGACGGCGCGCCCGATCAGCGGGAAATCCTCATCGCGCAGATGCACATCAAAGATGCCGATTTCCTCCACCGTAAAGGGGTGGTCGTTTTCCAGATAAACGGTATCTCCGGTAGCCAGCGGGCGCTTTTCCACGGGCTTAGGCTTGTAGCGCTCCTGATATGCTTCATACGCTGCTTCCGCATCGTCAATGAACTGCGAAAATTCAACGTCCTCAATGCCTTCCTTGGCAAGCGCCCTTGTGCTGTCGAAGCGCGCACTGTCCACAAAGGAGCCGTCAACTAGATACACAATCTCATTGCGCAAGAAGTTGGCGTACACCTGAATTTCGTGTTCGCCGTCCCCGGTGGTGGAATAGGCAAGGTCGATGTGCGTAAGGTCCGAATAATCCGGTGCACCCAGCCCTTCGCGTTCACAAAAATCCGCGATGGTTTTCTCCGCATAGTCTATCTCGGCTTGACGGGCGTCGCGTTTGGCTTTCTGTTCCGCTTCCCATTTTTCATATCCCTGCTTGTTGTTTTCATCCAGATATTTGTCGTTGTGGACCAGCAGATGCAAACGGCGGGCAACCTCGTTCCACGGCAGCAAGCGGAAATGATCCGGAGCGTTATCGGATGCATAGCGCTTGATTCTCAGCCCCTTGGCATCATAATCCAGAAACCCTCTTTCGCCATCTCGGAAATCCCAAGTGCGCCCGCCGATACCGTATTCTTTTTTCAGCCAGTCGGCTTGCTCCTTTACTGTAGGCAATACTGTGGCAGAGAAAAATTCCTGTATGCGAAAACGCCCCTCACAAAAACCGCTGCCCATGACAAGAACATCGACAATGTCCTGCTCGTCGATATGGGTGCCATCATCCTTGATGGGCGGCTGCCAGCTTGCGCGGTGCTGTAATTGGCGGATGGTTTCTTGCTGCTGTTCAGGTGCGGGCAGACCGATTGCGGCGGCAGTTTCCTCGGCAAGGTTGCCGCGCCCCACGCTTTCCGGCAGTTCAATCTCATCGGAAACAGAAACAGCGGAGGGCGATAGCTCGCTCTCCGCTGTTGTGGGTTCGGTATTTACAGGCTCGTCACGATGGGTATCGCCAATTCCGCTGCCTGCGCTTGCAGACTGTTCATGTGCGCCGTCCAGCCCAATGGGTCGTTGTTCTTGTCCGGTGCCGGGTTGCTGACCAGCAGCTTCGTGATGGTCTGCTCCACCTGCTCCCAATAGCGCTGCTCGGTCTGTTTCAGGTCGCTGTACAGCGTCCCGTCCAGCAGCATCTTGTCGTACAGCAGGGAGTGGTTCTCTTGCAGGAACTTCTCCCGCTGCAGACCGATTCTCCCGACCGGCGGTCTGTGCGTTTCCTTCATTGCCATCTTGGGCACCAGATACCCGTTCAGATTCGTCATATCCATGATCCTGCACCTCCTGTTGGTTCGTCTTGCTTACATTCTCATCATACTGTTTCGGCTGGGTCTTTGCAACACTGTCGATGCTCTTGACGACAGCGCCGATTTCGGCAAACATCTGCCGCCCCGCGCGGTTGACGGCATTGCCCAGCGCCAAAACTGCGGATTCGGTATCAAAGCGGTCAATGTCCGCAAAGGCGTCCTGCGGCACGGCGCTGTCGCCCAAACCGCAGCGCACTGCCGCCATATAGACGGCACTCTGCGTGATGAGGTTGGCAAAAATCGCCGTTTGCTCCTGCGGCTTTGCCCATTCCAGCGTACTGCCGATCACGGCATTCTGTAAATCGGCGTCCAGCTGTTTGCCGTGCTGTGCCACAAACAAGGCTGCCTGCAGACCAAAGATTTCCGGCAGGCTCTCGGCATTGTGCTTTTCCTGCAAGGCTTGCAGGGTCGGATAGCGGTTGGCATCGGTGATTTGCCAGCCCAATGGTTTGGCGGCTTTGCCGGCAGGGTGGGTGTCCTTGATGTCAAACAGATACCGCACATTGCCTGCCATATTACCGGTGCCAAGGGACGCTACGCCGCGCGCACCGCGGTTGACCCAGCGCCCGGCAGCACGGTTCCAAGTGTCGATGTCCGCCAGCATGGTGGCACCGGGGCGCTGACTGTAAATAAGCGCCTGATTCGGGAAAGCGTAATGCGTTGTATACGCGGCTGAACGCAAAAACGCCCGCCAGCTGTCGGCATTGTCTGCTACATCGGCAATCGCCTGATGTGCCTGCCGTAAAATATTTTGGTAATTCGCCAATCGGTTTCATCTCCTTTGCGGTAATAAAAAAGCCCTGCACATGGCTGTGCAGAGCTTATCCATTCGAGTAATTTAATTTTATGCGGGGCGGTTGTTACTGCGTTCGCTGCGTTTGATGCCCATAAACGGGGGAACCGAGGAACGGTTCAGCCCTTTTTCGTGCGCTTGTTTCATGGAAAATTCGTGTGCTGCAACCGCATCGATGAACGCACGCTGTTTTTCAGTGGCGTGGTAGTAATCAACCTTTATACCTGTTTGCATACGGCAAAAAATGACATCCATGATACTAGAATGTTTTCCTTAGTCATTCGCGTGACCTCAAGCTCGGTTTTATCCTTTTGCATAAGCGTTCCTCCTTTATGAAAGTATAGGTGCTGAAAATCTCCTGTGCGCTTTCGTCAGCAATCATTAACAACTTAGGTATTATA
>ENA-OQIL01000637-OQIL01000637.1-human-gut-metagenome-genome-assembly--contig:-NODE-637-length-11878-cov-2.259467_pt1 | contig 11878 bp, 13 predicted proteins | sample MGYA00242583_ERZ504748 | MGnify/ENA primary metagenome ERZ504748 (study PRJEB26092, sample SAMD00036191) | human gut metagenome | host: Homo sapiens | study: EMG produced TPA metagenomics assembly of...
GGCCATCGCCTGGGGCCAACCGGCATAGGGTGGCCGACCTGCTGATTACCGGACGGGGCGGCGGCTCCATGGAGGATCTCTGGGCCTTCAACGACGAGGACGTGGCCCGCACCATCTATGCCTCTGAGATTCCGGTCATCTCCGCCGTGGGCCATGAGCCCGACGTGACCATTGCGGATTTTGTGGCGGATCTCCGGGCGGCCACCCCCTCCAACGCCGCGGAGCTGGCGGTGCCGGATCAGAACGAGTGCTATGGCTGGCTGGAGCAGATGGAAGGCCGCTTGACCGGGGCCATGGGCCGCCGACTGGAGCGGGCCCGCCGTGAACTGGAGCAGGCCGGGCGCTGCCGGGCGCTACAGGACCCCATGAATTATATCAATGACCGGCGGATGCTGCTGGACTACCAGCGGGACCGGCTGGCCCACGGACTGACCGGGGCCATGGGCCGGGAGCGGGAGCGCTTTGCCCGATTGGCAGCGGCGCTGGACGCCCTGAGTCCCCTCAAGGTACTGGGCCGGGGCTATGCCATTCCCCAGCGGTCAGACGGGGCGGTACTTCGCTCCGCGAAGGAGGCCATGCCGGGCGAGACGTTGCTCCTGCGCATGGCGGATGGCAAGGTTTCCTGTAAAGTGATTGAACCTGCCGGATAGGGAAAGGACGAAATAGATGGCGGAAAAGAAAGTAACCTTTGAGCAGGCCATGGCGCGGCTGGAGGAGATTGTAAAACAGTTGGAACAGGGTGACGCTTCTCTGGAGGATGCGCTGACCCTCTTTGAAGAAGGGACCAGACTGATGAAGAAATGCACCACACAGTTGGACAAGGCGGAGCAGAAGGTCTCCAAGCTCCTGGCCGGGCCGGATGGAAACCCGAAGGAGGAGCCGTTTGAGGGGGAGGGATAGTCATGGCGGAGCTGGAACGTCTGGAGGAGCACCGGGCCCGGATCGAGGACTGGCTGCATGCCTGTTTCCAGGACTGTGCGCCCCGTGGGAACCTGTATGACGCCATGCGCTACAGCCTTCTGGCCGGCGGAAAGCGCCTCCGGCCCGTGCTGGTGCTGGAGGCCTGCCGCCTGTGCGGCGGAGCGGTGGAGGATGCCCTGCCCTTTGCCGGGGCGATTGAGATGGTTCACACCTACTCCCTGATCCACGACGACCTGCCCTGCATGGACGATGACGATCTGCGGCGGGGCCGCCCTACCAACCACAAGGTGTTTGGCGAAGCCAACGCGGTTTTGGCCGGCGATGGCCTTCTGACGGCGGCCTTTGAGACCATGCTGGCCCCGGGACAGAAGCTTCCGCCGGAGCGTGTGTTGGAGGCGGCGGGCATCCTGGCCCGGGCCGCCGGCGGCCGCGGCATGGTGGGCGGACAGGTACTGGATATGGCCGGCGAGGGCCGCGCCCTTGGCCTGACCGAGGTGGAGGAGCTTCAGCGCCTCAAGACCGGTGCGCTGATCAGAGCGGCTGTGGAGATGGGCTGCGCCGTGGCCGGCGGAGCGGAGGAACAGCGGGAGGCCCTGTGCCGCTATGCCGACTGCCTGGGGCTGGCCTTCCAGATTCAGGACGATATCCTGGACGTAGTGGGTGATGAGGCCACCTTGGGCAAGCCCATCGGTTCAGACGTCAGGAGCGACAAGACCACCTTTGTGGCGCTCAAAGGTCTGGCGGACTGCCGTATCCTGGTGGCGGAGTTGACCGACCGGGCGGTGGAGGCCCTGGCGCCCTTCGGTTCGGAGGCGGAGAGCCTCCGCGGTCTGGCGCAGTCGCTGGCCGGCCGCGAGAAATGAGAGGACTTATATGAGCAATGTCGTAGATTTTCTGACCGGAAATCTGATTTTAAACCTGTCCATCCTGGCCTGGGCGATCGCCCAGGTGCTCAAGTTTGTCATCACGCTGATTTCCCAGGGAAAGCTGGACTGGCGCCATATTCTCTCCAGCGGGGGAATGCCAAGCTCCCACTCTGCCTTTGTTTGCGCCTGCGCGGCGGCCATGGGCTATATGTACGGCTGGGCGTCGCCCGTATTCACCATTTCTGCCGTGGTCGCCATTGTGGTGATGTACGACGCGGCCAATGTCCGCAAGGCGGCGGGGGAGCAGGCCAAGATCCTGAACTATATCATGGAACACTGGACTGAGATGAAGCCCGCCATTTTCGGTAAGGAGCTCAAGGAGTTCCTGGGGCACACGCCGTTCCAGGTGCTGATGGGCGGCCTATTGGGTATCAGTGTAGGATTGCTGGGCGCTTGGCTGTGGACGTAATTTTGAATTCCGGGCCTCTGTGGGCCGGGAGGTGGAACCATTCTGAATTTTGATCTGAATCACGTACCGAATCAACTGGGAGAACTGAGCGACGGTGAGGCTGTGGAGCTGTGCCGGCTGCTGCGGGCGCGCCTGATCGACACGGTTTCCCGCACCGGCGGCCACCTGGCCTCCAGCCTGGGAGCGGTGGAGTTGATTGTCGCCATCCACCGGGTGTTCGACACCGGACGGGACCGTTTGGTGTTCGATGTGGGACACCAGTGCTACGCCCACAAAATTCTCACCGGCCGCAATCAGGCGATGGAAACGCTGCGTACCTTCGGCGGAATTGCTGGCTTCCCCAAACCGGTGGAGAGTGAAAGCGACGCCTTTGTCGCGGGACACGCCTCTAACTCAGTATCGGTGGCCATTGGAATGGCAAGGGCAAGAACATTACAACATGCGGACTATCATGTTCTGGCGTTGATCGGCGACGGCGCCTTGTCCGGCGGGCTCGCCTATGAGGGCCTGTCCGATGCGGGGGACAGCGGGGGAACCGCTCATCGTCATTCTCAACGACAACGGCATGTCGATCACAAAGAGCGTGGGCGGCGTGGCGGAGCATTTGGCGCGCCAGCGGCTGAAGCCCCAGTACCTGCGCTTTAAGAAGGGCTACCGTAAGGTCATGAGCGTATTGCCGCTGGGCGGTCACATCTACCATGCAACCCACAAGATCAAGACGGCCATCAAGGACAGTCTGTGCCGTGCAGCCTGTTTGAGGATATGGGCTTTACCTACCTGGGACCAGTGGATGGGCATGATGTCAAGTATCTGACGCAGCTTTGAGCTATGCGAAGGATCTGAACGGCCCTGTTTTGCTCCATGTAAGAACCGTGAAGGGAAAAGGCTATACACCAGCGGAGCGCAATCCGGATCAGTTTCACGGTGTCGGCCGCTTCTGTGTAGAGACAGGGGAGCTGGTGCATGGTTCAGGGGAGAGCTTTTCCGCCGTGTTTGGAGAGACCCTCTGTTCCTTGGCAGAGCAAGACGGCAAGCTCTGTGCCATTACGGCCGCCATGCACGGGGGGGAAACCGGCTTGAACCGCTTTGCCCGTCAGTTTCCGGCGCGCATTTTTTTGACGTGGGCATTGCCGAGGGCCATGCGGTGGCCATGGCAGCGGGCATGGCCAAGCAGGGGATGCGCCCGGTCTTTGCAGTGTACTCCTCCTTCCTCCAGCGCAGCTACGATATGCTGCTCCACGACGTGGCGCTTCAGCAGCTCCATGTGGTGTTGGCGGTGGACCGGGCCGGGCTGGTGGGGGAGGACGGCGAGACCCACCACGGCGTCTTTGATCCAGCTTTCTCGACACCATCCCCGGCATGACGGTGCTTTGCCCCAGCAGTTTTCAGGAGCTGCGGGAGATGCTGCGCTATGCCATCTGATGACGTGGAGGGTCCAGTGGCAGTCCGTTACTCCAGGGGAGGGGGAGGGCGCCTACCAGGGCAGCGTCCCGGTGGAGCCAGCCACCCTATTGCGGACGGGAGCGGACATTACCCTGGCGGGCTATGGTATGATGCTTAACCAGCTTCTGGACTGCGCTGACCGTCTGGCACGGAATGGCATCCAGGCAGAGGTTGTGAAGTTAAATACCATTACACCGATTCCGCTGGAGCGGCTGACTGCCTCTGTTCAAAAGACAGGACGGCTTCTGGTTGCGGAGGACAGCGCGGCGGCGGGCGGTGTGGGGCAGCGCATCGCCGCAGGCCTGTTTGACGCTGGCATCCAGGTGCGAGGGCTGGCCTTGGCGAATACCGGACACGCCTTTGTTACCCATGGAACGGTGCCCCAGCTTCAAGGCTGTGCGGTTTGGACGGGGCGAGCCTATATCACAGAGCATTGGAGGTCTGCCGTCATGGCTAATGTAAAAAGCGGCTGGATGTCCTGCTGGTGGAACGAGGTCTGGCTGAAGCCGGCAGCGGGCCCAGGCGGTGATCATGAGCGGTCAAGTCTATGTCAGGGAACAAAGGTGGACAAGGCCGGGACGCAGGTTGAGGAGAACGCCCCGATTGAGGTGCGTGGACAGGCGTTGGCCTATGTGAGCCGGGCGGGCTTGAAGCTGGAGAAAGCCCTCAAGACTTTTTCCGGCATCCGCTTTAAAGGGAGTACATGCCATTGATGCCGGGGCGTCCACCGGCGGCTTTAGCCGACTGTATTGCTCCAAAATGGGGGCGGGAAAAGGTGTATGCAGTGGTGTGGGCTATGGACAGTTGGCCTGGAGCCTGCGCAGTGATCCCAGGGTGGTGTGCATGGAGCGGACCAACGTGCGCTATTTGACGGCGGAGCAGATTCCAGAGCCGCTGGACTTCGGTACAGTGGATGTGTCCTTTATCTCCTTAAAGCTGATTTTACCCGCCCTACGGGGTATCCTAAAGCCGGACGGACAGGTAGTCTGTCTGGTGAAGCCCCAGTTTGAGGCGGGCCGTGAGAAGGTGGGCAAGAAGGGGGTTGTGCGGGACCCCGCTGTCCATCTGGAGGTGCTGCGGCAGTTTTTGCAGAACGCTCATGAGGCGGACTTTACTGTAAAGGAAATGACCTTTTCGCCCATTCGAGGACCGGAGGGCAACATCGAATATTTGGGACACCTGTGTGTCGGGGCGGGCGAGCCCTGGAACGGCGACCTTTCAGCTCTGGTCGAGGCATCGCACGGGGCATTGGAGGGAACCGGACAATGAAAGTGGTATTGAGCCCAAACCCATACCGGGACCGGGGCCTGCGGGCGGCCCAGGCCGCGGAAAAGATTCTGCGGAACGTGGGGTGGAGACCGCCATGTGTCTGCCCTTCCTCCTGGAGGGCAGCAATCTGGAATTTCCCAAGCATATCCAGTTTAAGGACACCCAGGAGGAGCTGAAAAACGCGGACATGCTGGTTTGCTTCGGAGGAGACGGAACCATCCTCCACGCGGCCAAGGACGCCAACGCCCACAAGGTGCCTATACTGGGGGTCAATCTGGGCAGCGTGGGTTTTATGGCCGAGCTGGAGCAGAGCGAGCTGTCCATGCTGTCCAAGCTGGCGGCCGGGAAGTACACGATCGAATCCCGTATGATGTTGGATGTAGCGGTCCGCCGGGATGGAAAGGTGCTGTTCAATGACATCGCCCTGAACGACGCAGCCCTCACGAAAGGGGCTGTGGCCCGGGTCGTGGATCTGGAGGTATATGGCGACAAGGTGATGATCGCCAATTTTTCCGCTGACGGCGTGATTGTAAGTACGCCCACCGGCTCTACAGCCTATTCCATGTCGGCGGGCGGCCCCATCGTGGAGCCTACGGCGGAGAATATGATTGTGACGCCCATCTGTCCCCATGCCCTCTCCGCCCGGTCCATCGTCTTGGGACGGGAGCGTACGGTGTCCATTAAAATGGGGAAGCAGTCACGCAAGACTGCCTATTTGTCGGTAGATGGCGGCAAGGCGTTTCGTCTGGGCAGCGGCGATGTGGTGGAGCTGAAGATGTCCAGCTCCAGGACCCGTCTGGTACGGGTGACAGGGCGGAGCTTTTATGATATACTAAGTCAGAAACTGGGAGGTGCCAAGGCGTGAAGGGAAAACGTCAGCAGGAGATTTTGCGCATTATTGAGGAACAGGATATTGATACACAGGATCAGCTTCTGGCGGAGCTGAGGGCCCGCGGACTCCAATCTACCCAGGCGACCATTTCCCGGGACATCAAAGAGCTGCATCTGATCAAGGAGCTTACCGGCTACGGGACCTACCGCTACGCGGTGTCGGAGCGCAAGGCGTCGCTGAATGTCGCCAGCCGGCTGCGCACGATTTTCAAGGAGGGGGTCATCTCCTTTGATCTGGCCCAGAACATCATCGTGCTCAAGACCATGCCGGGAGTGGCATCGGCGGCCTGCGCAGCCATTGACGGCATGGAGATCACAGGACTGGTGGGCAGTCTTGCGGGGGACGATACCGCGATGCTGGTCATGCGCACCAACGAGGACGCGCAGGAGTTCTGCAACGAGATCCACACAATGCTGAAATAAAGCGGAAACGGCGGGGTGGTCGGCATGCTCTCACTGTTGCACATTGAGAATATCGCAGTCATCGAATCGGCGGACATTCAGTTCGACAAGGGATTCAACGCTCTGACGGGGAAACGGGAGCCGGCAAGTCCATTGTAGTGGATGCCATCGGCGCCATCATCGGAGAGCGGACCAGCCGGGATCTGATTCGGACAGGGGCCAGATCCGCCCTCGTCAATGCCGTCTTTACCGGCCTGCCTCCGCTGGCCTGGTTCCAGGAGAATCGGCGGAGGGCCGGACGAGGATGGAAATCTGCTGATCCAGCGGGAGATCCAGCCGGACGGCAAGAATGTGTGCCGCCTGAACGGACGGCTGATCACCGTAGCTCAGCTACGGCAACTGGGCCGGCAGCTCCTCAATATCCACGGGCAGCACGACGGCCAGCAACTCCTGGATGAGCGGTGCCACCTGGAGTATCTGGATGGATTCGGAGAAACGGGAGCGCTGCAGGAGGAATACCGGGCGGCCTTTGGCCGCTTTGCCGTCCTGCGCCGGGAGATTGCGGCTCTCCAGATGGACGAGGCGGAGAAGGCCCGGCGCATCGACGGCCTGGAATTCCAGATCACCGAGCTGGAGCGGGCCGGACTGAAGGCCGGGGAGGAGGAGGTCCTCACCGAGCGCCGCAATTTGCTGCGCAATGCGGGCAAGCTGATTGAGGCGGTAGAGGGCGCCCATTTGGCCCTCTCAGGCGATGAGGAGCGTGAGGGGGCCGCCGGCCTGATCGGCGCGGCGAGAGAGTTCACTCCACGCGGCGGCCCGGCTGAGCGGGCAGGTGGCGGAGCTGGTGGACAGGCTTACGGAGCTGCGCTGCTCGGCCGATGATCTGGCCGAGCAGGTGCGGGATTTACGGGATGGTTTCGACTTTGAACCCGGTGAGCTGGACGAGCTGGAGAGTCGTCTGGATGTGATCTACCGGCTGAAAAAGAAGTACGGGGACTCCGTGGAGGATATGCTGGACTACCTGGAGCGGTGCAGAAAGGAGCTGGACGAGATTCAGTTCTCCAGCGATACCATCGCCCGGTTGGAAAGGGATCTGGGCAAAGCGATGGAGGAGGTCCGGCGGCGGGGTGAGGCGCTGAGCCGGGCGCGCCGTGAAGCGGCCAAGGCGCTGGAGGAGCGTATTCAAACGGAATTGGCCCAACTGGACATGCCGAAAGTGCGGTTCCAGGTGGAGTTCCGGCCCAAAGCGGGGGAGTACGCCATGGACGAAACCGGACTGGACGAGGTGCAGTTCCTTATGTCCGCCAATGTAGGGGAGGATCTGAAGCCCATCCAGAAGATCGCCTCCGGCGGAGAGCTGGCCCGCATCATGCTGGCCCTTAAGAATGTGCTGGCGGAGAATGACCACGTGGGCTCCCTGGTCTTTGACGAGGTGGACACCGGTGTGTCCGGCCGGGCGGCCCAGAAGGTGGCGGAGAAGTTGGCGGGCGTGGCCCGCACCAAGCAGGTGCTCTGCGTCACCCACTTGCCCCAGCTTGCGGCCATGGCGGACGTCCATTTCTCTGTGGAGAAGGGGGAGCGCAAGGGGAGAACCTTCACAGAAGTAGAGCGCCTGAGCCGGGAGCGGCGCATGGAGGAGCTGGCACGGCTGACCTCTGGTGAGCGCATCACCGGCGCGACACTGGCGGCGGCGGGGGAACTGCTGGACAGTGCGGAACGGTTCAAGCGGGCTTTAACCCAACAAAGTAATCTTTTGTTGAGTTAAATCTTCCCCTTGACAAACTGGCTGCCCCGTACTATAATCCAACTCAATATGAGACTGCGATGACAGGGAGAAGTACCGTCTTATGTCCCGCCCAGAGAGCCCCCGTCTTGGTGTGAGGGGGAGGGGACAGGCCGGGAAATACACCCTGGAGCAGCCGCCCGAACCGCGTGAAAGCGCACAGTAGGGGTGTGTCGGGTGCGCCCGTTACCGCGCCGGAGTGTGTTGGCACTCCATGAGGCTGTCTCCGTGAGGGGATGGTGAACCAGAGGTGGTACCGCGTTTGACAACGCCCTCTGTCCGTGAGGACAGGGGGCGTTTTTTATATTAAAACACAAAGTGCAGCCATACTAATTAGCAATTACTGTAGGGGCGTCCCTATGGACGAAAGAAAAGGAGAATGAAACTATGACCTGTTACGAAGAACTGAAGGCCCGTGGCCTCATTGCCCAGGTAACCAATGAGGAAGAGATCTCCAAGATGATCAACGAGGGTAAGGCGGTGTTCTATATCGGCTTCGACCCCACCGCCGATTCCCTCCACGTGGGCCACTTCATGGCCCTTTGCCTGATGAAGCGGCTCCAGATGGCGGGCAACCGGCCCATCGCCCTCATCGGAGGCGGTACCGGTATGGTGGGTGACCCCTCCGGCCGCACCGACATGCGCTCCATGATGACGGTGGAGACCATACAGCACAACTGCGCCTGCTTCAAGAAGCAGATGGAGCGTTTTATCGAGTTCGGTGACGGCAAGGCCCAGATGGTGAACAACGCCGACTGGCTGTTGGACCTGAACTATGTTGAGCTGCTGCGCGAGGTGGGCGCCTGCTTCAGCGTGAACAACATGCTGCGGGCCGAGTGTTATAAGCAGCGCATGGAGAAGGGGCTGAGCTTTCTGGAGTTCAACTACATGATCATGCAGTCCTACGATTTCTACCACCTGTTCCAGCACTACGGATGCAACATGCAGTTCGGCGGTGACGACCAGTGGTCCAACATGCTGGGCGGCACCGAGCTCATCCGCCGCAAGCTGGGCAAGGATGCCCACGCCATGACCATCACCCTGCTGCTCAACTCCGAGGGAAAGAAGATGGGCAAGACCGCCAAGGGCGCGGTGTGGCTGGATCCCAACAAGACCAGTCCCTATGAGTTCTACCAGTACTGGCGCAACGTGGGTGACAGCGATGTGCTCAAGTGCCTGCGTATGCTCACCTTCCTTCCCATTGAGCAGATCGACGAGATGGACAAGTGGGAGGGCGCCCAGCTCAATCAAGCCAAGGAGATCCTGGCCTTTGAGCTGACCAAGCTGGTTCACGGCGAGGAGGAGGCGCAGAAGGCCCAGGACGCGGCCAAGGCCCTGTTCGCCCAGGGAGGCGACAAGTCCAACGTGCCCACCACCACCCTGGACACCGGCGATCTGACTGACGGGGCGATCGGGGTGCTGGAGCTGATGCTCAAGTGCGGCCTGGTGCCCTCCAAGAAGGAGGCTCGCCGCCTGGTGGAGCAGGGAGGGGTGGAGTTGGACGGTCAGAAGGTCACCGATGTGGCCGCAGCCGTGACCGCCGAACAGCTCTCCGGCGAGGGTATAATGCTCAAAAAGGGAAAAAAGGTCTTCCACCGTGCGGTGCTCGGTGAATGAAAAAAAGGCGCCGGAGGATAATTCCCCTCCGGCGCCCTTTTTTCGGTTGCGGAAGTGATTGGATCATGATACAATCTTAACAGGATAGCCAATACGGAAGGGGATTGCGGCATGGAGGATAAGGACAAGCAAGGGGAAAAGAAATGGTATATTCTGGATCGGGGATCGTTATCTCTCCTGATCGTCCTGTTGGCCGCTATCCTGTTTTATGTGGGATTGACCAATTTCGATGTTATCGCGGTCCGGGTGCGCACATTTATGGGTGTGCTGACGCCCTTTATTGCAGGTTTTGCTATCGCCTATCTGCTCAATACGCCCATGTGCTTTTTTGGAGCGAAAGCTCTACCAAAGACAGAAGCACCGGCGTGGGCTGGCGATTCTGACGGTCTATCTGATCGCCCTGGCGATCGTTGTGGTCCTGCTCAACCTGATCATACCGCAGGTGGCGCAAAGCGTGGTAGATCTGGCCACCAACATGCAGACCTATCTGACCAGCCTGAACAGCCTGGTGCAGACCCTCTCCGAGCAGTTTGGACTGGAGGCGGAGGCCCTGAATGAGGCTATTGGCTCTTATCAGGACCTGATGACCAATATTGCCGCCTATCTCTCCAAGGCTCTGCCGGATCTGCTGAACTTTGGCTACGCCATCGGCAGTGGGGTAATCTCGGGCATTACCGCACTGATCTCCTCGGTTTACATGCTGGCAGGGAAGGGGCGGCTGGTTCCGCAGATCAAGAAGATGCTCTACGCCATTCTGCCCAGGCGGCGGGCGGACTGGCTTCTCGGGGTATGCGGACATGCCAACCGGGTATTTGTAGGCTTTATCAATGGCAAGCTGATCGACTCGGCCATCATCGGTGTGCTCTGCTTTATCCTTTGCTTGATTTTCCGCATCCCGTATCCCATGCTGGTCAGCGTCGTGGTGGGCGTTACCAACATAATCCCCTTTTTTGGACCGATCATCGGCGCCATCCCCTGTCTGATGATTCTGGTGATCGTCGACCCTTGGGCGGCCCTGCGGTTCTTTGCCTTGGTCATCGGCCTTCAGCAGTTTGACGGCAACATCCTCGGCCCCAAGATCTTGGGCGACAGCACGGGCCTGTCAGCCATCTGGGTGCTGGTTTCCATTGTGGTGTGCGGCGGACTGTTTGGGTTCCCGGGTATGGTACTGGGTGTGCCCACCTTCGCCGTGCTGTATGCACTGGTGCGGGACTGGGTCAACAAACGCTTGGCACTCAAGCGCCTGGACGGAAACGGGAGGCCTCTGGACGGCGCTCCTTAAAAGCCGAACGAGTAGAGTAGTGAAGGGAGGTGCGAAGCGAAGCTTCGCACCTCCCTCAGCTTGTCAAAGAACGCCAGTTCTCAAAACACGAGGACTGGCGTTTTATCATTAAACGGAGCAAAAATCATGATATAGGAAGCAAAATCAGAAGCATTCCACTTCCAAATAGCAATCTTTTTGAGATTCATGGCAGCATATTTAAGCCTCACCCAAGCAGAAACCCGGGCCAGACCTCGGTGGTGCGTATAACGCATGGCGTGCTTTTCTTTTGCATCAGCAAAAACACGCTCTATGGTCTCTTTTCTCATGGCATAGAGTTCCTTGCCACGTTCGGTTTTTCTCAAATGTTCGACCAAATCGAGATATTCCTGCCAGATATGAGTTGTGAGCATCCGCTGTCCGCTTTCATTTGCGCCACAAGCAGTTCTGCAGGGACAGTCTTTGCAGATTTTGGGTGAGCTGCGGTAAGTCCGTTTCCCTTCTTTGCTTGTGGTCGTATGCCGCAGTTCATGTCCTCTGGGACAGGTAAAACTGTCTGTTGATGCATCATAAGTAAAATCCCAAGGCTTAAATTTATCTTTCTTTCCCTTGTATCGGGTATAGGGAAGGATGGGAATTCTGCTGTGTTCCAGAACTTTCTTTGCAATCCAAGGTGTTTTGTATCCGGCATCCATCGTCACGAATTCGACTTCGGGAAAAATTTTTCTGTTACATTGGTCGTATACCGCATCCCATGCCACACTGTCACTGACATTTCCGGCGGTTACTTCCACGCCCAATACAATCCCGTGTTTGTCGCAGGCTGTATGTGCTTCGTACGCAAACTGCCGCTCATGTGCCCCCTTTACAAACATTCCGCAGTCCGGGTCGGTTTTGGACACCGTTTTCTCAACCGTTCCTCCTCCGGAACTTCCCTTATTTTCGTCATCATCGTC
>ENA-OQIL01000638-OQIL01000638.1-human-gut-metagenome-genome-assembly--contig:-NODE-638-length-11843-cov-2.347388_pt1 | contig 11843 bp, 13 predicted proteins | sample MGYA00242583_ERZ504748 | MGnify/ENA primary metagenome ERZ504748 (study PRJEB26092, sample SAMD00036191) | human gut metagenome | host: Homo sapiens | study: EMG produced TPA metagenomics assembly of...
ACAGGGGGAAAAACGGTATGTGCAGGTGTCCTACCTGCTGGCGGACGCAAACGACGGTGCGGCGGGAATTCGGCGTATATGAAACGGTGCGGGACAACTTCCCCAAATATGTGGTGACCATGGACGAGATTGACCGCAGCCGCAATGGCATCCGCCACTGGAATATCCGGGATTTCCTGCTGGCGGACGAGTGGAACTGAGAGGAGAAGGCTATGAAAGTACTGGCAGCCATCAACATTAAAGGCGGGGGTTGGAAAAAACCACCACCGTTACCACCGTTGCCCATATTCTGGCAACGGTTCATCACAAGCGGGTGCTGGTGGTGGATTTGGACCCCCAGGGCAACACCACCAACCTGTTCCACACAAGGGCCGGAGCTCTCCAGCGGGGCGCAGGACCCTTTTGTGGCGAACCTGGCCTATGACCTGGCCTGTGAGTTTTCCGAAATCACCGGCTTTGTGCCGGATAAGCCTCCCCCAAAAAAACCAACAGGTACGGTCGGTGGAGGACCTGCTTCTCGGACCCCGCTATGGACCCCCATGACTGCGTGTATCCCAGCGGGTATGAGAACCTTTTTTATATTCCCGCCTTTCTCTCCTTAGCGGAGGCGGAAAACAAAATCCAGGCCGATTCCGTAACCATCCAGCAGTTCCGCCTGCGCGGGCACCTGAAAAAACTGGACGCGGAGTATGACTACTGCCTGCTGGACACCTCCCCTTCCGTTTCCATTATCAACATCAACGGGCTGGCGGCGGCGGATAAGGTGTATGTGCCCTTAAAAAGCGACTTAAACTCCATCACCGGCCTGCGGTCGGTCAAGCGGTTGTTCAACACCGTATCCCAATACAACCCCGGCCTGCAGTTCGGCGGCTGCATCTTCCAGATGTGGAACAACTACCGGGTGGACAAGGACGCCATGGCCCTGCTGAAAAACTGCATCGGCGAGGCTTGTTTGGATATCTGCATCCCCCAGAGCAAGCTGATTTCCGAATCCACCTACTACCGCAAACCCCTGCTGGCCTATGACCCGCGGGACGCCAAAGCCGCCGGACCCGATACCCAAAAGGAACTGGCCAAAGTAACCAAAGCTTATCTTGCCCTGGCAAAGCTCATCCTGGAACAGAACCCTGTAACAAGGAGGACCAATTTATGAGCAAGTTTTCCATTGCGGGCGCCTCAAAGGAATCGGCGCCGGCCTTCTCAACCAGGCCAGCCAGGCCGCCGGATCCTACGGCGCGCTCGACACCGTCGAGGGAAGCTATGCGCCGCTGTCGGGCGGCATCGCCGAGGCGGCGGCGGGCTCGGCGAGCCTGTCGGCGGGCACGGCGGACCTTGCCGCCAACGTGGAGGCGTACGCCGGCGGCGTCGATGCGCTCGCGACGCAGGCGCCTGCGCTTGCTGAGGGGGCTGCGAGCTTGAGCGCGGGCGCGGTATCGCTGGCGGGCGGCACGGGCGAGGTGGCGGCGGGCGCGTCGTCGGCGGCTGCGGGGGTCGCGCAGCTGGCGAGCGGCGCAGCGAGCGCCTCGTCGGGCGCGCGCGAGCTGTCCGTCGGCACGGCCGACCTCGCCGAGGCCGTGAGCGGCATGGACGAGCAGGTCATCGACGCGGTGCAGCAGGCGATCGACGACAAGCTGGGCGCCGACTACCAGGCGCACTCCTTCGTCGACCCGTCGAACACCGCCGTCGACGACGTGCAGTTCATCTACGTGGTGGACGGCGTGGAGGAGCCCGACGACGCGGACGCGGCGGAGGCGGCGGGGGAGGCGAATGCGGACGCGGACGGGGGCGCAGACGCAGGCTCGGAGCCGCAGGGCTTCGTGGATCGCCTGCTGGCCCTCTTCCGTCCCGCAAGCTAGAAGGAGCGGCCCCCCCTGCCCCACGACGGGCGGGGCGGGGGGCAGGCGGGCTGGCGGGGGCCTTGCCGCGGAGCCTAGTTCTCCCAGCGATGAGGTTTTCGGCGATGCTTTTGAGCTTCTTGAAATCGGTGATGACCAGCGCGCCGCGTTGGCGTTCGGCGCAATCGGCGTTGCGCAGCGCCACGACGGAGTTCGTGATGGAGTTCACGTGCACGCCCAGCATCTCGGCCAGCTCCTCGTTGCTGAACGGGATGATGGCCGGCGCCTGCGCCGAGTTGAACTCGCGGGCCAGCGTGAGCAGCAGCGCGGAGAACCGCTGCAGCACGGGGTACACGGAGGCGTTCACCGCTTCGCGCGTTTGCAGCGACATCATCTCGAACAGGTATTGCGCCATGGCGTAGCACACGTCGCCGTGCGTTTTGAGGTAGGAGCCGAAACGCTCGGCGTCGATGGCGAACGCTTCGACTTTCGTGGTGGCCTTCGCGTTCAGGATGGACGGCTTGCGGTCGACTTCGGGACGGAATCCCTGGAACCCGATGAGCGTGCCCGCCTTGTGGAAGAACACCGTTTTGGCGTACCCGTCGGGCGTGCCGCTGTACAGCCGTACCAGGCCCCTCGTCAGGTAAAACGTCTCGCGCATGTCGTCGCCCTCGCGGAACAGGTAATCCCCCGGGCTCAGCACGAGCGCCCGAGCCTTCAGGGTGCCGTCGGCGACGATGCGTTCGATGGTCTCGCTCAGCAGCGGCTTCGGCTGCACGAACAGGCTGATTGCTTCCATGCGTTCCCCCTAGCGCTTCGGCTTCCCCTTCGTGTTCGGATACATCATACCCCACGCGACCAGACCCGCCCCGGCGACCGCCGAGGTTGCCAGATAGGTCGCGGAAACCGGCAAGCCGCCCTGCATCATGGCTCCGGCCAGCAGCCCTCCCGCGATCATTCCCAGGTCGAGCGCGCTTTGCTGCCGCGCCAGGAACGTGCCGGCGCCGCCGCCCGACGATGCGCCCGCGGCGGCGACGAGCGTGGCCGTGGCGCCGCAAGTATCCCGCTCCGCACAGGAACGCCCCGCGAGGACCGCTTCGGGGCTGCGGCCCAGCGCCATGAGCAGCAGCCCCAGGCCGTTGGCGGCGATGGTGCAGCCCACCGAGCGCTTCGCGCCGAACCGATCGGTCGCCCATCCGGCGACGAGGCTGCCGACGAGGCCTCCGGTGCTGAGGAACGCGAACAGCATGCCGTCGTTGCAGGATGCGAGCGCTTCTTCGGCGAGGGTCTGGCCGAAGTTCATGACCACGCTGTAGCCCGACGCGAGCAGGAGCGGGCTGGCGAGGAGGAGCACCCGCTGGCCCAGGGGAGAGGACGCGGGGAGCGCGAGGGGTGCGGGAGCTGCGAGCCGCGAGGCTGCTGCCGTGCGGTCGCGCGGCAGCGCGAGGGCGACGGCCGTGCCGCACGTTCCCACAAGCGCGAGCGCGACGAAGAACGCCCCGTACCCGTGCGCGTCGATGAGCGGGAAGATGGTCACCGGCCCCGCCATCAGCGAGGCGGTGGTTGCGAACCGCACGATTCCCAACCGCCTCCCCAGCTTGGAGGCGGGGGAGGTGGCTGCGAGGTACTGCGCCACGCTCGGTTGGAACAGCGCCAGCCCGAACGCCTGCGCCAGGCGCAGGACCACGACCTGCCACAGCTCGGAGCAACCGACGAGGCCAGGCACGGCACGGTGTACCCCAACGCTCCCGCGATCATGGCGAAGCGGCTTCCTCGCTGCTCCACCACGCGCTCGAGCGGGATGCGCAGGAGGACGGCGAGCAGCACGAACAGGCTGTTCTGCAAGCTGGCGACGAACGGTCCGGCGCCAAGCGACATGACGTAGGTGGGAAGCGCGGTCGTCTCGGTGTTGTTGAGCCCGAACAGGAGGAAGGCCGCAATGGCGACGAGCGCCGTGACGGCACTCGATGATCCTGTTGCCTGCGTGCGGCTCGGGCCGCTCCGTTCCTCGTCGGCGCCCATGGCGTCCCCCCCCCTCTGCGCAGGAGATGGTACGGCTTCGTGTACGCGCCTGTCCAACCAGCCCTGTGCCAGCCCCACAATGTTGTGGGTCCAACCCCTGTTTAGGTGCGCAGCCCAACCGTGTGCCGCTCCCACTGCCGTGTGTGGAGCGCGTTCCGAAGCCGGCGTATCGTCCAGCTTGTCCGCAAGAATGGCCCCAAAGGCGCCTGTCCCCTTTGGGCCTTCTTTGGGGGCCATCGGAGAAGACGAGGAAGAGGAGGGTGAGATGAAGACGACCGATACGCATGCTGGCGCATGCGAACCCGAGTACTTCATGCGCGACGGCAAGCTGACCCGTCGCACGTTCATCAAGGGCGTCGGCGCGATAACCGTCGCGTCCGCGCTGGGTTTCGGGGCGCAGGGCACCGGCGCGCCCGAAGCGCTGGCCGACGAGGCTCCGGCAGCCGCCGGCGAGAAGGCCGTGCACGCGGTGTGCACGGTGAACTGCACGTCGCGCTGCCATCTGCGCGGCACGGTGCGCGACGGCAAGCTCGTGCGCGTGGAGCCGGGCGACATGCCGGGGCGGCCGGGGTACGCCAACGCGTGCCTGCGCTCCATGAGCTACATCCAGCGCTTGCAGGACGAAAACGCGCGCGTCATGTACCCCATGCGGCGCACGGGCGAGCGCGGCTCGGGCGAGTTCGAGCGCATCACCTGGGACGAGGCCATCGACGCGATCGCCGAGAAGCTCAACGCCGTGCTGGCCAAAGACCCGCAGGCCGCTTCGTTCTACTCGTTCACAGGCGACCTGGGCAAGCTGTCGTGGGAGGCGCCCACGCGCTACGCCGCCACCGTGGGAGCCACCACCTGGGACATCGAGGGCATCATGGGCGATCACGGCGCGTCCATGGGCATGACCATGGTGTTCGGCACGCACCGCGGCGCGCACGACTCGCGCGACTACCTGAATTCCAAGCTGCTCATCGTGTGGGGCCGCAACGTGGCTGATACGCACACGTCCGAGCTGCGCGATTACGTGGCCGCGCGCAAGAACGGCGCGAAGGTCATCGTCATCGACCCGCGCCAGTGCTCCACGGCGGCCATGGCCGACGAGTGGATTCCCCTCAACCCGCAAACCGATCCGGCGCTGGCCTTGGGCATGATGAACTGGATCATCGGCAACGACCTGCATGCGAAAGACAAGCTGGTGGAGGAATCGGTCGCCCCCTACCTCATCCGTGAGGACGACGGCACGTACCTGCGCATGGTGGACGGCGAGGTGGTGGCCACGGCGGCGGGAACCGGGAAGGCCGACGAGGGTTCCATCGGCACCGCTCCGGCGGCGCAGGGCGAAGCGGGCGCCGGCGCCGGCACGTACGTGATCTGGGACGAACTGACGGGCGCCGCGGTGCCCGCCCCCGATGCGGCCTCCATCAAGGGCGGAAGCGTCAAGCCCGCGCTGACGGGCTCGTTCACGGTTGACGGCGTGGCGTGCCGCACCGCATTCGACCACCTCGTCGACGCGTGCGCTCCGTACACGCTCGAGCGCACCGGCGAAATCTGCGGCATCGACCCGGACGTGGTCGAACGTCTGTCCCGAGAGTACATCGAGGCGCAGCCCGCCGGCATCCGCATGGGTCAGGGCATGCAGCGCGTGTACCATTCCTACGCGCCGTTCCGCACCGTGGCCACGCTGGCCATGGTCGCCGGGTACATCGGTGTCCCCGGCGGCGGCGCGTCGCATGCGGGCGGCACGGCCACTAACAAGCCGGTTGCCGGCTACACGGGCCCGGTGTACGACTTCACCGATTGGTCGGACACGGGAAAGAAGGCGAACCTCGTGCCGTCCTCCAAGGTGTACGCGGCGGCGGTGAACCACGATCCGGTGCCCATCGACTTCCTGTGGATCGCCAACTCGAACTTCATCAACATGAGCCCCGATTCCAACCGCATCATCAACGAGGTCATCCCGGCCATCGACTTCATCGTCACCGTCGATCCGTGGTGGACGTGGACGGCGAAGTACTCCGACATCGTGCTGCCTGCCCTGCACGTATTGGGAGCACTGGGACCTCGTCGACCGCAGCCCCTGGGCCATGTTCAACCAGCCCGCCATCGAGCCGATGGGCGAGAGCAAGTCCGACGTCGAGATCATGTCGCTGCTGGCGAAAAAGACCGGCGTCGAGGATTACTGGAGCAAAACCGACGAAGAATGGATTCGCCAGTTCGTGGGCACCGACCATCCGGCATGGGACGGCCTCGATTGGGATCGCGACGTGGTCGAGCAGGGCATCTTCGGCCGCTCCGACGCGCTGTACGACCCCGCCATCGTCTACGCCGACGGCACCGGCTACAAAACCGACACCGGCAAGTTCGAGTTCTACACCGAGTCCTTGGTGGCGTTCGACGAGGAGGTTCCCACGTGGCAACCGCCGTGCGAGGACCCGCGCGAAGGCGAGCTGGCCGCGAAGTACCCGCTCGTGTACATCCAGTACCACGACCGCCTGAACGTGCACACGCAGCACATCCTGAACCCGGCGCTCGAGGTGGTGCAGGACGAGCCCCTGCTGCAGATGAACCCCGTCGATGCCGAGGCGCGCGGCATCGCGCACGGCGACGTGGTGCGCGTGCTCAACGATCGCGGCGACATGAAGATCCGGGCGTTCCTCACCGAGGGCATCATCCCGGGCACGGTGGCCACGCAGAGCGGGTGGACGCCCGATTACTTCATCGAAGGCTGCTACCAAAATCTGACCCATCACACCATCTGCGACGCCGAAGAAGCCTACAGCATGACGAACAGCGCCTTCTATGACGTGCTCGTCGAAGTCGAGAAGGCGTAAAGGAGGAGATCATGACCGAAAAACGTTACGGCATGGTGATTGACACCCAGCACTGCGTGGGCTGCCAAACCTGCACGGTCAGCTGCAAGATATCGAACGAGGTTCCCGGCAGCGCGCACTGGAACCACCTGGAAAGCCTGGACGGCGACGTGCTGTACCAATCGACGGGCACGTTCCCGCGCACCACGCTGGCCTTCCGGCCGCTGTTGTGCAACCACTGCGAGAACCCAGCGTGCGTGAACAACTGTCCGTCGGGGGCCATGCACAAAGACCCCGCTACCGGCATCGTGTCGGTGAATCAGGACGTGTGCATCGCGTGCGGCTACTGCAGCTGGGTGTGCCCCTACGGCGCGCCGTCGATGAACGACGTCGACCACGTGATGAGCAAGTGCACCTTCTGCGCCGAGCGTGTGGCCGAGGGCGTCGAGCCGTACTGCGTGGCCGCGTGTCCGGCGAACGCGCGCGTGTTCGGCGACTTGAACGATCCGGAGAGCGCGCCGAGCAAGCTCATGCAAGAGCGGCATGCCGAACCGTACCTGCCGGAGGCCGGCACGCATCCGTCGGTCTACTATATATAGGAAAGAGGGGATGAAGATGTTTGCTGAAATGCTTCCCTTGCTGGTGTTCACGACGTTCGCCGGCTTGGCGGCCGGAGCGTACGCGGTCGATGCCCTGTGCGGGAACGGGCGCGCGGGCTCGGGGGCCGCCGCTCCTGCGCGCCCCTGGCTGTTCCCGCTCGTGTGCCTCGTGTTGCTGGGACTGGGCCTGTGCGGCACGTTGCTGCATCTGGGGCAGCCCTTGCGGTTCGTGAACGGCATGGCGAACCCCGGCTCCATGATCGCGCAGGAGGCGTACTGGTCCATCGCGTTCGGGGCGGTCATCGTCGTCGATCTTGCGGTGGCGAAGGCGAAGGGCGCCGCGGTGCGTCCGATCCGCTGGGCCGGAGGGCTGGTTGCCGTGGGGCTCATGGTGGTCACGGGACTGGCGTACTACCAGAGTTTGGGCCTGCCGGCTTGGAGCGGCGCTGCGACTGTGCCTCTGTTCCTGGTGGGCGACCTCGCGCTGGGCGCGGGTCTGTGCGCGCTGCTCGACCGGTCGGCGCTGGCGGGCGGCGTCCTGGCTGCGGCGAACGTGGCCGCCGGCGTTGCGTTCGCCGCGGTGCTGGGCGCGTTCGGGCTGCATCTGGCGCGCATCGGCCTGGACGCGACGGGGCTGCTGGTTGCCGCCGGCATCGTGGGGCCGCTGGCCGCAAGCGCCGTGGCTGCGGCGACCCGCGCGGGAAAGCTCCCCGCGCAGGCGGGCGGCGTGGCCGTGTGCGCCCTTGCGATCGTGGGCGTCGTGCTCGCCCGCTACGCCTTCTTCGCCGCGGGCATGATGTAGGTTCGCTGGCGTACCGAGGAAGGGCCCCTCTCGCAGCTTGGCGAGAGGGGCCCTTCGTGTCGGAGGCGTCCGGAGGGGAGGAGGGGACGCCTCGCGGGGGGAGGCGCTTACACCGCAGCGGCGGCGTTCTTGCCGGCCAGGCGGCCGAAGCTGAGGGCGGTGGCCAGGCTGATGCCGGCCACGACCACGGGGTAGTCCACCTGGAGGCGGCGGCCCATCGTGTTGCCGGCCACGTACAGGCCGGGGATCGGGTCGTTCGTGCCGTCCTTCGTCACCTGCAGGTCGTGGTTGCACTCGAGGCCGCCGAACATGACCAGCATGCCCGCGTTGCCGAACTTGCACGCGTAGTACGGCGGGTTCTCGACGGGGAACATGCGCTTCGACATCTTGCCGAAATCCTCGTCCAGGCCGTTGTGGCACAGCTCGTTGTAGCGCTCGATCTCGGCCTTCATCGTGTCGTAGGGCAGGCCCGTCTTCTCGGCCAGCTCCTCAAGCGTGTCGCATTTGACGTCGGCCGCTTCGTCCACCATAGCCTGCGTCGTGTAGCCCAGACCGAAGCCGGACAGCACGGTCTCGTACTCGGCGATCTTGTCGTCGGGAACGAAGTAGGTGGTGTAGCCGTGGCCGTCGGGCATGTGGATGATCTGCTCGGGCCACTTGCTGTCGAAGATCTGCCAGGACTTCACGCCCGCCTTGGCAAGCTCGGGGTCCTTGGCGACCGGCTGGCGCGTGTGCTCGTCGGCGATGTTCTGGCCGGGCACGTCCTCGTTCATGAAGCGCTTGCCCTCCATGTTGAGCTGCAGGAAGCTGTCCACGCCCAGGGCGCCGCCCATGTGGTGCGTCATCGGCGCGTGGGGGCCCAGCTCCATCCAACCGCCGGCCCAGATGCCCATGAGCTGGCCGCGGCCGTCATCCACGCCGCCCATGAACTCTTCGGTCCACGGCGCGTAGTAGTGGCGCATCTCGGTGTTCGCGCCGTAGTCGCCACAGCACAGCACGGTGGCTTTGGCGTTCACCTTGAGGTAGCCGTCCTTCGTCTTGGCGTAGGCGCCCACCACGGCGTCGCCTTCCTTGATGAGCTGCTCGCCCTCGGCCTCGTAGATGAGCTCGGCACCGGCGGCTAGGGCGGCGTTGAAGGCCGCCTCGCACGCCCACTGCATGTTGGGGTTCGTGGTGATGGTGCCGTGGAAGTACGGGTACACTTCTTCCTTGTAGTCGTACGTTTCCAGCTTGGGGAAGCACTTCGGGCGGATGAAGTTCGGCTTGTCGGTCTCGCGGTTGGCGGCCGTGGACTTCAGCACCTCGTAGTCGGCGCCCTCGATGAACCAGTCGAAGTCCTCGCCGGAGTGGTCGTACCAGTAGCTCATCATCCACGTGTCGCAGCGACCGCCGGTCTCCTTGACGTACTCGTTCATGATGTCGGCCTTGGGCGCCCATTCGATGCCCAGGTCCTTCTGGATCTGCGAGCCCACCACGCCGAAGTCGCCGGCCATGGAGATGACGGAATAGCTGTCCTCGGGCTGCTTCTCCAGCACGATGACCTTCTTGCCGGCCTCGGCGGCTTCCTTGGCGGCGGCGGTGCCGGCCAGGCCCATGCCGATGACGAGGACGTCGCAGTCCTTCTCCTCCTTGATGTCGGTGGGAACCTCCGGCGGCGTGAGGAAGTCGGGGGTGTAGTTGGTGGGGGAGACGCTCGACGCTGCGGCGCTGCCCGAACCGCCGTTGCCCTCGGCCGACGCGGTGCCGGCACCCTGCTGCGGTGCGCAGCCGGCAAGCCCGGCGGCTCCGGCGGCGACGGCCGCGGTGGCACCGAGGCCCAGGAATGCGCGACGACTCAGTTTGGTTTCTTTCATGTCCCTCTCTCCTTTCGATGAGAAGCGCGACGGCCCCAGACCGCCCGCTTCATCGTGAGGATTTCCGTGACGGAATCCTCCCCTGCGCCACCAACCATACGTGCCTGCGTGCTCGCCTGCCATACCTCCGCGCGGGTAGTTTTTCGCATTTCCCCCGGTGAACGCCCTACCTGATACGGGTGGGTAGCCGAGGTGGGACGCGAAAAACCGTCGATCGGACGGCAAACCATGAGCAAAAGACGAATTGATGGGGATGGGATATACTGGCAGGGAAACAGACGGAGGGTAGGGGCCGATGAGCTGTTTGAAGGATTTGGTTGCGGGCATGCGGGCGCGCGATGTCGTGTTCATGAGCGGGTATGCGCTGTATCTGACGTTCGGCTACATGTCGTTCGAGTCGCCGACGGTGCTCACCTCGCTGGGCGAGTCGGGCGCCCTCGTGCAGTCGCTGTTCCTCGTGGCGGTGATCGCGGCGCGCATGGTGGTGTACGCGGCGATGATCGCGCTGGCGCGGCGCGCGGGCCGCGGGTTTCCGCCCGCGGTGATTCTCGTGTGCGCGGGCGTTGCGGCCACGGGCTTCATCGTCACGCGCATGGCGTTCCAGTTCGCGGGGTTCGTGCCGTTGGACGAGCTCGTGCCGTGGCTGGTGGCGGGCGGCCTGTGCTTCGGCGCGGGCGACGCGCTGATCAACCTGCTGTGGGCGCGCTTCTCGGGCACGTTCGACCTGCGGCGCGTGTACCTGTTCGTGCTGATGAGCAGCGGGCTCAGCCTGGTGGTGTACCTCGTGGTGACGCTGCTGCCCTCGGCGCTCATGCTGCCGGTGGGCGCGGTGCTGTTCTTCGCGTCCGTGGTGTTCTGCCGCCAGTGCCTCGCCGCGCGCGAGCCCATCGCCGAAGAGTACTCGGCACCGGTGTTCAAGGGCGCGCTGTCCGCGCTGTGGCGCCCCGTGCTGGGCACCGCCATCCTCTCGTTCATGAGCGGCCTCATGCTGCAGCTGTCGCTGTCGGAGGCCATTCCGCTGGGGACGTTCCAGTCCACGTCCCTCATCACGCAGGCCATCGTCATCGTGGCGCTGCTGCTGCCGGCGCTGCTGGTGAAAAGCCAGCCCAGCTTGGGATCGGTGTACCGCATGGCGCTGCCGCTGTCGGCGGCGGGCTTTCTGCTGCTGCCGCTCATCTGGAACGGCGTGGGCGGTCTGGCGAACGCGTGCGCCCAGCTGGGAACGCTGGTGGCGGGCATCATCCTGTGGTGCATGGTGGCGCATACCGTGCACGACACGAAGCTGCCGGCGGCGCTGCTGTTCTCGTGCTCGCTCATCTGCACGAACGCGGCGCAGATGGCGGGAACGCTGGTGGGCATGCTTAACGCGCACACGCTGGGGCAGGGCGACATCACGCTGACGGCGGTGGCGCTCGTGGCCATCTACCTGCTGGCGATGGTGTCGATGTTCCTGTTCAAGGACAAGAACCTGCGCGGCGTCGACGTCGTGCCCGAGGGCGGCGCGCCCACGGCCGAGCAGCAGGGCGATGCGCTCGAGGCGCGGTGCGCGCACGTGGCCGAGACCTACGGCTTCACGCCGCGCGAGTCGGAGATCCTCGTGCACTTGGGGCAGGGGCGCACGGCGCGCGCGATTTCCGAGAAGCTGGTCGTGTCGGAGAACACGGTGAAGTACCACATCAAGTCCATTTACCAGAAGCTCGACGTGCATTCGCGCGACGAGGTGATCGACCTCATCGAGCGGTCGGAATGCGTCGTGCCGCACGACTCGGCCGAGTAGGCCCGCGCGCGCTGCGACCGCCGAAAGCCTTGGCCGCTCTATAAGCCCAGCGTATACGCGGGACCTTTATTCTGCTAAAGTACAGGCATCGTAATGGGGAAATGCGGGCGCGTTCGCGTCCGCTGACTGAGAGTTGGGAAAGGAGTGGGTATGA
>ENA-OQIL01000639-OQIL01000639.1-human-gut-metagenome-genome-assembly--contig:-NODE-639-length-11802-cov-3.390578_pt1 | contig 11802 bp, 11 predicted proteins | sample MGYA00242583_ERZ504748 | MGnify/ENA primary metagenome ERZ504748 (study PRJEB26092, sample SAMD00036191) | human gut metagenome | host: Homo sapiens | study: EMG produced TPA metagenomics assembly of...
CGCCTCAATCTTTGCGTTGTCGCTGTTGAAATCGACCCGCATGATCCGGTCCTCACCATCCCATTGATTGAGCTGATAATTTGCTGTTTGCTGCATAAAAACCTCCTTGAATCATCTGTATACGCAGAAGCCTCATAAATAGGAGGAATAGAGCGGAATATGGCACATTTCCATGCAAAAAATCAAAGTCCGGCTTTTTTAAAAGCGGGATTTTGACTGGTTATTCACTTAGAAGGGAAGCAAGCACTCCCTGAGCGGCTTCGCCGGGAACGTCCTGGAGTGTACGTGCACATGCAAGCAGGGCGGCATTGCCCTCATCCAACGTAATGGGTGCCATCAAAATTTCATTGGTTTCGTCCATCAATGCGCCAGTAGATACAATTCCGGCGATATAAGCTTCCATATCGTCAGCGTCCAGTGCGTCAAAGATATTCTGGAAGAGATGGAAGGCACTGTTCCAGGCATCGGGATTGGAACGCTCCTGAAGCAGTCCGGTCTGAATGGCGTCGTAGAAGCCGGTGAAGTCCCGCAGAGGCAGGTAATAGTAATTGGCGACCTGATAGCATGCGTCATACTCTTCCGTTGCCAGCAGCTGCTGGGCATATTTTTCTGCCATGCCCCGTCCGACAGCGGTATCAAAACGCAGATAGTTGGCCATCAGATTGACCTTGTAGTCGGAGTCGTCATAGACATCCAGGCGATCCATGGTTTCCAGGGAAGAGAGAAATTCCTCGGAAGAAATGTTGTTCGGATCCAGCTTTTCCAGCTGATCTGCAGCCAGCAGATGGCCGGCCAGGAGCAGAGCGAAGACACCGATCAGGCCCCATGCTGCTCCGGCGGCAATCCGGCCCTTTGCGGGACCGGAGACCGGCGCTGCGTCCGGTGCGCTGTTCCAGAGAATCAGCACGGCAAAGAGAACAAAAACGGCGGATTGATAAATCTGGGTGGACCAGACGACCTCCGTCATGGAGTGGGCCACCATCATGGTCAGGCACGCTGCCAGCATGGCCAGCAGCGGGTCAGCATTCTTGCGGCGGCGGGTCAGCATCCAGACGGCGCTGCCCAGCAGCCCCACAAAGGCGGCCAGGCCCAGCACGCCGGCCTCGTCCATAATCTGAATGAACTGGTTATGGATATACTTGGATTCATAGTAAAAACTCTGTACGGAGGTAAGCTGACCCTCTACGCCGCCGACGCCCCATCCATCAGGGGGCTTTCCTGCCACAGCTTCAGACCGTCCCGGAAGAAGACCAGACGCTGGATGAAGTTCTGGTTGGCCCACAGACCCTGGAGACGGTTCGCGGCAAATTCGGGCAGCAGGGTATAGCCCAGGGGCAGCTGCGTTCCGTCGGACAGGGTGACGCTGTGCAGGGTGCCGGTTCCGCTGAGCTGGAACCAAACGACCCGGCTGCCCTCCGGTACGGTGAAGGCAGCGTCAGAAAGAGAACCCTCATAGAGAACGGTGTTGGTGTGCATCATGAGTTCTGCTTCCGTCTGGCTGTATATGACTGCCTGCACGTCATCGCCGTCGCAGGTGACTGTATACTCTCCCGCGGCGGGGTAAATTGCCCGGGAAATGGGAACGTCGCTTTCCAGCGTCAGATCCCCGGTGAGATTGTATGCCAACACACCGTAACAAACAGTCACAGCCACCAATGCCACGGCGATGATGGCAACCGCCTTGTCCCGCCCCTTCAGAACGGCCAGGAGCGGCTGCCCTGCAAAGCGATCCAAAACCCAGATGGCCGGACCGCAGAGAACGCTGAGCAGAATGGGAATCAAAGCCGCAGCGCCGCTGATGCCCAGGAAGGGCGTGGCGGCAAAAGAGCAGATCACGGTTGCCAGCACAGACTCGAGCATTAAGATCAGCAGGGACAGGCGGTTGCCCTTCCCGGAGCAAAGCAGGTAGATCAGGCATGTCAGACCAAAGGAGGCCATGGCACCCATGGAGAAGGAGAGGAAGAAGGCCAAGGCCTCCATGCCGAGGCCCACAAACAGGACAAACCGCGTGCGGGGGGTCTCCTCCGTACGGATCAGATACAAAGAGAGAATCAGACCGAAGGCCAGCAGACCGGCGGAAACGTTGGCATTGCTGAAAATACCGGTAATCCGCACACCGGTTTCATATCCCATGGTTTCCAGAGGATACCCGGCTTTGAACAGTGCCATAACCCAGGAAAAGCCCCGGGAAAGAAGCTGCAGGGACGATGCGTCAATACACAAAAGGGCAATGACGGCCAGCACGCCGTCCAGTGTTTTCAAAAGACCGCGCAGATGCTCCCGCTTCACACGGGTCAAAACCAAAGTGAAAATCGAAAATGCTGCCAGGGTTTTGGCACTTTCCCGGGCAGCATAGAGGCCAAAATGGCACCAGAGGCCGGAGGCAAGGCAGACCAGAGAATAGAAAAAGGACTGCCGCAGTCAAAGGGGAGAGGCGATTGCGCAGGTTGGCCACAGGCACACGGCCGATGGAAAAGAGAATGGCTACCACCGCCAGCACCACAGCGGCAAAACGGCTGGTGCCGGTAATGGAGAAGAACAGCAGCACGGGGAAAAGCCAGGGGAAAATCCGACCCAGAATGTCGGTTCGGGAAGCGGGGACGGGCTGAGGGGTACGAGCCAAAATCAATCACTCCTTGTCAGTTGTGGAAAATGCGGGAGCCCGAAGCGGCTGGGCGGCGGGCACCAGGGAAAGATATTGCTCCATCACCTGGGGCAGGACGGCGTCCAAGGCGTAGGGCTGGACCGCGTCGTGTGCGGCGCTGCCTAAGGCGGCGCAAAGGCCTGGTTCCTCAAGCAGGCGCTTCACAGCGCGGACAAAGGCGGCGGTGTCATCAAAGGGATACAAAAGGCCGGTGCGCCCATCGTCCAGCAGGTCGGTGTGTCCCTTGACACGGCTGGCGATCACCGGGAGGCCGGCATACATGGATTCCATTACGTTGAACGGCAGTCCCTCGGAACGGCTGGAGGTGACAGCGGCGTCCGCCAGAGCATACAGCGGTGCCATGGGAGAGACGAAACCCGGAAAAACGACCCGGTCCGCTACGCCCAGAGTGTTGGCCAGACGGCGGCACTCCTCCAGCAGGGCGCCCTGGCCGGGCAGCAGCAGCTTTACCTGCGGCGGAAGAGACGGCAGGGCGCGAATCAGCATGGACTGATTTTTGCGTGAGGAAAATTCGGCGGCATAAAGCAGAACAAAATCTTCCGCATCTAGACCGTATGTACTCCGGGAGCATCCCCCCGGGGGAGCATCCAGCTTGGAGAAATCCACTCCGATGCCGGGGACCCATGCGATCCGGCGCCCCAGATGCAACCGCTGGGCGGTGCGATAATCCCACTGATTCATGGTCAGCAGCAGATCGGTCTGCCGGGCAGTCAGCCGTTCGGCACTCTCCAGAATGGCCCGCTTCCAGGCGGGCGTTTCATCATCAAACAGGTATCCGTGGGCCATATTGATCACGGGAGGCCGCGGATGCACGCCTGCTGCCGCCCGCCGGGTGAAAAAGGCGGCCAGGGAGGTATGGGTGATAACCAGGGTGTAGTTTTGCTGACGCATCAGGCGCCGCAGCTGGGCTTGTGCCCGAAAATTAGCGGGGGAGGACATGCGCTTTTCAAAGGGAAGGACGATCACCCGGTCCGCGTCGGGCAGGTCTGGCAGTGTGCCCCCGCAAGCCACATCGACTTTCCATCCCAGAGCGCGAAAAGCGCGCAGATAGGGCAGGTGAAAGGTGCGGATATGGGAAAAGGTAGAGGCGGTGAATAAAATGCGGTGCATCATGGCAGACCTTCTTAACGGAAGTCGGGAACACCGACTATTATATTTGACACGGTATACGATTTCAAGTAGAATAAAGCTGGATTTTGTTGAAACAGGTGGAAAAACACCATGATAAAAGAAAATCAAAGACTTTGAACCAGCTCAATGTGCTCTCCGACGGGGCGTTGGATTTTTTGTCCATTTTGCCCGCTTATTGGATTCGGTTTTGCCTGTTTGACGGTACGCCGTCATTTCCGCTGCGCAGCTATCTTTGGCTGGGAGCCATCGCCATGGTCCTGTTTTTGGCAACCTATGCCATTGCGGGCCTGTACGCGTCCTATCGGGCGATTCGCTTCCACCGGGAGGCCCAGACGCGTTTTTTGGCCACCATATTGGATATGCTCATTCTCATTACGTCCCTGTTTGTATTTCGGCTCAATGAGATGTCCCGGTGGCTGCTGGTGTTCTATTGCGGGATCGTCTATTGCGTATTGGTGTGCAAGCGGGCGGCACTGCGGCTGACCCTGCGTCACTACCGCCGCCTGGGATACAACCAGAAGCATGTGCTGGTAGTAGGGGATGGGGAGATGGCCGCGGCCTATATCCGCCGGGTGCGGGAGGACCGGGATCTGGGCTTTTGGTAGATGGATATGTGGCCAACCGAACCCGGCTGCCCAATGTCCGCCGGTTGGGCGGTTATGATCAGCTGGAAGAGCTCCTTACGGAGCGCAATCCGGACGAGGTGATTGTGGCCATGGCGCCGGAGGAGTACGCCTTGACCGGCAAGGTCATCAATATCTGCGAAAAAACCGGCACCAAGATTTCCCTGGTTCCGTTTTATGCCAAGTATATGCCCTCCAACCCCCAGGTGGACAACATCGACGGCCTGCCCATGATCAATCTGCGCCGGATTCCACTGGACAACATGGCCAATGCTTTTATCAAGCGGGCCATGGATGTGGTGGGGGCACTGGTGCTGATCGTGATAACCTCCCCGCTGATGCTCATCGCGGCGGTGGGGGTGAAGCTGTCTTCTCCGGGGCCGGTGCTGTTCAAGCAGGAACGGGTGGGACGCAATAAGCAGACTTTCTATATGTATAAATTTCGTTCCATGCGGGTCAATGCTGCGGAAAAAACCGGATGGAGCCGTAATGAAGATCCCCGCAAGACCCCGTTTGGTTCTTTCATCCGCAAGTTTTCCATTGATGAGCTGCCGCAGTTTTTCAACGTGCTCAAAGGAGACATGAGCCTGGTGGGGCCTCGGCCGGAAGTGCCGTTTTATGTCGAGCAGTTCAAGGAAGAGATTCCCCGCTATATGGTCAAGCACCAGGTCCGGCCGGGCATCACCGGCTGGGCACAGGTCAATGGCTACCGGGGGGATACTTCCATCAAAAAGCGGATTGAGTATGACCTCTACTATATTTGAAAACTGGAATGTGTTTTTTGATCTGAAGATCCTCCTCATGACACTGACCTGCAGCATGAACAGCGAAAAGATTGTCCATTGAATAGACGGCGGAACCCATCCATTGGTTGGGTTCCGCTGCTTTTTTGCATAATCCGGCCCCGGCGGCACAAACTGAACGTACCATCAAAAAAGAGGAAGTGTGACCATGCCGGAAAGAATTGTGATCGCGCTGGGCGGCAACGCCCTGCAGTCTGGAAACAGCGCGCCTACCGCCGAGGCGCAGCTGGAAGTGGTGAAAAAAACCAGTGAACGCATTGCTGAGATCAGCCGCCGGGGATATGAAATGGCGGTTGTCCATGGAAACGGTCCCCAGGTGGGACGGATCGTGCTGGCCGGGGAAGCGGCCCGGGACGTGGTGCCGCCCATGCCCTTTGATGTGTGCGGCGCCATGAGCCAGGGATATATCGGCTACCACATTCAGCAATCGCTCAAGTATGCCCTGAGCAGCCGGGGGCGGAATTACCCCGTGGTGACGCTGGCGACGCAGGTGGTGGTAGATCGGAATGACCCCGCGTTTCAGAATCCTACCAAACCCATTGGCGCCTTCTATTCCCAGGAAGAAGCCAGAAAGCTGGAACAGGAAAAGGGATATATCATGCGGGAAGATGCCGGCCGGGGCTGGCGGCGGGTGGTGGCTTCGCCGATGCCCCGCCGGATTGTGGAGATCGGCGCCATCCGCCTGCTGTGGGATCACGCGGTGGTCATCGCCTGCGGCGGAGGCGGCATTCCGGTGGTGGAAAATGCCGACGGCACCCTGGAAGGCGTGGCGGCGGTAATTGACAAGGATTTTGCCGCCGAGCTGCTGGCCGAAGAGGTGGGCGCCGACGCGCTGCTCATCCTTACTGAAGTGGAGAAGGTGGCCATCCGGTTCGGAAAGCCGGACCAGGAGAATCTGTCTCATCTGAATCTGGCGCAGGCGGCGCAGTATGTCCGGGAAGGACAGTTCGGCGTGGGCAGCATGCTGCCCAAGGTGGAGGCGGCCATGAAATTTGTCCGGGCGAATCCGGACAAACGGGCCATCATCACCAGTCTGGACCGCTGTCTGGATGCTCTGGATGGAAAGACCGGAACCGTACTGACCTTTGCCTGAGAACGACTGAAAATTCCCGGACCGCTCAAGCGGTCCGGGAATTTTGGCATATGGAAACACGCAGCTGTGAAACGTCAGCTGTGGACGTATTTGGATACCTTTCGGGCGGCGGTGGGCTGGGAAATTCCCAGCTCCTTGGCAACCCCTACGGTAGTGCCCCAGCGGCGGTACGCATCCCGGATAATTTCACCCTCATAGGCATCCATTCTCTGCGCCAGGGTGCCGGATTGGGCCTGAAGGACGGCGGGGGCCTGGCTGGCGTATTCCGGCGGGAGGGCGGTGACGTCAATAATGGGGTCCTGCACGGTGATGACACTGCGCTCGATCAAATTCTCCAGCTGACGGACATTGCCCGGCCAGTCGTATTGCTCCAAAAAACCCAGAAACTGAGGAGAAAAGTTCAAATCCTTGCCGTATTCCCGGCAGAATCGGGCCAAGAACTGGTGAGCCAAAGGGAGAATATCTTCCTTGCGCAGCCGCAGGGGCGGAATGTGAATCCGGATGACATTGAGCCGGTAAAAAAGATCGGAGCGAAACAGGCCGCGCTGCACTTCTTCCTCCAGATTGCGGTTGGTAGCGACAATCAGCCGGAAATCCAGCGCAACCCGCCGGCCGTCGGAAAGACGCTCAACGGTTTTTTCCTGAATCAGCTGCAGCAGCTTGGACTGAATATGCAGAGGCAGCTCTCCGATCTCATCCAAAAACAAGGTGCCGTGGTTGGCCAGTTCAATTTTGCCGATTTTCCTGCCGGAGGTGCCGGCTCGGGCGTCCTTCTCGTAGCCGAAGAGCTCGGACTCCATCAAATTTTCGTGGAGCACTGCGCAGTTGACTTCGATAAAGGGACCGGATGCCCGGTCGCTCATGGAATGAATGGCTTTGGCGATGGCGGTCTTGCCCACGCCGGTCTCGCCTGTAATGAGGATATTGGCTTTGGTGTTGGCCGTATTCTGCATCAGGGTCCAAAGTCTTTGCATGGGGCTGCTTTTGAAGACCAAGCTGGTGGCAGTGGCCCGGGTGCGCAGCTCGGCAATTTCCTGGGTGTACTGCTGAATGGAGTCCCGCAGATTACGGTAATTGCTCTGCATGGAGCTGATCTGCTCCATGGAGACGGTATTAAAGCACACTGGCGTACTTGAGCGCTCCGCCGTCGTCAAAAAGCGGAATGCCGATGGTGGTCACGTTTTTTGTGAATGTGATTGATGGTCTGCGTGGCGGTGATCTTTTCCTTACGGCGGATGACCTCAGCGGTAATGCAGGGGGAGAACGTTCCGTCAGCCTCCAGATCAAAAGCGGACCGGCCGACAATGGAGTGGGGAGCAAATCCAAAATTGCGTTCGTAGGTTTCGCTGACCCAGAGGATGGTGCCGCCTGCATCGGAGAGCATCATTTCGTCTGCCAGTACCAAATTGTTCTCCGGACGAATAATTTCGAAAAAGCTCCTTGAGCGGAAGTTCGGCGTCCGGAAGGTCAAATGAATTTGTGAATGGTGCCAAATTTTTCACCTCTCAATTGGAAGCGAATGGGATTTCCATGTGCTATTCGTTTTTGAGTATAGCATATTCAAATGTGAATAGAAAGAGCGGCGGCAAAAAAAGAAATGGTCGGAATACATAGAAAAGAAGAAGAAAAACTGTTCTGTTCGCACAAAAAAACACGTCATTTCGCAGAACGGAATCAAATTCCGATGTATTCAACAATGAATACACAGCGCGGAAAACCCTCGAAAATACAGTAAAAAAATTGTTGTAAATCCATAAAAAAAGAATGCACAAAATTTGGTTATTTTATATGCAAAAAGGGGAGAAGTGGGCAAAAATTCCCCTTGCAAAGCAGGTGCGCTTTTTGTTATAAATATAAGCAGAGGATTTGTGTAGGCGCTGCCGGCTGCCGTCCCAGCGCAGAGGGCACCAGCCTGAATCAAGGAGGATCATAAGGAATGAAGACAGCACAGGAGTATATTGAGAGCCTGCGTCAGCTGAAGACCCGGGTGTACATGTTCGGGGAAAAGATCGACAACTGGGTGGATCATCCGATGATCCGTCCGTCCATCAACTGCGTGGCGATGACGTACGCAGTGGCGGAGGATCCGCAGTACGCGGAGCTGATGACGGTGACGTCCAGCCTGACGGGCCACAAGATCAACCGGTTCACGCACCTGCATCAGTCCACGGAGGACCTGATCAACAAGGTGAAGATGCAGCGTCTGCTGGGCCAGAAGACGGCCAGCTGCTTCCAGCGGTGCGTGGGTATGGACTCGTTCAACGCGGTGTTCTCCACGACGTACGAAGTGGACGAGAAGTACGGCACGCACTATCATGAGAACTTCAAGAAGTTCCTGACCTATATCCAGGACGAGGACCTGGTGGTGGACGGCGCCATGACGGACCCGAAGGGTGACCGTTCCAAGGCTCCCCACGAGCAGGCGGATCCGGACATGTACGTGCATGTGGTGGAGCGCCGTCCGGACGGCATCGTGGTGTGCGGCGCCAAGTGCCACCAGACGGGATCCGTCAACAGCCACTGGCACATCTTCATGCCCACCATCTCCATGGGCGAGGCGGACAAGGACTGGGCGGTGAGCTTCGCCTGCCCGACGGACGCCGAGGGCATGTACATGATCTACGGCCGTCAGTCCTGCGATACCCGGAAGCTGGAGGAGGACGCCAGCATCGATGTGGGCAACGCGAAGTTCGGCGGCCAGGAGGCCCTGGTGGTGCTGGACCATGTGTTCATCCCCAACGAGTACATCTTCCTCAACGGCGAGTATGAGTTCGCCGGCATGATGGTGGAGCGGTTTGCCGGCTATCACCGTCAGAGCTACGGCGGCTGCAAGGTGGGCGTGGGCGACGTGGTGATCGGCGCGACGGCCCTGGCAGCGGAGTACAACGGCGTGGAGAAGGCCAGCGCGGTGAAGGATAAGCTCATCGAGATGACCCACCTGAACGAGACCCTGTACTGCTGCGGCATCGCGTGCTCTTCCCAGGGCTTCAAGACGAAGGCGGGCAACTACCAGATCGATCTGCTGCTGGCCAACGTGTGCAAGCAGAACGTGACGCGGTTCCCGTATGAGATCGTGCGTCTGGCCGAGGACGTGGCAGGCGGCCTGATGGTGACGATGCCGTCCCAGAAGGACTTCCACTCCGAAACGGTGGTGGGCCGCAGCGGCGAGACCATCGGCGAGATCTGCAACAAGTACTTCAAGACGAAAGAGGACGTGTCCACGGAGGACCGTCAGCGCGTGCTGCGGTTCCTGGAGAACATGTGCCTGGGCGCGGCAGCCGTGGGCTACCGGACGGAGTCCATGCATGGCGCAGGCTCTCCGCAGGCCCAGCGGATCATGATTGCCCGTCAGGGCAACATCCAGGCCAAGAAGCAGCTGGCCAAGGACATCGCAGGCATTCAATAAGGACGATGACCGTGCTGCGGGGGGAGATCCCCCGCAGGCGGTCTTGCCGCGATATGAAAACTTATTCCGCTGTTCGGAATAAGGAAAGAAAAAGACAACGAAGGAACTCCAGCCGAACCGGCGTTCAAAAATCTGATATAAGGAGAAAACAACATGGATTTCAATCTGAGCCGTGAGCACCAGCTGATCCGGAAGATGATGGCGGAATTCACTGAGAATGAAGTGAAGCCCATCGCAGCGGAGACGGACAAGACCAGCCAGTACCCCCGGGAGAACATCGAGAAGCTGTTCAACCTGGGCGTGATGGGCATGTGCATTCCCAAGGAGTACGGCGGCACGGGCGCGGACCCTCTGGCCGCGGCGATCTGCGTGGAGGAGCTCTCTAAGCAGTGCGCATCCACGGGCGACATTGTGGCGACCCACAACGGCCTGTGCTGCGATCCCATTCTGACCCACGGCACCGAGGAGCAGAAGAAGAAGTACCTGCCCATGCTGACCACCGGCCATAAGGTGGGCGCCTTCGCGCTGACGGAGCCCAATGCCGGTTCCGACGCTTCCAAGAGCCAGACGGAGGCCAAGCTGGAAGGCGATCACTATGTGATGAACGGCAGCAAGATCTTCATCACCAACGGCTATGTTGCCGACGTGTTCGTGGTGTTTGCCATGACGGACAAGTCCAAGGGCACCAAGGGCATCTCCGCGTTCATCGTGGAGAGCAGCTTCCCCGGCTTCTCCGTGGGCAAGCACGAGGAGAAGATGGGCCTGCACGGCTCTCCCACGGCGGAGATCGTGTTCACGGACATGATCGTACCGAAGGAGAACCTGCTGGGCAAGGAAGGCAAGGGCTTCAACATTGCCATGCAGACTCTGGACGGCGGCCGGATCGGCATTGCTGCCCAGGCACTGGGCATTGCGGAGGGCGCCCTGGCGGAGGCCAAGGAGTACACCAAGGGCCGTGTGCAGTTCGGCAAGCCCATCAGCAAGTTCCAGAACACCCAGTTCACCTTCGCGGACATGGAGATGGGCTGCGAGGCCGGCCGTCTGCTGACCTATCAGGCCGCTGTGATGAAGGGTGCCGGCGTGCGGTACACCAAGGAGGCCGCCATGGCGAAGCTGTTCTGCTCCGAGCATGCCATGAAGACGACCACGAAGGCGCTGCAGATGTTCGGCGGCTACGGCTACACGAAGGACTATCCCATGGAGCGCATGATGCGGGACGCCAAGATCACTGAGATCTACGAGGGCACCTCTGAGGTCCAGCGCATCGTCATCTCCGCCAACATGGGTCTGTAAGAGGAGGAAGAAACAACATGAAGATCATTGTTTGTGTCAAGCAGGTTCCCGATACCTCCGGCAAGGTGGCGGTGAATCCGGACGGCACTCTGAACCGTGCGTCCATGCAGACGATCACCAACCCGGACGACATGAACGCCGTGGAGGCCGCCCTGAAGCTCAAGGACGCCACGGGCTGCAAGGTCATCGTCATCACCATGGGTCCCCCGCCGGCCGCGGGCATGCTGCGTGAGCTGATGGCCATGGGCGCGGACGAGGGCGTGCTGGTGTCTGCCCGTGAGTTCGGCGGCTCCGATACATATGCCACCTCTCAGATTTTGGCTGCTGCCATCTCCACCATCGGTGTGGAGGATGACGACATCGTCATGTGCGGCCGTCAGGCCATCGACGGCGACACGGCCCAGGTTGGCCCCCAGATCGCCGAGAAGCTGCATCTGCCCCAGGTGACCTATGCCGCCGATATCCAGAAGGACGGCAACACCATCACGGTCAAGCGCATGCTGGAAGACGGCTACATGACCATCAAGGTGCAGACTCCGTGCCTCATCACCTGCATCAAGGAGCTCAACGAGCCCCGCTACATGAGCATCGGCGGCATCTACGAGACTTACAGCAAGCCTCTGGCGACCTATGACTATGAGAAGCTGAAGGATCATCCCCTGATTGACGCAACGACCATCGGCCTGAAGGGCTCTCCGACGAACATCTTCAAGAGCTTCACGCCTCCCCCAGAAGGGCGTGGGCATGATGCTCGAGGGCGCCGGCAAGGAGACCTGCGAGAAGCTGGC
>ENA-OQIL01000641-OQIL01000641.1-human-gut-metagenome-genome-assembly--contig:-NODE-641-length-11788-cov-2.875654_pt1 | contig 11788 bp, 14 predicted proteins | sample MGYA00242583_ERZ504748 | MGnify/ENA primary metagenome ERZ504748 (study PRJEB26092, sample SAMD00036191) | human gut metagenome | host: Homo sapiens | study: EMG produced TPA metagenomics assembly of...
AGAGAAAGAAATAGTCGTTCCCGGGGTTCATATGATCAAACAGATACTGTTCCAGAGCCAGGTTAAAAGCAGGGTCTGTGCTCGTCGATTCTATAAAAACCAGGGCCATAAGACCAAACACCTCCATATATTAAGAGTCCACAGCCCTGTCTCGCGATATCCGCCACAATTTCCCAAATTATTTAAAGTATATTCTATTTGGTTTTATTAGTCAATGAGACAAGGCCTAAAAAACTGAAAAGTCAATTAATTGTACGAATGGAAATGCCCGCTGATCCGTCGCTGACCAGCAGGCCATTTTTTCTGTTATTTTCCTCTTGCCGGAAGGTGCATACACCGGCCAGCCGAATCGGCGCACGCTTCCATAAATGCTTCAGAATAGGTGGGGTGGGCATGAATCATCCCGGCGATTTCATCCGCCGGAATCTCAGCCGTCATCAGGGAAACGGCTTCAGCAATCATCTCAGCAGCATCTGTCCCGAAAATATGCACGCCCAGCAGCTCCCCGTACCGCTTTTCGGCAATCACTTTCACAAAACCCTCCGGAGCGCCGGACGCCAGGGCGCGGCCGTTGGCTGAAAAGGGGAATTTCCCGACGGATATATTCTCACTGCCATATTTCTCACAGGCAGCCTCTTCTGTCAGACCCGCCCCCGCGCATTCAGGCAGAGTATACACACAGCCGGGAACATATTTCAGCGAACATTTCACATGCCCCCCATCGTGATTCTCAGCGGCCGCTTCTCCCATCTTAAAGCTGAATGGGCCAGCATACTTTTACCGTTAATATCGCCTGCGGCATAAATATTCGGAATATTTGTCTTCATATATTCATCAACAATTACCTTGCCACGCTCCTGAGAGATTCTGTCCTTCAGCGCCCCCAGACAGTTAAGATCGGAAACACGGCCTATGGACAGAAGAATTTTATCAGCTTCTACCGCCTTTCCTCCCGCGCAGCAGATTACGCTTCTGCTGCCGCTTCTGGTGATTTTCTCCACTGCGTGGGAGGTCAGGATCTCCACCTTCTGCTTCCGGAAGGAATCACTCAGCGCCTCCGACAGCTCTGCGTCCATCTGAGGCAAAATCCTGCTTTCGGCCTCTATCACAGTAACGCTGCTACCATAATGGCTGAACACGGCCGCCATTTCACAGCCGATCACTCCGCCGCCGATGATGGCCAGACGGTCCAGGGGACGCAGATCGGACAGCAGGCCGTCGCTGGTGACTACACCGGGTGTGTCCAGGCCGGGGATGGGGGGCAGGGCGGGCTCGGAGCCCGCGGCGACCAGGATGTGAGCCGCCTCGTAGGCCGCGCCCCCCGCCTCCACCGTGTGGGGGCCGGTGACCACCGCCCGGTAAGGGATGAGTTCCACCCCGGCGGCCCGGAGCTGCTTCTCCTGGCCGGCGCGGAGGGTGGACACCACCCGCTCCACCTCTGCGGCCAGGGCGGGCCAGTCACAGCCCGGTCCCGCCCCGTGGAGGAGGGCCTTGGTGGGGACGCACCCCCGGTTGAGGCAGGTACCCCCCACCTGGCGGGGCTCAAAGAGGGCCACGGACAGGCCGCCCTGCGCGGCCCGGAGGGCGGCGGCGCAGCCGCCGGGCCCTCCGCCGATGACAATCAGCTCATGCACGGCTCAACCCTCCGGGAAGGCGTACCGCACCACCGGGCGGCGGGCGGCGGCGGTCTCGTCGGGGCGGCCCACAGGCGTGCTCGCCGGGGCGGCGTGGAGGGCCTCCGGCTCCTCCTTCGCCCGGCGCAGAATCTCCGCCAGCACCGCCGCCGCCTCGTCCAGCGTCTCGGGGGACTCGGTCTCGGTAGGCTCGAACATCAGCGCCTCGTGGACGATCAGGGGGAAATACATGGTGGGCGGGTGGATGCCCGCGTCCAGCATGGCCTTGGCCACGTCCAGGGCGGATACCCCCGTCTCCTTCTTCAGCTCCTCCAGGGTGAGCACAAACTCGTGCATGCACAGGCCGGGGAAGGCGGCGGTATAGCCCGCCTCCTCCAGCTTCCTTTTGAGGTAGTTGGCGTTGAGCACCGCCGTGTGGGCGGCCTCGGCCACGCCGGTGTTTCCCAGCCGCAGCAGGTAGGCCAGGGCCCGCACCACCACCAGGAAGTTGGCGTGGAAGGCCCGCACCTGACCGATGGAGTGCTCTCCGCCGTTGCGGCACAGGGCGGAGCCGGGCAGGAAGGGGGCCAGAAAGGCCTTGCACCCCACCGGGCCGCTGCCCGGGCCGCCGCCGCCGTGGGGGGTGGCGAAGGTCTTGTGGAGGTTGAGGTGGCACACGTCGAAGCCCATGTCGCCCGGCCGGGCCACCCCCATGATGGCATTGAGGTTGGCCCCGTCGTAGTAGACGAGGCCCCCGGCGGCGTGGACGAGGGCGGTGAGCGCTAGGATGTCTTTCTCAAAGAGCCCCACAGTGTTGGGATTGGTGAGCATCAGCCCCGCCGTGTCGGGGCCGCAGGCGGCCCGCAGGGCCTCCAGATCCACCAGCCCCTCGGGGGTGGAGGGGATGTTTTTGACGGTGAAGCCCGCCATGGCGGCGGAGGCCGGGTTGGTGCCGTGGGCGGAGTCGGGCACCAGGATCACCGTGCGGCCCGTGTCCCCCCCGGCTGTGGTGGTAGGCCTTGATGAGCAGCAGGCCCAGGAATTCCCCGTGGGCTCCGGCGGCGGGCTGAAGGGTGACGGCATCCATGCCGGTGATCTCACAGAGCAGGTGCTCTGCCCGGGCCAGGACGGCCTGAGCGCCCTGCACGGTGTGGGCGGGCTGGAGGGGGTGCAGGCCGGTAAAGCCGGGCAGGGCGGCGGCCTCCTCCCCCAGCTTGGGGTTGTACTTCATGGTGCAGGAGCCCAGGGGGTAGAAGCCGTCGCACACGCCGAAGGCCCGGCGGGCGAGGGCCTGATAGTGGCGGGACAGGTCGCTCTCCCCCAGCTCTGGCAGTCGGGGGGCTGTTTTCCGCCGGTACTTCTCCGGCAGGGGGGCGGCGGGCACGTCCAGAGACGGCAGAAGGCCGTTCCCCCGGCCGGGGCGGCTGCGCTCAAAAATCAGCTTCATCAGTCCAGCACCTCCTTGACAATGGACACGGCCTCGTCCAGCTCGGCTCGGCTCTGCTTCTCCGTGGCGCACCACAGCAGCCCGCCCTCCACCGGCCAGCCCCCCAGGATGCCGCGCGCTTCCAGGGCGGAAAGCACCTTCTGGGGTTCGGGCAGATCGGTGACAAACTCGTGGAAGAAGGGGCCGGGGTAGCGCAGGGACACGCCGGGCAGCCGGCACAGCTCTGCGGCCAGGTAGTGGGCCTTAGCGTGGCACTGCTCGCCCACCTGCCGAAGCCCGTCCGGCCCCATGAGGGACAGGTAGACGGAGGCGGTGAGGGCGCACAGCGCCTCGTTGGAGCACACGTTGGACGAGGCCTTCTCCCGGCGGATGTGCTGCTCCCGGGCCTGCAGGGTGAGGACAAAGGCCCGCTCTCCCCGGCTGTCCCGGGTCTCTCCCACGATGCGGCCGGGCAGCCTGCGCATGAGGGACTGGGAGGCGGCCATGAAGCCCAGGTAGGGCCCGCCCCAGGACAGGGGGAGGCCCAGGGGCTGTCCCTCGCCCACGGCGATGTCCGCCCCGCAGGCGCCGGGGGACTCCAGCACCCCCAGGGCGGCGGGGTTGACCCCGACGATCAGTCTGGCCCCGGCGGCGTGTACCTGCGCGGCCAGGGCGGGCAGATCCTCAAGCTGGCCGAAGAAGTTGGGCTGCTGGACATAGACGCAGGCGGTGGTCTCATCCAGCAGTCCGGTGAGATTGGTGACGCCGTTTTCCGCCGGGGCCGCCGCCACCTCGGTACCCGCGCCGAAGCTGTAGGTCCGGATAGTGGAAATTACGTCCGGGTGGGCCGCGCTGGACACCACGGCCCTCGTCCGCTTCCGCTCCCGGCACATGGCCACCGCCTCCGCCGCGGCGGAGGCCCCGTCATACACCGAGGCGTTGGCCGCGTCCAGGCCGGTGAGCTCACAGATCATGGTCTGGAACTCGAAGATGGACTGGAGCACCCCCTGGCTGATCTCCGCCTGATAGGGGGTATAGGCCGTGACGAACTCCTCCTTAGAGGCGATGCGGCTCACCGCCGCGGGGATGTAGTGGTCGTAAGCCCCGGCCCCCGCAGGATGGTGCGGAAGCGGATGTTCTGCTCCGCCAGGGCCTCCAGGGTGCGGCGGACCTCCAGCTCCGACTGGGGAGGGGGCAGGTTCAGGGGGGCGGTGAGGCGCACGGACTCCGGCAGCGTCCCGGGTACAGCGCCTCCGGGCCGGACAGGCCCCAGGGCGGCGTACTGGGCGGCCTGCTCCGCGGCGGCGGCGGGCAGATATCCGGCCATGTCAGCCCTCCTCCGCGGCACAGTGGACCTCGTAGGCCGCCGCGTCCAGCAGCTCCTCCTCATCGGTCATCTGCTCCACCTGGATCAGCCATGCCCCGTAGGGGTCCTCGTTCACCAGGCGGGATGTGCAGCAGCTCCTCGTTGACCGCCTTTACCACGCCGGACACGGGGGAGAGCACGTCGGACACCGCCTTCACCGACTCCACATCGCCGAGGGCCTCCCCGGCGGTGACAGGGTCCCCCTCCTGGGGCAGGTTGACAAAGACGATATCCCCCAGGGCGTGCTGGGCGAAGTCGGTGAGGCCGACGGTGCAGACGCCGTCCTCCTCCTTGAGCCACTCGTGGGATTTGGTGTAGCGCAGTTCCTCGGGAATGTTCATGGTGATAACCTCCTGTATAATTTAAGGTTGTTTTTATAAAATGAGCTGAAAAGGGGCGGCAGACGGCGTGGCCGGTTTGCCCTTATCCCCGCCGGTAGAAGGGCGTTTTGACCACCTGGGCGTCCACCCGGCGCCCCCGCACGTCCACCTGGAGCGGGGTGCCCGGCTCCTTGTACGCCGCGTCCACCAGGGCCAGGGCCACCGCCTGCCCCACCCAGGGGCAGTGGGTGCCGGAGGTGACCACGCCCACCTGCCGCCCGCCGTCGTACACCGGGCAGCCCTCCCGGGCGATGCCGCGCCCGGTCATTTGGAGACCCACCCGGCGGCGGGACACGGGGCGGGCCCGCTCCAGGGCGGCCTTGCCGATGAAGTCGGGCTTCTCCAGCTTGACGAAGATGCCCAGCCCCGCCTCGTAGGGGTTGATGGAGGGAGAGAGCTCGTGGCCGTAGAGGGGCATGGCGGCCTCCAGCCGCAGGGTATCCCGGGCCCCCAGGCCGCAGGGGAGGGCCCCGGCGGCCGTCAGCGCGTCCCAAAGGGCGGGGGCGTCCGCCGGGGCGCAGTAGAGCTCAAAGCCGTCCTCGCCGGTGTACCCGGTGCGGGAGACCAGGCAGGGCCGGCCGTCCACCGTGCCGTGGAGCACAGCGGTGTAGTTCTTCGCCGGAATGTCCGCCGTCAGGGTGCGCAGCAGCGCCTCCGCACCGGGCCCCTGGAGGGCGAGCTGGGCCGTCTGATCGGAGAGATCCTCCAAAGTGCAGTCCCCGGCCAGGTGGGCGGTCATCCAATCCCGGTCCTTGGCGGTGTTGGAGGCGTTGACCACCGCCAGCCAGGCCGTGTCTGAGTAGCGGTAGACGATCAGATCGTCCACCACGCCTCCGTCCTCGTAGCACATGGGGGAATAGCGGGCCTGGCCGTCCGCCATGCCGGAAAAGTCGTTGGTCATGAGCCGGTTGAGGTTGGCCAGGGCGTCGGGCCCCGGAGGAGCAGCTCTCCCATGTGGCTGACGTCGAACAGGCCGCAGCCGGTGCGCACGGCCCTGTGCTCGGCGATGACGCCGGAGTACTGCACCGGCAGCAGCCATCCGGCAAAGGGAACCAGCTTGCCCCCCGCCGCCGTGTGGCGGTCGTAGAGCGGAGTTTTGCGTTCCATTTCCATGCCCTCCTTTAAAATTGGGGTCAAAAAAAGCGCATGGCAATGCTGCCATGCGCCTCTGTTCGGTTGCCTGAGAGTTTTGCCCCCGTCGGCGCGGACTGCGGTCCGCTTTCCAGAGCCTCGTCCGGGGCCGGTCCTTCTGCCTGAGAGATCACTGCGCTGCCCCTTCGGCGGCGGCGGTGTGCCGCGCTCTCCCCACCCCATCATCCGACCATATGAACTTCAGTAGGACTTCTATACTTTATAGTATACGGGACGGAGGGGAAAATGTCAACTACCTTCTGCCGGGGAGTGGAGGGCGGCCTCTCCCCGGTGCTTCCCCCGGCAGATAAGCTGGGTCATGGTGCCCATAGGGCAATACACACACCATGAGCGGGGTTTGAAAAGCACCATTGTGACCAGCCCCAGCACCGTAGAGGTGAGCATGACGCTGTAAAAGCCAAAGGCGAATTGGGCAACGCCGGGGGAAAAGAGGGTTCCATAGTAGGCCCAGTGCCAAGGCAGCCGGAACGTCCAAAGCAGAGTGACGGCCTGGCGCAGCTCCTGCGCGCCGGCAAAGACCAGATATGTGCTCCAGAGCATCTGGAAGAACATCAGCAGAAAAAAGGCCCAAAAACCCGTAGCGGAACGCCTTGCTTTTCATCCACCGGGGAATATCGGCCCGCCGGGAGAGGCCGAAGCGTCCACCCAGCAGGCTGAACAACTGTCCCCGTCCACAAAAGCGGTTGCAGTAGCCCTTATCCCCGCCCGCAAAGGCGATGACCAGAGGGATGAAAAAGCAGAGGAGGCCCAACCAGGCAAAGAGGATGTTGAAGAAGCCCAACACCAGATAGAGGAGAGAGGCGATCCAGAGAAAGTCATACCAGCGCTTTTTCATGGGCGATTCTCCTCCAGTGTAATTATGGTAGCCGGGCACTCCGCCGCGCACTTGCCGCAGCCGACGCATCGGTCTGCATCCACCCGGGCTGTGATACCGTTCCAGATTCGGATGGCGGAGAAGGGACAGACGCGGACACAGCAGCCGCAGGCCACGCAATCCGCCCCGATCTTTGCCGTTCTTCGGTGGTGTTTTTGCAAATCCATAGGCAACCTCCTTACTGAGATGCGCCCAGTATAGGGGATGGACGGGGCTGCCGTCTGTGATAAACTCACACAGATGTGCGGAAGTGTACGGCCTGCCGTTCGGGGCGGCATCTGGCGCGGGCCATTTTTCGCATGACAGATGCCCCATGTATCGCAAAAGCGCCGCAGACTGAAACCAATCTGCGGCGCATGTGTACTCAGAAGTTGTAGTCAAGGATCAGCCAGTCCAGGTCGCTGAAATCCTGCTCATCCAGGGACCAGTAGTTGTCGTCGCCCAGGGTGATCTGCACCACCTTGCTCTGGGCCTCCAGATACTCCGCCTCGGGCAGCTTCTCCAAGGTCAGGTCGATGACCAGGCGGCACCACTCCGCGTCATAAGCGGCGTACTCCTCATCGGTCATGGAGTCCACGTCCTGGCTGTAGAGAGCTTCGGCGCGGGCGTCGGGGGTGTCGCCCCACAGGGCCTCGGCAACCCGGTCAAATACGTCCAGAGGCTCCACAGTGACTTTGACGCCGAAGGTGCTGTCGTCCACCTCTGTGGCGGTATCCACAGTGTACTTGGCCTTGGCGTAGACCTGCTTATACATGTCAACTACCTCGGCCTTGAGTTCGTCGGTCAGGTCGTCGATCAGGAAGGCGGAGGCGAAAAAGTCAGCCTCGGTCTCCAGGCTGGACAGGTAGGTTTCCTCAGCCTCATTCTCGGTAATGTCGATCAGCTCCAGGAAGTCGGGATCATAAACGCCTTTGTAGTTCTCGTCCAGAATACCCTGAACATACGTGGTGGCATCGTCGGCGCTGAGACCACCGCCGCCGCAGGCGGAAAGGGATAGGACGAAGGTGAGGGACAGAGCGGCTGCGGTAACACGTTTCCAGATTTTGCGCATAGGGGTTCCTCGCTTTCTCTTCTCTTTTTTGAGTTCCGGTTCTCTTTATTTTATATAGTACGCGCCGGGGCGCGGACCGGATGGGGAACGGCCTGCGGCGGAATTGCCGCAGCAAAGCCCATGGGCTTTGCTCAAGGGGGCTGAAGGCGGACTCAGCCGCACAGGTCGATGATGGCCTGGGTAAAGATCTTGGCGGCGGTGAGCTGGTCGGCAATGCAGGTGTGCTCGTCGGCGCCGTGCATGTTGCCGTTAAAGCCGGGCATACAGCAGCCGAAAGCCACGCCGCCGGGAATATCGTGGACGTAGGTGCCTCCGCCAATGGCCAGGCACTCCCCCTTGTAGTCGGTGTACTGCTCGTAGCACTTGAGCAGGGCCTTGACCAGCGGGGAGTCGGCGGGGGTGTGGTGGGGAGCGTCCATCTCGCCGGAGACGGAAAAGCCAAACTTGGAAAAAGATGCCTCTGCGGCGGTGCGGCAGTTCTCATCGCTGGCGCAGATGGGTACCCGGCTGTCAAACTGGCCCTCCAGGCCAGTACCGTTGACGGTCAGCAGGGAAAAGGCCAGGGTCAGCGCCCCGGACAGCTCATCGGACTGGGCGATGCCCAGGGCCTTGCCGGCGCAGTCGCCGTGAGGGAAGAGGGCGCTCAGGGCGCGGAGGGCGGCGGTGGAGCCCACCTTGGCCAGGGGAAGGGAGCAGAGCAGATGGAGCAGGCCGGTGATGGCGTTGACGCCCTCCTCCGGCAGGGAGGCGTGGGCGCCCTTGCCGCGGCAGAGGATGTGCAGGCTGTCCCCCTCCTCGCGCAGCTCGTAGCGCACGCCGGTCTCGGCGGCGGCCCGGTCGCAATAGGGGCGGGCGGCGTCGGCGGACAGGCCGGCCACCAAGCACTCGGCCTCCGGCGGGAGCACGTTGATGCGGAAGCCGCCGCGGAACTCGGTCACCCGGGGGGTGGCGGTCTCCGCGGGCCAGGACTTGGTGAACACCGGCTTGTAGCTGCCCTTCTCGATGTTGATGAGGGGGAACTCCGCGTCGGGGGAGAAGGCATAGGGGGCGTAGGGCTCCCGGGCGTAGTAGTAGGCGATGTCGCTGGAGCCGCTCTCCTCGTCGGTGCCCATCAGCAGGCGGGCGTTGCGCCGGAGGGGGACGCCCAGCTCCTTCACGGCCTTCATGGCCAGCAGGACAGCGGCCACGGGGCCCTTGTCATCGTCGGTGCCCCGGCCGTAGAGCATGCCGTCCACCCTCCTTGGGCGCATAGGGCTCCGTCACTGTCCAGCCGGTGCCCTCGCCCACCACGTCCAGGTGGCAGAGAATGTGAAGGGCGGTCTCCTTGTCGTTGAGATCGGCGGTGCCCACGTAGTTATCGTAGTTGCGGGTGGCAAAGCCCAGCTCTTCGGCCAGCTTCAGACCCTCCGCCAGGGCGGCGGCGGGGCCGGGGCCGAAGGGCATGCCGGGCAAGGGCTCCTCCCGCACGCTGCGAATGCGTACCAGCCGGGAGATGGCCTCCACCAGCTCAGCCCGGCGCTCAGGGGCGTCAAAATAGGCGTTAATTTTTTCCTCGTACATGGCGTTATTCCTCCTCGCTCTCCTCCGCATGGGCGCCGGTCAGCTCACCCAGGTATTTATAGACCGTATACCGGGAGACCTGGAGCCGCTTGGCCACAAAAGGCACCGACTTGCGGAAGGAGAAAGCGTTCTTTTGGTCCAGAAGGGCGATGATCTTCATCCGGTCCCGCTTGTTCAGGGCGCTGACCGGCTTGCCAACGGCGGCCAGACACTCGTCAAAGACATCGGCCAGACGGCTGTCCCCGCCGTGCCACAGGGCGCTCTGAAGGTCGGCCTCCGCGCTCATGAGGTCCACCAGAATGCGGTTGGCGTACACCAGGGAGCTGTAGTCGAAGTTGATGCCAAGGGCCAGGTTGTATCCCTCCCCGATGAGGTGGAAGGTGCTGCTCTTGATCTGCTGGCCCGATGGGGTGGTGGCGTAGAGATTGACGAAGTCGGTTACCAGAGCGTCCTCGTCCAGCTCCTTGGCGGTGCCCAGGATGTCCAGGGTGGAGCCCACGGTCCGGCCGGAGACGTGCCCGTTGTAGATGGACAGGATGGGGTGGCGGGGGTCCCCCATGTCGTGGACCAGGGTCTCACAGGTGGAGCCGAACATCTCCGCGATGCCGCGGGCCGTCCGGTCCAGAAATTCAAAGGCTTCCTCACGGTCCATTGCCACAGCTCCTTTCCAGCAAACGATCAACCTTATTCTAACCGGACGCCGGGGAAAAAGCAAGATGATTTACAGATGGAGCGGGAACTGGTATACTGGGAGAAGAAAGGGGGAATTGTCACATGTCAATGTCAGCCGCGCAGGCCAGGCGGCAGGCCGTGGCCCAGGCGCTGGAGGAGGCCGTGGGGCCGGTGAGCGCCGCCGCCTTGGCCGAGCGCTTCTCCGTCAGCCGGCAGATCATCGTGGGCGATGTGGCCCTGCTCCGGGCCGGAGGGACGGATATCCTGGCCACGCCCCGGGGGTATCTCCTGGGCGGACGGGGAGGCGGCGTGGAGCGCACCGTGGCCTGTGTTCACGCTCCGGAGGAGATGGAGCGGGAGCTCAACGCCATCGTGGACGCTGGGGGCGAGGTGGTGGACGTAATCGTGGAGCACCCGGTTTACGGCCAGCTCACCGGACTGCTGGGGGTGCGCTCCCGGTACGACGTGGCTGAGTTCGTCCGGCGGGTGGAGGAGCACGGAGCCCGTCCGCTCTCAGCATTGACCGGCGGAATCCACCTGCACACGGTCCGCTGCCCCGATGAGAAAACGTTCCGCAGAGTGAGGGAATCACTGGAAGCTGAGAACTTTTTGCTAATATGTGAAATTTGACTTACTAAAGTGTGATGGTATATATTAAATTTGACGAAAAAGTATTGCCAAATTGTGAATGATGGTGTATCATAAGGTACGAATCCTAGGGTTGGGGAGGCTTTTAGGATTCGCATTAAATAAGGGAGGGTTATTATGAACTCACCACGCATGAGACGCTTTGGGAAACTCTTGCTCGTCGTATTCGCCCTTGCATGTGTTCTTACCACAGCCGCATTCGCAGAAGGTGACGCTGAGGTTGTCAGCGCGGTTCACGGTACCATCGCGTCCCTGCTGCCGCCCGTCGTGGCCATCGGCCTGGCGCTGATCACCAAGGAAGTCTACTCGTCGCTGTTCCTGGGTATCCTGGTTGGCTGCTTCCTGCAGGTCAACGGCAATCCCATCGACGCGTTCCAGTTCTTTGTCAGCCACCTGTGCTCCAATGCCGGCGGCAACATGGGTATCCTGATGTTCCTGGTCATCCTGGGCACCATGGTGGCCCTGATGATCCGGGCCGGCGGCTCCAAGGCCTACGGCGACTGGGCTGTGTCCCACATCAAGACCAAATCCGGCGCCCTGTGGTCCACCTTCATCCTGGCGATTGTGCTGGGCGTGGATGACTACTTCAACAACCTGACCACCGGCAACGTGATGCGCCCTGTGGCCGACGGCCACCACATCTCCCGCGCCAAGCTGTCCTACATGTGCGACGCCACTGCGGCGCCTGTTTGTATCATGATGCCCGTCTCCTCCTGGGCGGCGGCCGTTACCGGCGTAATCGGCAATGAGGAGGTCGGCTTCCAGATCTTCCTGCGGGCCATCCCCTTCAACTACTACGCCATCCTGACCCTGGTGTTCATCATTGTGATGACCTGCCTCAACATCGACTACGGCCCCATGCGTACCCACGAGCTCAACGCCGCCAAGGGTGACCTCTATACCACGCCTGAGCGTCCCTTCGCCGATGCCAAGGAGATGAAATTCAACCCCAACGGCAAGGTCATCGACCTGGTCATTCCTGTTATCATCCTGATCATCGGCTGCGTGTCCTCGATGATCCTATGTGGGCTTCCAGAACGGAGGCC
>ENA-OQIL01000644-OQIL01000644.1-human-gut-metagenome-genome-assembly--contig:-NODE-644-length-11778-cov-2.618917_pt1 | contig 11778 bp, 10 predicted proteins | sample MGYA00242583_ERZ504748 | MGnify/ENA primary metagenome ERZ504748 (study PRJEB26092, sample SAMD00036191) | human gut metagenome | host: Homo sapiens | study: EMG produced TPA metagenomics assembly of...
ACCTCCAGTGCCTTGATGTGTGCGCCGGTGGCTTTGTTGTACAGCCTGCCGTCCCGCAGCTCGCAGCGGTTCGCACAGAAATCCTCGACGGCGTCGGGGTCAATGCACAGGGAGTCGTCGCAGCCGATGAAGATCGGCTCCGCGCCGACATAGCGGGTCAGCGGGTTGACGGCAGCGATGAAGGTCAGCGTCGGGACGATGACCTCATCCCCGCGGGTGATGCCGGCGGCCATAGCGGCCAGATGCAGCGCGCTGGTACCGGCGTTGCAGGCCACGGCGCGGGGCATGCCCACGTAAGCGGCCAGCGCTTCCTCGAACTCCGTGACCTTGCCGCCGCTGGTGGAAACCCACCCCGACGTGATGGCCTGCCCGGCCAGCTCGGCCTCGCGCGCGCCGAAATTCGGAACCGAAAGAGGAATAAATTCAGACATGGTACTGCCTCCAAACTCTATCCTGGTGCCCGCCATGCAGCGGCGGACGGAATTTTACAAATATTCTATTTTATTATACCGCGTTTGCAGGATAAGGGCAAGAAAAAGATGCGATGGACTTTCTGTATCTTTCCCCCGGGGAAAGCCCGTTTTCCCGTTGACAAACCTTCTCCTTGCACTACTATAAGTACTGAATATAAAGTAGTAAAATAGGGGGTTTACCATGAAATACGGTTTATCGGCTGCGGTAACATGGGCGGGGCTGTGGCGCGCGCGGTCTGCAAGGGCGCCGGGTCCGGCGATGTGCTGCTGGCCAACCGCACGCCTGCCAAGGCACAGGCGCTGGCGGACGAGCTCGGCTGCGCCTGCGGCACGAATGAGGAGGTCGCCGGCATCTGCGACTTCATCTTTCTGGGCGTAAAGCCCCAGATGATGGCCGATATGCTCGACGAGCTGACCCCAACGCTGGAGGCCCGCGCCGAGAGCCGCCCTTTTGTGCTGGTCCAACGATGGCAGCGGGCCATGTCGATGCAGCAGATCCGCCAGATGGCGGGCAGCGGCTATCCCATCATCCGTATGATGCCCAACACCCCCGTGGCGCTGGGCGACGGCATGATCCAGTACTGCTCTGACGATGTGGAGCCGGAAAAAAATGGCCGAGTGGCTCACCGCCATGGCCCCTGCAGGCCGTCTGGACGCCGTGCCGGAGAGCCTGATCGACGCCGCAAGCGCGGTGTCCGGCTGCGGACCAGCCTGGGCGTACCAGTTCATCGAGGCGCTGGCCGACGGCGGTGTCGCCGCAGGTCTGCCCCGCGCCAAGGCGCAGGAGTACGCCGCCCAGATGCTTTTGGGCAGCGCGCGGATGGTGCTGGAGACCGGCAAGCACCCGGGGCGAATTGAAGGACGCCGTCTGCAGCCCGGCGGCTCGACCATTCAGGGCGTGCGCCTGCTGGAGGAGCGCGCTTTCCGCGGTGCCGTGACCGACGCCGTGTTGGCCGCGTTTGAAAAGACAAAGGATTTGGGGAAGAAGTGACTCCTTCCGAGAATGTAGGGGCGAGCATTAGCTCGCCCGCAGACCTGACGGAAAAAAGTGCTTTTCCAAGAAAATACCCGCGCGGCAGACGCCTGACGGGCGAGCAATGCTCGCCCCTACAAAGCGGTTGCCAAACAGGAATAGAAAGAGAAATTTTATGCGTATCGTCGTTAAAGTAGGCACCAGCACGCTGGCACATCCCGGCGGGCTGCTCAACATCCGCCACACCGAGGATCTGGTCAAGGTGTGGAGCGATATTCAGAACGCCGGACATCAGCTCATCGTCGTATCATCGGCGGCCACGGGCCTCGGCGCAGGCAAGCTGCAAATTGAAAAGCCCGGCGACCTTGTCACCAAGCAGGCTGCCGCCGCGGTGGGCCAGTGCGAGCTGATGTATACCTATGACCGGCTGTTCGGCCAATACAATCATACCGTGGCCCAGATGCTGCTGACGTGGGAGGATTTTGACCACGAAAACCGTCTGCACAACCTGCAAAACACGCTGGGACGTCTTTTGCAGCTGCACGCCATCCCCATCATCAACGAAAATGACCCCGTCGCCTGCGAGGAATACTCTTTGGGCGACAACGACACGCTGGCCGCGCTGGTGGCCAAGTGCATCCACGCCGATCTGGTCGTGCTGATGTCAGACATCGACGGCCTGTACACCGCCGACCCGCACACCCACCCGGACGCAAAGCTCATCCCGGTGGTCGAGGAGATCACGCCGGAAATTGAGCTGCTGGCGGGCGGCGCGGGTTCGGCCCTGGGCACCGGCGGCATGCTGACGAAGGTCACCGCCGCCAAGCGTGCCACCGAGGCCGGTGTGGACATGATCATTACCAACGGTGCCCACGCCGAGGTGCTGTACGACATTGTCGAGGGCAAGCCCGTCGGCACCCGGTTTGTGGGCCGCAAGGCATAAGGGAGGTCTGACCCCATGACTACGCAGGAAATTTTGCGGGCCGCGCAGGGCGCAAAGCTGCCGCTGGCGCTGGCCGACGCCGACACGAAGAACGCCGCGCTGGAGGCAATGGCCGTTGCGCTCATCGCCGCGCAGGATAAAATTCTGGACGCCAATAAGCAGGACGTCGAGAACGCCCGCGGGCGGGTCAGCGACGTGATGCTGGACCGCCTGGCGCTGACGCCGGGCCGCCTGACCGACATGGCCAAGGGCATGCGCGAGGTCGCGGCCCTGCCCGACCCGGTGGGCGCAGTGCTGCGCAAAAATTGTGCGCCCGAACGGCCTTTTAATCGAAAAAAACCGCCGTGCCGATGGGTGTCATCGCCATCATCTACGAGAGCCGCCCCAACGTCACGAGCGACGCTGCCGCGCTGGCCATCAAGGCGGGCAGTGCGTGCATCCTGCGCTGCGGGCGCGACGCCTGGGCCAGCTGCCACGCCATCGTGGAGGCTCTGCGCGCCGGTCTGCGCAAGGTGCGCCTGCCGGAGTACGCGGTGAGCCTCATCGAGGACACCTCCCACGCCAGCGCCAACGAGCTGATGACCGCGGATGGGCTGGTCGATCTGCTGATCCCCCGCGGCGGGGCCGGGCTGATCCGCGCCTGCGTCGAGAACGCAACCGTGCCCTGCATCCAGACCGGCACCGGCATCTGCCATGTCTACGTGGACAAGGCCGCCGATCTGGAGATGGCCGTGGATATTGTGGAAAACGCCAAGACGAGCCGCCCCAGCGTCTGCAACGCCGAGGAGGCGCTGCTGGTCCACAGGGACGTGGCAGCGCAGTTTTTGCCGATGCTGAAGGCTCGCCTTGTCGATGCCCGCGCCGCTGCCGGCATCACCCCGGTGGAGCTGCATCTGGACGCGCGCGCCGCGGCCATCATCGACGGTGTGCCCGCCGCGCCGCAGGACTTTGACACCGAGTATCTGGATTATAAGCTGAGCGTGGCCGTTGTGGATGACGTCGATGCGGCCATCGCCCACATTGCGAAGCATTCGACCCACCACAGCGAGGCCATCGTCACGGCGGACGCCGCGGCGGCACAGCGGTTCACGACCTGCGTGGACAGCGCGGCGGTCTACGTGAACGCCAGCACCCGCTTTACCGATGGCGGAGAGTTCGGGCTGGGCTGCGAGATGGGCATCTCCACCCAGAAGCTCCACGCCCGCGGCCCCATGGGGCTGGCCGAGCTGTGTACGTATAAATATATTGTGCACGGCAATGGGCAGGTCAGGGGCGGAAGCAGCGCGAAGATGAGCTGCTACACAAACAAATAAGGCTTCCACCTTGGGGGAAGCTGTCAGCGGCCCCGTCCGCTGACTGATGAGGGCAGACCTTGCCGCTGCAGCCCGTTCACCGGCCGCTATGGCGGGCTTTGCCCTCATCCGGCCTCGGTCGGAGCCTCGGCCACCTTCTCCCGAGGGAGAAGGCTTCCATAACGCAAAAACACCTGCGTCCGAAAACGCAGGTGCTTTTATTTTAGGCAATACCGCATAATTCTAAGTGCCGATACGGCGAGCGAGGTGCGGCAGCTGCTAAGCCAAAAGCGCAGATAATACTTTGTGTATTATCGAGCATTTTGGCAACGCAGATGCCGTGCCGCAGCCGCCGGAGCGGTGCTTAAGCCGTAAGGCGGGAATTATGCGGTGTTGCCTTTACTTCTTTGCAAGACGGCGGCGCATGACATCATAGCACAGGATGCCCGCCGCAACGCTGACGTTGTAGCTGTCAACGCCGGTAGCCTGGCCGGGGGCCCATCTCCAGCGTGACGGCAGCGTCACACAGCTTGCGGGTCAGCGCACCGGGGCCGCCGCCCTCACTGCCCAGGACCAGCGCCACCGGGCCGGACAGGTCCGTTTTTGCCAGCGGGGCACCGCCGAGGTCCGCGCAGTAGACGAAGATATTGCGCTCCTTGATCGTGCGGATAGCCTGGGCCAGGTTGGACACGCGGGCAATGGGCAGACGGGCCGCAGCACCGGCGCTGGCCTTCATGACCGTACCGGTCACGCCGACGCCGCCGCGCTTGGGGATGACCACGCCGTGCGCACCGCACAGGTAGGCGGAGCGCACGATGGCCCCCAGATTGTGCGGGTCCTCAACGCCGTCGCACAGCACCAGAAAGGGCTGCTCGCCCCTGGCCTCGGCGGCGCGGAACAGATCGTCCAGCGCGGCGTACTCGACCTCGGCGGCGCGGGCGGCCACCCCCTGGTGGTCCGGCGTGCCGCACATTTTCTGCAGCTTATTGCCCGGCACCCGCTTGACCACCGCGCCGCTCTCCTTGGCCAGGGCTGTGTAGTAGCCCGCCACGGCCTGGGGCATCGTGTCCGTCAGGTAGACCGTATCCACCGCGCCGCCGCTCTTGAGCAGCTCTGTCACGGCATTCTTGCCCCACACAAGGGTATCGGTGCGCTCGGCGCGCTCAGGCGCCTGCTCGCGGGCGAATCTTTCCATAGCATCCTCCATCTGGCTTGTAAAATCGGCCATAAGCCGACAGTAACCGACTATGCTTTATAATCAGATAACAGTATAACACAAGACAGGGGCATTTGTCATCTTTTTTTACAGCTTTTTGGGCGTATGCGGCGGCAATTTTACAAGCTTGCCGGGCAAAATGCGCCAAAAGTGCAAATGCCTTTTGCAACCTTGTCGAAACATCGCTGTTTATACAAAAGCGTAGAGGACGCACCGCTTTTTCCACCTGTTGAAAAACTCTGTGGAAAGTGTTCAAAACCTGCTTATTGATGGGCTTTTCCACCGTTTCCACAGAGTTTTCAACAGTCGTTTGTGGAGAAATTTTCCACATAACAGCCCGGATAAACCCCGCTGTCAATCTGGAATAATGCCGATTTTGGTTGCTTATCCGGCCCGTTCCCTGACAGAATTTACAAAATTTGCCACAAATTTCCGCAGGTTTTGCCCCCTGGTGACAAAAGTACATCCTCCGCAGCGAAAAAACCTGTTGATTTTTTGTCAAAGTCAGGTTATAATAAGCTTGATGACGCACCGGACCTCGGTACGTCAACCACTGATAACGTTTTACGTGGAGGTATGAACTATGCTGGTAAATGCTACCAATATGCTGCTGAAAGCGCGCGATGGCCACTATGCAGTCGGTCAGTTCAACATCAACAACCTGGAGTGGACCAAGAGCATCCTGCTCACTGCGCAGGAGATGAACTCCCCTGTCATCCTCGGTGTCTCTGAGGGCGCAGGCAAATATATGACGGGCTTCAAGACCGTGGCTGCCATGGTCAAGGCCATGGACGAGAGCCTGGGCATCACCGTTCCCGTTGCCCTGCATCTGGATCACGGCACCTATGAGGGTGCCAAGGCCTGCGTTGCCGCCGGCTTCACCTCTATCATGTTCGATGGCAGCCACTACTCCATCGACGAGAACGTCGCCAAGACCACCGAGCTGGTCGCCCTGGCCCATGACCACGGTCTGTCCATTGAGGCCGAGGTCGGCTCCATCGGCGGCGAGGAGGACGGCGTCATCGGCATGGGTGAGGTCGCTGACCCCGCTGAGTGCGCGAAGATCGCTTCTCTGGGCATCGACTTCCTGGCTGCCGGCATCGGCAACATCCATGGCAAGTACCCCGCCAACTGGAAGGGCCTGGACTTTGTCGCGCTGGACAAGATCCACAACGCCACCGACAACATTCCTCTGGTCCTGCACGGCGGCACGGGCATCCCTGACGAGATGATCAAGAAGGCCATCTCCCTGGGCGTCTCCAAGATCAACGTCAATACCGAGTGCCAGCTGAGCTTTGCCGATGCTACCCGCAAGTACATCGAGGCCGGCAAGGATCTCGAGGGCAAGGGCTTTGACCCCCGCAAGCTGCTCGCTCCCGGCGCAGAGGCCATCAAGGCTACCGTCCGCGAGAAGATCGAGCTGTTCGGCTCCGCCAACAAGGCTTGATTTCCTAGCTGCTGCTTAAAATAAACACCACCGCCCGCAGGTATGGTTTAGCACCACGCCTGCGGGCGGTTTTTTATTTAAACTCATCTTTGTGGCTCTGGAAAAATTCCCACGTTGCCCGCACGTTTTCCAGTTCTGTCCAACGCTTTGTTGCGATAGGCTCGCTGTCCAAATCGTAAATCCGCGCTCCCGGCATCGCCAGTAAAAACGGCGAGTGGGTCGCTATGACAAACTGGCAGTTATAAAACCGCGCCGAATCATGCAAAAACCGTGCAAGCTCCAGCTGCCGCTCGGGTGAAAGACTGTTTTCCGGCTCGTCCAGTAGATACAGCGCGTTCTCGCGGATGCGCTCGCTGAACACGGCCAATGCGCTCTCTCCATTGGAGCGGGTGCGCACATTGGCAGGCAATGTGCGGTGCGCCATCTGGGACTGGCTGTATCGCCGCGCGGCGCTCACCTGCTTGAGCCGGTCATAGTCCTTCATGCCGTGCATCTGAAACCTTTCCCGCCGAAGGTCGTTGTAATCCGCAAACATCTGCTCACGCCGCATGTCCACGCCATCGTTCAGCGCCCGCAGATCGAGCATATAATCAAACACATCGTCGCTTGTCAAAATCATACTGCCCGTGGGTATGGGGCGCATAGTCCGCGGCTCACACAGGCGCGCATAATCGTCAAAAAAAGGCGTGCGATTATACTCTGCGCGGCGGTAAAAGCCGCAGGGCATCGGCCATTACATTTAATAAGGTCGTCTTGCCGCTGCCATTGCCGCCGTACAGAATCGTGATCTCAAGAAATCCAGCTCGGGCAGCGTGCGGCCCTCGAACAATCCAAACGGATAGTACGAGTCATAACAGGTCTGCCTCGCGCGCGGGCTGAACGCCATGTAGTTCGCTTCTTGTGCCCGGTCTGGGAACCGGAACCCGGAAAGATATACCATAATCGCTCCTCCTGCCCCCATTGTAACACAGTTGTGCGCGTTTGCATAGCGTGGGGCAGGAGGTGTTTTTATATGTCCAAAGGCAGTATACTGATCTATACCTCTGCTGCCGGGCAGGCCGCGCCGCTGCCCGGCGTGACCCTGACCGTAACGGATGTGGGCGGCAGCGTCCGCGCCCGGCTCGTCACCGATGCGGACGGCTTTGCCGAAGCCGCCGACCTGCCCGCCCCCGATGCCGCCTACAGTCTGGACGCCGCCAACACGACGGTGCAGCCCTACGCACTCTACCGCATTGAAGCTGCATTGGACGGCTGGCAGCCCCTTGTGCTGAACGGCGTGCAGGTCTTTGACGCCCAGCAGACCGTGGCACGGCTGAACCTGCTGCCCGCAGGGGGCGGCCCCCGCTTCCGCCGTCAGCCGCACGGGGGAGGTCGAGACCGACATCGTCACGATCCCGCCGCACACCCTTTTTGCCGGGAACGGCGGCAGCGGCCCTGCGCCGAAGGAGCTGCTGCCCGGCAGCGTGCTGAACCGCATCGTTGTGCCGAAGAAGATCACAGTACACCTGGGCAAGCCGTCGGCCAACGTCCGCAACGTAACGGTCAGCTTCCAGTCCTATATTGCCAACGTCGCGTCGAGTGAGGTCTACCCTACCTGGGATAGCGCACCCGGCACACGGCGCACTTCTATTTAGAAGCTCCACCGCAGCTCTATACGGCGTGTGCCGTCCTGCGGCGGGTAAACGGTAATGCTTTGCAGCAGGGCCGCGGCCTGGTCCTGCGTCAACTGCCCCGGCGCAGCGACATAGCGGGACAACTGCTTTTCGACAAGCGCCTCGGCGTCGCACAGCGGCCAGTAGGGCTGGCCCGGGCAGGCGGTCTTACTCCGGCGCGCCGTACGGCAGCGGAAGTACCGCCGCGCCGCCGCGCCGGTCAGCTCCATCTTGCCTCCGCAGACACCACACCGGACAAGCCCAGCCAGCGGGTGGCGCGCTGCCGCTGTCTGTCCGCCATGCGCCGTCAGCCGCGCCTGCACCGCTGCAAAATCCGCCCGGCTGATGAGCGGCACGTGGGTGCCGGGTACGATGATCCAATCCTCCCGCGGCAGGCGGATGACTCTGCGGGACTTGTAATTCAGCTTGCGCACGCGGCCCTGCTCCAGATCGCCCGCGTAGGTCTGCGTGGACAGAATGCGCCGCACCGTTGCCTTGCACCACAGCGACGCGGGCGTGGGGCGCGGCCGGCCAGCACTGACCGCGCGGTAGGCGGACGGCGGCGGCACGCCCTGCGCGTTGAGGGTCCGGGCGATCCTGCCCGCGCCGTTTCCCTGCAGGTACAGCGCAAATACCTGCCGCACGACCTGCGCGGCGGGTTCGTCCGGGAGCAGACGGCTGTGATCCTGCGGATCCTTCCGGTAGCCGTAGAGCGCAAAGCTCGCAATGTAGCTCCCGCTGCGCCGCTTGTGGTCCAGCACAGCCCGCACATTCCCGGACAGATCCTCCAGGTACCACTCATTGATAAGTCCGTTGATTTGGCGTGCCTTTTTGCCTGCCGGGTCGCAGGTATCCACATGGTCCAGCACCGCGATGAACCGCACGCCCCATTCCGGGAACAGCCCGTGCAGATATTTTTCTACCAACTCCATGTCACGGGTGAACCGCGACTGCGTTTTTGCCAGAATGACCTCAAATTTGCCCGCCCGCGCGTCGGCCAGCATCGCGTTGAAGCCGGGCCGCGCACGGTCAATGCCGGAGTAGTCCTCGTCGGCGTATACCCTAAAAATGCGGTAGCCGTGGTTCGCAGCCCAGGCCAGCAGCAGCGCCCGCTGGTTGCGGATGCTCTCGGACTCGCGCGCGGTCTTTTCCTCGTCCTCCTTGCTCAGGCGGCAGTAGACCGCCGCCCAGCCCTTACGCGGGGGCATCGGTGTCGCCGTCCTTTGGGCCGTTTATCAGCCGCAGCTGTTGTAAAAGGCGTTCAAGGTTTCGCCGCCGCTCCTTCTCGGTTTCCGACTGGAAAAACTCGATAACGGTATACTGCATTCTCACCCCTCCCCTGCTGCATTGTACGCCGCATCCTGCCCAGGCAGCACAAAAGCGGCACAGCCTTCGCCGTGCCGCTTTTTCATATCGAATCCGACGCATTACGCCATATAAGGCGCAATAAAATCAAACACCGTATCCCAGTAGCTGTCCCCCAGCGCGTACATGGCCTCACCGTGGCCCGCGCCCTCAGCGGTCAGCTCGGCCTTGTTGTCGCCGGGCTTGGCATTGTACAGTGTATCCATCATCTCGTAGGGGATGAAGTCGTCCGCCGTGCCGTGGATGAAAAGCATAGGCTTTTCGCAGCGCGCTACCTGCGCAAGGGCGCTCGCCTCGGTGAAGCTGTACCCTGCGCGCAGCCTGGCGACAGCGCTGGCCGTATACAAAATCGGGAACTCCGGCAGCCCGAACCGCAGCTGCAGCTCACTGGAAAAAATATCCCACACACTGGTGTAGCCGCAGTCCTCCACGAAGGCTTTCACATTGTCGGGTGTGCTCTCCCCTGCCGTCATCATCGTTGTAGCCGCTCCCATTGAGATGCCGTGGATAACAATTTTCGCCTGCGGGTCGTCCGCAAGGATGAAATCGATCCAGCGCAGTATGTCCTCGCGGTCCAGCCACCCCATGCCTACATAGTCGCCCTCGCTCTCGCCGCAGGCCCGCAGGTCGGGTGCGATCACTTGATAGCCAGCTTCATAATAGGGCGCTGCCAACTGCAGCGCGCCTGTGTAGTCACCGCGGTATCCGTGCAGTACAAGGGCCCAACGGTGCGTGTCAGCGGTCTCTGCATTGGCGTAGTAAACGCCGTGCAAGGTCAGGCCGTCGTCCGCGGTCAGGGTCACATCTTGGCCAGGGTGTCCCTTCGTGAAAGTATCGATCTTACTTTTATATGCCGCGCGGTTGTCCTCCATGACCGCCTCAACACTGTCCGCCGGTGCATCCACCTCCAGTGCCACCTCTCGGTCACCGCCGTTGCCGCTGCGGCCAATCGCATAATTGACCAGATAATTACTGATAAATACCAGCGCCGCAGCCAACTGCAACGACCACTACGCCCGCTGTCGATTAGAAGTTTCTTTTTCGTGTTTGCTTTCGTTTTTCACTTTGCTTTCCCTTTCTACCATTGCATGATTGCTCAACAATAGTTGCCAGTATACCGCAAAGTTCTTGATTTGTCAACAGCATAAATAAAAAGTAAAGCCGGGCGCTCTTGCAGGCGTATCGTTTCCTTCTTCCGGCTGCTGTACCCGCTTGCGGCAGTAACAGGCTTTCCGAAGAATCCCTGTAGAGGCCGGACATGTCCGGCCCGCCGCCTTCCTCTACCGTCCTTTTCCGTTTCCGGCACTCTGCATAAACAAAAAAGCCCTGCTCAAATCTGAGCAGGGCTTAAAGAGAAGCCGGCATCTACCTATTTTCACAAGCCGTTTCCAGCTAACTATCTTCGGCACAAGTGAGCTTAACTTCTGTGTTCGGAATGGGAACAGGTGGAACCTCACCGTCATCGACACCGGCCATTCACATGGCGCTTGTCATGCTTCTCTTTTGTTGAGGATGTACCCTCAAAACTGAATATCGAACCGCTTTCTTAGCAAACAGAGTATCTGATCAAGATGGGGTCAAGCCCTCGACCTATTAGTACACGCTAGCTGAACGGATCACTCCGCTTACACTGTGTGCCTATCAACCTTGTAGTCTTCAAGGGGTCTTACCTGATTGACTCAGTGGGATATCTTATCTTAAGGCCGGCTTCACGCTTAGATGCTTTCAGCGTTTATCCGATCCGAACATAGCTGCCCAGCTGTGCCACTGGCGTGACAACTGGTGCACCAGAGGTTCGTCCATCCCGGTCCTCTCGTACTAGGGGATCAAGCGCCTTTCAAATATCCTGCGCCCACGACAGATAGGGACCGAACTGTCTCACGACGTTCTGAACCCAGCTCGCGTACCGCTTTAATGGGCGAACAGCCCAAACCCCTTGGGGACCGACTACAGCCCCAGGATGCGATGAGCCGACATCGAGGTGCCAAACCTCCCCGTCGATGTGGACTCTTGGGGGAGATCAGCCTGTTATCCCCCAGGGTAGCTTTTATCCGTTGAGCGATGGCATTTCCACTCACATACCACCGGATCACTAACTCCGACTTTCGTCTCTGCTCGACCCGTCAGTCTCGCAGTCAGGCTCGTTTATGCGTTTGCACTCAATCATCTGGTTTCCGTCCAGATCGAACGAACCTTTGAACGCCTCCGCTACTTTTTAGGAGGCGACCGCCCCAGTCAAACTGCCCACCTGACAATGTCCCCCGCCTCGATTCAGAGGCGCAGGTTAGAATTCCAATGTCGCAAGGATGGTATCCCAACGTCCGCTCCAGAAACGCCAAAGCGCTTCTTTCCCCAGCGTCCCATCTATCCTGTGCATGCAACACCGAAACCCAATATCAGGCTACAGTAAACTCCAT
>ENA-OQIL01000645-OQIL01000645.1-human-gut-metagenome-genome-assembly--contig:-NODE-645-length-11763-cov-3.476109_pt1 | contig 11763 bp, 12 predicted proteins | sample MGYA00242583_ERZ504748 | MGnify/ENA primary metagenome ERZ504748 (study PRJEB26092, sample SAMD00036191) | human gut metagenome | host: Homo sapiens | study: EMG produced TPA metagenomics assembly of...
ACAGTCAATCCCGATCTCGATGCGGCGATCAAGCGGTTCATGGGCTCCGTCGACATGGACCGGATAGACGCGCTCATCGACTCCGTTCCGGCGGAGGCATACGGACGGCCTATCATGTCCGAGGCCGTTCGAGCCTCCCACAAGCTTCTGCTTCGTCGAAGGATCGACGAAGGCTTCGCCCCTTTGCTCGCGCGCATCGTGGAGCGCGAGGGCTAGCCGTCGCTCGTTCCGGGGCACGCGGCGGGTGCGTGCCGGGCTTCGCGCGCGGCTTGCGACGGCGTATACTGACGCTAAGCGCGACGCGCCGCGTTCGGCGAGCGCGGCGGCGCCTTTGCCTCAACCGAAAGGATCGCCATGACCTCCTACGTGTTCACCCATGCAACCGTGCTCGACGGCACCGAGGGCATGGAGCCGCAGCCCAACATGACCGTCGTGGTGAACGAGGGCATCATCGAGAAGGTGGGTCCGGCGGCCACCACCGTGGGGCCGTTCGACGCTCGCGAGATCGACCTTGCCGGAGCGTATCTGGCTCCCGGCCTGGTGAACCTGCACGTGCACCTGTGCGGCTCGGGCAAGCCCACGAGCGCCGGCGCCGCAGGCGACCTCATCGACAAGGTGGTGGGTAACCCGCTGGGCAGGTGGTACCTGCGCCGCACGATTAGGGCGCACGCGCAGCAGCAGCTGGCCAGCGGCGTGACCACGGTGCGCTCGGTGGGCGATCCTGGGTTCGCCGACGTGGACGTGCGCGATGCCATCAACGCGGGGAAGCATCCGGGTCCGCGGCTGGTCACGTCCGGTGTGGGGGTCACGGTGCCCGGCGGCCACGGGGCGGGTTTGTTCGCGCATGTCGCGTCCACGCCGGAAGAGGCGCGCGCCATCGTGCGCGACTGCTTCTCGCACAAGTGCGACCTGGTGAAGCTGTTCGTCACGGGAGGCGTGTTCGACGCCGAGGTGGAGGGCGAGCCGGGCGTGCTGCGCATGTCGCCCGAGGTCGCGCAGGCGGCTTGCGACGAGGCACGCAAGCTGGGCCTGCGCACCGCCGCGCACATCGAAAGCGCCGAGGGCGTGCGCGTGGGCCTCGAGGCCGGCGTGGACACCATCGAGCACGGCGCCCCGCTGGACGACGAGCTGATCGCGCTGTTCAAGCGCAACGGAGCCGGGCGCGCCTCGTCGCTGACCTGCACCGTCTCGCCCGCGCTTCCGTTCGTGGAGCTCGATCCCGCCAAAACGCATTCCACCGAGGTGCAGAAGGTGAACGGCCGCATCGTGTTCGAGGGCATCGTGCAGGCGGCGAAGCAGGCGCTGGCGGCGGGGATCCCCGTAGGTTTGGGAACCGATTCGTCGTGCCCCTACATCACCCAGTACGACATGTGGCGCGAGGTGGTGTACTTCGAGCGCATCGTGGGCGCGTCGCGTCAGATGGCGCTGCATACGGCCACGCTGGGCAACGCGCGCATCCTGGGGCTGGGCGACGAGACGGGCTCCGTCGAGGCGGGCAAGGCGGCCGACCTCATCGTGCTCGACCGCAACCCCCTGGAGAACCTGGAGGCGCTTCGCGACGTGCGCATGGTCATGGCTCGCGGCGTGCTGGACGAGCATCCTCGCGTGAAGCGCCTTGCCGAACTGGACGCCGAGCTCGACGGCTTCCTGCCGGGTAACCAAAAGCATTGACTCTTGTCACGTGACGCGTTACAATTCTGCCATGATTAAAACGTTTGCCGATAAAGACACGGAGCGGCTGTTCACCGACGGTTCGTGCAAGCGCATTTCGTCGGACGTGGCTGCGCGCACGGCGCGCAAGCTCGATATGATCGATGCGGCGCTCACGCTTGAAGACTTGCGGGTTCCGCCCGGTAACAGGCTGCATGCCCTCAAAGGAGATCGGGCGGGAATGCACGCGATTTCGGTGAACGACCAGTGGCGGCTTTGCTTTCGCTTCGAGGGCCAGCATGCGTACGATGTCGCGTTGTGCGACTACCATTGAGGCAGGTGGGAAGATGGAGCAGCATATGATATTGATGGCGCGCAAGCCCACGCATCCGGGCGAGGTCCTGCGCGAAGAGTTCATGCCCGATTACGGGTTGACGGTTGCATCGCTTGCGAAGCGTTTGGGTGTGTCGCGCCAGTCGGTGAACGAAGTGGTGCGCGAGCGGCGCGCGGTGAGCACCCGAGATGGCGATGCGGCTTAGCCGCCCTGGTTCGGCACCGTGCGGCCGAGTATTGGCTCAACCTGCAGCGCAACGTGGATCTGTGGGAGTCGCTCGACTTGCACCGCGAAGAACTCGACGCCATAGAAGCTTTGATCGCGTAGCTCAGTACCGGTTGCATGACCCGTGCGCTCCCTCTTGGCGGGCGAGGTCGGCGAGGAGGGTTTCGAAGCCTTGCTGCTGGTCGGTGAGCTCGCAGCTTGCCAGCAGGTCGCGGGCGCTTTCGAGGGTGGCGGCGCCGGCATGGGGCGAGCGGTGCAGCGCCATGCCGCACTCGATGACAGCGGCGGCGAACGGTCCAATCTCCGTTCGGGCCAGTCGGTGCAGCTTTCGTCGTCGACGACCAGCGCCTGCTCGACCGCTTCGACGGTTCCCGCAGGGCGGTAGCGCATCGTGCACGTCAGCCATTCCCCGTCGTTCGCTTCGGAGCGGCGACCGTCCTGCCGGTCGTCGGCATCGCTTCCGTATTTCAATGCGGACGCGCCCGCCTCGAACGCCGATCTTGCGGGGACGATCTCGTACGCTACGGTGAACGCATGGCCCGCGCCCACCTCGCCCGCGTCGGCCGCATCGTCGCGGAACTCCTCGTCGGCGAGCGCGCGGTTCTCGTAACCGATCAGCCGATAGCCCTTCACCCGGTCGGGATTGAATTCCACCTGGATCTTCACATCGTCGGCAAGCGGCACGAGGTTCGCACGGAGGTTCCGGCCGAGCACCCGCCGGGCTTCTTCGGCGCAGTCGACGTAGTGGTAGGCGCCGTTGCCGTGGTCGGCCAGCGTCTCCATCTTGTTGTCCTTGTAGTTGCCCGAGCCGAATCCCAGCACCGAGAGGTACACGCCGGTCTCGCGCTTCCGCTCGACGAAGTCGTGCAGCTCGCTCTCGGACGAGATGCCCACGTTGAGGTCGCCGTCCGACGCCATGACGACGCGGTTCACACCGCCTTCGATGAACGACGATTCCGCCAGACGGTACGCCTGCTCCAAACCGGCTTCCCCGTTCGTCGACCCTTCGGCGACGAAGCCGTCGACGGCGCGCATGATACGCCGCTTGTCGTCGCCCGGCACGCCTTCGAGCAGCACGCGCTCGCCGCTGGCGTAGGTTACGACGGACACGCGGTCGCGCTCCGTCAGCCCTTCGACGAGCGCGGCGAACGAGTCTTTGACCAGGGGGAGCTTGTCAGGGTCGTCCATCGACCCCGAGACGTCGATGAGGAATACGAGGTTGGCGCCCGTGGGCGAAGCGTCGCCGTCCTTCTCGGTGGCGAATCCCATGACCAGCAGCTTCGTCTGGTCGTTCCAAGGACAGTCGCTCATCTGGGCCGATACGCCGAACAAGTCGGAGCCAACGGGCTCCGGGTAGGCGTAGTCGAAGTAGTTGAGCAGCTCTTCGGTGCGTACGGCGCCGGCGGGCACGACGGCCGGCGCGTATCTCTGCGCCACCATGCGGCGCAGGTTGCAGTACGAGGCCGTGTCGACGTCGGCCGACAGCGTGGACAGCGGGCTGGTCGCAGGGGAGAGGAACCCCGGCTCGTCGAGTGCACGGTATTCCTCGGTGCCGCCGGGAGAGGGCGAGGGAACGTACGGATAGGGAGGAGGGCATGTGGAGGCCGTCTCGGACAGCGCGGAACCGATGGCCATGATCTCCGATTCGCTTGCAGCCGATCCTAGCTGGTCGCCCGCCTGACCGTCGGGGCTGCATCCGGCAAGCGATGCGCCGGCGATCAGGACGGCGAAGGCGATGGAGCCCGCGGCGAGCCTGCCGCGGCTGCGGTTGGAAGCGTGCATGATGTTCTCCGTTCGTCGGGCTTACGCGGGGTCGGCCAGGTACGTGACGCCGTTTTCGTCGTATCGGATGGCGTAAGGGTGGGCCGGGTCGCTCGTCGCGAACACCGTGCACGGCGAGGATGACGTTTCGTCGGGGCCGGTGGCGACGGCGCGCTCCAATTCTTCTCCGACGGTTTCGGGGCTGGCAGGCAGGGGGCCGTCGTCGCCGAGGGCGACGCGCAGAAGCTCGCCCGAGGAGAGCGTGACGAACGGATAGCGCGCATCGCCGTCGGACGGCGCGGCTCCCGATTCGCTTTGCGATTCGTCGGAAGCGGCCGGGGCAGCGGATTTAAGCTCGTCGTTGATGCTGGTCAGCGCCGCCATGCCGCTGGAGCTTGGGGGTTGCGGCAAGGAGGAGGCGTAGGTGAACACGCCGATGCCCGCAGCAAGCGCGAGGCAGGCGGCGAGGGGAACCAGCGCGCGGCGAGCCGTCCGGCGCTTCGGAGCGCGCCGCTCGCTTGCGGCCAGCAGCTCCGCCAGCATGCGCCGCCGGGCCTCTTCGTCGGGGCCCATGCTCTCGTAGGCGTCCGCCAGACGCTTCTCAAGCGATTCTTCCGCGTGGAAACGGTTATCGTCCATGTCGCTCACCTCCCAACATCGTCTTCAAAAGCGCTCGCGCCTCGCTCAGGTGGCTGCGCACGGTCGAGGCGGGCACGCCGGTCAAGGCCGCTATCTCGGCCGTGCGATACCCCTCGTAATAGAACAGGTACACGCAGGTCTTGTACTTCTCCGGCAAGGCCAGCACCGCATCCAGCGTCTCGTCCCGCTGCGCGCGCCTCTCGTCCGCGATGTCTTCGGGAAGGACGGCCTGCCGCGTGCGGTGCGCGCTCTTCAGCACGTCGCGGCAATGGTTCTGGGCGCATACGATGAGCCATGCCTTCTCGTGCTCCGCGTCGTTGAACCGGCGCGGGCGGGCGATCAGCTTCATGAACACGCTCTGCGTCGCGTCCTCCGCGTCGGCCGCGCTGCCCAGAAACGAGTAGCACAGCCTATACACCGTCGCGGCGTGGCGGTTGAACAGTGCGGCTATGTCGACGTTGTTCTGCAGCGGTTTTCCCTTTCTGACTGCAACACGATCGAACGGCGGGTTTTGTCGGAGAAATTTGGAGAATATTGTAGCGGAAGGCGATGTTTCGCTCCGCAAGCCTGCGAAACCTTGCGCGCAGCCCGCGCGGATCTTGCGCGATTCCAGCGCGGATCGAACGCGGATATCACGCGCGGCACACGTCGATCCAGCGCGGATCACACGCGGATCACGCGTGGATCCAGCGCGAATCTAACGTCAAAAATATTGTTTGATCTGGGGAAACTTTTACTTCACAGAAGGCGTGCGAGGCACTAGAATCATGGCTGTCAGCAGTGTTCGTTTCCGGCGGGTGGCGCCTTCGAGAGGGGGTGATTGCCCAATGGATAGTTTCAATCTGATCGCAGGACTATGTTCCATCCTGTCATTCTTCATGGCAGCCTACGACTGGGCGCGACGAAAGCGGAAGGCGTCGAGGAAACAGAAAGGACGGCGGGAGTCCTAGTCCCTAACCGTCCCTGAAACATACCGGCGTCACCCGTCCGGAGCTCACGATCCACGGGCACCGCTGACAACCTGCATTATACATGCTTCCCGCCGTCGCGCAAGACGTGTTCGAGGAACAATGCAGTATCATGGGAATACGAGAGCAAGCCGGAAACGGGCGGGGAGGAAGCAGCAGTGACGGATCTATCGCAGGCGCACCAGGCGCTCAAGCAGCACTTCGGCTACGAGGCCTTTCGGCCGGGGCAGGAGGGCGTCGTCGAGGCGATCCTCGGCCGCCGCGACGCGCTCGCGGTCATGCCCACGGGCGCGGGCAAGTCGGTGTGCTACCAGGTGCCCGGCGTGGTGATGGACGGCTTGGCGCTGGTGGTGAGCCCGCTCGTGTCGCTGATGGGCGACCAGGTGCGCGCGCTTCTGGACGCCGGCATACGCGGCGCCTACCTCAATTCCACGCTCACGCCCGGGCAGCAGTCCACCGTGCTGCGCCGCGCGCTGGACGGCGCCTACCAGATCATGTATGTGGCGCCGGAGCGGCTGGCCGATCCGCGGTTCCTCGAATTCGCGCAAAGGGCGGCCATCCCGCTCGTCGCCGTGGACGAGGCGCACTGCGTGTCCCAGTGGGGCCAGGATTTCCGCCCGTCGTATCTGACCATCGGCGATTTCATCGCGCAGCTGCCGAGCCGTCCCGTCGTGGCGGCGTTCACGGCCACGGCCACCGCGCGCGTGCGCGCCGACATCGTGCGCCTGCTCGACCTGCGCGACCCCTACGAGGTGGTCACGGGCTTCGACCGCCCGAACCTGTACTTCGGCGTGGAGCGGCTCGATCCGAAGCGCAAGATCGCGCGCATCGCCGGCTACGCGTTGGAGCATGCGGGCGACAGCGGCATCGTGTACTGCTCCACCCGCAAGGACACCGACAAGGTGCACGCCGCGCTGCTGGAGGCGGGCATCCGCGCCGCGCGCTACCATGCGGGCATGTCGGCGGCTGATCGCGCCGAGAGCCAGCGTGCGTTCATCGCCGACGACGCGCCGGTGATGGTGGCCACCAACGCGTTCGGCATGGGCATCGACAAGTCGAACGTGCGTTACGTGATCCACCACAACATGCCCGGCAGCATCGAGGCGTACTACCAGGAGGCCGGTCGTGCCGGCCGCGACGGCGAGCCTTCCACGTGCCTTCTGTACTGGAGCGACGGCGACGTGTCCACCTGCCGCTTCTTCATAGAGCAGGAATCGGGCAACGAGGAGCTTTCGCCCGAAGAGGCCGAAGCCGTGCGCGCCTCGCGCCGCCGCCTGCTGGCGGCGATGACCGGCTACTGCCACACCACCGGCTGCCTGCGCCGCTACATCCTCGATTACTTCGGGGAGCAGAAGGTTCCGTCGGCTTGCCGGCCGACGGAACGAGCCGACGCTGCGGAGGCTTCTGGCGCCGAACCTTGCGGCTCCAAGTCCTCCTCACGGCCCGAAGGCCGCCACGTCGGACTTTCACCGCAATCTTCGGCGCCAGAAGCCTCCTCGCTGACGTTACGAACGACCGGCGACAGAGGTTTTTCCTGCGGCAACTGCTCGAACTGCGCGGGGGAGTTCGAGTCGATGGACGTCACCGACACCGCGCTCGCCGCCATGCGCTGCGTGCAGGAGCTGCGGGGTCGCTTCGGCAAGGGCATGGTGGTGGATGTGCTGCGCGGCTCGCAGAACGCGAAGCTGCTGGACATGCATCTGGACGAGGCCGCGTGCTACGATACGGTGAACGCTCCGGCTGCGCAGGTGAAAGAAGTGATCGAGCTGCTGGCTGCAGGCGGCTACCTGCTGATTACCGAGGGGACGTACCCGGTGGTGGGTCTGGGGCCGCGTGCCCGCGAGGCTGCCGAAGAGGGTTTCAGCTTGTCGATGAAGCGCGTTCTGCGAAAGCCCGAGCGCACGCGTTCGGCTGCAGGCGGTTCGCACGTGTTCGGCTCGTCGGGAGCGCCCGCGAACGATGCCGACCCCGAGCTGTTCGAGCGTCTGCGCACGCTGCGCAAGCGCCTGGCCGACGAAGCGGGCAAGCCTCCCTACATCGTGTTCTCCGATGCGGCTCTGCGCGATATGTGCGCGAAAAGGCCTGCAACCGACGAGGAGTTCCTTGAGGTCAGCGGCGTGGGCGCTACGAAGCTCGCCCGTTACGGCGAAGCCTTCCTGTCCGAGATAGCCGCGTTCGAGCAGGGGCTTGCAAACGGGCGATGATCCGCCTCGCCGCTTCCGACCCGTGCGAAAAATCCGCCCCGCTCTCGCTTGCCCTCTAAGCTTGCTCCTCATCATCTCGTTACGCGAGCGACATGCAACCGCCACGCGTGGCGCGCAGGGGCACGCTATCATCGCTTCATCAAACAACAAGAAGGAGCGATGGGCCATGATCAAGGTCATCAAGCACGAGAACATGGGCAGAAGCGACCGGGGATGGCTGCACAGCCTGTTCCATTTCTCGTTCGCCGAGTACTACAAACCCGATAACATCAAGTTCGGCGCGCTGCGCGTGGTCAACGACGACCGGTTCGACCCGCACGGCGGGTTCGGCATGCATCCCCACGACAACATGGAGATCATCAGCTACGTCGTGGACGGCCAGCTCACGCACCGTGACAGCCTGGGCAACGGGAGCCGCCTCGAGCGGGGCGACGTGCAGTACATGAGCGCAGGAAGCGGCATCATGCACAGCGAGTACAACGATACGAACGAGCCGCTGCGTTTCCTGCAGATATGGATCTTGCCTGACGAGAAGAACGCGGAGCCGAACTATGGCGACCACCGCTTCGACTGGGAGGACCGCGTGGGGAAGTGGATGCCCGTCGCCTCGGGCGAGGAGGGCTTCGCGCCTATCCGGATCCACCAGGATATGAAGGTGCTCGTAGGCGTCATCGGCTCGGACGAGACGCTGTACTACGACCTCGACCCGGCGCGGCAAGCCTACCTCATCCAGATCGAGGGCGAAGGCATGGTGAACGGCAACGAGCTGGACGCGGGCGACGCGGCCGAGATCACCGCCACGCGCGAGGTGTCTGTTCGCGCGAAGACGCCGTCGCACTACATTATGTTCGACATGGCTGCTGACGAGGCGTAACGACTTTGGCATGCAGAAGGCCCGCGGCAACGCCGCGGGCCTTCGTTGCGCGTTTGCGCAGGAGGAAGGGCGATTTAGAGCTTCGGGGCCTCGGGCGCTTCGGGGGCTTCCGGTGCGGTCGGCGCGCCGGAGTCGCTGCGGGCGCCGTTGCCGTTGCTGACGCTCGCGCCGCCGCCGGAAAACGTGAGCGTCACGTCCCCGCTCATGGTGCGAGCGCTCACATGCCTCGACGCTGTGGCGCTGCCGGCCGGCGAGTGCACGTCTCCGCTGACCGAAGAGGCCTCGATGGCGTATTCGCCGTCCGAACCGGAGAACGAGGCGTTCACGCTGCCGCTCGCGGCATCGAACTTCGCGTCGGTGGCTGCCACGCCCGCCGCCAGGATGTCGCCGCTACCCATGCGGGCGTCGAGGGTCGCCGTGCTCACGCCTCGAAGCAGCTGTCCGCCGCTCGTCGTGTCCAGCTTCACGATCTCGGTCGCCTCGACGTCGGAGAATTCGATGTTGCCGCTCATCGTGGTTGCGCTCAGGTATGCGCACTGGACGCGCTGCACCTGCACGTTGCCGCTGGCGGCGTTCGTCACGATATCGTCCGCGGCGAGGCGGGAGAGCGAGATGTTGCCGCTCGCGGTTTTCGCCGTCACTGAGCCCAACCTGTCCAGATCTGCGGCATCCACATTGCCGCCCATGAGGTCGATGTCGAGCGTGCCCGTGTAGCTGCGCGGCACCTTCAGAACGGTAGAGTGGTCCTCGAACGATCCGATCATCATGATGCCGATGGCCGGCTCGCGCGAGCCTTCGACGGTGACGGTGCCGCCGTTGTCGCCCACGTCGAAGCTCTTGCGCTCGTTCGTCCAGTACGTCACCTCGATGGCGTCGCCGTCGGTCGGCTCGATGCGCACGTCCTCGCCCATGTCGCGCAGGACGATGGCGGTGTGGGGGCTTTCCGCCTCGGGGGCGAACGTCTTCGTGGAGGACGTCCAATTGCGGGATTCGGTCGAGAGGTTCTCGAAGTTGAACCCGGCCGCCGCGAACGCGCCGAACGATATGGCGCCTCCGCCGATGACGAGGATGGTTGCTATGACGAGCAACGTCTTTTTGCCGCTAGACATGAGCTGCTCCTTCCGGCGCGATCGGGCTGGCATCGTTGCGCTTCAGCTTGATGAACAGCCCCTTTACCCAGCGGGCGAACGAATGCGTGAGGTTGACGAGCCCCTTGCTGGCGGCCAGCACGCCGAACCAAGAGAACAATCCCAGGCCTGCACCGGCCAGGCCGCAGCCGAAGACCCAGATGCCCGAGAGCGGAAACCCCGTGGCCGCGCACCAGGCCAGGCCGAACACGCCGATGGGCGCGCATAGGAGCAGCGTGAGCACGACGGCCCACAGCGCCACGACGACCGACCAAATGGCCAGGTAGATGGCCAACACCATGCAGGCGAACGCCAGCGCCAGCGTCACCCAGATGGGGGAGAGGATGGCAAGCAGCACGATGTTGAGCGTGCGGCTGCCGGTGTTCGCCTTCGCGATGGCCTTGGGAATGGGCGGCGTTTCGGCGACGATCTGAGCTGCGATGGCGTGCACCGATCCCAGCGCGGCCACGGCTTCCTGCTCGCTCATCCCGTCTTCGATGCGGTCGTCGATCATCTCGGCGTAGAACGCGATCGATTGTTCCACCTCGTAGGAGGGCAGCTTGCCGAGCGCATGCCTGAGCGCATCCAGAAACTCGGTCTTGTTCATCGGTTGGCACCTCGTTTCACATATTCGTAGACGTCCAATACGTCGTCCCAATCCTTCAAGAACTCGTCGAGGTACGTGACCCCGGCCGGCGTGATGCGATAGTACTTGCGCAGGCGCCCGTTGTGCTCGATGGCGTAAACCGTCAGCAGCCCCGCTGATTCCAAGCGTTTGAGCAGGGGGTACAGCGTCGATTCGGTCAAATGCAAACTCGAAGGCACGTCTTTGACGATCTGGTACCCGTACGAGTCCTGGCGGTTGATCGATGCGAGCACGCAAACATCGAGGAAACCTCGTTTCAATTGTGCATCCATCGCATACCTCCTTTCGCCTTATACTATATGACACATAGTATAAGGCGTCAACGGGTATTTGGAGATTCCGCGGGAAGGATGGCGGGGAAGGGGCTGCGCGGCTGCGACGGCTGCGACGGCTGCCGATGAGCTTCCGGGGCTGCGCGGTTGCGACGGTCGCCGAGCTGCGACGGCTGCCGGGGCTGCGCGGTTGCGACGGCTGCGACGGTCGCCGGGCTGCGACGGCTGCCGGGGCTGTGCGGTTGCGACGGCTGCCGATGAGCTGCTGGGGCTGCGGGGACGCTCCGAGATGGGGAAGGGCCTGGTCGCGGAGCCTTCCCGCTCAGCCGAAGTGCGCGAGTGTCTCACGTGAAACATTTGTGCGGTTCTCCATCGAAGCGAGGCGCGACGGTATCGGTCGCGAGAACCCGGGCGGGAGACGCCGATCGCGCGCTCGGCGCCGTTACGGTAGTGCGCGGCACGTCGACCGGCGCGGCATGTTTCCGTGGTTCCATGTGCAGCAAAAACGAGCTTTTGGCACCCCTCGGTGCTCTTCAGCATTTTGCTCGTTGAAACTTTGCAGCAAAACCCCAGGTCGCGTTTCATCGAGCCTTGGGAATGCGGCATTCGGCCTCGGTTCGGCGGTTCCGGACGGGTCCGGCGTGCCAAAACCTCGTTTTTGCTGCACATCGCCTTGAGGAGACGCGCGAACCCGCCCGACGGCACGAAGCGACGACCCGGCGCGGCGCGATCCGAGCCGCGTTCCCCGAGGGTTCCCCGAGGATTCCCCGAGGCGCGCGGGCATCGAGAAAAATCGTGCGGCGAAGCCCCCGCGCCCGCGCAACGCGCAAGGTTTGCTATTATGGACAGGTTATGTTTTCACCGGTGCCACCTTCGGTTTTCGAGCGATACGCGCGGAGCCGATGCGTGAAAACGAGAGAAGGAAAGCAGGCTCTATGACCCAACACCTCACCGAGCGCGACGTCCGCAGCATCGCGGAGTACGCGCGCATCGGGCTGGACGCCGACGAAGTCGTGCAGATGACGGTCGATCTCAACGCCATCATCGACAGCCTGAAGCCCAT